>OCOJ01036355.1_pt1 | contig 38486 bp, 30 predicted proteins | sample 1539251 | NCBI WGS metagenome assembly OCOJ01 (sample SAMN01911457, study PRJEB22624) | soil metagenome | biome: Soil | place: Malaysia | collected 2012-04-30 | depth RA_metagenome m
TTCCTTCAATGCGGAACTAGGCCTGGCACAAGCGCAACTAAATGAACTTATAAGCCTGGTCGAAATTTACAGAAATCTTGGCGGCGGCTGGGGGTCCTAGGATCTCCAGGGCTGAAGGCGCTACTCAGCGCGGATCTTGGGTTCATGGTTCTGGTAAAGGCTCTTCGCGATGATTCTCTTGGATCAAATTTGCGCGGCTGCTCTTCTGCTAGGGCTTACGCTCTGCTTCCAGGTCGCCGGGCTAACTGCGCTCATCGAGTGGCTAAGGCATGTTCTGACCCGCGACGCAGGCAAGCACGGCCCAACATACGCGGCCACGCTGGTCGTGAAATCAATCATCGCAGTGATAGTCCTGCACGGGCTCGTGATTCTTCTATGGGCCAGTTTCTACCGGACGCGTTGCCTTCCGTCATGGGAACTGGCCTTTTACTTTTCAGCGAGCAGTTACTCCACCGTGGGATATGGCGATGTGGTTCTTCCTTCCCACTGGCGGCTCCTGGGACCCCTGGAGAGCATCATGGGTGTGTTGATGTGTGGAATTTCGGTGAGTGTGCTGTTCGCACTCGTCACGCGGCTACTGGATCGCGCCATGCAATCCTCGCAAAAGAGAGAGCCCGTAAACAGCCCGTTGCCAATCTCGTCTGGCGCATCGACTGATTCGGGTCAATAAAGTCATGCCTAACACCAACATTGCGGCTCCGGACTGGCTCCGCCAGATGGAGGGCATCCTCGAAACGCTCAACGAGGGGGTGGTCATCGCCGACGACCGCCAACGCATCCTCTTCGCAAATGAATGCATGGAACGCCTTACCCAAAGACCGCGTTCGGCCCTGATCGGCCGGACTCCCGATGCCTTCTACCAGGGCGAAGACCTGGAACGCATACAGCAACAGGGGGCGTTGGGTCTGGCGCGCGGAGAAAACCGCTACGAGTCCTTCCTGCCGCGGCCCGATGGAACACGCGTGCCAGTGATTTTTGGCAGCCGCAACTTGAAAGACCCCGAGGGACACCAGATCTCCGTAATCACCTGTACGGATATCACGGAACAGAAAACTGCCGAGCAAAGCCTGCGCGAAGCCAACGCGCAACTGGAGCGCCGCGCCGAAGAAATTAACCGCGACCTGGCCCTGGCCTCCCGCGTGCAGCAGAGCCTGGCGCCTCACGCGTTCCAGTGGGGCCGATGGGCCGTGGAGACGCATTACATGCCCGTGAGCACCATTGGCGGCGATTTCGGCCTGGTGCTCCCCCACGATCCCGGGCACTTGGACCTGCTCGTTTGCGACGTCTCCGGCCACGGCATCAGCTCCGCCCTGCTGGCCAACCGCATTTACACGGAGACGGTCTCTTTGTTGCGCCAGGGCACGGAACCCGGCGAACTGGTACGCATTCTGAATCGTTTTATGATCGAGCAAATCGGCGGCGGCAGCGGGCTCATGTTCACTATGGCCGCGGCACGCGTGGACCAGAGAGGGCGGCAACTCACCTATGCCGCCGCCGGTCATCCTCCCGGCCTGCTGATTTATTCTCCCGGCAAGTTGCACCAGCTCGAGTCACGCAGCACTATCCTGGGAGAAATGGAAGATGCCGTGTCCGAGAAGGCCAGCGAAATATTCACTTTGGCGACGGGCGACCGGCTGATGCTTTATTCCGACGGCCTGTATGAGGTTTGGAATCGCGAGGGCGAAATGCTTGGCATAGAGGGCTTGGAGAGAATTGTCTGCAGCGCTGCGGGCTTGCCGCTGCCCGCCATGCGCCAAGCGATCATTGAGGGCGTCAACTCGTATAGCGCCGGGCCTGTTCACGACGACGTTACGCTGGTTCTTGCAGAGGTTCGGTAGCGCCGGCTCTGGGAGCGCCGAGGAGGGCGGCATGCTCGAGGACAATCAGAACAAGTCACGCGTACCAGAATTCGAGCTAGGCGCTCCCGCAGAGATTAAAGCGCTGGTTCGGAGGTTCCGGGTGTGCTGGGAAGTGTATCCGTTGCAGATTCTTGCGACGGAAGGGATCCGAAAAATTGGCTTCGATCTTGAGCTTTTGGGGACGCCGGAATGCGGAACCGAGCATATTTCTCCGGGTTGCCAGCACTGTCAGAGAGTCGAAACTGCGCTCCAGGAAATTGCACAGCGCATCATGATGCGTGAATCGCCCTCTTGCACACATATCGTCAGCCCGGACGGCGCCACACTCAGCTACGCGTCAGTGCGCGCCAACCGTCCCGACGTGGTCGTGCGCGTTTTTATGGCCCACCGGCATGAGTGGGACCAGCCCGCAGATGAATGCATGGAGCGCTGCTTGAAGGAAATCGAGCAGGCACTGACGGAGCTTGGAGCGTGCAAGGGGGGATGGACGGAAGCGCAAGACGAGTCAGGCGGCGCCGGCCGCTCCCAGCGCTCTGGTGTATGAGCCGCTTGGAGCGGCCTTGGGCTTTGGAATGACGATGATCCCGTAGTTGCGGAAATTCGCTCCGTGTTAGGCGGGGCTGCTTCCTTGTCTTGATCAGTGGCAAGTTCAGTTGATAAGACAACTAAGGAATCCCCATGAGCACAAAAAGTACGGCCGATCCAAAACTCGCGGCCCACGCCGCGGAAAAGGCCGATCTGGAACTTCTCCGGCAATACGGGTGCGGGCCGATCCAATTTACGGGATCGGACAGCGCGCTCTACGATCGTCACCTGATTTTTGACAACGTGGTAAAGGTGGCCAAAGCGGGCCCGCGGGAGCGCTTCGAGGCCCTTGCGCGCTCGGTGCGGGACGTCCTCTCGCAGCGCTGGCTGCGCACGGGGGAAACTTACGAGCGCGAGAATCCCAAGCGCATTTATTACCTTTCGATGGAATTTCTCATCGGCCGCTCGCTGGCCAACAACGTGACGAACCTTCTGCTTAGCCCGCTTGTGGAACGCGCGGCGCGGGAGAGAGACACCGATCTGATCAGCCTGCTTGAGCAGGAGCCCGATGCCGGGCTTGGAAACGGGGGACTGGGACGTCTGGCCGCCTGCTTCCTGGACTCCATGGCCACCATGGCGCTTCCGGCTATGGGCTACGGCCTGCGCTACGAATACGGCATGTTCAAACAAACCATAGCGGACGGCTGGCAGCAGGAACAGCCCGACAACTGGCTGCGTCGCCCGGACCCCTGGGAAGTTGCTCGTCCTTACGAGACCGTGGAAGTCAAACTGAATTGCTCGTTCGGGCTGCGCGGCGGAGCCCTGGAGGCGATCCCGGGACGCCCATCCAGCCTCGTCGGGATCCCGTTTGATCGCCCTGTAGTGGGCTACGGCGGAACAACCATCAACGCGCTGCGTTTGTGGGCCGCGGCCGCTCCGAATTATTTCAATTTTCGGGCCTTCAGCCACGGAGAATTCGTTGGCGCGTTCGCGGAGACACTAGAGGCCGAGTCGCTCACCCGGGTGCTCTATCCAGACGACTCCACGAGCATGGGCCAGGGGTTGCGCTTTGTGCAGGAGTATTTCCTGGTGGCCTGCTCGCTGGCGGACCTGATCCGGCGCTTCCGGCGCAGCAACCCGGACTGGAACGCGCTTCCGGAAAAGGCCGCCATCCAATTGAACGACACACATCCCGCATTGGCCGTCCCTGAGCTGATGCGCATTCTGTTGGACGAGGCCCACCTGGGATGGGATCAGGCCTGGGACATCACACAGAAGACGCTGGCGTATACCAACCACACGCTGCTCCCCGAGGCTCTGGAAAAATGGCCGGTCGCGTGGTTTGAGATGTTGCTGCCGCGCCAACTCGAAATCATCTATGAAATCAACCGGCGCCTGCTGGCGGCCGTGCGGTCGCGCTTTCCGGAGGACGAGGGAAAGGTCGCGCGCATCAGCTTGGTGGAAGAGGGCCCCCAGCAGAAGATTCGCATGGCCAACCTGGCGATCGCCGGCGCGCACAGCACCAACGGTGTGGCCGCGATCCACTCCGAGCTGCTGCGGACCACAACGGTGAAGGACTTGGCGGAAATGTTTCCGGAACGCTTCAACAACAAGACAAATGGGGTCACGCCGCGACGCTGGCTGCTGCTCGCGAACCCCCCGCTGGCTCGCACGATTACCGAAGCCATCGGCGAGGGCTGGACCACCGACTTGAGCCATCTGAGTGGGCTGAAGCCCCTGGCCGAAGACAAGGCCTTTCGAGACGCTTTCCGCAAGGCCACGCGCGAATGCAAGTCGCAGTTTGCCGACTGGCTCAGGAAAACTCTCAATCAGGCCGTGGATCCGGATTCGATCTTCGATAGCCAGGTGAAGCGCATCCACGAATACAAGCGGCAACTGCTGAACGCCCTGCGCATCGTGGTACTGTACAACCGCCTGCGGGAGAACCCGAAGCTGGAAATCCCGCCGCGCACTTTCTTTTTCGCCGGCAAGGCCGCGCCCGCCTACCTACTGGCCAAGCTAATCATCAAATTTATCAACAATCTGGCCGCCACCATCGACGGTGACCCGGCGGTGCGCGGCCGAATCAAGGTGCTGTTTCTGCCTGATTATTGCGTGTCGCTTGCCGAGCGGCTCATCCCGGCCAGCGACGTCTCGAATCAAATTTCTACCGCGGGCTATGAAGCCAGCGGTACCAGCAATATGAAGTTCATGATGAACGGCGCGCTCACAGTGGGCACTCGCGACGGCGCCACCATCGAGATGGCCCAGGAGGCCGGCGAGGAGAATTTCNTTCCTGTTCGGCTTGACCGCGGAACAGGTGGCCAACAGCCGCTCCTGGTATAACCCTCACTGGCATTACGAGAACGAGCCGGAGACGCGCGCCGCGCTGGATCTCATTTTCTCTGATTATTTCAGCAGGAACGAGCCGGGAATTTTCGCTCCGATACGGGACACGCTTCTGACCAAGGGTGACTACTACATGCATCTCGCGGACCTCGCCTCGTATTGCCGTGCGCAAGAAGCGGTCGGAGCGTTATATGCAAATCCGGATGGATGGGCGCGCAAAGCAATTCTGAACGTGGCGAGCTCCGGAAAATTCTCCAGCGACCGCACGATTGCTGAATACGCTCGTGAGACTTGGAAGGTCGATCCATGCCCAGTACTGTAGAAACTCGGTCGGCCGCATTGTGTTCATCGGCATTGGGGCGGCATTGAGCGCCGGTTGCGCCATGGGAACGGTTCCGCCGTTTCTGTCCGGATACCGCAGTTCCGGCATACTGCTGCATGTTACTTCACTGCCTTCGCCTTATGGGATCGGCGATCTCGGGCCATCCGCGTTTTCCTGGGTCGACCGCCTCCGCGACGCCGGGCAAGGGTGGTGGCAAGCATTGCCTCTTGGCCCCACCGGTTATGGAAATTCACCCTACCAGCCACAGTCTTCCTTCGCGGGCAACGGTCTCCTCATCAGCCCCGAGTGCCTCATTGCCGACGGCCTGCTCAACGCGCGCGATTGCACGTCACACTTCCCGTCAGATCTGGTCGACTACGATTCCGTTATTCCTTTCAAAGAGAAGTTGCTCGAAAAAGCGCGGGCGAAGTTCGATGCCGGCGAACGCAGGGATCTTCATCCCGCTTATGAGGAATTCTGCGCAACACAGGGAACCTGGCTGGAAGATTATGCCCTCTTTCGGGCGTTGAAGAACAGGTTTGGCGGCGCCTATTACCTCGAGTGGCCGGAGGATTTGGTCCAGCGCAAGCCTGCTGCTTTAGCGAAGGCGCGCAGAGAGCTGGCCAGTGAAATGGATCGCTTTCGCTTTGAACAATTTCTGCTGCTGCGGCAAGCAGATCAGCTCAAGGAATACGCCCACGCCAAAGGCGTGAGCTTGATTGGCGACCTTCCATTCTTTGTTTCACCCGATTCCAGCGATGTATGGGCGAATCCCGCGTTTTTCCTGCTGGATGAGAGACGCCGGCCGCGCTTCGCCGCCGCAGTTCCTCCCGATTACTTCAGCGCCGAGGGACAGCTCTGGGGTAATCCGGTTTACAACTGGGATGCGCTTCGTTCGGCGGGTTACCAGTGGTGCATCGACAGGATTGCTGCTCTGCTGGGTCATGTAGACGTGGTTCGTCTGGATCACTTCCGGGGTTTTGCGGCAGCGTGGCACGTGCCAGCCGGCGCCAAAACAGCCCAGTCCGGCGAGTGGGTGACCGGGCCAGGAGCTGGCTATTTCCAGGCGATCTTCAAGCAACTGGGGCGCTTGCCATTTATCGCCGAGGACCTGGGCATCATCACTGCGGACGTGGCATTCCTGCGCGATCAATTTCAACTGCCAGGCATGCGAGTCTTACAGTTCGCATTCGACGGTCAGGCGGATAATCCTTATCTTCCGCATACCTTTGTCAGCAACACGGTCGCGTACACGGGCACGCATGACAACCCGCCGACACGGGAATGGTATGTCCAATTGCCTGATGCGCAGAAACAAATTGTATGGAGCTATCTCAAGCGCCGGATCGCGGAAAGCGCGGAAGCCGCCCCAGCGCTGATCGAACTGGCATGGTCTTCGGTGGCAGCTTTGGCGGTCGCGCCGTTAGAGGACGTTCTTGATCTCGGCGTTGGAAGCCGGATGAACGTTCCCGGCCGCGCGGACGGAAACTGGCGCTGGCGCTTCAGCGAGGAGATGTTGTCGTCAACCGCTTTCGAGTGGCTGCGCGAATTGACGGTGAGGTCGAAGCGCCGCGCTAACCCGGGGTCACAAGCCGGGCCGCCGAAGGCGGAAACCTCTGCATTTGTACGAGCGAAGTGCTCGTAACCGTGAGAACAAGCGATGCGCATTCTTCCTGCGCGTTCGTAACGGGGTTCGTGGAGCGAAAATCTATGCCGAGAATTCCTAATCTAGAAAATATAAATAACCCGGTTGATGAAACAGCAGCTAAAAAGGACCGCGCTTCCAATGAAGCGCCGCCCGAAGTTGCGTCCGGCAAACGCCCGAGATGGGAACAGATTGAAGGAACTTCGCTGCCGCTCGGTGCGACGTGGATAAAAAACGAGGAGGCGTTTAATTTTGCAGTATATGCCGAACATGCGGAGAGTGTGACCCTGTTGCTCTATTCCGCCAACGATTTGGCCAACCCAATCCTGACCTTCCAATTGAATTTTCTCCGCAACAAGTCAGGACCCATCTGGCATTGCAGGATTCCTTTCCATCAAATGCGTGATGCCCGTTACTACGCTTATTCGGTCTCAGGAAAGGCCTTTGCGGGGCTCCGCTGCTTCGACCCCGACAAGGTTCTCCTCGATCCCTATGCTAAGAGCGTTTTCTTTCCTCCCGAATTTGACCGCAAGCTGGCTACCGAGCCAGGTCCCAATGCAGGAAAGGCGCCGCTGGGAGTATTGACGGGACATCGCGGTGCATTCGATTGGACAGGAGATGTTCCACCCCGTCCTGAATGGGAAGCGATCGTCTACGAGCTTCACGTAAAGGGTTTCACCAAGAATCCCAATTCCGGAGTCCATCCGTCGCGTGCCGGCACCTACTCCGGCCTGGTCGAAAAGATACCGTATCTGAAGGAGCTTGGGATAACCGTCGTTGAGCTGATGCCCGTATTTCAGCGTGACCCCCACGAAGGCGATTTTTGGGGTTACATGCCTTTGAATTTCTTCGCGCCGCATGCGCAGTATGCGTCAAGCGGTGAAGGCGATGAGCAACATCTTGAATTCAAAACCATGATCAAGGAGCTCCACAAAGCAGGAATTGACGTGCTGCTCGACGTTGTCTATAACCATACGTGCGAGGGCGATTACCGAGGCCCTACTTACAGCTTCAAGGGTTTTAGCGCGGCGGGTTATTACATGCTGTCCTCGGACCCGGGAAACCCTTACGCCAATTACTCGGGCACTGGCAATACGCTGGATTTCAGCCGTTCCATCGTGCGCAAAATGGTTATGGACAGCCTGCGATATTGGAAGGACGAGATGCATATCGATGGATTCCGCTTCGACCTGGCGTCGGTGTTCAGCCGCAATGCCGACGGATCACTCAATTGGGGAGATGCGCCGATATTCAGCCAAATCGCCGCAGATCCAGAGCTGGGCCAACTGCACGAAGTGGTATTAATTGCAGAGCCTTGGGACGTCGGCGCCTCCCAGCTCGGACGCGGATTTCCGGGCACCACTTGGTTCCAATGGAACGCCCGCTTTCGTGACGATGTCCGCCGTTTTGTCAGGGGCGACGCGGGGATCATCCCGGACCTGATGCGCCGCATTTATGGCAGCGATGATTTATTTCCAGACACCCGTGCCGAAGCCTATCATGCTTTCCAGAGTGTGAACTATATCGATTCCCATGACGGTTTCACGCTGTACGATCTGGTTTCTTACAGCCAGAAAAACAACTGGAAGAACGGTCATAACAATCAGGACGGGATGGACGAGAATTACAGCTGGAACTGCGGACATGAAGGAGACCAGGGCGCGCCGGCGGCGGTTTTGGCACTGCGCCGGAAACAGGTTAAGAACTTCTTCTGTCTGCTTCTGCTCTCCAATGGCATCCCCATGTTCCGCGCCGGCGATGAATTCCTGAATACGCAATTCGGAAACAATAATCCCTACAACCAGGACAACGAAGTCGGTTGGCTGGACTGGAGCCAGTTCCAGGTGAATCAGGACATTTTTCGGTTCTTTAAGGGCATGATTGCGTTCCGGAAAGCTCATCCCTCTCTATGTCGCAGCAGGTTCTGGCGCGAGGACATCTCCTGGTATGGCACCGGACCCGCAGTCGATCTGTCAGCAGATTCGCGGAGCCTGGCGTTTTGTCTGCATGGCGCGTCGCAGGCGGATGACGACATCTACGTAATGATCAACGGATACTGGCAAGATCTGGAGTTTCATATCCAGGAGGGTACTCCCCAGGATTGGGTAAGACTTGTCGACACGGCGTTGCCGGCTCCCGAGGATTTGCTGGAGACCGGTTTGCCGCTGCAGAAGTTGACTTATCAGGTGGCGCCCCGATCCATTGTTGTCTTAGTTCGATCCATGACAAAAGGGTAGATTCACATGCGATCCTTCGCGAAGATTTGGCTCCTGGCGGCATTGACTGCGACCGCTCTCGCCCCTTGTAGGGCGCAGCAGAAAACTGACCTCACTACCTTTTTTAAGGAATACGCCGGGCTGAGCCTGGAACAAATGGAGGACATCCAGCACGGGAAAACGATTGCCAAGATTGTCGAATCGCCTAACCCCAATGAAGTCCTCGTATTCGGCGCGGTGTATGTCGCATCCACTCCGGAAAGCTACCTTAAACTGGCGGCTGATCTTGATGAGCTTCGCAAGCTCCCGGGCTATCTGGCCATCCGGAAATTCAGCGACCCTCCACAGCTATCCGACCTGGATGGCTTTACTCTCGAGGAGCAGGACATCAAGGAATTGAAAGACTGTAAGCCGGGCCACTGCGAGGTGCAGTTGCCGGTCGAGGCCATGGAGGAATTTCAGCGCTCGGTGAACTGGTCCGCGCCAGATGTAGCTGGGCAAGTAAATCGGCTCGGGCAACTGATGGCCTTGGACGCGCTGCTGGCCTACATACAGGGGGGGAACTCGGCGCTGGGCACGTATCGCGATAAGAAGCATCCAGCGGAAGTGGCTGAGACCTTCCAGTCCCTGTTGAGCCGATCGAAGGCACTTCCCGTGTATTTGCCCGACCTCGAACGCTACCTGCTCGAGTATCCCAAGTTTCAATTACAGAATGCCGAGAGCCAGTTCTACTGGGAAAAGGTAAATTTCGGCCTCAAGCCGACGCTGCGCATTGTTCAGGCCATCGTCTATCGCGGGGCCCGCCCATCGGAGCCGGCATACGCGGTAGCCGTGAAACAAATCTACTCCAGCCATTACTTTCAGGGCGCGGTGGATCTTACCGTCTGCGCCAGAGATGCGGACCGGCCGAACGACCGCGGCTTCTACCTGATTACCTTGAAGGGCTCGCAGCAGGCGGGGCTAACGGGGTTCAAAGGAGGCATTGTGCGTCACGTTGCTGTGGGCAAGACGCGTTCTTCCCTGGAACGGCATCTTGCCACCATCAAGCAAAGACTCGAGGCCACACCCGAATAGCCTCGAGGACACCTGGACTGCGCGAGGATCTATGGCATTTCCTGATCGGCGGACTTCAAACATCGTGCTTACTATTCTGCTTTTTGCAGCATTGCTTGCGGTCGTGTACATCGCCCGGCGCACCATCGTCATCTTCATTTTCGCCATCGAGTTCGCCTACTTAATTGAACCTTTGGTCGAATTCCTGCAACGGCATGCGCTATTTTACAGGCAGCTGAAAGGGCCGCACATCGTCTCCGCCTATCTCGCCGTCCTGATTTTTCTGGCGATTGTGGCCCATGGCGTGGCACCCGGTTTGTCCACACGTGCGGGTACTTTCTTCCGCGAAGTGCCGAAGCTCGCGGATGAGCTCTCAACTGGAGAAGTCGCTACACGCCTTGCCAGCAAGTACCAATGGACGGGTGAACAGGAGCTCAGGCTGAAGAAGTTTTTACTGCACCACCGTGAGGATATTCAGGGCATGATCGGATCTGCGGAGCTCCTGACCTCGACGCTGCTTGGGGCAATACTTGTAATCCCAATCCTCGCCATCTTTTTCTTGAGCAGCGGTGCGCGGCTGACAGATGAAGCCATTCGCCTTTTTGCGCCGCGTGAGCACCATGGCGCTGCGCGTTCCCTCGCGGATCAACTGAACGCCATGCTCCGGAGCTACATTAAGGCCAAGGTAATACTCTGCGGATGTTCATTTGTCTATTGTTCATTCGCGTTGCTCGTGTTGGGCTTCCCATACGCGATCACGTTAGGCGTTGCAGCGGGTGTCCTGGAGTTTATTCCCGTCGCGGGGTGGATGATCTCTGCAACGACGATCATAAGCGTTGGGGTTCTGACCAACTCCCACTGGATCCAGATGGCAGCGCTTTTGGGTTTGTGGCGCGTCCTGATGGATTACTGGATTGCTCCGCGAATTGTGGGACACGAGCTGGAAATTCATCCCCTTCTGGCCATTTTCACGGTGATGGTGGGGGGAGAGATTGGGGGGATCGTGGGGATTTATCTATCCATTCCCCTGGTGGCCGCTCTGCGCGTCATTTGGAAGCACAGCATTTCCGCAAGCTCACACCCTCAGAACGCGGTCAATGCACTCTCGGCCTAGGTCCCGGCCGTTAATTGGTCCACCTGGCCCCGCACCGCAACTGAAGTAGCTGCGGCGGATTGATGTTTCCCCTTCGAGGAGGCCGCGCGTAATCTAGTGCTGCGCCTTTACGGTAGCTTTCGACCCCTCCGGCTTCAGCACCTCGCGATGGAACTTGGACAGACCCGTAGCCGGCGATGCCAAAACAAAAGAATTTGAGAACGTAACCACGTTGCCCGTGGGCTGCTCAGTTCGAGTGTCGATCTCTTTTAGCTGGAATTGCAACCAACCAATATCGGTCACATCACCCGTCACGCCGGAGATCTGCACCCGGTCTCCGATCCGAAAGCCGCGTCTTCCCACCAGCACAAAGTAGCCGACGGCGGAAAGAATGACGCTCTGAAGCGCAATCGCAACACCCGCGGTCAGAAGTCCGAGGAAGGTCGCCAGAGAGCCCAGGTCGGAAGCAAATGCGAAAGCCGCGACGATGACGATGATGAACCAAAGCCCGACCCTCTGGCTTATCAGGATGACGTGGCGCCGTTGTGGGTCTTGGACATGGCGGCGCACAGCCCTGCGCGCTGCCGTGCCGATCAAGAAAAGGGCGCCGATCACTACTGCAAACCCGCCGAGCCGGAGGACCAGTTCCTTCCATGCTTTCTCATTTTCTCGAACGACAGCTTCACGCCAGCCGTTCAGTTGGGAGGTGTAGGAATCAAGCAGTACCCGTTGCTTGTCTAACGCCACGATGACCGGAGACAGCACTTTGACCCAAGAAGCAAGCTCATCCAGACGCTTTTTTTGCTGTTGCAGTTCGCCAAGACCGCTCGCTTGGAGATTCCCCTGGGTCTCCTGGGCAAAACGTCTGCTGATGGACGCCAGCAACGGGGTGCGCAGAGCATTCGAAGCGTTCCTCAGCGTCTCCGTCCGGCCAATCTCGTCGTCGAGGATGCGGAGTTTCCGTCCAAGCGCCGACACTTCGGAGCTGAGGCTGAGAATGCCCGGACCGACCGGTTTCACCACCGAAGGGGGTTCCGAGGTGTGTGATTGCGACGGCGCGGCCGTCGGGTTGGTCACCTCAGGAACGGTTCGGGCGAGATCCTCGATACTCGCTGCCAGATCTCCAGCCCCGTGAACGCCGAAGCTTCGCACGGATTCGGCCAACTGCCCAAGAGTGGCTGATGCTGCTTGCAGGACGTGAATACGGCTTTGCGCAGTATCCAGCGCAGCCTCCAATCTGCGTCGCTCGGCTCCGCGGGCGCTCAGGAGCTTCTTCTTGATATCGTCAATCTGTTGGCTGGTTTTCTGGCTATCCAGTTCGGCGTTGTTTTGCCACGTAAGGAATTGCGCCAGATCGGGCGAGGCGCCAGTATTTTTAGCAGTGCCCTGTTCCTGCCTGCGGGCGGCGGACGTGGCCACAAGGGCGGCATCGGCGCGAGCGAAATCAAATGATAATCGGACGATCTGCAGAGCGATGGGCCGCTCGTGTTCTGCGAACACCAGGTCAACAGGACCGGTTGCGATCTGTCTCTCGATTCCACCCTGTCGATACCAGTCGATCGTCTGCGTCAAGAAGGCGAGTACCTGCTGGTTGGAGGGGAGGTCGGATGCCGCAGGGGAAAATTCAGCGAAGAGCCCGACCGCAAGTAACAGAGAAATGGCTGCTGAAACGCAAGCGAGGGAGAAGGCGCTGGTCCTGAACATATTCGGAATGTAGCGCCTAGGACCCAGTCGCCGCAACGGGCTGGTCTTTGCTTTCTCAAGTCCTGGTAGGCGAGCGAATTGGAGAAGCGGGATTATCCTTTGCCTCCAGTTCAGTTTTAATAAATTGGCAGCGCGCATCTTTGCGGATTTCGGGCGGATGACGGGGCGCTCGGACATAATCCGATTGCTTCCGAGTAGCCGACAATACGTCCGGAACCGTGTCTGGGACATGTCGCGCGGAGAGTTCTCCTGTGCTCTAGGGAAGCCTTTGTGCCCCTTCACTTGAGCACGTGATGCGTGTCGTTCCACCACCGGATTGCTGGCTGCGAGAGAAGGCCATCATAACTCACTGCGCTCAAACTCGCTGTGCTCAGCATGAGAGACCTGGGGTTGATGGGTTCGATCCCGATCCAGCGAGTGGCCAGCACTCGGAGAAAATCCCCGCTGGAAAAAAGCAAAACATCGTTTGCCACCCCGCGCACAGAGCTCACCACGCGATCGGCCCGTGCAGCGACCTGCTGCGGCGATTCGCCGCCGGGGTAGCCGTCGCGGAATGGTTGCCACTCTGGCCGTTCCGCTAATATGTCGGTCGTTAGGCGGCCCTCATATTCATCATAGTCCCATTCAATAAGGTCGGGATCGATTTGCGCCACAGATCCGAAGCCGGCAAGCTCACATGTCCGCATGGCGCGCCACAAGGGGCTGGTGAATACCCTCGCGAATGTCAGTCCTCTTAGCCGCTCCCCCAATCGTCGCGCGTTGTATTCCCCGCGTTCAGTGACGGCAAATCCTTATGTCCCGTGTGTTGGCCCGTTATTGTCCAAGCCGTTTCCCCATGGGGATTTCGACGGAGGGAGAGAGCGTAGCTCCTCGATTCTGCGTTTGTGATTGCGGCATAAGCTGTTCGCTCAGTCCTGCCTCAGGAAGCAGCAGGGCATCGCCAAATCCTAGGACAACCACGCTCTATTGTGCCCCCCAAATCTGAGATGGCATCTCCAGGCGGCTTGGTCTTAGCGCGGATGAGGAAGATAAGTTCTCTGGCAAGGGAATGGAGCTATCTCGCCCAGGCGCACCCATTCAGTCCTCTTTTCTGATCCCGACTTCATCGAGATGCCAGAGCAGGTCGGCTGGATCGTTGTACACACGATACGCGCCCGCACTTTCCAACTCCTCCCTGCCGTATCCTCCCGATAAGAGTCCGACTCCAAGCGCCCCGGCTCGACGGGCGGCGAGCATATCCCAAACGCTGTCTCCAACCACCACGGATGAAGAAATCGGGACGCTTAGCAGTTCGGCAGCAGCCAGGAACAGGTCGGGATCCGGTTTAGCTCGCGCAACTTGATCGCGGGTAATGATGCGCACATCCGATCCGATCCCGAGAACTGCAAGGTTTGGTCCGGCGGTCTCCATACGCCCGCTGGTCGCGATCGCCCACTGCGTTCCGCATCTTGTCAGATAGGCCAAGAGATCTCTCGCACCCGGAAGCGGTCGAACCTGCTTGATCTGGTTGAGGTAAGCTTCTGCGTGCCATTGCTGAAGTTGATGCGCCTCCTCATCCGTCAAGTGGCGCCCCGTCTCCCGCGACAATGCATTCACCAGCAGCCCGCCGCTCATGCCGATGCGTCGGTGAATGCGCCAGATAGAGAGCTCAATGCCGGCTTTCAGCAGCGCCTCGTGCCATGCCAAGACATGCTGGTAAACGCTGTCCAGCAACGTTCCGTCGAAATCAAACAAAAAGGCGGGGCCGCCGGATAGATTCCTGGCTGGCCGCGACTGCCAACTCGGCACGGATTGCGATATGTCATTCATTCTCGTTCCCGCCATTCGGAGAGGCTTGCCCATTCTCGATAGATGATTGCAGCCAAGTATCCCGCCCCGAATTTATTTGGTTGTCAATCTCATCCCCAAAAATGAAAGTTCCACAGTACTCCTGCCCTGCCCCCGAAAACGGGTCCAGTTGAAACGTCACTCGGGCGGCCTATCTTAGCAGCGAAAGGAGAGGCCACAAGTGCGCGCGTCGGTCTGGACTTTGATTTGGGATACGTTGGGATAAATGTCGTTCCCATCGACACGGTGATAGCAGCGTAACCGACCATTCGTACCGGGATGTCTATTAGCAGCTCCATACGACTGAGCGCCACTACATCAAAGATGTCCGGAAAACTCGCTCCAGGCGATGCAACTGCTAGAAGCCCTGTGCAACCAGCGTGCAACCGCCAGCGATTCCAAATCGAGCTAAGTTGTTCAATGTAATGGTGGGCCTGGGGAGAGTCGAACTCCCGACACGCGGTTTAGGAAACCGCTGCTCTATCCATCTGAGCTACAGGCCCACGGGCAGGAAAGGCNATTGGCGAGTGGCCAGTGACCAGCAGCGGGCAAGATCGTACTCTTCACTGGCCATCCGGGAACCGCCACCGAGCACCTAATCCAGCATAACTCGAAATGGGCAGGGCGCGGCTGGCAGTTTGAGCACGGCCCGGTTTGATTGCCGGCAGTTCCGGGGCTATGGTATAGCATGCCGTTTTTTCCGGACGCCGCGTGAGCGAACTGAAACAAGCCGATCCACAGAAGCCGAAAATCCGGCCGGTGGAGATTTACTGGACTACGGTGACGTACAAGACCGTGGCCATATACATTGTGCTGGCCTTTGTGATCGTGCTCACCGGATTGTACATCGCCATTCCCGAGCGCATGAATTCGATGGTGGAAAAGGTCACGCGGGCCATGAGCGGTTCTGCGAGCGGCAATGCCGCGCCCATGCTCACCCAGGCGCGCTTCGTGAACCTGGACGGGAAGGTCCAGGTGAAAAAAGTGAACACCACGCAATGGGCCAACGCGGATTACCGCATGTCCCTGGACAAGGGCGACCTGATCCAGACCGGTTCTGACGGCGTGGCCCGGCTGACCTTTGCCGATGGGACCACCTACACGGTGAAAGCGGACACGCTGATCATGGTGGAAGAAAACACCGTGGGACCGGACCGGCCCACGCGCGTGGGCGTGTCCATCACCAGCGGTGCGCTGGATCTCTCCACGGCGGGCTGGGAGGCCAGCGGCTCGCATGCGGAAGTGCGCTTCCCGGCGGACCAGTCCACCGCCACCATCCAGCAGAACAGCCGCGCGTCTGTGAGCAGCGATCCGGCAAGCAAGCAGAACCAGATTACGGTTTCGGCTGGCGCGGCGGAATTGCAGCGCGGGCAGGAGCGCGTCGAATTGGGCCGTTACGAGCGCGCCACGTTTACGCCGGGCGGGCCGGTGTCCAAGTCCCAGGTGCTGGCGCCGCCGGAGCTGGTTTCGCCCGCGAATCTGCAGCCGATCATCGTGGCCGATCCCGCGCACACCGCGGTGCATTTCGAGTGGAAGCCCGTGCCGGAGGCCGCGCATTACACCTTGCGGGTGAGCGCCACTTCCATGTTTTCCCGCATCGTGGCCGAAAAAAAGGTAAACGTTCCGTCCGCAGAGGTCACCGGCCTCGAGCCCGGCGACTATTTCTGGGCAGTGGTGGCCACCGACGCGCAGAACCGCGCGAGCGAGCCGAGTGACAGCTCGAAGTTTCAACTGGCGGAGCAGGGCCGCACGCAGGACATGCTGCTCGAGGTGGAGAGCACGCAACTGCACGGCACGGTAGTGGAGATTCGCGGGCAGACCGAGCCCGGGGCCGCGCTGATGGTCAACGGGCAGCCCGTGGCGCAAATCGACAAGGACGGCCACTTTACGTACTTCACGCCGCCGCAGCCCCGCGGCGCGTTGACGCTGGTAATCGTGGGCCAGAATCGGCGCGGGGGAACGGCCACCAAGCGCGTCCCCATTGTCGTGCCATAGGGGCAGGGCACGCCGTGCCCTCTGGTTCCTGACGTGGAAAAGTCTCAAGGCGTCTCCCGATGGATCGGGTCGCGCCCACCCAGCCGCAAGCGAGGGGAGTGAGCAGGAAATGAGCAAGAACGGTTACGGCATGCGGTCGGTTTTCAGCATGTTTTCCTCGGATCTGGCCATTGACCTGGGGACGGCGAACACGCTCGTTTACGCGCGCGGGAAGGGCATCGTGGTGAACGAGCCCTCCATCGTGGCCATCAACAAGAACACCGGCGAAGTGGTGGCCGTGGGCCGCGAAGCCAAGGAAATGCTCGGGCGCACGCCCGGCAACGTGGTGGCCATCAAGCCCATGAAAGACGGCGTCATCGCCGACTTCAAGGTCACCGAGAAGATGCTCACCTATTTCATCCAGAAGGCCCATAACCGGCGCCTGCTGGTGCATCCGCGCATCGTCATCGGCGTGCCCAGTGAGATTACCCCGGTGGAAAAACGCGCGGTGCAGGACTCCGCTTACCGCGCCCGCGCCAGCGAAGTGTACCTGGTGGAGCAGGCCATGGCCGCGGCCATCGGCGCCGGCCTGCCCATTGAAGAGCCCAGCGGGAACATGGTGGTGGATATCGGCGGGGGCACCACGGACATCGCGGTCATCTCCATGAGCGGCATCGTCTATTCCCGCTCGGTGCGCGTGGCCGGCAACGAGATGGACGAATCGGTGATGCACTTCCTGAAGCGCAAGTACAACCTGCTCGTTGGTGAGCGCACCGCCGAACAGATCAAGATGGAAATCGGCTCCGCCTATCCGCTGGAAAAACCGCTGACCATGGAAGTGAAGGGCCGCAACCTGATCGAAGGCGTGCCCCGCACCGTCACCGTGGACGATAGCGAAATGCGCGAGGCCCTCTCCGATTGCGTGGCCACCATACTGAACGCGGTGCGCGTGGCGCTGGAACGCACTCCGCCGGAGCTGTCCGCGGACATCAGCGACCGCGGGATCGTGCTCACCGGCGGCGGCGCGCTGTTGAAAAATCTCGACAAGCGCATCCGGGAGGAGACCGGGCTGCCCGTGGCCGTGGCGGATGACCCGCTGGCCTCCGTCGTGCTGGGCACCGGGAAAATGCTGAGTGATTTCCACCTGCTGCGCCAGGTGTGCATTGATTGAGGCAGCGCCGGCTTCCAGCCGGCGAACTTGCCAGCCTCTGGAAACCGCCCAATCTACAGGCTGGCTGATGCGCTCCCCGGTGCTCCCGGATTGAACGGAAATGTTTGAGATCGCCACTCGCCGCCGGCCCTACGTCCTCCTGGCAATCGTCCTGGTCATCCAGATTCTGCTGCTGGCCGTGCAGATCAAACGCCCGGATGGCGCGCGCTTGATTCGCGTCTGGGCCGTCGAGTTGCTTACCCCAGCCGAGCGTCTGGGCGCGTGGACGCTGGACCAAATGGGCGGTGCGTGGTCCGGCTACATCGGCCTGGTGCGCGCCAACCGCGAAAACCAGCGGCTGCGCGCAGAAGTGGGTCAACTGACGCTGCGCAACAGCGAACTGGAAGGCCGGGCCGCCGAAGCGCAGCGCCTGGCTGCGCTGCTCGAATTTCGCGATGCGCATCCGGAGGCATCTCTGCTCGCGGCGCGCGTGATCGGTGCGGATGCCGGGGCGGGCCGTTCCATTTATCTGGACCGCGGACAGCACGACGGGCTGCAGCCAAACATGGCGGTGATTACGCCTCAGGGCGCGGTAGGCAAGGTTCTCGAAGTGTATTCCACCACCGCACAGGCCCTGCTGCTGACGGATAAATCCAGCGGCGCGGGGGCCATGTTGGCCGGTTCGCGCACCCAGGCCGCGGCCAAAGGCACCGGTGAACCGCTTTTGCTGCTCGATTACGTCAGCAACGATCAGGACGTGGCCCCCGGCGAGCGCGTGCTCACCTCCGGCATGGACCGCATTTTTCCCAAGGACCTGCCGCTTGGTACCGTTGTGGACGTGCGCCCCGGAAACCCCTTCAAGCAGATTCGCATGCGGCCGGCAGCACGGCTCGATCAGCTCGAAGAAGTTTTCGTGGTGGTTTCGAAGAAGCAGTGGGAGTGGGAAACGGCCCAGGCCCCGGCACCAAAACCCGAAGACTCGGCGGCAGGGGCACGCTCTCGCAGCAGCGGGGTGCCTCTGCCATTCGCCAAGTTGCCGTCGAAACCCGTTCCGGCGGCGGCCCCAACCGGCGCGCCCGCCAAGGATCATCCGTGAACCCGGCAGAAATTGCCGAGAACGCCTCCGCTCCGCCGATCTTGATCCGCGGCGTGGTTGAGCCGCGCCTGGAAGTGCACAAGTTTCGCCCCGGCGCCGTCGTCGGCGCCTGTTTTCTGGCGCTGGTGTTGCAGGCCTTTATTCCCGCCAAGGTGTGGAAAGGCGAACTGGTCGGCGATCTCCTCGAACTGCCGCTTCTGGTTACGCTCTATTTTGGCCTCAGCCGGCGGAATCCCGCGCGCGGCCTGCTGCTGGGTATGGTCGTGGGCGTGGCCCAGGACGCTCTGTGTGGCGCCAGCGGGGCAAATCCCATTGGCCTCTTCGGAATCGCCAAGACGCTGGTGGGCTACCTGGCGTCCACCATCGGCGCGCGGCTGGACGTGGAGCATCCCGCCAGCCGCATCGTCCTGGCCTTCACGTTCTTTCATTTTCACCGGCTGTGTTACGTGCTCACCAGCCGCTGGCTCCTGGCGCAGACGATTCCGTGGATGAATGGCCGTCTGCTGGCGGCCTCGCTTGTCACCGCGCTGCTGGCCTGGCCGCTCTTTGCCCTGCTCGACAAACTCCGCCAGGATGAGGATTAACTTCCATTTGCCGCGGCGCGCCGGTGGACCGAAACACCATTTCTGACCGCGCCATCACCGCCGCAGTTTCCTGGCTGGACAGTCGAGGCTGGGCCGCTTCGCAGGATGCTTTGAACTGTCATTCCGAATCCCGGCGTCCCGAGGCCTCGGGATGCCGGGGTGAGGAACCTGCTTTTTTCGATCGAAAAGCAGGTCCATCGCTGCGGTCGGGAAGCCAGCGGGGGAGTTTTTCAAAAACCTGCTGGGGGAACGGGGGCACTGCTACTTCGCCCAATTCTCGATGGATAAGCCCGGAATTCGCCGGAACTCGCGCTCATTATTTGTCGCCAGGGTCAGGCCCAGGTCCATCGCGTGGGCGGCAATCCACAGGTCATTGTTTCCGATGGGGCGCCCCGCCATTTCGAGCGTCGTCCGGAGCTGACCATAGATTCGGGCTGCTCCCCGGCTGAGGTCTTCGACTGGGACGCCCTGAAGGAATCGCTCGAGTTGCGCCAACGCGATCTCCGGATGCTCACTCTTGGCGGCGCCATACTCCAACTCGCCGCAGGTGATCACGGAGATCACGACGCTTCCGGGCTGCAAGGTTTCGAGCCGCGAGCGGACCCGGGCAGGCCGCCGCTTGCTTATGTAGATGCAGATATCGGTGTCCAGCATGTATCGCGAATTCACAGGCCCTTGCGTTTCTGCGGAGGGGTATCCTTGCGCCCTCCAGCCATGAAGTCATCGGGCATACCTGCAAGCGCGTCAAATGCGGCCACCAGACTGCGCTGAGGCTCGCGAAGGATCACTTCCTCGCCGCGGCGCAGAATTTCCACCTCTCGGACGCGGAAGCGGAACTGCTTGGGCAGGCGCACGGCCTGGCTGTTGCCGGACTTAAAGATGCGCGCTCTAGTCATAGTCACCCCGCCCAGAAAGTATATACGCACCGTATATACATTGCAAGCGGCGTGTTCGGCTTGCAACTCTGCGAGCGTCGGCAGGCGCTCGCAGCTCACCTGCTCGCGGCGAGCTCTCTCCTACTGGACTTTGGAAACATGGCAGCCCAGGCAGGGCCAATCCAGCTGCGCGGGCGGAGGGGCGGCGGGGAGGAAGGACTGGGCGCGGGCCGCGTAGCGCGAACCCGCCAACTCCCCCATGATGCGCTGTGCGGAGCCGCGTGCTCTGAGGGCATCGCCGGCCTGCAGCCATCCAGCCGCGAGCGCGGAGAGCAACTCGCCGCGGGAATGGAGGGGCAGCGCGGCCCACTCCGCTTTCTGGATGGCCAGCACTTTCTCGTAGTCAGCCAGCCCCATCTCCAAACGCGGGTGGGCGCGTTGCGGGTCGGTGGAATGCGCGGCGTAACTCAGCAGGGTAGCGCCGCGCGGGATCAGCACTCCCAGGCTTTCCGGGGCCAACGCCACAGCGTCGTCCATGGGCTTTTTGCGCCTTCCTGCCCATCACTACGCGGCGCAGAGCTTTGAATTTCATCCCCAGCGCGCGAGAAGTGTCATTCCGTCGGCGTGTGCCATGCGGAGTTTCTCCGGATCCTTACCTGGCACTGTCCCCAAGGCGGGCTGGCCGGGTGGGCTGTTTACCCCAAGGCGGCAGATATCTTGCAGAACTCCTTGCAGAATGATAGGTTTGCGCGGGTTTGCACAGGGGCGCCAGGGCGAGTGTCCCTGCACAGATTTTCAGAGCTTTTGCACAGCTTCGCTTCCCATCATGGCTAGCCCGGCCCGGGTTCGATCTCCGGACATTCCGGGCGAACCACTGGGGCGAAGCTTCGGAGCATCAGCGCTCTCTTGCGCCCGCCAGCGGCGGGCCTGCCCAGCGCAGAGTGGCGCTGCCGCTCCCGCAGTGAGAAGGGCACGTGAACGACTGGCAAGGAAGGGATACCCGGCTTCCGCAGGAACGGCTGACGATTTTTTCGTATGCCGTGGTGGTTCTGCTCTGCCTGTTGCTGCTGGGCTTCTGGAAGCTGCAAGTCCTGGACTCCGGTTATTACGCTCAGCTTGCCGAGCGCAATCGCATCCGCTCCATTCCGGTGATCGCGCCGCGCGGGCGCATGCTGGACCGCGAAGGGCGCGTGCTGGTGGACAACTACCCCTCCTTCAGCGTCCTTCTGTTGCGTGAAGATCAGCCGCTGCTCGAGCAGCACCTCGGGGAGATCGCCGAAGGGCTGGATTTGCCGGTCGAGGACCTGCGGCAGCAGATTGAGGCCTCGCGCGGACTCCCGAAATTCAATCCCATCGTGGTCAAGCCGGAGGCTTCTCCCGCGGACATCGCCTTCATCGAATCGCATCGCGCCGATCTTCCCTTGCTGGAGCTTCTGATGGTGCACCGCCGGCGGTACCCGAGCGGCGGCCTGCTGGCGCACGCCATCGGCTACGTCGGCGAGGTCAGCGAGAAGCAGATCGAAGCCAGCGACGGGCGCCTGCGCTCCGGCGATATCGCCGGCAAATCGGGTTTGGAGCGCACCTATAACGACACGCTGATCGGCGTGGACGGGATGCGGCGGGTGATCGTGAACAGCCTGGGGAAGGAAGTGGGACGCCTGGAGCAGAAGGAGGCGGTCCCCGGCAAGCCCATCCATTTGAGCATTGATTACGACTTGCAGGTGGTGGCGGAAAATTCTCTGGGACCGCAGCAGGGCGCCGCGGTGGTGCTGGACCCGCGCACGGGCGAGGTGCTGGCCATGGCCAGCCACCCGGCCTTCGACCCCAAGGACTTCGCGGTGCGCATTTCCAAGGAAGAATGGCAGGCATTGAATGAAGATTCCGCGCGCCCGCTGCTGAACCGCGCCATCCAGGCGCAACTCGCTCCCGGATCCACTTTCAAGGTGGTGATGGCGACGGCCATGCTCGAATCCAAGGCCGTGCCCGAGGATTTCTCCGTTGTGTGCAACGGTGCGGAGGATTTCTACGGGCGCCAATTCAAGTGCCATATCTTCGGCAAAGGCTCGCACGGGCGCGTGGACCTGCACGAGGCGCTGGTCAAATCCTGCGACATTTTCTTTTACAATCTGGGGAAGCGCCTGGGCATCGACCGCATCTCCTACTACGCCACACAGCTCGGGCTGGGCCGCCGTACCGGCATTGATCTGCCGGGGGAGCAGGAGGGTTTGGTCCCGTCCGAAGCGTGGAAGGAGCGCGTTTTCAAGCAGAAATGGTATCCGGGGGAAACCATCTCCGTGGCCATCGGGCAGGGGGCCATCACGGCCACGCCGCTGCAACTTGCCCACACGGTGGCGGGAGTGGCCATGGGTGGGGTGTTCCACCGGCCGCACCTGCTGCTGGATGCGAAGGACACGAACGAGCCCGGCTTCCCGATTTCCGAGGCCACCACGGAGAAGGTGAGCCAGGGGCTGTTCGGGGTGGTGAACGAAGCGGGCGGCACAGCGCACCTGGTGCATCTGGAGGGCATTGAGTTCTGCGGCAAGACCGGTTCGGCGCAGCTTATCAGCAACGAGGGGAAACAGCGCGCCGGACACATATCGGGCAAGCAGCTTGTTGACAATGCGTGGTTCGTGGGCTTCGCGCCGCGGCGCAACCCCGAGATTGTGGTTGCAGTGCTCGTGGAACACGGTGTACACGGAGCCACCGCTGCCGCTCCCGTGGCGCGCGACATCATCAAGGCGTACTATGAGAAGAAGTCGCACCAGGAGAATAAGGCCTACACGGTGGAGTTGAAGCACTACGACTTGGAGGAAGCCAAGACGCCGCAGGCCGTAGCCAGCATCGTGGGTGCGCCCGCGCCGGAAAAAACGGGAGAGCAGAGGTAGCGCAGGCCACCCCTGGCCGCGCGCCGGCAAGCCCAAGCGCATCGCGGCCGGCAGAAGAGACGAGCAAGACGCGCAAGCAAGAGTGCCTGCGCCATCAGAACATGCGAACGGAAAACCGCATCCGGGATTTTGATTGGGCGCTGATGGTGCCGGTGCTGCTGCTGTGCGCCATTGGGGTGCTGCAGATTGCCTCCGCCACGCGTGGCGGCAATCTGGATGGTCTGCAGTGGAAGCAACTCGAGTGGATCGCCATCGGGCTGGCGGGAATGGTGGTTCTCTCGCGCATTGATTACCACGCGGTGCTGGAGCAGGCTCCGGCTCTCTACCTGGGCGCCCTGTTACTGCTCATTTCCGTGCTCGTGCTCGGACACGCCAAATTCGGGGCCCGGCGCTGGCTCTCGCTGGGTTCTTTCAACCTGCAGGTATCAGAACTGGCGAAGTTGGTTATAATAATTGTGTTGGCTCGCTATCTGAGCGAACTGCGGACGGAACGGCTCACCCTGGTGGACCTGGCCAAGCTTGGGGTCCTCACAGGTTTCCCAACGCTGCTCATTCTGCTGCAACCGGATCTGGGAACGGCGCTCGTGATTGTGGCGCTGGTGGCCGTGGGGATGTTCCTGGCGGGATTGGAGTGGAAGCATGCGGCGGCCATCGTGGTGATGGCTGCGCTGCTGCTTCCCGCCGCTTGGCACGTGCTGAAGCCGTATCAGAAACAGCGTCTGACCGCGTTCTTCCGCCCGGAGGAAACCTCACAGACCTCCGGCTATCAGACGCAGCAGTCCAAGATTGCCGTGGGTTCGGGAGGCATTCACGGCAAAGGATTCGGGCAGGGAAGCCAGAACCAGCTCGGGTTTGTGCCCGTGCGCTGGGCGGACTTTATCCTGGCGGGTCTGGCGGAAGAACAGGGATTTATCGGTGTACTGGTAGTGTTGCTCTTGTACTTGGGTCTCTTGTTGCGATTGGCGGGAACCGCGCGGCTGGCCGGCGACCGCGCCGGCATGTACCTGGTGATGGGCGTAGCGGCGGTGATCGGAGTTCACGTGGTGGTGAACTCGGCCATGGTGATCGGCTATATGCCGGTCACCGGTATTCCCCTACCGCTCATGAGCCATGGCGGTTCGTCCATTGTGTTTGTGTTTCTGGCCCTGGGTTTGGTGATGAATGTGCGCCTGCGGCGCTTCGTCAACTGAAGCCGACGGCCATCTATTTCAGATCAGCAGTGAGCCCGGCCCCCAATGGGCCCGGTGAAGGCAGGAAGTGTTGAGAACCTCCGACCATTCGAGCGCAGTTCAGGCCCTAGAAGGGCGCAGCGCGCTCGCGATCCTGCCCATTTCCGGAAGTCCCGCGACGCGGGATACCGGACCCGGCCCCGCGTCCCGGAATTCGGGAACGCGGCGGGACGGCCCCAATCTCGCGGCCGGCTCACCCAGGAGTTTTCATGTCGAAAGAATTAGTGATCTCTACCAGCCCCCACGAGACGCGGGTGGCCATCCTCGAGAACGGCAACCTCGTTGAAATCTACGTTGAACGCGAAAAGGAATACGCGCTAGTCGGCAGCATCTACAAAGGCCGGGTAACCCGCGTGCTCCCCGGCATGCAATCCGCCTTCGTGGATATCGGCCTGGATACCGACGCCTTCCTCTACGTCAGCGATGTGCTCGAAGAGATCGAGGAATACGACCAGATCGTCTCCACCGTCGAGGACAAAGTGGCCAAGATGGAGGAGCAGGGCGGCCAGGTTTTCTCCGCAGAAGCCGGCGCTCCCGTCGAAGAGCCCCCGGAGGTAACCGGCACGGATCAGCCCTTGGAAGCGCAGGGGAATGTGGCGGCCCCCGCCGCGCAACAGGCTGCGCCACAGAGCGGCGGCTATCGCCAGGAAGGCTTCCGCGGCGGGTATCGCGGCCAGGGTCCACGCGAAGGAGGATTGCGGCGCGGCGACCAGGGGAACCGTTACGGCGGACGCGGCAGCGAGCAGGGTGCCGGCGGCTATGGCCGCGGGCCCCGGCACGCACGCGGAGGCCGACGCGGCCGCCATCAAGGCCGCGGGCATGACGACCGGCGGTCCCTGCCCAATTCCAAGTATGTGAGCCCCGGTGGAGGCTATCCGCCTTCCGGCGGCCCCGGCGGCGCCCAGCGCGGCTTCGGAGGAAGCCAGCGGTATGAACCGCCGCGTGATCTGTCCACTCCGACGGAGGAATACGAACCGATCATTCTTCCGGGGGAATCCCTGGCCAAGTACAAGAACCGCGCGCCGGCCAGCTCGGGTCTGGCCGGCCCGCTCGCGGCCGGCGCCATTCCCATGAGCGCGGAAGAAACCGTGGTATCTCCGGCGATTCCTGAGACCCAGGAGGGTTTGCAGCCGGCAGCAGCCATGCCTCCGGCCGTCCAGGAAGAATCTCTGCCCGAAGCCCGGGAGGAAGCTACCGCCGAAGCGGCTCCTCCAGCCATTCATGCCCAGGCCCCTCTCACGCAAGTAGAATTCGAGGAGGAGGCGGCCGAGCCGCGTGCGGAGGAAACAGAGGAGGAAGAGAGCGAGGGACCTCGCGCAGCCGGGAGCGGGGAAATTGCTGCCCCGCCGGAAGAAGCCGCGAAGGAAGACCTTTCGGAAGCCGAGGAGGCGGCCCTGCTGGAAGCCGCCATGGAAGACGCGCAGGACGCCACGCTCGAGGAAAATTCACAGGCGCACACCGACGCCTCTTACCAGGCGGCGGAACCCGCCGGCGAGTCAGCCGCTGAGGCGGAATCCGAGGAGGAGGAGACCGACCGCGAAATCCGCGAAGGAATTTTCGAGGAGGCCGCCGGCGCCGCCCCGGAGCGCACCGAGCCGGAAACGCCCGAGGCCATGGAGGAACGCAGTGCGCGCGTGGAAGGCGATTCGCGGCAGCGCTTCAACCGGCCCCTCCCGCGCGGACGCGACCGGCGGGACCGCGGACCGGCTCCTCGCGGGGGCCGGCCGCACCGCGGGCGCTCCTACGAGCGCCATCAGGCGCAGCGGCGCGCGCAATCCATTTCCGATCTGCTCAAGCCCGGCCAGGAAGTGATCATCCAGATCGCCAAAGAGCCCTTGGGCAAGAAAGGCGCGCGCATCACCAGCCACGTGGCCCTGCCCGGCCGCTTCCTGGTGTACATGCCCACGCTCCAGCACACCGGAGTCTCGCGGAAAATCAATTCCGCGGAGGCGCGCTCCCGCCTGCGCCACCTGGTTACCGAGTACAACACCAAGTTTCCCGGTGGCTTCATTGTGCGCACCGCGGCGGAGTCTGCGAGTGAAGAAGAGGTGCGCGCCGACATTGAATACCTGGGCCGCACCTGGCAGGAGATCAAGTCCCGCGCGGAGCAGCGCAAGGCGCCGGCGCTGCTGCACCGTGACCTGAACCTGGTCGAACGCGTCCTGCGCGATTACTTCAGCCCGGACTTCACCGCCATCTGGGTGGACAGCCAGGAGGAGTACGCGCGCGTGGCGGAGTTCATCGGCCGCTTCCAGCCGGAACTGGTCAGCCGCGTGAAGCTCTACACCAAGGAAGCGCCCATCTTCGAGGAGTTCGGCATCCAGCAGGAAATCGACAAAGCCCTGCGCCCGAAGGNTGTGGCTCAAGTCCGGGGGGTACATCGTCATCAACCACACGGAAGCGCTGGTGGCCATTGACGTCAACACCGGCAAATTCGTGGGCAAGGGCTCGAATCGCCTGGAAGACACCATCGTCAAGACCAACACGGAAGCCTGCAAGGAGATCGTGCGCCAGATTCGCCTGCGCGATCTGGGCGGAATCATCGTGGTGGACTTCATCGACATGGAGGAGCGCAAGAACCGCGCCAAGGTGATGCAGGCGCTCGAAGAGGCCCTGCGCGAGGACCGTGCGCCCTCCAAGGTGCTGGGCTTCAACGAATTCGGCCTGGTAAACATCACCCGCAAGCGCACTAAGCAAGCCCTCGAGCGCACCCTGTGCCAGCCGTGCATTTATTGCAGCGGCTCCGGCATGATCAAGAGCGTGCACACCATCTGCTACGAGGCCCAGGCGGAAGCCCGCAAAATGGCGCCGGAACTGGACGGGCAGAGCCTGACGTTGCGCGTCCATCCGGAAATCGCCAAGGCCTTGAAGACGCGCGAGTCCGCTCTGATCGAAGAACTGGAGCGCTGGACGAAAAAGAGCGTGATCATCCACGGCGACCCGTCGCTGCATTGGGAGCAGTATGATATTTACTAATTCGGGCAAACGCAGGCCCTCTCGATAAGTGAGCCTTCGTCGGAAGGTCGGAGAGAGGCCCACAAAGTCGTGCTGCAGGGGTGGTCCGAATGAAATCCCCCGCGGGGTCGCGATTCGCCGCAATGCTCTTGGCCTTGGTGTGCGCTTCAGTCGCCATGCTTTCCGCGCAGCCGCAGTCCCCCACCGCTGCGAACCCTGCTCCACGAATCTATCTGGTGTTAGGCAAAATTATTTCTCTGGATGAATCCTGCACCTGGTTGCAGCTTCAGCCGGACGGCAGGAAAGGGCCTCCCACCCGATTCAATCGAAAACCGGACAAGACTGAGTGGCAGCGTGAAGCAGAAGGCTGTAGTTTCAATTCTCTCGCTGGAAACAAGGTGCTACTGAAAAAGGGCACAGAGGTCAGCGTCCGCTATTCAACTGCGGAAAACGAAAATGTCCTCAATTGGGTCGTGATTCTCGGCCATGGGCTGAATCGCCCCTGCACGGCGCAGGGAGGTGTCGAGAGGGCCCCCGCGACTCTCTATGACGCTGGGTGTGACGGAATTCCTGAGCCAAAGTGTCTCGCCTGTCGGAATCCGCAATACCCCGACGCAGCCCGCAAGCGCTGGTTGGAAGGGAACGTTTTATTGAGCGTGGTGATCCTTCCGGATGGCTCCGTTTCAGCTGTCGCGCTGGTGAGGGGCGTGGAGGATGGTCTGGATCGGAATTCAATTGCCGCCGTCAAACAATGGCGCTTCGCGCCCATTCTTGGTCCTGAGGGGCACCCCGTCGCCGCAAGGGTGTCCGTCGAGGTCACCTTTCGTTTGGTGTAATGTTAGCCGCTGCGTGTCAGCTTTCCCCAGCACAGTCGCCTTCTTGCCTCCCGCGTGAAGCTGTCGTAGGGAAGTAAGCTTCTGCTGCCGCTCGCCTCGCCGGTTCCTCGCGAAGCTGCTTTCGTTGTCCCTCTGTGTGCGTTAGACTCCTTCCCCGCATTGATTGTCTTATGCGCCGCTCCCCGGAGGCGCAGCGTTCGAATCATCAGGAGGACCGTGATCATGAAATTCGCCCATGCACTGATGGCAGCAATGGCGCTGGCGCTGCTCTGCGCGGCGCCACTGGTCGCGCAGGAAGATCCGCAGCAGCCCGGAGGGGGACCGCCGCAACAAATGACCGTTCCCGAAGCGCAGCGCCCGCCGCAGCGGCGGTCACTCGTCCAGCCGCCCCCGCAGCAGGCCCAGGCGCGCGGAGAAGAAGCCGCGGCAGGCAAGCCACAGAAGCAGTTGCCGCCGCCGGAAGAGAAGTCCGTGGTCACGCACCACACCGCGCGCATCGGCGGCCAGACCATCAATTACACGGCCACTGCGGCCACCTACATCATCAAGGCGGACGACGGCACGCCGAAGGCTGTGATGTTCTACGTGGCGTATACCAAAGACGGCGTCGAAAACATCGCGCAGCGTCCGGTTTCGTTTGTCTATAACGGAGGGCCGGGCTCGGCTTCGCTCTTCACCCACATGGGCATGGGCCCGCGGCGCGTGGTGCTCACGCCGGACGGCCACGGCATGCCCGCGCCTTACTCCATCGTGGATAACGACGATTCCTTCCTCGACTCCACCGACCTGGTTTTTATTGACGCCATCTCCACCGGCTACAGCCGTCCTGCGCCGGGCGAATCGGCCGCGCAGTTCCACGGCATCATCGCGGACGCCAACTGGTTTTCCGATTTCATCTTTCAGTACATCACGCGCAATGGCCGCTGGGCCTCGCCCAAATTCCTGATTGGCGAAAGCTACGGCACCACGCGCTCCGCGGAGCTGGCCGGCGTGCTCCAGGAGCGTCACGAGATTTACCTGAACGGAATCGTACTCGTCTCCGCCGTGGCCTTTTCCAACTGGGGCGCAGACAACCGGTTTGTGTTCTTCCTGCCCACGTTTTCCGTCACCGCCTGGTATCACAAGCTCCTTCCTGCTGACCTCCAAAGCCAGACCGTCGAACAGGTCGCACAGCAGGCGCGCGAATTCGCCCACGGCGAATACGCCCAGGCGCTCGAAAAGGGGGATGCCATTTCGCCAGCGGAGTATCAGAAAGTCGTCCAGGACCTCGCGCGCTTCACCGGTCTCTCGCCGAAATACATCGAGCAGACCAACCTGCGCATCAGCTCCTTCCGCTGGTTCAAGGAGCTGGAACGCGATAAGCGCCGCACCATCGGCCGCCTGGATTCGCGCTTCGAAGGAATCGACGTGGATGCCGCCGGCGAGCGGCCGGAATACGATCCCAGTGAAGCCTCCTACGAGGGTGCTTACGTGGCCATGTTTATGGACTACGTGCGCCGCGAGTTGAAGTGGGAAAGCGAAATGTATTACACCGTGAGCGCCAACGTGCGCCCCTGGGACCAGACCGGCAACACGGAAGTGGCCGAGGTGCTGCGCGGCGCCATGACCCAGCAGACGCACCTGAAGGTGCTGGTGCTGTGCGGCTATTACGACGTGGCTACGCCCTTCAACGGCATCGAGCACACCTTCTCGCACATGCATCTCGAGCCGCCGGTGCAGAAAAACGTGAGTTTCGCGTATTACAAAGCGGGCCACATGATGTACATCGACCGCGCGGAACACGACAAGTTGCACAAAGACGTGGACGCGTTCATCAGCGCGAACTACGGCGGCAAATAACGCATCCGCGGGTCCCGTCGCCCCGCCGTCCCGCCGGCTTTATTCGCGAAATTGACCGAGCCTGAGCGCCGGCGCTGTGGCGCGCCAGCCGACGCGATCCGGCAAAGTTCCTCGCATCCTCCTTGCGGAGGAGTCGAGTTGGCGGTTAGATTCCGGAAGGGGCGGCGGATGCCGTGGATGTGCTCTGCGCCGCGGTTGGCGCCGGCGCCATCTCCGCCAGCCTTCGGTAATGCAGCCAGGCAAAAAGCGCGCAAAGGCCCAACTGCACCCCGAGAACAGCTATCCAGCCGGTCTGGGCGCCCGCCCGTGAGTTCTGTTCGAGGAACAGCACGACCCAGGGAAGCGGGATAGCGGCGAGGAATGCCTGCTTGCCTTCTCCAATCCAGCCCAGCGCGTTCAGCAGCATCACGCTGCAGGTGACAAACACTCCCATGAAGAGCACGGCCATTGCCAGCGGATAGCGCGACCTGCGCAGCTTCATCCACTGGAAATAGAGCAGGTCGCGCACCAGCGCCACCAAGAGAAATGCCGCCTGAAATGCTGCCAAGCCGCGGTCCAGGTTGCTGCGCAGGCTCGCCGCCAGGGTGAACCGTGTGGTTACGAGCAGCGTCACGATGGCTGCCGCGGCCAGCACGTAGCCCGTGGGCCACAGCGCTTCACGCCACCCGGGTCCGGAGGCCCCCAGCGCATATACCCGCCTGCGGCTCTGGTCTCTTCCGTGCAATAGCGTTAATCCCAGAAAGTAGAGCATGCCGAGGTTGATTCCTGTGAACAGTAGAAACACGCTGGCAGCCGTGGCCGGGCCCTGTCCGCCTTCCGGCGTCCACTCGCGTCCCGCATAGAAAGCCATGACCACCAGGTTCAAGTAGACCAGAAGCCCAACGGATTGTGCCGGCGAGAAGAGTTCGAGGTCGCCGAGATCGCGCTTCATATTTCTCACCAGCGCGAGCAGCAGCCAGGCCAGCACGCTCAGGTAAAGAATCAAGAGCACCGGCACATGGTGTACCGGCTGGCCGAATACCAGGTCGGTCCAATCGTTCACAAACGGAGCAGCACGCGCTTTGGGATCCACATGGGCCAGCACTTGCCAGGAACCATCCGTTGCAAAGAGCACGCCGGCCCAGGGGCCTGCAGTTCGCAGATTAGTTTCCGTGGTGGCCGCCGGTATCAAGCCCAGCAGCAAGAAGAGCAGCAGCGCGCCGGGCACCCCGGAGCCGACCCGCGGGCTCATCAGCGAGAGCAGCAGCCCCAGGGCATGGAACGCCACGCACCCCACCAGGATGATCACCAGGCCGGTCAGGAAAAAGCTCACAGAAAGGTGCGTTCGAGCCGCCCCGTAGATGGCGGCAGGGAGAAGGCACACCGCCAGGAAGTAAGCGTAGATCGGAGCGCCAAAAAGTTTGCCCAGCGTAAGCTCCATGGGCGTCAGGCGCGTCACTCGCTGGAAGTCGAACGTGTTGCGTTCCCGCTCGCGGTAAATGGAAAGGCCGCAGGCCAATCCTCCGCCCAGGCCCAGCGCTGCCAGAATAAAGGCCAGCGCCATCCCTGTGAACTGCCTCGCCCATTCCGGATTCCCCTGCGCGGTGGCCTGCATCGCATAGCCCACCACCCAGGAGAGCAGCAGGGCGATTGCCGCCCCGCCAATCAGCATCGCCGGGCGCATCTGCGCGCGCCAATTGCGGATGAATTCGGGATTTTCCCAAATCGGCATCACATCGTTTCTCCGGTGGAAAGCCGCGCGTAGAGCTGCTCGAATGTCTCGCCTGTTTCCTGCACGCCGCACACCGGTGCGCCCGCAGCCACTAGTCCTTTGACCAATTCCGCCGTATCTGCCTGGGCGCCGGCAAACGTGAATTCCGCTTCCGTGGCTGCCGATGGGGTCACGCCGCTGACGCCCGGTTGCCCGGCCAGCCATGCCGCCAGCGCGAAGCCCGGCGCGGCCAACCGGATGCGGATGCGCCGCGCGCCCCGGGCTTCCTGCATCACTGTCTCCAGCGAGCCACAGCGCACCAGGTGGCCCTTCTCCATGATTCCCACGGAGGTGCAGATTTCCTCCACGTCCGAGAGGATGTGCGTGGTCACAAATACAGTGGCGCCCGCGCGGTTCAGCTCCAGCAGTAACTGCTTCAATTCATGCCGTGCCTTCGGGTCCAGGCCGGAGGCCGGCTCATCCAGCAGCAGCACCGGCGGATTGTGGACGATGGCCCGCGCGATTCCCAGCCGCTGCTTCATGCCGCGAGAAAGCCCGGCAACAAACGAATCCCGCTTTCCCTCGAGGCCCACCTGATGAATCACCTCGTCCACCCGGCGAGCAACGTCCGCGCGTGCCATCTTGTAAGCGCGCGCGAAATAGTCCACGTATTCCCAGACCTTCAAGTCTTCGTAAACGGAGAAGAAGTCGGAGAGGTAGCCGAGGTAGCGTTGGGCCTCTTCGGGATGCCGCTCTACGTCCACGCCATGCACGGTCACGCGGCCCGCGGTGGGGCGCATCAGGCCGCACATCATGCCCAGCGTAGTGGTTTTTCCCGCGCCGTTGGGGCCCACCAGGCCGAAGATTTCGCCCTGGGGCACGCTCAGCTCGAGGGCGTCCGCGGCCACCAGAGTTCCGGCCCTGCCGCCGGGCATGTCATATTCCTTTGTCAGACGCTGCAGGTGAATCATCGTTGGTTCTCAATATTCTATCCAGGCGTCATTCCGGTAGAACGATTCCTCCTCCTGATTAGTTCCCTAGCCGCAACCTTGCCTCCAGGAGCGCTGTTCGCAGCGTCTTCGTGTCAGGTGCTGTGCGGCTAAATGTTTGCCCGCCGGTGGAAGTGCCGCGCTTGACTCGCTCGTCTGCGCCGTGATTAGCTCTGCCCCGCAACCCGGCGGATATTCTCAACTCTTGCTGCACGATGGAGGGAACCATGGCTGTCGCTCGCGTCACCAAAATCACTGCGGCATCTTCCAAGGGCTTCAAAGAAGCGGTGGATGAAGGCATGAACCGCGCCGCAAAGACCTTGCATGGCATTACCGGCTTCGAAGTGATTGCGATGAAGGGAAAGGTGGAGAAGGGCAAGACCGTGGAATACCGCGTGACCATGGAAGTCACGTTCATTCTCGACTAGCGGGCGGAAAGGCTTCCGGCGGCAGGCGCTAGCTGGCTTTGAGCGGCGTCTTCATCAGGCGGGCGCGCGTCATGCGCGCGTTTGGCTTGGTTTTTCCATTGTCATCCAGCGAATCCCAGCCTGAATTCGCGATGTAGTAAAAATCGTCTCCGATCACCACTCCATGCGTCGGGTCGCCCAGCCCGGACGTGGCGCGCTCGACCACCTCTTCGGAAAGCACGCGCGTGGTGCCGGGATCGAGATGAAACAGAACCACGCGCTCGGGAGAACTGCCGTTCTGGGTCGCAATCAGCGTTCCCGGGCGGAAATAGAGCCCATCGATGCCCTGCAAGGCATGTTTCCGGCCGCCTTCGATCCAGCGCACCTGCTTTGTGACCAGGTCGAGGACGCTGATCCCGCGCGTGTAGTCCGGCACAAACACATGCCGCCCGTCCGGCAGCGCCGCCGGCGTCTGCGGAGAAATGAATTCTCCCGCATCCAGGCGCTCCAAGCCGGCGTCTTTGGGAGCGTCCGCGCGCAGGCGATAAACGCCACCGCCTTCGCCGTCGGAGACGATTACGTCACCTTCGGCTGTAAGAGCCATGTCTCCCAGCGCGCTATGGGGCGGGCCCTCGATGCGGCGCACCACCGCAGCGTCTGCAAGGCGAAAGCAGAGCAGGGCAGACCGGCCCCAGTCCTTTTCCGGCACCACTGCAAACTGATTCAATGCCGCCTCCGTGGCCCACACCAGCCTTCGCTGTGCGTCGATCTTGAGGGCCAGCATGGGCCACCCGCTCGGAGAGGCCGCAAAATCTTGCTGTTTGCCGTCGAAACTCAGGCGCACGATCTTCTTTTCGAGGACGCTGGTCGCCAGGAAGCTCTTGCCCGGCGCGTCGTAATCCAGATCCTCGGGCACCAGCCCCGCGTCCGGAAATTCCGTCACGGCGGTGGCGCGCTGGATGGGTGCCTGGTTCTGCTCCATCAGCTTCAGCAGTCTCTGGAACTCCCCGTTGCCTCTCAGACTTTCAAGTTGCGGCATCGTACCCAGCCGGGCATCCGCCTGGCCCATGGTTATGAATTGCCGCAACTCTTCCAGAGCTTTCTCCTGTTCTCCCGCTACCGCGTAGGCCATCACCAGGTTCTCCGTCGCAGGGCCGGAGTGATTCACCAGTTCCGCCAATTCCTGAATCGCAGCCAGATAGGCTTTCCCGTCGTGCTTCTCGCGCGCCTCCCGCGCCGTTTTGCGCAGAGCGGCCAGGCGGCTCGCGGCGTTCGGAGTGTCCTCCGCGCCCAGCCTGGGGCTCACTCTTTCCGCCTGCGTAATGCACGCCACACCGGCGGCCAGGCACACGACATACTGCAGCAATAGGCGAATCATGGTCCGGTCACCCCTCTGACCCGTGGGACGTGCGGGGGCTCAGCGGGTTTCATCCCTCGCGCGGCGCCGGACCTCCGGCCCGGCTGTCGCAGCGGGCTCTGGACAGGCGTTTGATTCGTCAGTTCTCCGGCGGCCGCTCCGGCTCGTCCGGCAGCACCGGGAGAATCAGCGTGTCAACTGTAGAGGGGTCATCGCGTAGTTTCACGTAAAGTAAAGTTCCATTGGGCCGCGGCACAGTGAGCGTGGTCTCCAGATAGCCCAGGGGAACGGAAATGGGATGAGAAAACTGCGCGTCCGCTGCCACCGAATCAATCAGGAAGAGATTCGTGCCGCTGAGCTCACACGGCCGGTCCGGGCTCGCCGGGCAGCGCACTTGCTGAAGCGTGGGAACGCGCACCAGCCGGGCCAGTGGTTGCCAGTCACCTTTGCTTCCGGAATCGGATACGGCCCGGAATTGCAGCAGTCCAAACGCCGCTGGGCCGAAAGCCTTCAGCGGCTCGAAAACGGCCAGAAAAGTCCGTGAGTCCTGCGGCATCAGGGCGCCGCCGCTCGTGCTCAGCAGCGTGTCCGAAGCGCCGTCCGCTGTGGCCACTTCGATTTTCTCCGTGCGAGGAAATGCTTCCGGGACGCTGGACCTCAGCAGAAAGGTAATCCGCCCGCCATCGGGAAGTTCATCCTGATTCCCAAAGCGGATGTGCGAGGGCGCCGTGCCCGGAAGCACCTTCTTGTTCAGCAGTTCGACCTTCGGGCGCGGCGGTTCTACGGCAGTCTGGAGCTCCAGGACCCGTCCATCGCGCAAAGTGATGTGCGCAGTCGCCTCCCCGGCTGCTGGCAGCGAGCCGCTGGTAGCTTTCGCGGCGGCAACCGTCAGCGTCTCCTTGTTGCCGGCATGTTGCAGCCCCGCGGGCATGAAGGCCGTGCCCGCAAGTTCCACCCGCTCGATCTCGTCCAGGCGCAGGCCGTCGAGGCTGCCGTGCTGCTCTCCGGCAAAAATGGTGAGCGCGTCGAGCCGCGGTGCCTCTCCGTACACGCGCAGCTTGACGTCGTCGGGCTTGGCCACTCCGAATTGCTTCACCAGCGCGTGCATCGTTCCGGGTTGCTCGTCCTTCAGCGAGAGGCGCAGCTCCAGCTCGCCCGGTTCAGCCAGCTTCCAGGTAGCGTGGAGATCCCTGGAGTGTTCGTCCTTCACTGCCACCTGCTCGACGCATACCGCACATCCCGATTTCAGATGGAAAGTGGAATCGCGGCCCGCGACGAGCGCAGCCTTCTCCGCCGGGGCCAGCGCCCAATCGCCGTTATGCGCCGCGCGCAGGTGGAATTTCGGCCCCTCGAAAGCGTCGAATCCCCAGTAGCCCTCCAGCTTTCCTTCGAGTTCCCCGTCCAGTTGCGCGGTCTTAAGCCCGCGCAGGTCCAGCACAAATCCCCCGCGTGCCGCGTCCGCTTTCGCCGGCAAATTCACGGCCTCCGGCTTGGCGCCCAGATGCAGGATGAAATCGTGGGCCAGTTCAGTTGAGAACGCCAAAGGCTCGCCTTCCACGGGCAGCCCCAGGGACGGCTGCTCGAGGCAGTACACATCACCGCTTTTTGCCGCGTGGAGGGATGGGACCTCGACCGCGCCGACGCCCGGCAGCCCCACCACCAGCACGGATTGCGGTTTGTGGAAGGACGGCGGATTATTGAGCCGCAGATTCAAAAGATCGTGTTTCGGCAACGCCAGGGCCGGGATGTACTGGTATTCGGCGGTGCGCAGGTTTCCCAGGAGTCGAGCCAGGTCCATTACAGCTCCTACGTAGGGGCTGTACGCGCCAGCTCCCGCAGCGGGGGCCGAGCTCAGCGTCCCGATCAAATCCGACGACGGTCCCGAGGCCAGCGCCGCCACCAGTGACTGGCTGTGCGGATCATCCATCAACAACGCGTCGTTACCCTGCATCAGGCAGGGACCCTGCTGTTCGGTCGGCTTATCGAAACACATCTGATCCAGCTTGATGTTCAGCGCCTTGGCCAGCAATTCGGAACGTGCATGCAGTTCGGCCGGGTCGGTGGCGGCAATCGCGCGAATCTCGTCCAGATACTCGTCCAGGCGCGAACGGTCCAGCCCCGCCTGGTTCAAATCCTGGGCGGCGCGCACAAATACGCCTGGTTTGCTGCGTACCGTCGAGCGCAGCGTGCCGAATCCACCGGAAGTCTCCGGCGCCAGAAAGAGCAGTGCCTGCTGCGCCCCCTCCGGAACGGTGATTTTTGTCCCGTTCTTACCCACACGCGGGTCCCAGGTTTCCGCCTTCGTGAACCATTCCTCCGGTGGTGGATTTGTGGAGCCGCGCAGGAAGGCGAGAATCAGCAGGTAGTGGACGGATTGGCTGGCCGGAAAATCCGTGCGCACCCACAGCAGGTCGCCGGGCTGCAGGTTCGCCACGTTTGCGATCGGCAGCGTCCGGGAGCCCCGCGTCACCTGGATCTCCAGCCGCGGGCCCATCAGATCAAAAGCAGGGGAGTCGGCGCGCGCCAGCCACGCGCTTGCGGAAATCAGAATCAGGAGCAGCCAGAAACGATACCGTCGTGTGCCGCTGATGGGGCGCCGCATGGATCGTGTGCGCCTTCCTTGCTCACTCCGGGCCTTCTCATTCTACTCCCACTTGCGCCGTTGCACGCGCGCAGCTTGCGTGCTAGCGTGCGCAGCGGCAACGCCACTCGGAGGAATCCATGAGCGGCACTCTCCACCCGCATCATCACGTGCAGGATGGCCACGGGCACCATCACCCTCACAAGCATTCCCATGACCACGGGCCCTCGCGCCGCGCCTTTCTCACCTCGCTCATTTCCGCCACCGTCTTTGCTCCTTGGGCCTTCGGCCAGGAGCAATCCCCCGCGGAAATGGCGGAACGCTATCGCCAAATCTCCGAAGATGCAGAACGTAAGGGTCTGGCCGAACCGTTCAAGGGCCTTACCACTAACGGCTCGGTCCAGCCCGGCCTGTTTCAGATCGCGCCGACCAGCGTCTCCACCGAGCCGGTGCGCCTCTCCGCGGAGAAATTCATCGCCTCGCTTTCCAGCGTGCAGCTCGCCCGCACCATGTTTCCGGTGGACGGCGATCAGTGGCGCAAATGGATGAACCAGCATTTCTATGCGCGCCTGGGCACCAGCCTTCAGGAAATGACCGAGACGCAGCGTGAGGCCGCCCTCGGCCTGTTGCGAGTTTCGCTCAGCGCCAAAGGCTTCGAGCTGACTCGCAATATCATGCGGCTCAATGAGACGCTGGCTGAAATCTCCGGCGATCACAATTTCCTGGGCGAGGGGCTCTACTACCTGACCATCCTGGGCCGGCCTTCCGCCTCCGAACCCTGGGGCTGGCAGCTTGACGGGCATCACAACATCATCAATTATTTCGTGCTGGGCGATCAGGTGGTCATGACTCCGCACTTCTTCGGCTCGGAGCCGGTCCGCGCGCCTTCGGGGAAATACAAGGGCCTGGAGATTCTGCAGCTGGAGCAGAACGAAGGCCTGGGCATGCTCCAGGCGCTGCCCGATGCGCAGCGGAGCAAAGCGGTGCTGAATTTTTCCAAGACCGGAAATAACAACCTGTCCGAAGCCTTCAAGGACAACATTGTGCTGGATTACGCGGGCGTGCGCGCCGGCGAACTGGACAATCCGGCGCGCCGCCGCCTGGCGGACCTGGTGCATCTCTACGTGAGCAACATGGACGAGGGCCACGCCCGCGTCAAAATGGACGAGGTCACCCGGCATCTCGAGAATACCTGGTTCGCCTGGATCGGCGGCAGCGCGCCCGATAGCGTCTTCTACTACCGCGTGCACAGCCCGGTGGTTCTCATCGAATTCGACCACCAGCGCCCGGTCTTTTACAAGAGTGTGCCCCACCCCGAGCTGCCCAGCCAGCAGCACATCCACTGCGTGGTGCGCACTCCCAACGGCAACGATTACGGCAGGGACCTGCTCCGCCAGCATTACCTCGCGCACCCGCACACCAGCTAGTGGCGGGGGGGGGGGCGCC
>OCOJ01045365.1_pt4 | contig 38416 bp, 33 predicted proteins | sample 1539251 | NCBI WGS metagenome assembly OCOJ01 (sample SAMN01911457, study PRJEB22624) | soil metagenome | biome: Soil | place: Malaysia | collected 2012-04-30 | depth RA_metagenome m
ACTTCTGACTTCTGACTTCTGACTTCTGACTTCCTCTCTCAATCCCGCAGGACCTTCGCGAACACGTCGTGGTCCACGTTTGCGCCGGTGAGCACCAAGCCCACGCGTTTCCCCGTCAAGGTCGGTTTCTCCTTCAAGGCGGCGGCCAGCCCAGCCGCGCCGGCTCCTTCCGCCACGTTGTGCGTGTCAATGAAGAGCATCTTCATCGCCTCGGCCATTTCATTCTCGCTCACCTGGACGACGTGGTCGACATTTTCCAGCACCACTTCGAGCGATGCATCATCGGGGACGCGGCAAGCCATTCCGTCGCCCAGCAGCGTGGTGACCGGTGCCTCGATCTTGCGCCCCGCCTCGAACGACAACGCATAAGCCGGAGCGCCTTCCGCAACCACCCCGATGATTTTCGTTTTCAAGCTCATCCCATTGCGAACGGCGACGCATGCACAAATTCCCGAGCCTTGCCCGATGGGAACGTAAACCACGTCGACATCCTTCACCGCCGAGAGGAACTCCAGCCAGTAGGTGGCGACGCCCTTCACAATGTTGGGATGGTACGCAGGCACAAAGTGCCATCCGTGCTCGCGGGCGAGCTTCGCGGCGTGTTCCTTGGATTCCTGGTAATCGCTGCCGAGCTCGATCAGCTGTGCTCCCTGGGCGCGCATGGCGGCATTTTTCTCGACGCTGTTTCCGCGAGGCACGACCACGTGCGCCGGGACGTTAAACCTGCGTGCAGCCAGCGCCACCGACTGCCCGTGGTTGCCGCGCGTAGCGGTGACCAGGCCGGAGATCTGGTGCGATGCGCGAAACAATTCGGCCGCATAGACCACCGCTGTGCGCGCCTTGAAGGCCCCGATGGGCGTGTGATTCTCGTGCTTCAGCCAGACTTCAGTTCCCAGCCTCTCACAAAGCAACGGCCAGACCATCTGCGCCGTGGGCTGCATCACCGAGTAAACCAATTCCTGCGCTTTGCTGATTTCGTCGATCGCCGGCAGCGCGGCTGAGACTGCGTGCTCTGCAGCCATTCTTCCTCCTTCTTCTGACATCAATTACTGCGTTCAGATCATGCGCCGCACCTGCAGGATTCAAAAAAGGAAATGCTGCAACTGCAATACAAACCACGCCTGTTACGTCTTTCCGTTACTGTCGTAATGACCGAACCCCCCTATTACACAAGTATTACATTTCGTTTCCTGGCTTCGCTGTTAGCTTAGACATTGTTATTGGATTCGAGACCACGAACGGGGACCCGCCGGAACATGCAACTGCAAGACCTGGAAAAACCGCAAGCCGCGGAAAACGAAATCAATTGGATCACATCGATCTTNCATGGTCCTGTTTCACATTGGGGCCGTTGTCGCCTGCTTCTTTTTTACGTGGAAGGCATTTTGGGTATCGGTGTTGCTGTGGTTCGCATCAGGGAGTCTTGGCATCGGCATGGGTTATCACCGCCTGCTGACGCACCGCGGCTATAAGACCTATAAGTGGGTGGAGTATTTCCTGACCCTGTGCGCCACGCTCGCGCTCGAAGGCGGGCCGATTTTCTGGGTGGCCACGCACCGCATTCATCACAAGTATTCCGACCAGGAGGGCGACCCGCATTCCCCCATCGACGGCAAATGGTGGGCTCACATGGGGTGGATTCTGATGGGCAAGTCCATGCACCATGACACGACCACACTGGCCCACTACGTCCCCGACCTCGCGAAAGACAGGTTCCACGTCTGGATCACGAAGTTTCACTATGTTCCGCAATTTGTCTGCGGTGTGATCCTCTATGCCCTCGGCGGATGGTCCTGGCTTTTGTGGGGGATGTTCCTGCGCACCGTGGTCGGCTTACACGCCACCTGGCTGGTCAACTCTGCCACGCACTCGTGGGGCACGCGCCGCTTCGCCACGCGCGATCTTTCGACCAACAGCTGGTGGGTGGCGCTCGTCACCTTCGGCGAGGGATGGCACAACAATCATCACGCGCATCCTACTTCGGCCGCTCACGGATTCACCTGGTACGAGATTGACACCAACTGGTACGGCATCTGGGCGCTGAAGCAGCTTGGCCTCGCCTGGGACATCAAGCGCGTGAAACTAGCCGACATTAAGAGTGGACTGGTCGCCGCCCCGAACGGACATCTGATTCCAGCCGCGCTGCCGGAAGTGTCAGCGGCCGGGGACTAGGAACGGTAGCGCCGCCGTCTCGGCGGCTGGCCAGTGGGCGTCCTCGCCCGCTGCTCCCGAGGGCGAGATGCTCCGGTGACGGCCGGCACTGCCTGCCCTGAGCCAGCAAAACCCACCGTCTCATTTCCACGACGCCGTAAGCCTCATGTCCTCTGAGCGCAGCGAAGGATCTGCTTCTATTCATCATTGCGGAAAAGCAGGTTCCTCACCGCCGCTTCGCGCCGGTTCGGAATGACAGCTTGCGGTTGCGAGTTTTCCCTTCCGGTCGATCATCGCCACCCCGATTTTCTGCCAATTCTGCACTCCGCTGTAGAATCGTTCTGTCATGCGCATCACCAGCCGTCGCGGAGCCATCGCCTTCTTCCTCAGCCTGGGCATCGGTCTGGTTGCGCTCGCCGTCGCGCTTAACGTCGGCTGGATCATCCTCAATTGGCGCGAAGGCGTGCTGCTGTTCTTCGGCTTGATTTTTTTTGCGCTGATCATCGCCGGGCTGATCGTCAACACGATTTTTCTGGTGCGGGAGATCCGGCGCAACGAGCGGCACGACAGTTTCATCAATGCAGTTACGCACGAGCTGAAAACGCCGGTGGCGTCGATTCGTCTGCATCTCGAGACGCTGTTGCGCCGTGAATTGACGGCGCCGCAGCAAAAGGAGTTCTATCGCCTCATGTTGAGCGACACCGACCGCCTGACCGAGACGGTGGAGCAGGTGCTCCGCGCCGGGCGCGCCGGCGACAAGCGGGCGGGCCGGGATAAGGCCGAGGTCGACTTCCGGCAACTGGTGCGCGACTGCATGGACGCGGCTTGCCAGCGCCATCATCTGCAGCCCGAGGCTTTGCGCTATGAGGAGCCGTCCAGCAACGGGATGGGCGTGCGCGTGGCCGGAAGCGCCGACGATTTGCGCACGGCTGTGTTCAATGTGCTCGATAACGCGATCAAGTATTCGGGAAACAATGTTGACGTGCGAGTGCGCCTCGACGCCAGCGACGAAAAACGTGTAGTGCTCAGTGTGCAGGATCACGGAGTGGGCATCCCGCCCGACGACGTCAAGCGCATCTTCAAGCGTTTCTATCGCGTGACGCACCGCTCGCTGGCGCAGATCAAAGGAACCGGGCTGGGTCTTTTTATCGTGAAAGCAATCGCGCAGAAACACGGCGGCAAAGTTTTCGCCGAAAGCGAAGGCGAAGGTCGCGGCGCAACCATCACGATCGAACTGCCGAGGTCGGTGGCATGAGTCGCGTTCTCGTCGTCGAAGATGAGGTCCACCTCGCGCAGGGGCTGCGCTTCAACTTGGAGGCCGAGGGTTACGCGGCTGAAGTCGTCGGCGACGGCGAGGCCGCAACCGCGCGCCTTCTCGGAGCGAAAGAGGATTTTGACGCTGTCGTGCTCGACATCATGCTCCCAGGCAAAGACGGATTCAGCGTCGTCTCCGAGTTGCGTGCTGCGCGCAACTATGTTCCAGTGCTCATGCTGACGGCGCGTGGCCGCCCTGAAGATGTGCTCAAGGGATTTGCCTCCGGCGCCGATGACTACCTTCCCAAGCCGTTCGATCTCTCGATTCTTTTGGCACGTTTGCAGGGATTGCTGCGGCGCAGCCAGTGGATGCGTGCGGGCAGTGCGGCTGAGAAAACGGAAACCGGTTCAGGCGAGGCCGCGGTTGATCCGCGTAACGTCGGCGACTTCGGAAGTTTTTCGTTCGCTGGCAAGACCATCGACTTCGGCACGCTGGAGCTGCGCAGCGGCACGAATGTCATTCACCTCACTTTGATGGAATTGGAGTTGCTCCGCCATCTGGTGCGGAACGACGGGCGCGTGGTTTCGCGCAAGCAGATTCTCGAGGAAGTCTGGGGCCTGCACGAGGACACTGACACGCGCGCCATCGACAATTTCATCGTGCGCTTGCGCCGGTATATCGAAGACGATCCTGGCAATCCCAAGCATTTGCTGACCGTGCGCGGTGTAGGGTATAGGTTTCTTGCGAACCCGGAAACAAAGTAGGTGGCTACCACCCTCCCTCTAATCTCGGGACTTGGCGATTTTCTTGGCGCCCTTTGCGTTCTTTGCGGTTAAAGGGTTTCGCGTGGGTCCAAAACGACCTCACCGCAAAGATCGCGAAGGAACGCAAAGACCGCGGAGAATGAAGAGATCAGGAAGAACTCGAAGATCTACGCCCGGCACAACTCCGAGACCAGCGTCTCTCTTCGTTCCAGCGCGATGCGGTCGACGTAGTGGAGGGCCACACCGTAAACGGTGAGGGATACGGCCGACAAAACCAGGAAAAGCGCGGCCGCGATCCAGAAATTCTGATAGAGCCGTGCAATCCAGAATGCGCCCACCCCAACTCCCACGACGACCATCTGTACGCCCAGGCTGATCAAGACCGTGACCTGCGAAACGCGCTGCCGCCCAAAGGTCGCAAACTCGACGCGCTTGGGCGAGTAGAGGGAGAGCAGGTTGCCTACCGTGATGTTGATGGGCGCCGCGAATAGCAATCCGGCCAGCGTCGCGACGGTTACGTCAAAGGCCGGCTGTCCGTAAAGGTAAGTCACTGCAAGCCACGCCAGCAACGTGTTTGCTACGAGAATGCCCGCGTGCGTCAGGTTCTTGCCCAGCACGATTTGGCGGAAGCGCGCCGGCGACGCATAGAAAAATTGAATGCCGCCGCCATCGCCGCCAAAACTGTTGTAGATCAAATTGGTGAGCACGAGCAGCGCGTAGGCGGCTGCGGCCGGAAACGCCATGTTGGGCATGCGCGTCAGAAACCCTGCGGATTGCCGCGCCGGATTCATGGGCCCCAGGCGGAAGATCACGAGCATGAAAATCGGCATGATCAGCGTAAGTAGCATGGGGCCGCTGCGGCTGAGGTATCGCACTTCCTTCTCGAAGACGGCTGCGACCGACGGCGCAAATCCTGGCAGACTCCATCCCAGGCGCGAGCCCTGGACTTTTTCGACGGCCCCGCGCGCCGCGGCTTCGCTGAGATTCTCGCCGCGAAACTGCGCCCGCAGGCGCAGATGCAGCAGATAAGCGATGGCCATCGAGATGGCGCCGAGGAACAAGAATGGACCGAAGCCTGGGGCTAACTCGGAGTGCGCCACATAAGCAATCGCGCTGGCCGCCAGCCCCGGCGGCAGGACGCCCTGCAGCGGCTGAACAATGTTGACAAAGCGCTGGAATTGCGGATGCGCCCCTTTGCCGAAGCGCTCCATCATGGGGCCGATGAGCTGAAAACTCAGCATGAACAGAATGAACAAGACGCCCATGATCTCGCGCGTGCGCCGCTGCGCCAGCCAGCGCTCAACCCAAGCGAACACCATCTGCATGAACAAGAGATTGAAGATGGCAAACAGCAGCAGCACCAACAAAGCCCAGGGAAATAGCGCCGTGCGCGCAGCCGTAATCCCGATCAGCATTCCCACCAGCCACATGCAGCCCAAAGCAGCCGCGGGATCGAACGAGCCATAGGCCAGACGAATCAGAAAATAAGAACGATAGGTGAGCGGGAAGCGCAACAATTCCGAAGAGTCGGGATTGTTGGTGAAGGCCGTCGCCATGAGCGGGAAAACTTGCCAGAAGAAAAATACCGACCACAGCAGGATCGCCAGGTACTCCGGCTTATTGTCAGCAACGAAGTAATAGGCTCCGAAACCCATCCCGGCCAGTCCGCCGAGTCCGCCGGCGGCGAAGGCGAGCGAGACGATCAGCCGCGAAGCCAGCTCCATCTTGCCGTGCCGGGTGCGCAGCGAGTTCGAGAACATGCGCCAGCGCAGCTCGGCGACAGCGAGCAATTGACTACGGCGATGGAGCGTGGAACCGGACTCACTCATCGTGCTCCTCTTTATTGTGGCGCAGGCGGAACCCTCATCCCAGCCACGACAGTTCTTGCTCGGCGTGGCGTGAGCCGCCGACGATGTGCAGGAAGATTTCTTCCAGCGTCATTTTCTCGCCCGAGGGTCCCGAGCCATCGCCCCCCGCAGGCGTTTGCGCTTCCACCCCGGCGCGCAGTTCTTCCAACGATCCCTGCGCGACCAGGCGTCCATGATGAATGATGGCCACGTGGCTGCACAACCGTTCCACAATTTCGAGCACATGCGAGGTGAGAAAAATCGTGGCCCCGCGCGCGATCATCCGTTGCAGCATAGCCTTGATCGTACCGGCGGCGATCGCGTCCACGCCTTCAAACGGCTCGTCCAGGAAAAGAACCTTGGGCCCGTGAATGACCGCCGCGGCCATGGCGAGTTTTTTCTGCATGCCGTGGGAATAGTCGGTGACGAGTTTCTTCGGTTGATCGGCGAGCTGCATGAATTCGAGCAGTTCGCTCGCGCGCTGAGCCGCGGTCGCACGATCCAGGCCGTACATGCGGCCGGCGAAGTTCAGGAATTCGGCGCCCGTCAGCCGTCCAAACAGCGCCATGCCTTCGGGAACCACGCCGATCTGCCGCTTCACCTCGACCGGATTCTTCTCCAGATCGACACCCAGAATTTCGATTTGCCCCGAGCTCGGGGCCAGCAGCCCGGTCAGCATTTTGATGGTCGTGGATTTGCCCGCGCCGTTGGGACCGAGGAAGCCGAAGAATTGCCCCGGAGCGACGCGCAGGTTCACACCATCGACGGCGAGGAGCTCTCCGAAACGGCGGGTCAGGCCTTGCGTGGAGATGGTGGGTGCGACATCCATCAAACTTCTGAATCTAGCACACTGTGACAGATTGAGGGGGCGAACTCCTAGACAATGACGCCCCAGCTTTTGGGCCAGGGCGTTTGTATTTCTAAGCTGCGAAGCAGTCGCTGGGCTCCGCCCGGCCGGACAGCCGAGGGCGGCTGTCCCCACGTGGCCCAAAGATCCCTAAAACAGATTCCACAAATACTGGTTATAGACCTCGTGGTGGAACTGCACCTCGGCTGCCTTTACCACATTTCCCAGCAATCGCGGACAACGATCCGCCGAGGCCTGCTTCAAATCGGCGTAGCGCGCCTTCACGTCTTCGCCCAGCAGCTTGGTCGTCCACTCCGCCTTGCGGAAGTCGTCAATCGCCGTGTAGATGTTGTCGGGGAGATAGCGCTCCTTCCCGGCGCGCAGATCCTTGATCTTCGCCGTGGTGCCTTCGATCCCGGTCCTGAAAATCGAATACATCACGAGATAAGGATTCGCATCCGGAGCGACCGCACGCACTTCCGTCCGCATGCTGCGCTCGTTGCCGATCGGGATGCGGATCATCGCGCCGCGGTCCACGGCCGACGCCTTGAGCTGGTTGGGCGCTTCAAAGTGTGGATCCAAACGGCGATATGCGTTCACACTGGAATTGAACACCAGACACAAATCGAGTCCGTGCGTGAGAATGCGGTCCAGAAACTCGTAGCCAAACTTGCTGAGTTTCTCTTCGCCTTTGGGATCCCAGAACAGATTCTTGCCGTCTGCGCTGACCGAAACGTTGGTGTGCATGCCGCTGCCGTTGACGCCCACCACCGGCTTAGGCAGGAAGCTGGCCGTCAAGCCCATGTTGCGAGCTACCTGCCGGCAGATGAGCTTATAAAGCTGGATGTGGTCGGCTGCGGCCACCACCTCCGCGTAACTGTAGTTGATCTCGAACTGCGAGGGCGCGACTTCGGGGTGGTCCTTCTCGTTCTGGAAGCCCATGGCGCGCTGCACTTCCGCCGTGGTGTCGATGAACGTGCGCAGTGGATCGCCGGGCAGCGAATGATAGTATCCCCCCGTGTTGACGTACTCGAACTTGCCCGTCTCGTGGTAGCGGCGCTCGGCGTCGGGACCGCTGAACAGGAACCCCTCAATCTCATTGGCGGCGTTCAGCGTGTAGTTGTGCTTTTTGTACATTTCCGCAGCGAATCCCTTCAACACGCTGCGAATGTCGGCGGTGTACTGCCCTCCATCCTTGTCAATGACGTCACCGAACACCAGCACTTTGCCTGGCCCAAAGACATCGGCCGGTCCCCAATAAAAAGCGCTCCAGTCGATGCCGAGGCGCAGGTCGCTTTCGCGCTGGGCCGTGAAGCCGCGGATCGAAGATCCGTCAAAGGTCAGGTTCTCGTAATTCTTGAGCAGGAATTTCTTGTCGTAGTCGAGCATGTGCAGCCGGCCTTCCAGATCGCTGAATAGCACGGTCAAGGCCTTGATGCGCTTCTCGTCGGTCAGGTACTTGAGCCGCTCTTCGCGGAGCTTGTCAATGGCGACGCGGTTTTTGCGCTGCTCTTTCGCCTTCAGATTCAGTTCTTCCAGTTCGTCGTACGAGAGCGCCAGGAAGTTGCGCAGTTCTGTGGACATGGATCTCCTTCAGTCTCCTATCAATGTAGGCAAGTTGAGTACGGGGAATTCGAGTGGCTGGTGGTCAACTGCAAAGGATATCGTGCCGGCCGGGACCCGGCCAATCGAAAAAGCTGATGCGGAGTATAAAAGAGATTTATTTCGGAACCTTTCGTCGACTCCTTGCCAACCGGGGGGACTGCCTTGGAGTTTCTGTATGCCCTACTGCCGGTGGGCCGAGGCGCCCGCCGCCAGTTCGCGCAGGCTGGTGAGGAATCCCGCGGCGGTCTGGGGATCGGAAAGCGCATCGAGACTGACGGTCGCGGAAAACTGCGGCGACTCCGGACGAAAACAAACTTGCAGCACGTCCTGCTGCCGCACCGCCATCAAGGCGTTGAGCGCGGGCGAATGATCGTCCTTCCAGTGCGTTCGCGTCGTGAGAATGATCGGACCGGGCTGATAGATCTCCCACTCACGCGCGTCCGGTTTGATCGGACTCAGGCCGCGGCTGCGCGCGCACCAGCGGTGCCGCACGACCTGAAGATGAAAGCTCGGCGAGCCGCCGAGGTCGGCCTCAAAGGTGAGCGTCTCTTTCTGCTTCTGCCAGCAGCTGACCAGCCACTGCACCGGTAGCGCGCGGGGACGGAGTTTCATCGTCACATACGCGTTCTCAAAACTGCGGGCAGGGAATTGCAGGCGGGCGAGCAGCCGGGAGCTACCCAGCCACTGCGAGTCGAGAATGCGTCCCTTGCCGGCGCATGCTGTCTGCACCCAGCGCAGCGCTTGTGCGCCCCGGTGCCGGTTGTAAGCGGCAAACAGGAGATACCAAACACCCAGCGCCGCAACCGCCGCCATGACGTCAATCAGCAGAAGGCGCCCCACAACGCTCTCCTCTTCTCACGATGGTACGTCCGACACGCGGCCAGTTCAAGGGGGCGGGGGCGGCCGGCACGCATTTTTTTCGACCGCCAGCCCGCAGTCTGTGGAAAACCAGTCACCGTCTAGGCAATGGACGGGAATTCAGCTCTGACGCGGCCGAGCCTTTGCCGAGGAGCGGCTCCCATTGCTCGCCGGTTCCGACACAATACGAATTTTCTTCACGTATTCCTCGTAGGCCGCCCGGCCTTTTTGTGTCAGGCTGCAAATCGTCAACGGGTACTTACCCTTGAACATCTTTTCGATCAGCACGTAGTGGGCATCTTCCAGTTTCGCCAGATGGCTCGAGAGATTTCCCTGGGTCAAGCCACATTCCCTTTGCAGGTAGAGAAAGTCGGCCTCGGGAACGGCGTAGAGCACGGTAATGATCATCAGCCTCGCCGGCTCGTGAATCATCCGGTCCAGCGTGGCCAGCGATTGCAAGTTCGAATTCATGCTGTAGGCTCCGCCGGCATCGGATTCCGCTGCAGATAACGGATCAGCGCAATGGCGCCGTCTAGCAAAAAGAGGAATCCCCACGCGGCCAGAAAACAAGACAGGCAGTCGCTGCGTGTGACATGAGCGGCAAGAAAGATTGACATGTTTAGAACCATGACGGGAAACCCGAGCACAATCCACCACGACAAACGGTAGAGTTCCCTTACCACCCACGCTGCTGCTCCGATCATGGCGCCGACCGCCACCCAAGCCCAGGTCTCTTCCACGAACAAGAGGACCAAACAGCCCAGCAACACGAGTGCGAGCGCCAACATCTGCCTTGTCCCCTCGGCGCGCCGCCGCGGTTGTCGACCGGCGTCCGCGCTCTTCTGCTGGAGAGAGAACGCCACCAGCCCGGTCGGGTCCCCAAACAGTGCCCCGACCATCGAGCTCGCTTGATAAGCCATCGTCGGGCGCGCTTGCTGTGTGAATAGCGTGTCCACGTCATTCGGAATGGTTGAGTCCCCTGGAAACGAGGCGGCTGCGTAACCGGTGCGCGGATAGGTGGTCTTCGTCTTCAGCCATTCCACTACGTGACGGTGGCCGGCCTGGAGCAGAGCGTAAGCCACGAATGCACCGATCCACAATTCCGTTCCCCAGGGCTTATGCAGTTGCAGCCCGCGGCGGATGTAGAACAGGCATACGGCGAATGCCAAAGTGGCGACACCGAAAACGATGTGGGCCAGACCATCGGCAAACCAATAGTGACGGGCGCGCTGTTCCGCGCCGAAAAGCGGTGGGAGGTTTGTCATAGATCCTCCTTTGCAATATAGTTTGCATAACAAACTAGATTCTGTCAAGGACCTTCTGCTCCCCTGCGGCGTGCCCGGGTGCATCGGCTTCCGCTACACCGCACCGGCCTTCTCGCCCGGCTGCAGAGTGCTTCATCTCCCACTGCGGTTCGTGCAGGCGCGTGACGTGCACCGCCCCGCTACAATGACGCCGTGTCCTTCACCATCCGCAATTGGCGGCCCGAGGACTTCGAGATCCTCTGGCGCATCGACCAGGAGTGCTTCCCGCCGGGCATCTCCTATTCGCAGCGCGAACTTAAGCTGTACCTGCGCCGCCAAGGATCGTTTACGCTGGTCGCCGTCGGACCGGAAGGCAAAATCGCGGGCTTTCTCATTGCCCAGTCTGGAAGCATCGGCCACATCATCACGATCGACGTGATTCCGGCTGCCCGTCGCTCCGGTGTCGGATCGCAGCTGCTGAGCGTCGCCGAAGATCGTCTGCGCGCCGCGGGATCCCGCGCGGTCGGGCTGGAAACCGCGGTCGACAATCTCTCCGCCCTTGCGTTCTACAAACGACACGGTTATAGCGTGGTGCGAACCTGGCCGCGCTATTACTCGAATGGCCTGGATGCTTTGGTCCTGAAGAAGGAGCTGTAAGCTATGGAAAAAGATTTCTCGGTCTGCCCTCACTGTGCTGTGCACGAAAGGCAGCGGATACTTCGACCCGCCACGGCTAGAACACCCCACATTTCTCGCTCAGACGGCCAGAGTTTTCATTTGTTCCTGGAGGAGTCCACCGATTCTCGTCCCAGCGGAGCGACCGACCGCGAGGTTGCGGCGCTGTTTCGCTATGACTTCGACCCGGCCGGGGAGATATCCGAATCGGTGTTGGTCACCATCCGGCCGGCGGGCGTCACCGACGAAATCGTCCTCACCCAGCTTCAGCAGAGCGCGGACCGCCTGGCGGCCATTCTGGAAAAAGGCGACCGCTTGCAAAAGACTTACACCTGGAGGATTGAAGCGAATCCGTAGTTAACAGCTGTCGTGAAGGCCTCTGCGCTAACCGCTCTGATTACGCCTGCCGCGACCCCGCGGCTCGCTACTTCCAGTTGGGCCTGCGAACGGATTTGCGCTTTTCTTCCGTCTCCACTACTTTGCTTCGTGATGAAGGTTGCCATTCAGGGCGAACTCGGGTCGTTCAGCCACGAGGCTGCTGAGCGCATGCTGCCGCGGTGCACGGTCGTCCCATGCGCACGCTCGGTCGAAGTTTTCGATCGCGTGGAAGACGGCTCGGTCGACGCGGCCGTCATCCCCATCGAAAATACGCTGGCCGGAACCGTGGCCGAACATGCCGATCTTCTGGTTGCGCGCGACGTTTTCATCGTTGCCGAGTTTCATCTCCGCATCGTGCACAACCTAATCGCCGCGCCCGGAGTCAAGCTCGGCGCGCTCCGCCGCGTGCTGTCGCATCCCGTGGCCCTCGATCAATGCCGCAATTTCTTCCGTCGCCATCGGCACATCGAGGCGGTCCCGTTCTACGACACCGCCGGTGCCGTAAAGCACGTGATCGGGGAAAAACTGAAAGATGCGGCCGGCATCGCTGGTCGCCAGGCCGCCCGCGAATATCGAGGAAAGATCCTGCAGGCGGGCATCGAAGACGACAAAAGCAACTTCACCCGCTTCTTCCAGATTCGCAAGCTGCCCCGGGGACGCGGCAAGCGAGAGCCGGCGTATCAGCGCCTGATTCCACGCGGCGCAAACAAAACCTCCATCGCTTACCAGGTGAAGCACCTGCCGCCGGGCACGCTGTTCAAATCCCTCAGCGTATTCGCGCTGCGGGATATCAGCCTAAGCAAGATCGAGTCGCGTCCCATGCACGGGCGCCCGTGGCAGTACGTCTTCTACGTCGATTTTCTGCGCGGTGATGACGAACCCGCGCGCAACGCTCTGCGCCATCTCGCCGAGACTGCCGAGTTCCTCAAAGTGCTGGGTATTTATCGGGCTGGGTTGGGCGTGTAGTGCATCACGGGGACTGGCTTGTGCCTAACCCTGGATTTGCTGTTCGAGCTTGCCTTCGTAAGACGCGAAACTGGCGGCAGGCGGGCTTTCCGAATGCGGGTAACATCGCGCTTTTTCTGTCCGTTTGACTGTTTTGCACTTGGCAATTGCGTTGTTCCGCGTTAGCCTCTGCACCTTGGGCATGATGTCAACCGCCAGCGCCGCGGATAGAATATGAGACCTTGGGGAAAGGCCTGTTGGAGGGTTGAAACCTTCCCGATAGGAGTATCATCTAAACTTGAGCGAGATACACTCAAGGAGTCCCATGAGCCAGCAGCCAAACCACGAGCGTGCTCCTAAGTCTAAGGAAATACAGGACCCACGGGCCCTCCCCGTGCTTCCCGTGCGAGACACCGTTCTGTTCCCCCACGCCGTCTTGCCCTTGACCGTAGGCCGGGAAAGCTCGGTGCAGCTCATTAACTCGCTTGGCGAAGACAAGACTATCGTGGTGGTGGCGCAGCGGGAAGCTCGCGTCGACGCCCCCCAGCCCAGTGACCTCTACACGCTGGGCACGTCAGCCGTCGTCCATAAAGTTGTCAAGATGCCCAACCAGAGCCTGTTCGTCTTTGCCGAAGGCCTGGAGCGGGTCCGCCTGGGCGAATTCACACAACTGCAGCCGTTCATGCGAGTCAAAGTGGTCCCAGTGCCAGAAGAGCCGTCGCCGGGACCCAGCCCCGAAATCGAAGCTCTGCAGCGCAATGTGCTCACACTTTTCCAGCAGATCGTCGCCGGTTCGCCCACGCTTTCTGACGAACTCGCGACCGTGGCCATGAACATTGACGAGCCCGGCCGCCTAGTCGATTTCATCGCTTCCTCGTTGCCGTCGCTTTCCACGCCCGATAAGCAGGACACGCTCGAAACCACCGACGTTCGCGTGCGCCTGGAAAAAATCAACCAGCACCTGGCCAAAGAGCTCGAAGTCCAGCAACTGCGCAACAAGATTCAGAGCGAAGTGCAGGATCGCGTGCAGCAGACGCAGCGCGAGTACTACCTGCGCGAGCAGATGAAGGCGATCCAGAAAGAGCTGGGTGAGCAGGACGAAGGCCAGCGCGACGTCGAAGAACTGAAACAGAAAATTGAAGCCGCGGGCATGCCCGAAGACGTAAAGAAAGAAGCGCTTAAGGAATTGGGACGCCTGTCGCGCATGTCTCCCATGGCCGCCGATTACTCGCTCACTCGCAACTACATTGAGTGGCTGGCGATCCTGCCGTGGGCGAAGACTTCCGGGGTGGAAATCGAAATCCCCAAGGCCAAGGAGATTCTAGACGCCGATCACTACGATCTGACGAAAGTCAAAGACCGCATTCTCGACTATCTCTCCGTGCGCCGGCTGAAGCCGAACATGAAGGGACCGATTCNTGTGCTTCGTCGGACCTCCGGGCGTGGGTAAGACTTCACTGGGCAAGTCGATTGCGCGGGCGCTGGGGCGCAAGTTTACGCGGCTCTCGCTCGGCGGCGTGCACGATGAAGCCGAGATTCGCGGCCATCGCCGCACCTACATTGGCGCCCTGCCCGGACAGATCATTCAGGGCATTCGCCGCGCCGAAACGAAAGACCCGGTGTTCATGCTCGACGAAATCGACAAAGTCGGGCGCGACTTCCGCGGCGATCCGGCCTCGGCTCTGCTCGAAGCGCTCGATCCCGAGCAGAACTCGACCTTCCGCGACAATTACCTCGACGTGACCTTTGATCTGTCGAAAGTCCTGTTCATCACGACCGCTAACATGCTCGATCCTGTTGCCGAGCCCCTGCGCGATCGCATGGAGATCATCGAACTGCAGGGCTACACCGAGGAAGAAAAAGTTCACATCGCATTTCAATATCTGATTCCGCGGCAAACCGACGAGAACGGCATCACCGCCGAGCAGATCGAATTCCCCGAAGAGGCGGTGCGTTATCTCATTCGCCACTATACGCGGGAGGCGGGCGTGCGCAGCCTGGAGCGCACCATCGGGACTATCTGCCGCAAGCAGGCGCGGCGCCTCGCCGAAGGCAAGAAAGAAAAGCTGACCATCACGAAGGATGTGATTCAGGAATTCCTGGGCGGCATTAAAATTCGCACCGAAGGCGAGATCGAAGAGCGTACCCAGCGCCCGGGCGTGGCCGTAGGCCTGGCCTGGACCCCGGCCGGCGGCGACGTGCTGTTCGTCGAAGCCAACACTATGAAGGGCAAAGGGGGATTCACCATGACCGGCCAGATCGGCCAGGTCATGCAGGAGTCTATGCAGGCAGCGCTCACCTGGGTGCGGTCGAATGCGGATCAACTGGGCGTGGCGGACGATTTCTTCGCCAATCACGACATCCACATTCACGTGCCTGCGGGTGCGATTCCGAAAGATGGCCCGTCGGCAGGCGTGACCATGGCAACGGCTTTGGTTTCACTGCTGACCGGGCACCGCGTTCACCCACTCACGGCGATGACCGGAGAAATCACCCTCAGCGGAAATGTGCTTCCGGTGGGAGGCATCAAGGAAAAAGTGCTGGCCGCCAAGCGCGCTGGAGTCCGCGACATCATTCTTCCCGCCGAGAACAAAACGAACGTGCAGGAGGACCTGTCGGCCGAGCAACTGGAGAACCTCAACATTCACTATGTGAAGACCATCCACGAGGTGCTCGCCATCGCGCTGCCGGCGGCGGAGCAGAAGGAAAACGCAGACCGGGCTGTACCGCCCAAGGAATCCAAGAAGGAATATCCGCCGCCGCAGCCTGCGAAACCTGAGGGCGTCCGCGACGCCGTAGTTACCACGCGAGCGTGAGAAGCGCGATACACTGGCCGCAGGCCACATGCGCGTCCGCGTTCTCTTTTTCGGCATGTTGAAAGACCTCGCCGGCAAGGCGAGCGATTCCATCGATCTGGCCGACGGCGCCTTGGTCTCCGATCTGCTCCAACACTACGAGTCTGCGCTTCCGCACTTGCACGACATGCTTCCATCACTGGCGTTGGCTGTGAATCAGCAATACGCAAGTGCGGACATGAAGTTGCACTCCGGAGACGAGATCGCCCTTCTGCCCCCAGTTAGCGGAGGTTCCGGAGAAAGCGCGGGTAAGATGCCGGCGGGACGCCGGCGCTACGGCAGCCTTACACGCGACCCCATCGAAACGCAGAAAGTCCTGGCCTCCATGAAGCGCCCTGAGGACGGCGCAGCAGTTGTCTTCGAAGGTGTGGTCCGCAACCAAACCCGTGGCCGCAAGACGCTCTACCTCGATTACGAAGCCTACGAAGAAATGGCGCTGCAACAACTGGAAGGCTTGGCCGAGCAGGCGCTCAGGCAATTTCAGATCCGCGATGTCGCCATCGTCCATCGCCTGGGCCGCCTCGAAATTGGGGAAACCAGCGTCCTGATCGTGGTTGCCTCAGCGCATCGCGCCGCCGCGTTCGACGCCTGCCGCTGGCTGATCGACACGCTCAAGCGCACGGTTCCCATCTGGAAGAAAGAACATTTCGAAGACGGCGCGGTGTGGGCCGACGGCGAACCGTTTCCCGGTGAGATTCCCCGGGCAAACTCCTCGTCCCAGGGCAGCCCCGCGTCGAAGCCCGCATCTAAGTGAGTGGGTCGGTGATCCTTCGTGTCTCGGCGTCCTGACGGATACTGTATCTCAGCCTGCCTTTCGCGCTGGAAAAGAGGCAATTTCCCCAGGAAGTGTGCGCCAGCTGCGCGAAGGTATAATTCATCACTCCATATTCTTCATGAGAAGACTCGCCACGGGCGTGCTCCTTCTGGCCAGCATGGCGCTCCGGGCGCAGCAATGGGCCCAGCAGCCGGCTCAAACCGAACCCTCCACCAGGCTTCGTGTCGAGGTCAAACTGGTGAACGTCTATGTCACCGTCACCGACACCAAGGGTGCTCCCGTCGGCGGGCTCACCAAAGGCAACTTCACGCTTCTCGAAGACGGTCTGGCGCAGAAGATTTCGATCTTCGACAAGGAATCCGCAGTGCCGCTTTCCATCGCTCTCGCTGTCGACACCAGCCTCAGCACCCGTCACGACCTTCCTTTGGAGCAAGCTTCGGCGAAACGCTTTGCCCACGCCATCCTCAGGCCGGTAGATGCCCTCGCGGTTTACGGTTTTAGTGAGGAGGTACGCGAGGCTGTAGCCTACACTGCTGACCTCAAGCGCATTGACGAAGGTGTGGATCACATCCGCGTGGGTGCCGCCACCGCCCTCTACGACGCCATTTACCTGATCTCACGCGGCTTGGATCGCCGCCAGGGACGCAAAGTGATCGTGCTGATAACTGACGGTGGCGACACGGTCAGCCGGATCGACTACAAACAAGCTGTCCGCGCCGCCGAAGAGGCCGNAGGCCATTGTTTACAGCATCATTGTGGTTCCCATCGAGAACAGCGCCGGACGCGAAACTGGCGGCGAGCACGCCCTCATTCAGCTGTCTGAAGACACCGGCGGCAAGTACTATTACGCGACCTCGGTGACGCAGCTCGACGACGCCTTCCGCAAGATCAGCGATGAGCTTCGCACACAATACCTGCTGGCCTACTACTCCTCGCAGCAAACGTCGTATTCGGAGTTCCGTCGCATCCAAGTCAGCGTCACCGGCCCGCCCGATGCCGCGTCCTACCACGTGCGCCATCGCGCCGGTTACTACACCACCAAGTCGGACTTCTGATCTATCTGCGCGCTACGCAAACGTGGGAATCTGGCTGCCGAGCCCAGTTCCGCTTTCATGTAAGCTGGATATGATTTTCCGTAGCCTGGGAGCGCAAACCGGCCAAGTCGGACTCTGGCTTCCCAGCTTGGGAGACCCGTAAGTGCTTGACACTAATAACAATTTGTTGATGCGTCTTACATTGTCGCCAAGCTGGTTCGCAAATTGCTCTCAGCGACTCCAAGTATTACTGCAACCAAGTGGACTTGTAAGTTTTCGCAGGCCAAGTGAAAACTGAAAACATTGATGCGGAACGTTTTCCGACATCCCGAACGGCGATTATCGATCTTGCTCCAAACGATGCCCTACGAGCACTAACCTCTGAATCAGAAAAATGAGCAGGGATTCCAAATGAACATTCCGAAAGGAAGGTGGACGATGTCGAACTATAGCTTCCCCCGCGTGGCCGGGCGATTCGGCGTGCTTGTAGCTTTTGCTCTGCTGCTGAGTTCTACGCTGCTGCTGGCCCAGTCGACGGTTGGTACCGGCAGTATTCAAGGTACGGTGACCGATCAGACCGGTGCAGTGCTGTCCGGCGCCAAGGTGACGGTCACGAATAAGGCGACCGCCCTAGCCATCCACCTGACGACGACTTCTGCCGGTGCCTATTCCTCGGGCCCCATCACGCCAGGCGATTACTTGGTGCGGGTCGAGGCCAAGGGTTTCAAGACGATCGACCTGCCAATAACGGTCTTTGTCGGCAACACCGCCTCCGGCAACGTGCAGATGCAACTGGGTCAGGAGAGCCAAGTCGTTGAGGTCCAGGGCTCTGCCGTGACGGTCAACACCGAGCAGGCCATCGTGCAAGGCGTCCTGAACGCGGATCAAATTGACAACCTCCCGGTCAACGGACGCAACTTCCTTGATCTTGCCCAGCTCGAACCAGGCGTTCAGATTCAGGAAGGCAGCACGTTCGACCCGACCAAGAACGGATTCTCGTCGATTTCGTTCGGAGGGCGATTCGGCCGAACCGCCCGCATCGAACTCGATGGCGTCGACGTCTCCGACGAAACCGTCGGCACCACAACGCAGAATATTCCGGCCAGCGCCATCCAGGAATTTCAGCTGTCGCAATCCTCGCTTGATCTCTCTACCGAGTTGACTTCTTCGGGCGCGGTGAACGTTACCACGCGATCGGGCACGAATAATTTGCATGGCGAGGCGTTTGGCGTCTTCCGTGGCAACCAGGCCGCGGCGCGTCTGCCTGGGCCGAGCGCGCCTCCCTTTCAGCGCCAGCAGTGGGGCGGTCGGCTCGGCGGATACCTCATCAAGGACAAGGCTTTCTGGTTCATTGACGCCGAGCGCACCAAGCAGGACTTGATTGCGGCGCAGCCCTTTGCCGCTCCGTTTGACACCTTGAACACCACCCTGGGTCAGCCTTATCGCGAATTGATGACCGACGGCAAGCTGGACTGGCAGATTCGCAGTTCGGCCCACCTGTTCTATCGTTTCAACTTCGACCAAAACAGTCAGATTCGTCCCTTTGGAGCGGCCAGTTCACTGCAGGGGTTCAAGAATACAGACCACACGCCCTCGGATACAGTGGGCTTCGACTTCAACACCGGCAGGTACACGCACAGCGTCCGCTTCGCCTACCTGAGATTCCACAACCAAATCGTGGATGGTACCGGTTCGATCGCTGCTGGCCCGGACAACCCGATTCCCGGCCTGGGCATAAGCATTGGCGCTCCGGTGACCGGCAATTGCGTGATCAGCGTGATCGTGGTGGGCAGCGGCGGCGCCTATTGCGGTGGGCCAAACTTCCTGGCTCCGCAGCAGACCTACCAAACAAATCATGAGATCAAGTACGACGGCAGTCGGATCTTCGGGTCACACATCATTCGCTACGGGTTGGCGTTCAACCATATCCATGGTGGTGGTCTCGCCGCGTTCTTTAGTTTCCCGCAGGTCGGCACGACCAATGCCGGTGCCAGCAGCGACCCAACGACCTATCCCGCTCAGTGGGTGCAGATGGGCAATGGGGTTGGCTTTGCGACGGCTCAGTCAGCTTTCAACTTCCCGGCTGGCGGACAGGGACCCGACAACCGACTGCAGCTATATGTGGGCGATGGCTGGAAGGTCCGGCCAAACATAACCGTCACCTATGGTCTGCACTACGTTCACGACACGGGACGCGTGGACAGCAATCTCGGCCCATTGCCCATTCTCAACGAGTGGGGAGCTGGATTAGGCAACCAGGTGCGTACGCCCGGGAACGACTTCGCCCCGCAATTGGGATTTGCCTGGGATCCGAAGGGCGACGGCAAGACCGTGATTCGCGGTGGGGGTGGATTGTTCTTTGAGAACTCTATCTGGAATAACGTGCTGTTCGATAGTCCGGCGCGTATCCCCAAGGGCATCTTCGCCTACACCCCGATCATCTGCTCGCCGACTGGAAGTTCCCCAATGACCTGGCCGACGGATCCGGGGCCGGTAGGCACACCGATCGCTGGCCCTGCTGCGACCTCAAACGGAAATGGCACGGTTTCACCCAACTTCTGCGGTCAGACCATTGGGACGGTTGCCAGTCAGATCATCGCCTTGAGCAATGCCTTCAAGGCAGCGGCTGCCTCTGCTACAGGTCTGGTCACGAACCCCAATTTTGTTGGAGCCTCGCTCGCCAACTGCGGTGCGGCGGGCAACACCTGCGCCGCCGCCAACGCCGCCGGCTTCGATATCTTCGATCCGAACTATCGCACGCCGCGCTCCTGGCAGATGAATATCGGCATTCAGCACCAGATCCGTCCAGGACTGGTGTTCAGCGCCGATTTTATTCGCAACATTGGAGAGCACTTCCTGATCGTGCAGGATAAGAACAACAGCGGATCGGCGCGTTCGTTCAATTCCAACAACGCAACAATCGCGCGGGATACCGCGCAGGCACACTCTGGGAATGAGCCGGCGGGTGGAGGCACGTTCACACCCTGCCCAGCCGGTGCAGGGCAGGCGAACTGTGTCATCAATGCGAATGCTGTACTGGTTCATCCTCCCACCAACCCTAACATCTTTGTGCCGGTGTGCGTCGACGGTGGCGGGCCTAATGGGTGCGTGGCAACCTTGGGCGTGGGCGGGGCACAGGCTCAGTATTCATCGAATGGTCTCGACTCCAACATCGCCGTTACTGGCGGATCGCCCTGTCCCTTCTGCGCATTCCCGGGAACCAACCCTGTCCTAGGCAATACCGGGCAGGTAGGTACAATGGATATGCTGGAGCCCATTGGCCGGTCAGTCTATGACGGCCTGCAGATGAAGCTCGTGCAGAATATGACGAACCCCCTGCGCGGGGTGAAGTCAGCTCACTTCCAGCTGTCCTACGCGCTGTCGAAGTTCACCAGCCAGGTTCAGGACCAGGATTTCATCAACGTGGCGCTCGACAATGACAGCCCGCTGCGCTTTACCGGACCGAATAGTCTTGATCGCACGCACCAGATTTCGTTTGGTGGAACATTCGATCTGCCCTTCTTCACGCGGCTGAGCCTCATCGGCCACTTCTACAGCCCGCTGCCGCAAAACATCCAGATGCCGGAGCTGACCAGCGGCGGTGAGATCTTCGCTTCTGACTGGGTGGGTTCCGGACTGGGTTCGGGCGCTCCACCGGAGCCGGTTCCGGGCACGCAACTCGGCCAATACCAGCGGGGCACGAATGCGGGCAATCTGCAAAACGTCATCAACAGTTACAACACGCATTTTGCAGGCTCGCTGACCCCCGCTGGGCAGGCGCTAACCGCTGGCGGCGCCGGCGTGCAGGTTATGACACCAGGCGACATGACCGCGATGGGCTGGGTCATGCCGCAGCTTCCCAGCGTGGCGCCCGGCGCACCGAATTTCCCCTGGCTGAGGTCGTTCGACTTCGCCGCCGCCTGGCCGATCAAGGTAAAAGAACGCTTGACCGTCGAGCCGAGCGTCAGCATGTTCAACATCTTCAACTTCTCGAACAACTTTCTGCCGGGTAACTTGCCGCTGTCCGCGCTGCTGCCTGGCCCCAACGGACTCCTGGCGCCGAACGTGATTGGCGGGGCGACGCAGGGATCGAGCCTTACACCTTTCCGGGCCAGCTTCCAGTCCGGTACCTATGCTCTGGGAGCGCCGCGGCAGTTCGAATTTGGACTAAAGGTGTCGTTCTAGTCGGATTTGTTGATTCTCTCGCCGTGGCGCTGAGCGCGCCACGGCTTTTCTTTGTGGGCCGGCGACACCCGGGCAAGGTCGGAGGGGTTACTGGGTAATCTGTGAGCGCAATCCCTTGGCCAGCTTCTCGATCCTCTTCAACTTCTCGCTGAGATCCTTAGGCAGGACTCCCTTCGCTGTCTGGTCAATGCCGGAAGGAACCGACTGTGCTAAAGCCGCGAGCTCATCGGCATCCCGCTTGAGCTTGTCGAAATCAATGGTTCGGCGCGGGTTCGGCGGGGGTGGAATGTTCCTTTCATGTTGAGCCTCGGCTTGGTCCGCTTGCCGCATTCCCGGTGGTCCCGGCCTTTGTGCCTGGGCTGCAGCCGCTGAAAGCAGAAGTGCGAGCAGAAATGCAAGCAGAAATGCAAGCAGGGAGAGTTTCACGGTGGACCTCCTGCTGGACGAAGTGATCTGACGCAATTCTACTCCCGCTTTGTCGGGCAGCAGGCAGTTTCACTTTTCACAGGCTCCCCCCGGCCCTTGGCCTGCTCAGGCTAGGCCGCATGGTAGTCCTCCAGTGCCCGACTCATGCCCTGCCGTCGCCTGTGAGTCGCCGCCCGTTGTGTACAATGCTGGATATGCCTCCGCATCCGCCGGGGAACCAGAATGCCAAGCGCGGCCGCACTCCGCCGCCGGAGGAGACTTTCGAGGAGGCCGCCTTTCTCAAGAGCTTGGGGGAAAAGCAGCGGCCGGTCTCGATCAAGCTGATGGACGGGCAGATCGTCCGCGGCTGGATCGAGTACTACGACAGGAATATGGTGCGGCTGACGCGGGACAACGCTCCCAACCTGTTTATCTTCAAGCACGAAATCATGTACATTGCCGAAGACGGCGGCAAGAGAAAGTGAATCCCGGGTCGAGCGGCGGTCGTCGGTGTTAGGTATTAGGGTCGAATACATTCCTGTCGCCGCATACCCCGACCTGAGAAGCAGGACCTACGACCCAAGACCGAAGACTTGAATCACCCATACCAACCGTGCCCGATAGTCTCCACGAAAGTTTTCTTCCCGCCATGGCAGCCATCGCCCGCGAGGCCGGGGCGCTGCTGATGCACCATTTCCATGAGCATCTGAAGATCGAGTACAAGGGCGAGGCCGACCTGGTCACCGCGGCGGACCGGGCCTCGGAGACGCTGATTCGCGAGCGCNATCCGCCAGCAGTGGCCCGCGCACGATGTACTGGGCGAGGAGCAGGGCCTCAGCGATCAGGGCAGCGACTATCGTTGGTACGTCGATCCGCTCGACGGGACGACGAACTTTGCCCACGGATATCCCGTTTTCGCGGTGTCGATGGCGCTGGAACATAAGGGCAGCCGCATTGCTGCGGTGGTGTACGACCCGACCCGGGACGAATTGTTCACCGCTGAGAAGGGCAAGGGAGCGCAGCTGAACGGGAAAGCCATCCGCGTGTCGCAGACGGCGAAGCTGGTGGAGTGCCTAGTAGCGACGGGCTTTCCCAGTCACAAGCGGCACAAGAATCCGAACATTTTTTTCTATCACCAGATTACGCTGCACACCCACGGCGTGCGGAGGGCAGGATCGGCGGCACTGGACTTGTGCTGCGTGGCCTGCGGACGGTTCGACGGCTTCTGGGAATTTAATCTGAACCCGTGGGATACGGTGGCGGGCGTGCTGATTATTGAGGAGGCCGGCGGCACAGTCAGCCGTTTCGACGGTTCGCCGTTTGAGCTCAACAGCCGTGAGACGCTCGCCTCGAACGGCTTGGTGCATGAGGCGCTGCTGCACGAATTCGCGGACATTTTTTCAGGACGAGGACTGGAGCCGCTGCCCGATCCGCGGGAGTATCAGCGCCAGCGCTAGCCTACAACGAAGCCTCACGGCGGCGACCCGCCTTCTCAATCTCGAGTCCTGCTCGAAATTATCGTTTCCATCAAAGACGAGCGGTCGTACAATGTGCGCGAACGTAAGGGGAAATGCGGCGCGCCAGCGCGTCGCAAGCCGAGGAAGGTGCCCTTGCGGTGTCGCTCGAAGAATCCGCCCAGAGTTCGCGCGGCTGTCCTCCTCCTTCTTGTCTTCGCTCTCGGCAATAGTTGCAAGTCAACGAAATCGGTCCCGCCCCACGAGACCGTTCCTTCCGTCCTCGCGATGGATCCGATTCCGCGTACTCCGGAGCGCTGGGCGCGCGGCAAATATCTCGTCGAAGGTCTGGTGCAGTGCTTCTTCTGTCATTCCGAACCCGATTACCAGCACCGCGGTGCACAGCCGCTGCCCGGCAAGAAAGGTGGAGGTTTCATTTTCTCGCCCGAAGAAAGTGAGATACCCGCCCCGTACCGAGTGGTCGCTCCCAACATTTCTCCCGACCCCGAGTATGGTGCCGGCAAATGGAAAGATGCTGACTTTGTGCGGGCCTTGCGGCGGGGCATCGGACACGACGGCCGAACGCTGTTTCCCCTCATGCCTTACAACTACTTTCGCAGTCTCTCCGATGAGGACCTGGCTTCGATCATCGTGTATGAGCGCTCGATTGCGCCCGTACACATCGAGAGACCCAAGACGGATCTGCCGCAAGACATCAAGCAGAGCCTCCAGCCCCTGCCGCCTTTGGAGAACGTTCCCGACCCCGACCGATCCAACCGCGTGAAGTATGGCGAGTATCTGGTCACCGTTGGCCATTGTGACTTGTGCCACACTCCGGTCGATGACAAGGGGAACGCCTTACCCGGAATGGCGTTCGCCGGCGGAGCGCCGCAGGCAGGACCGTGGGGACCGACCGTGGCCAGCATGAACCTCACGCCCGATCCCTCTGGTATTTCGTATTTCGACGAGGTTATGTTCATCGATACCATCCGCCACGGACAAGTGAAAGCGCGCATGCTCTCGAATGCCATGCCCTGGGGATACTTCCGCAATCTCACCGACGACGATCTGAAGGCAATCTTCGCCTACCTGCGCACGCTCAAGCCGGTGCAGCACCGCGTGGATAATACGGAGCCGCCTACCTACTGCAAACTCTGCCGCAGCAAGCACGGTTTTGGCGACCGAAATTGATTGTCCGCGCAAGGGATCGTGGCGAGCCTTAAGCGGGTAAAATAGTCTGCAGTGGGGCCAAGGTGCACGGCGGCGGTTGAGAGGGTGATTTGTGGGGAATCCACTATTGCAGCGGAAAATCGAAAAGCGTCCGGATAAAGTGCGGCTCCAGGGCCGCATTCTTTTTCTGACCGAAGATCCCGAGCTCATCAAACGGCAGCTGGCGGGCGAAGACCTGCCCTGGGACACCAAGAATCCGGCGGCGAATCCCAAGCTGCGCGATGACATTTCAACCGACGAGATCACTCCTGCGCACTACTGCTTTTACTTCGATGAAACGTTGGGAGAAATTCCTTATGTTGGATTGAAGTGCGGCACCGTGCTTCCGATCGGACGCGGCGCTGTGAAGCGCGGCGGCTTCGTGTGCGCCGTCAGCGGCAAGCGGCGCGGCAAGGGGTCGAGCCGCGAGCAGTCTCCCTATGCCGAGATGTGCGCCGGCATTCGCGTTGTGATCGCTGAGAATATCGAGCGCATCTACAAGCAGAATTGCCAGAATCTTGGTCTGCTGACCTCGACCAATTTCTCGCTGATTGACCGGATTCGCGCCGGGGAAGAGATTGCGCTCAGCGAATTCACTGCGGGCGAGGACGAGATCACGCGGCAGGTGATCGAGTACGGCGGCCTGTTTCCGTTCAATGTGGCGAGGATGCAGGGGAAGGTGTTCTTGCCGGGGATCAAGCCGGGAGAGAGGACAAATGGTTCCGCGGGATCGGAAGTCAAAATCCCCACCCTGTCTCCGCAAAAGGCGCGTCGACAAGGGTGGGGCAACCGTCCCATGACCCTGGCGGAGAAGATTTTTGCCCGGCACATGAAGAGCGAGAAAGGTGAAATCGGCGTGGCTGCGGTCAAGCCGGGCGACACGGGATTTGCCCAGGCCGATCTGCGCTTCAGTCACGAGTATGTCACGCCGATGGCGGCGATTTTTTTTGAGCGCTACATGGGCAAGGACGCGAAGGTGAACGATCCCGCGAGCGTCATCTTTTTCCGCGATCACCTGACCTTCCTTGATGAGGTCATCTCCGAAGAGAAGAAGAAACTGGGCCTGCTTGATCTGGCGACGCAGCTCAAGCTGAAGCAGGAAGACTTCGCGGCGAAGCAGGGCATCAAGCTGCACGGCGAGTTGAAAGATCGCAAGGGGTCCGAGGGCATCTGCCACTCGATCGTGCTCGAAAGCTATGCGCTGCCCGGGCAGTTGAACATTGGATCGGATTCGCACACGCCGCACGTGGGCGCGATCGGATGCGTGGCCTTCGGCATCGGCACGACCGACGTCTTCAACAGCTGGATCACGAAAGACGTGCGGGTGAAAGTGCCGGAGTCGGTGCGAATCGTGATCCGCGGCAAACGGCACGCGAACGTGACGGCGAAAGATTTCATCCTCAAGATTTTGAGCCTGGATTACGTGCGCAGCGGCAAGGCGCTGGCGAAGGTGATGGAGTACGCCGGCGAGGCTATTGAGGAGTTGAGCGTCGACGAGCGCGCCACCATGACCAACATGGCAGCGGAGATCGGCGGATTCACTGGAATCGTGGAGCCGGATAAGAAAGCGGTCGACTTCCTGGTCGAGCGGCGTGGGATGGATTGCGCGAAAGCCGAGGCGATGATCGAGGGCCTGTACAGCGATCCCGGGGCGCAGTACGCGCACGTGATCGAACTGGACGCCGAGGAGATCACACCCATGGTCGCGACCCCGGGCGATCCGGGAAACGGGAAGTATATCCGGGAGCTAAATACGCCCGTGCCCGTGGAGATCGCATACGGGGGAACCTGCACGGCGGGCAAGAATGAAGACATGGACATGTACGCGCTGGTGCTCGCCGACGCGCTGCGGCAGGGGAAACGCGTAGCCAAGTCGGTGAGCTTTTACATTCAGTTCGGATCGCAGGAGACGCGCGAGTACTGTGTGCGCCGCGGGTATCTTGAAGTTTTCCAAAAAGCCGGTGCGCACGTGATCGAGCCCAGTTGCGGTGCCTGCATCAATGCCGGGCCGGGAGTGTCGACGCGTCCGGATCAAATCGTGATCAGCGCGCAAAACCGCAACTTTCCCGGACGCAGCGGGCCGGGGCAAATGTATCTCGCGTCACCGTTGACGGTCGCAGCGAGCGCCGTCGCGGGATATATCGTCGAGTATGAGCCGAGCGAGAAGCGGGAGTTCGCNGACCGTGTGACAGATCTCTCGCAAGGCTCGGGATTTCGGCTGCGGGCTCCCGCTGCGCTCACGCCCGCAAGGCGCCTCAACTTCCAGCCACAACTAAACTCGGCTCACGAGGTGACACTTCGCGCGTCTCACCTCCTGAGGAGGATACCGTGAATTTATCTCGCCTGCTTCTGTCTTCCTGCTGTGTTGGCTTGGCTTTCGTCACAACCGGCTTTCGTACTTCGCAGCCGGCCCGCGTTGGTTCTCTTGCCCCAGCCGGGCAGATGCTCTCGCCCCGCTCCGGCCATACCGCGACCTTGCTTCCCAACGGCAAAGTGCTCATCGCGGGCGGCATGCGCCGCAACCAGGATTTTTACAAATCGGCCGAGCTTTACGATCCGGCTACCGGCAAGTTCACTCCCACCGGCGAAATGAACCAACGGCGTGTGGGCCACGTCGCGGTCCTTCTGCGAACGGGCAAGGTGCTGATCGCGGGAGGATGGATTGGCCACGGCTGCACTGACGAAGCCGAGCTTTACGATCCCGTGACAGCAAAGTTCATGGTGTTGGCTAGCCGAATGAGCGTTCCCCGTGGCGGCGCGCGCGCCACGCTGCTTGCGGATGGCGATGTACTGATCACCGGAGGTGGACAAGCCAACTCCCCGGCGGGAATCGCTGCCGCGGAAGTCTTCCATCCTGCGACCATGACCTTTCAGCCCGTGGGCGCCATGCATTTCGCGCGGGTTTCGCACACCGCCACGCTGCTGCGCGACGGGCGCATACTCATCGCCGGCGGACGCGGCGATCAGGTCAATGCGGTTGCCGAACTCTACGATCCTCAAACGCACCGATTCACAGAGACTGGCAGCTTGATCACAGCGCGCTACAAGCACACCGCGGGCGTGCTTCCCGACGGCCGGGTTCTCATTGCCGGCGGTTCGGATGAGGGCGACTGGAGCGGAAATCTGAGCAGCGCCGAAATCTATGATCCGCGCACGGGAAAGTTCACAGCTACGTCGCAGTTGAATTACGGCCGCTTCAAGCTGCCTGAAGAGGCCGTGCCGCTGGAATCCGGCAGGCTGCTGGTGGCAGGCGGAAACAAAGAGGTGGAGATCTTCGATCCGCTCGGCGGGAAGTTCCTGGTGGCATTGGGCCAGATGAATGATGCCCGTCACTTCATGACTGAAACTAAGCTTAACGACGGCAGCGTGCTCCTTGCCGGCGGCTATCCCAACAACGATCAAGCGACGGCACAAGCCTGGATCTATCGGCCATAGGCGTGCGACAGTGTGATCCAGCCAGACCGCAAGTGGCTGATTTCAAGCGCTATGGCTGAAATCAGCCACGTCTCCTCCCGCAACTTTTTGTTCCCCGGCCTGTTCCAATTGGTAGATGTTTTGAGAGGTGATGGGCAAGGGATCGGGAGGTGACGTTATGAAATACACCAAGTATCTGGCTCTGGTTGCAGTGTTGGCCCTGCCGCTGATGTTTGCGCAAGCGTCGCAGGCGCAGGTGAGGATCGGAATTGGCATCGGAGTGGGACCGGGTTACGTCGTGGCCGGGCCGCCGGTCTGTCCCTATGGATACTACGGATATTATCCGTATGCCTGCGCGCCCTATGGGTTCTACGGGCCTGACTGGTTTGCGGGTGGCGTGTTCATCGGTGCTGGCCCCTGGTTTCACGGGCCTGCTTGGTTAGGACGCTGGGGTTGGGCCTACGGATGGCGTGGGGTCCCGGGCTGGGGATATGGCCGCGGGTTTTACGGACATTACTACGGACGCGGGCCAGTGTTTGCAGGCCGCGGCTTCGTGGGACATGAATTCGCAGGACATGGTCCGGTGGCGGGCTTCCATGGTGGAGGAGGCGGATTCCGCGGTGGCGAGGGATTCCATGGCGGAGGCGGATTTCACGGTGGAGGGCGGCGTTAAGCGAATCCAAAGCTCGCTTGAAGTGGCGACGGCTGGCAAAACTGCCAGCCGTTTTCGTTTTGCCACGTTGTCATGCTTGCGCAAAACCCACCGCGCATAAGGGCCGAGCTTCCTGACGGAATCAGCCGCCGCCGCTCTATGCGGCCGGCCTCAATTCTTGCTAGAATGTGCGGTTCCGTGACTGCCGCGGACCAGCGCAGTGGTAGTAAGATAGTCGTGCAATTCTCAGGAGACCAACAACCTTATGACCTACGTAATAGCCGAGCCTTGCATCGGGACCAAAGACACCGCCTGCGTGGATGCCTGCCCGGTGGATTGCATTCATCCCAAGAAGGACGAACCGGCGTACGCGACCGAGGAATTGCTATATATCGATCCCGTGGAGTGCATTGATTGCGGCGCCTGTGTGCCGGTGTGTCCGGTCTCGGCCATCTTCGCGCTCGACGATCTGCCGGAAAAGTGGAAAGACTTCACCGAGCGCAACGCCAAATATTACGGGCGGTAGCGCGGCCGTCGGGTTGTTGTCGGTCAGAGTTCCTTCAAAGAATCAGCGGTCAGTTCAAAAGGCGCGTGTCCACCGCATGGGCTCGCGCTTTCTCGTTTCTGACTCCTCTTAATCGGCACAATCCGCCGTGAGAATGCCTTGACGCAGTCGGATCAATTTGCCGGGGGGATCCTTCGACTGGCGCTCGCTTGCGTTCCCGCGGCGCTCAGGATGACAGAGCGGTAACTTACACGCTTCTTCAAGCGCAGCCCATCATCTTAATTTTTCATTTTGCAGAGCCGGCAGCCGAGAAACTCCACATCCTTGCCGGTACGCGTCTTCACCGCGTCGGTGACTCTCTGATAATTGTGTTTATCGAGTCGGAGGACGATGTTCCGGGGAGTGCCGGAGTCGTGATAGTCGATATCAAGCCAGTGCTTTGTGGACTGCGTACACATGACGACGATGCCGCCCACGACCGAGACCGTCAGCAGCACAATGGCGCCAACTCCGACGCGGTGTTTCTTGGTGTATTCGTAGGAGAAGGTGTCGGCGTGATCGTAGGGGATGGTCACGGCCGCACCTTTGACGGGCTGCACTACCAGTGACTTGTCCTGGTCGTGGAAGGTGAGGGTAGCTTTCGTCTGCTGGCCCTTTGCATCGACCATCTTCACACGGCGGAAGGTGGCGTCGTCGGCAAGGGAGATGCTGACGGTCAGGAAGATCGCCAGAAAAGCCGTGCAGATTCTTCTCGCCAGTTTCGCTTCCCGCGCGGTTCGGTGAGACATTTCGTTAGTGTACAGGAGATCGGGGTCTGTCGCCCGAAAGGCTGGAGCCGGGTCGCGCGAGAGCGCATCATCTACAATCGGACGTTCGCCTACTGCCATGGCGATAAGGGAATCAGAAGCGATCGTGCTGCGGTCGTATCCCCTGCGCGAGGCCGATCTGCTGGTCACGCTGTTCACGCGCGCCGAAGGCAAGGTGCGCGGCGTGGCGCGTTCTGCCAAGAAGTCGAAGCGGCGCTTTGGGGGCGCGCTCGAGCCGCTGACCTATGTGCGGGCGTTTTATGACGTCCGCGAGGGTCAGGAGCTGGCGCGGCTGGATGCATGTGAAGTGCTCGAGTCTCCGCTGGCAACAGAGGTCAGCTATCCGCGGGCGGTGGCGCTGGGGCACATCGCCGAGCTGCTCGACGAATTGCTGCCCGACCGCGAGGCCAACGATGCCATCTTCCGGTTGACACTTTCTGTTTTGCACGTACTGACCGGCTCGGATGTCTGGATGCCGGTCACGTATTTTGAGTTGTGGCTGACGCGGCTGGTGGGATTTCTGCCGGAGTTGAGTGAGTGCATCGTGTGCGGGCGCAGCCTGAACGGCAGCCGGGCGTACTTTCATGCGTTGGCCGACGGTCTGATGTGCCCTGCAGACAAACGACTGGCCTCGTCCGAGATGTCGGGCGAATCGCGCACGCTGGCCGCGCAGATGTTCCGCGCCCCGGTGGAGAGTTTCGCCGGTTCCTCGGCTGATTCTTCCTCTCGAGAAGCATGGCCCAAGGCGCGCTGCGCCGACCTTCGCAAGTTTCTGATGCAGACGTTGCAACGGCACATCGAGAAGAAGCTGGTCACGGCGGCGATGCTGGAGAAGGGAGAGTTCTAGCGCTTTTTCCTCGTCTTGTCAGCAACAATACCGGCAGGAGGAATGGCACCAACAAAACCAGGAATGATGGCAGCTCGGGAAGCCGACTCGGCGATCCCAGATCAGGAGGAAAGAGCAACAACGCCAGCCCTGCGATCCAAGGCCAGCTGATGCAGACAATGAACGCAACACGGGCGGGAGTCGGAAGAGTCGTCCAGTCGCGAAGAATCATGAGAACGGGCAGGATCAACAGCACCTGATTGAAGGGAAACACCATCGGCAGCACGAGCTGCGAGACGATAAGGAAGGCCGCCAGCGTCAGAGTCCAGTCCGGGGAATCAGCGGCTGCTTTGCGATTCCGCCATCCATAAACCATGAGGCCGGCCACGGCCATGGCAGCGCATATCAAGGACACAGTTCTTCCCAGCGCGAGTTCCAGCAGCGACGGCACGGGGAAATATCTCCGATACGCTGCGATGCCCGTGAGGAAGTAGCCAACCCACCCCGGCAGGATGATCTCGCCGCCGCCTACCAGAGCGGCCAGCGTCGCCACAAAGCCGGCCAGCAATCGCCAACGCTTGCGCCATTCCGCGATTGCCCAGATCACGAACCACAGCAACGGTAGGATCACCATCTGCGGTTTGATCGTGGAAAACGCAAGCAGGGCGCCGGCAGCGGCCAAGTGATTTCTGCGGACGCACCATGCGCTCAAGGCGAGCAGGCAGCTGACCACGAAACCGATTTGGCGAAGCCGCAATCCTTGTGCGACCTGCGGGCTGGCGAGAACAAACAGAGTGATTGCAGCGGCAACCGCTCGTGGTGGATGCCATCGCAACACCTCCAGCCAAAGCAGAACACTCACGGCGGTCATCAGGAGGAGAAGAATCAGCGCGCTACTCTGCACCGCGGCAAAATCCAGGTGAACCGTGGGGGCAAGCAGAAGCACGATATACACGGGATAGGCAAAACGTTGTTCGTCGATCGGCCTGCCACTCACCGGGTCGTATTGTTGCGTGACGGCATGCCCGTAATATGCCATCTGGATTTCATGGCTGACCCCAGGTCCGTAGGGATTGCGTCCATGCAGCAGGAGCTCGCGAGTGCCAACCCAGCGGGGATACAGATCTCCCATCGGAGCCTTCAGCGTGCCATGTGCCACTTCGCGCTGATATTCCCACGGCCCCAGAATCCGGTGCATGTAAAGCCAGCTGACTCCGCAAGCCAGAATGCTTAACAGAAGCCAAGCTCGGATTCTCATCTGTCCCACGTGTTCAGCCATCCAGACGGCCTGACTGCATAGCGCGTTGTTTAATTCTCTGGCGCGGCGAAAGGGTACGGTTCGATCCTGGCTGGTGATCCATTCTCGTTGAGCAGCCAGACCCTGCGATTGCGGAAATAGCGAAGCAGCTCGGCGTTTCGTGGCTCGCCCATGTCGCGAGCCCAGACGACTTTGGCGCGGTCAATATCCGCATCGTTGTACACCCAATCCTGGTTGTAGTCATGCTGCGGCCCGTAACGCACGATCACGAGCTGCGGCTCGGGAAGTTGCTGCAGCCGCCGCAACAGCGTGGCCCGCTCCAGATTGCCGCGCGGCCAGGCAGGTTCGATCTGGGTATGCGTCAGCACCGCCCCAACGCGCAGCAGGATCATGCCACATGCCAGTAGGGGAATCGCGCGCACCAAGCCTTGCCCCAGGGGGCGTCCAGCTGGATTCCATTGCCAGAGCCAGCGCAAGCCCTGAACAAGAAAAAGGTACAAGACGCAGGTTGCGGGTGCGAAGTAGTGCGGAAGGGTCCAGGTCTGAATCGCAAAACCGGCCGCAGTGGCGGCGCATAACAGGAGCGGCAGGCGCATCTTCCGCTGTCGCACAACCCGCGGCAATGCCAACAGAGGCAGCGTCAGGAGCGGCCCGAGATAAAACAGCCACCACGCTCCGAGTCTTTGCGAGAGCCCCCGCAAATACCCGGCAAGCGTAGCGCTTTGCGCAAATGCTCTCAGCTCCCCGCGATAAAACTCGCGCATGACCTCGTGGTGATAGACCGGCTCGGGGCGCGGTGTCTGCCACAGAAAGTATGGAGCCATGGCGTACGTTCGCCGATTTACCTCATATGCGGTCTGGAACGGGCTGCCTGTGACACGATAGTAGTAATAACCCGTAGCTATAGCGAATGCACTCAACAGGACAATCATCGGCAACAAAGCGCGGGTCAGGATGCGGCGAGTCATTGGAGTTCGCAACAGCCACAAGCTTACATCCACGGCGACCGGGATGCTGAGGATGAGTCCTTCATAGGGGCGGCTGTTGGCGAGCGCAGCGATGCCAAGAGCCATGAGCACGGCATCGCGCACCCGCGCGTGTTTCTTGAGACGTGGTAGCGCTCCGATCAGCAATGCTCCACCTAAGGCCGCAACTGAGGCGCTCCAGTATCCGTTCACCCAAGAACTGAGGACGGCCAGGCGCAACGCGGCGAGTATCCCCCCGAGTAGCGCCCAACCCGGGGGCAGCCAGGCCTGCAGCATCCAGCACAGCGATGCGCACATCAGGCCGGCAACCAGCCATTGTCCGATCCACGGATGCCCAAGGCACTCGCCGGCAGCGAGCACCAAACCTTGTGCGGGCGGATACATCGACATGTAGGTGGGCTGTTGAATGATGTGCAGGCTCTCGAAGTGTATCCACATGGGATGCGGCGGGTTTGTCAGGCGGCCGTGCGCGAAGGTGTCGGCGGCGAGCAGCCAGCTGAACTCGTCGTTCCAGCGGGGTGCGGGGATGCTAATTACTGGAATCAGTGCGGCGCGTATCAGGAGCGGGAAAATGCCGACCAGTAGCACTGCAAAGCGCTTCCGCCGCGCAAGCCCGGCGAAAGAGCGCTGCAGTAAGAGAACAACGGGAGGTTCGCGCGCGGGGCCGTTGCGCCGGATCCAGATCAATGCCACCGCCCCCAGCACGAAGAGGGACTCGACGACCAGCAGCAACCACGGAGCAATTCGGACGTAAACCTGATCCGCAATGCTGGTAGCGATCATTGGCAGGCGAAGACTTCGCTACTTGGCCACAGTCTCCCTGGGTGAAAGCGGCTCCAGCAGGCCGTCGGCAACTTCGATCATTTCGTCATCCACGGTGCGGTTGCGGGCGATCGCTTCCTTCAGCGGGATGGACACGATCCTGTTGGCCCGCAGCGCCGCCATGCACCCGAATTCGCCTTTGTGGACCATGTCGATTGCGCCGATGCCGTAGCGCGACGCCAACACGCGATCGAAAGCGCTCGGCGTTCCGCCGCGCTGGATGTGCCCGAGTACGACCGCCCGCGTTTCATAGCCGGTGCGCCGCTCGATCTCGCGGGCCAGAATGTTGGCGATGCCTCCCAGCTTGACGTGGCCGAACTCATCCTTGCCCATATCCTGCAACACCGGAGCGCCGCTGCCGGTTTCCGCGGAAAACTTGGCCCCTTCGGCCACCACGACAATCGAAAAGTAAAGCCCGCGTTCGTGGCGCTGACGGATTTGCTCCGCTACTTTGTCGACGTCGAACGGGCGCTCTGGAATCAGAATCACGTCGGCGCCGCCGGCGATGCCGCTGTACATGGCGATCCAGCCCGCGTCACGGCCCATCACTTCCACCACCATCACGCGGTTGTGGGCCTCAGCCGTGGTATGCACGCGGTCGATTGCTTCGCAGACCACGTTGACCGCCGTGTCGAAGCCGAAGGTGTAATCGGTCCCGCCCAGATCGTTGTCGATGGTCTTCGGAACGCCCACGACCTTCGCGCCCTTCTCGTGCAGCTTCTGCGCGATCGAAAGCGTGTCATCGCCGCCGATGGCGATCAAAGCATCGATCCTGTGCTTTTCGAGCGCGGCCAGGCAACGATCAATTCCATCGGGACGCTTGGAAGGATTGGTGCGCGAGGTGCGCAGGATGGTGCCGCCGCGGGGCAGAATGCCGCTGACCGCCTCGAGGTCGAGAAGCATGGTCATGTCCTCCAGCAGGCCGCGCCACCCTTCGAGAAAGCCGACGAACTCGTCGCCGTAGTGAAACACTCCCTTGCGCACCACGGCGCGGATGACTGCATTCAGGCCCGGACAATCGCCTCCACCGGTCAACATGCCAATCTTCATGACTCGCTCCTGCGGCAGGTATGAAGTTTTCCACGATCTCCTTGGAGTGCACCCCGGGCGCTGAGGCAAAACGGGAACCGGCTCCAAGACACGGGGTTCGCAATCGTTCGGAACGAGTAGATTATCACCAAAAGCGGTGGCAGCAATGGAGAGAAGAACGGCAATAACGAGGAAGGAGATTCAAACACGCAAGGAACAGTTAGCCTGCGTCGACCCTCACGTACGGTTCAATCCCCCGACAGCTTGAGATCTTGCAAGCTCACACCCCGAAGACCCAACCAACGGGAGCCTCCCCCGCTCTCGGTCCTAAGCACGATTGACGGTGCCAGCTGATCTGCGGGTTGACGCTATTCGCTAGGGTCTGAGCTCACACCTTTTTCCCCGGTGGTCCCTTGGTCGACAAGGGATCGCCTATGTAGCTTATCATCAGTAGGTTACGGTTATAGTCGTCAAGCCATTTAACGTCTGTCGAACGCACCGATCAGTTGCCGACCCACAGCGACCAGTCTAGCAGTTGAAAATCTGCGAAACCGGTGTACAATGCCGTGCGTTCCACAAACTGCACCATTCCTAGGGCAGGTTTGAAAGAGAAACGGGGGGTAATTGCCATGGGCCACTTTGCTCGACTGCAGTTGGTTGGAAGGATCACGTACTACGCGGGCTGGCTGGCGCTGGTGTGCGGCGGCCTTGTGCACCTTAACGTTGGCCGAAACCTTTTCTTGGCCGTCAACCTATCGCAGCGGAATTTGTTTGAAGTTGCGGTTGTGTGTTTCCTGATCTGCGTGGCCTCGGAACTCCGCGCCCAGACTCCTGCCGGTACCGAGATGCCCAGCGCGGTAAAAAGGCAAGCGGCGTAGCAATCTGCAGCGGAAAAGTCAGTCACAAGTACCCCCCTGCGCCGAAGCTCGGCGGCGTCTCCCCGGGCTGTGCGGAGACGGGCTTGTGTGCTCCTCAATGCCGATGCTCTGATCTAGTATCGTGTCCCGGAAATACGCATCGTAAGTCGGCGGTGCATTGAAAGGGCGTGGCTTCAGCCGCGCCGTACTGAGCGTTTGAAAACAGCGGCTTTAGCCGCTGAGGGCGAGGCCTCTAGTCCCGCAAGACGCGCCCGACTTTGTTCACGAATTTCGGGGACACGATACTAGAATCCCGGTGGCCTTTCGCCCACGACTCCCAGTGTGCGTTCCAGGGCGAGACCGGCGCTGCCGATCGTTCCTTCGTCGAACAGCCTTCCGATCAGCGTGACGCCGTGGGGAACGCGGCGCGGCGGCGAGAAGGTGGGCAATGGATGGTTCGGGTCGGGCGCCCAGTCGCTGCGCGCTTTGGCCACTTCCACAAATCCCGCGCGCAGCGTGAGCGAAGGATGCCCGGTGAAGTTTGCGATCGTGAGCATTTCGTCGCGCAACGAAGGCACGAGCAGCAGGTCCAGTTCAGAGAAAACGCGCGCCATCTCCTCCGCCACTTTGCGCCGCAGCCGATCTGCCTGCACGAAGTCGACCGCAGAGAGAAATCGTGCCTGCCGAAAAAGGTTGGGCCAGGCGTCGGGCACCTGTGCCTTGAGCTGATTCATCCCGCCACTGAGAGTTAGTTCTTCGAACGCCGCTGCGGCCTCGGCGAACAGGATCAGGTTGAGCGATCCGTAGGGCCAGTCGGGAAGGCTGACCTCGACCGGAATCATCCCTACTTTTTTCACCGCCTCCAAAGCGGCCCGGTCCACTTCGGTCGCAGGTCGCTCATTCATCCAGCGCGGGAAGTAGCCCACGCGCAGCCCCTGCACGCTCGCCTCGGAGTCGAAGTCGAGCTTGGCGGGGACGCTGGCCATGTCTCCATCATCCGGCCCGGAAATCGCACGGAGAACCAGCATCGCGTCCGCGACCGTGCGCGTCATGGGACCCAGCTTGTCGAGCGACCAGCACAACGTCATGGCACCGGTGCGCGGCACGCGGCCGTAGGTGGGACGCAGCCCGGTGATTCCGCAGCGCATGGCCGGGGCGATAATGCTGCCGCCGGTTTCGCTGCCGATGGCGAACCCCACCAAGCCCGCGGCAGTGGCCGCGCCCGGACCGGCGCTCGATCCGGAGGCGCCTTCCTCTGGCAACCACGGATTCATCGTCTGCCCACCGAACCAGATGTCGTTCAGCGCGAGCGCACCCAGGCTCAGCTTGGCCACCAGCACCGCGCCCGCGTCGTGCAGGCGCTTCACCACCACCGCGTCATCGGTGGGGACGCGGTTCCTGAAGGGCTCTGCTCCGTAGGTAGTGGCGATTCCCGCCGTGTCGAGAAGATCCTTGGTGCCCCACGGAATGCCGTGCAGCGGCCCGCGATATTTGCCCGCTGCGATGTCCTCGTCGGCTTTCTTTGCCTGTGCCAGCGCCAATTCAGCGGTAAGCGTGATGACGCAGCGCAGCTCAGGATCGAACTGCTGCAGCCGCTTGAGGTAGATTCGCGTGAGCCGCTCCGAGCTCAGCTTACGCTGCTCGATCCAGCGGGAAAGCTGGGTTACCGGAGAGAACGCAATGTCGGCGTCGTTCGCCGGCAATGGACCTGGGTCGGCCGCGCGCAGAAGAAATAGCTCACGTTCCGGACCCGCTTTCTGTCCTTGCAGCACGGGATTCCAGCGCGATGCAGGCGCAAGCGTCGATTCCAACGCCACTTTGCGGGGTCCGGTGCGCCGCTCGTAGAGCGCGGCCATGGTCTTGCGCCAGCTGGCGGCGGCGACGGCGCGCTCCGCGTTCGTCATCTCGACTTGCACCAGTTTTTCCGCTTCAGCAAAAGTGGTGGGAGAAACCTCTGGCCCGACCGCCGGACCCGTGCCGAATGCGGGCGGCGCTCCCGGAGGCAATTCCTCCCGTTTCTGCGCGAAACTTCGGTGCGCGGCTGCTGCGAGCGTAGCAAACGATGTGAGGGCCAAGAACTCCCTGCGCGATTTCGACATGCATCCTCCGCACCGCATTGTAGCTTCTGCGCCACGGGCGAGCAGGGGACGCCGGTGGCGCGATGTGATCGCAGACCGTGCCGTGACCACGTGGGGACAGCCGTCCAGCCTGCCCTGAGCGCAGTCGAAGAGCCTGCCCTGAGCTTGCCGAAGGGGGCTGTCCGGCCGGGCGAAGCCCGGCCGCTCACGATGCATCGGCGAATTGCGGAATCGCCGGTTGCTCCCCGTTGCTAAACCATTCCTCGCCTTACATCTTCTTCCGCCTGCGCGATGTTCTCCGGGCTGCCCAAGTCGCGCCAGTAGTATTCATCGGTGCGGAAGGCCATGATTTTTTCTCCTTGTGCGGCTAGGCGCAAATAAGAAGTGACGATGGAGAATGCGCCTTCCTCGGTGAGCATCGGCAACAGGCGGGGAGAAATCACATGGATTCCCGAGAATGCCAGAGGTGTCGTCTGTCGCAACGAGCGCACCATCTCAGTTTTGTGATCAGCGAGAGATTGCCGGCCGCATAGCTGTAACTGTTCGTCGAACAACAGATATCGCGACGTTTCCCGCTCCTGCACCGCCAGCGTGGCGAGAGCCTGATTCTCGATGTGAAATCGGATCATCCGTGCCAGATCGATCGTGCTGAGGACGTCGACATTGTGAAGAATGAACGGCTGGTCCCCGGAGCCTT
>OCOJ01003759.1_pt1 | contig 38386 bp, 46 predicted proteins | sample 1539251 | NCBI WGS metagenome assembly OCOJ01 (sample SAMN01911457, study PRJEB22624) | soil metagenome | biome: Soil | place: Malaysia | collected 2012-04-30 | depth RA_metagenome m
CCCGGGGGACCGGAGGGCAGGGGGATCCCGGGCGCCCTGGACTGGGAGGACGCGGTCGGGGGGAAGGCCCGGCCCGAGCACGAGCCGGTGCCCTTCGACCACCCCCTCTGGGTGCTGTACTCGTCGGGGACGACGGGGCTCCCCAAGCCCATCGTCCAGGGTCACGGAGGGATACTCCTCGAGCACCTCAAGGTCCTCTCCCTCCACAACGACATCCGGCCCGGGGACCGGTTCTTCTGGTTCACGACCACGGGGTGGATGATGTGGAACTACCTGGTCGGGGGGCTGCTCCACGGCGCCACGCTGGTCCTCTACAACGGGAGCCCGGCGTACCCGGGGATGCAGGCGCTGTGGGACCTGGCCGAGAGGGAGGAGGTCACCTTCATGGGCGCGAGCGCGGCCTTCGTCTCCTCCTGCATGAAGGCCGGGATCGAGCCGAGGTCCACCCACGGCCTGGGCAGGCTGCGGGGGATCGGGTCGACCGGGTCGCCCCTTTCCACCGACGGGTTCGAGTGGGTCTACTCGAAGGCGAAGGAGGACGTGTGGCTGGCGTCGGTCAGCGGCGGGACGGACGTCTGCACCCTTTTCGTGGGCGGGAACACCGCGCTCCCGGTCCGCTCCGGAGAGATCCAGTGCAGGTGCCTCGGCGCGGACGTGCAGGCGTTCGACGAGTCGGGGGCCCCGGTCGTCGGCAGGGTGGGGGAGCTGGTGATCACCGAGCCGATGCCCAGCATGCCGCTCTTCCTGTGGGGCGACGAGGACGGCTCCAGGTACGCCCAGAGCTACTTCGACAGGTACCCCGGGGTCTGGAGGCACGGGGACTGGATCGAGATAACGAAGAGGGGGTCCTGCGTGATTCTGGGCAGGTCGGACGCGACCATCAAGAGGATGGGGGTGAGGATAGGGACCAGCGAGATCTACAGGGCCGTGGAGGCGCTCCCGGAGGTGGCCGAGTGCATCGCCATCGGCCTCGACGGGCCGGGCGAGGAGCAGGAGATGGTGCTGTTCGTGGTCACGGCCGGGGGGAGGCGCCTGGACGACGAGCTGAGGGGGAGGATACGCGAGAAGCTGAAGGCGGACCTGTCCCCGCGGCACGTCCCAGACAGGATCGTGGAGGTCCCGGCCGTGCCGCACACTCTGAGCGGCAAGAAGCTGGAGATCCCGGTCAAGAAGGTCTTCATGGGGGTGGAGCCGGAGAAGGCCGCCAACCTGGGGTCGCTGTCGAACCCGGAGTCCATGGGCCGCTTCGCGGAGCTGGCGAGGGGGTACCGGAGGGACGGGAAACTTTGAAATGTGCTGCGCCGGAGGGGTGAGGCCAGAATGAGCTCCAAGATCAGGAGCTATCCGGGGACCGCCATCGAGAGGGAGGACCTGGAAGCCGGGAAGTACCTGGTCACGCACTACGAGACGGTCCTGAAGTACTCCTGGACGTCGGGGGTGGCCACCAGCAGGTTCCTGGACGGGCTCAAGGAGGGGCAGCTCTGGGCGCGCAGGTGCGACGGCTGCGGCCGGGTGATGATACCCCCCCGGATGTACTGCGAGGAGTGCTGGAAGCCCACCGACTCCTGGGTGAGGGTCAGGGACACGGGGAAGGTGAGCACCTTCTCCATCAGCTACGTCAACAACGACGCGAGCAGGAGGAAGCAGCCGCTTATCGTGTCGGTCATAGAGATAGACGGGGCGTCCCCCGAGATGGGGATCCTCCACTTCATCGGCGGGATCGACCCGAAGAAGGTGGAGGTCGGGATGAAGGTCAAGGCGGAGTGGAAGCCGAGGTCAGAGCGCACGGGCGCCATAACGGACATCGTCCACTTCAGGCCGTTCTAGGCAGGACGCGCGAAGCCTTATCTCCCCAGTGGAGTCAGGCGGGGCGATGGGTGCGAGGGCAGGCGCAGCCGGGGGGTTCCTTCTGGTGTTCGGGTTCCTGACGCTACTGATCGCCCCGGGGATCGTCTACGCCCTGTACCCGAACGCGACCGACACCAACACGGCGCAGGTGTCCGTCGACATGGTCGCGATAACGGTCGCATCGCTGGGGGCGGGGCTGCTTTTCTACGGCGCGCTTTCGAGGGGGGGCGGACCGAGGGCCGAGGCTCCCCAGGCCGCGCCCGCCGAGGAGGCGCAGGTTGTCACTTAGCGAAAGGATAAGCAGGGTCGACAAGCTCAGGTCCTGGTCGGACGAGATCCCGTTCCACTACGAGTACACGGCCGGGGTCGCAGGCGAGAGGTTCCTCAGGGGCATCATCGAGGGCAGGATCACGGCATCCAGGTGCACGAAGTGCGGGAAGAGCTATCTTCCTCCCAAGGCGTACTGCGTCGACTGCTTCGCGCCTGTCGACGCCTACAGGCAGGTCGGGCCCGAGGGGACCGTCGCCGCGGTGACGGAGAGCCACGTGGGCTTCGACGGCGGGCGCCTCAAGGCGCCGCGGACGTTCGTGTTCGTCGTCTTCAACGGGGTCACGGGAGGGCTCGTCCAGGCGGCCAGCGGCAAGGGCATCGAAGTGGGGGCCCGTGTGGTCCCGAGGTTCGTGCCCGCGTCAAAGAGGAAGGGGTCGCTGCTGGACTTCGAGTTCGTCAGGGTCAGCGGCCGACATAGCTGAGCCACCTTTCGTAGCGCTTCACCCTGCCGTGGGTCGTGTCGTCGTAGAGCTTCTGCAGCTTCGCAGTGATCGGGTACTTGCCGTTGCCGATGGCTCTCCCGTCGACCTCCCTGATCCGTGCGAGGCCCGCCGCGGTCCCGGCGAAGAAGAGCTCGTCGGAGGTGTAGAGCTCCTCCCTGGTGGAGTCGTTCCGGAAGAACTTTATCCCGTTGTCGGCCGCGAACTGTATGACCGTGTCCCTGGTGATGCCACGGAGGATCCCGGAGCTGGCTGGGGGCGTGCTGAGGATGCCGTCCTTGACCTTGAAGATGTTCTCGCCGGGCCCCTCGGCCAGGACCCCGTTCGAGTTGAGCATGATCGCCTCGTCGTAGCCGCCTGCCAGGGCCTCCATCTTCGCGAGGGCGGAGTTGGCGTAGTTGGCCGCGCACTTCGCCTGGATCGGGAGCGACCTCGAGTCTATCCTCACCCAGCTCGAGATGGTCGCCTTCACGCCGCGGTCGGCGGAGTCCTTGCCGAGGTAGGCGCCCCACTCCCAGGACGCTATGGCCACCGAGATCTTGTTCTTCAGGGGGCTGAGCCCCATCTCGCCGTAGGCGCTGAACGCGATGGGCCGCAGGTAGGACTCCCTGACCTTGTTGGCCCTGACGATGTCCTCGCAGGCATCCTCGAGCTCGTCCACGCTGTAGCCGAGGTTCATCCTGTAGATCTTGGCGCTGTTCTGGAACCGCTCCATGTGCTCCCTGAGCCTGAATATGGCCGGCCCCCTCGCGGTGTCGAAGCACCTTATCCCTTCGAAGACCGCGTACCCGTAGTGCAGCCCGTGGGTCAGCACGTGTATCTTCGCATCGTCCCAGTCCACCAGCTTCCCGTCCATCCAGATCTTGCTAAGAGCGCGCATTTCCCTCAGGCGCGCCCCCAGACGCACTCTATTTACGGGTAGAGCTTCTTCTCGGCCGATGCCGTTTATTATCGCCGATTGCCGATGCGAGCCGCGATGGCCCAGCCAGTGATTCTGTCAGCCTGCAGGACCCCCATCGGGAAGTTCGGCAGGAGCCTCGTGGGGGTCAGCGCCCCGAAGCTCGGCGCGGTGGTGATAGCCGAGGCCATCTCCCGGGCGAAGGCGAGACCCTCCGACGTCGACGAGGTGATAATGGGGAACGTGGTCTCTGCGGGGCTCGGGCAGAACCCGACGAGGCAGGCCGCCCTGATGGCGAAGGTGCCCTACTCGGTGGGGTCCGTCACCGTGAACAAGGTGTGCGGGTCGGGGCTGAAGGCCGTGATGCTGGCGGCCCAGGCCGTGAAGGCGGGAGACATCGAGGTGGCGGTGGCGGGAGGGATGGAGAGCATGAGCAACTCCCCCTACCTCGTGAGGAACCTCAGGTGGGGGCTGAAGTACGGGGACGCCCGCCTGATGGACGCCATGATACTGGACGGGCTGTGGGACGCGACCCACGACTTCCACATGGGAATCACCGGGGAGCTGATAGCGAAGAAGTTCGGGATCACCAGGAAGGAGGCAGACGAGTTCTCCTGCGAGAGCCACGCGAAGGCCGCCAGGGCCGAGGAGGACGGCGTCTTCGACGAGGAGAAGGTGATGGTGGAGATCCAGCAGGAGAACGGGAAGGTGGCGGAGTTCGTGGCGGACGAGTGCATCCGCGCAGACACCACCGTGGAGAAGCTGGCGGCCCTGAAGCCGGTCTTCAAGCCGGGAGGGGTGCTCACCGCGGGGAACTCGTCCCAGCTCAGCGACGGGGCGGCGGCCGTGGTGGTCGCATCCGAGGACGCGGCCGACAGGCTCGGGGTGAAGCCGCTCGCGCGGATAGCGGCCTACGGGACCGGGGGGCTGGAACCCAAGTGGGTCATGGAGGCGCCCATCCCCACCACCAGGGCGCTCCTGAAGAAGGCGAGGATGGGGGTCGACGACATCGACCTGTTCGAGCACAACGAGGCGTATTCCACGGCCTCGATCGCCGTGATGAGGAGCCTCGGGATAGACGCGTCGAAGTTCAACGTCAACGGCGGCGCGGTGGCCCTTGGGCACCCGATCGGGTGCAGCGGCGCCAGGGTCCTCGCGACGCTGATCTACCAGCTGAGGCGGAGCGGCAAGAAGCGGGGGCTGGCGACCCTGTGCCTGGGCGGGGGGAACGCGGTCGCTATGATCGTGGAGACGTAGCCTCCCGCAGCTTGCGCCTCAGCACCTTCCCTATCAGCGTCTTCGGGAGCTCCGGGACGAACTCCACCTGCCTCGGCACCTTGTAGCCCACCAGCCTCGCGGCGCAGTAGTCCGTCACCTCCTGCGCCGTCAGCTTCGAGGCGGGGTCCTTGAGGACGACGAACGCCTTCACGACCTCCCCCCGGAAGCTGTCGGGGAGCGCCACCGCGGCCGCCTCCCGTACCGCCGGGTGCTCGAAGAGCACCTCCTCCACCTCCCGGGGGTAGACCTTCATCCCGGCCACGTTGATCATGTCCTTCTTCCTGTCGACGATGTAGAAGTATCCGTCCTCGTCCATCTTCGCGATGTCCCCGGTGAGGAACCAGCCGCCGCGGAAGGCGTTGGCCGTCTCCTCCCTCTGGTTCCAGTACCCCTTCATCACCTGGGGCCCCATCACGGCGAGCTCCCCCACCTCCCCGGGGGGGAGGAACTTCCCGGGGTCGTCCAGGTCGACTATGGCCGCGTCTGTCTCGGGGAATGGGATCCCCACGGACCCGTCCTTCACGATGCCGGTGACCACTGGGTTGCAGTGGGTGAGGGCGCTCGTCTCGGACAGCCCGTAGCCCTCGACGAGCTTCCCCCCGGTGAGCTTCATGAAGTCCTTCCTCGTGGCGGCCGGCAGGGCCGAGCCCCCGGACACGCAGAGCCTCACCGAGCTCAGATCGTACCCCTTCGACTTCGGGTTCGCGTTGATGGCCATGTACATGGCCGGGACCCCGCAGAAGATGGTTGCCTTCTTCTTCTGGACGGTGCCGAGCACCTCCTCGACGTGGAAGGTCGGGAGGAGGAGGATCTCGCCCCCGGCGAAGAGCGGGATGGTGAGGCTGGCTATCGCCCCGTAGACGTGGAAGAGCGGGAGGACGGCCAGGAAGACGTCGGAGGGCCCTAGGGGGAGGAAGCTGGTGCCGCGCACCGTCATGGAGTAGACGTTCCAGTGGGTGAGCATCGCCCCCTTCGACACCCCGGTCGTGCCTCCCGTGTACTGGAGCATCGCCAGGTCCTCCTCCGGGTCCACCGCCGCGGGGGCCTCGGTCGGCCGGCCGGAGCCCACGAGCTTCCGGAACTCCAGTGTGTCGCGCCTCGGCACGTCCCTCACCTTCGCGAGCCAAGCGAGCCGCCTCTTGGCGGCGGGGAGGTAGTCGGTCACGCTGGCGGTGACCACGTGGCGGAGCGGGAGCCTCCCGCGGCACGCCTCGAGGCTGGAGTAGAGGTCGTTCCCCCTGACGACGTCCCTGGTGGCCACCACCACCTCCGACCCCGAGTCCCGCAGCTGGTGCTCGAGCTCCCTCTCCTTGTAGAGGGGGTTGCAGGCGACCACGACGCCCCCTGCCTCGAGGGCGCCGAAGTAGGCCGCTACGAACTGCGGGATGTTGGGCATGAAGAGCGCGACGCGGTCCCCCTTCTCCACGCCGAGCGAGCGGAGGGCGGACGCGAACCTGGCGGCCAGGCCGTCCACCTCGGCGTAGGACATCGTCCGGCCGTTGTAGTAGAGGCACGGCCGCCCGGGGGCCTTCCTGGCGGAGTCCCTCAGCAGGTCGTAGAGGGGCTTCTTCTCAGGATGCGGGGCCGCGACGGTTGCCCGCTCTTGGGTCTTGAGCCAAGGACGCTGCGCCTGCAAGTGGCTGCCGGGGAGCGGGGACCGTTTCCCCTTAAGCGTATCGAGGGGGGCGAGGGGACGCATCCGGTTTTGGGTCTAGGCTTAATAATCAAAGTAGCCGCGTATGGAACGAAGAGAAGTGGCCGCCTCGCCTCAGAGGTACCTCGTGCTTTGCGTGGACAGGGACGACGACATGGGGAAGAAGACCGGCCTCGAGACGCCCATAGTCGGGAGGGAGGCGGCGGTGGCAGCGGCGACGAAGCTCGCCCTCGCCGACCCCGAGGAGGCCGACTCCAACGCGGTGTTCTGCACGGTGAAGAAGTACGACGAGCTGGTGGCCAAGGGTGTGGACTGCGAGGTCGCCGTGGTGTGCGGGGACTCGGGGGGCGGGTTCGGAGCCGACAGGAAGGTGGGGATGGAGACGGCCGCGGTCCTGGACAGGGTGAAGGCCACCGGGATAGTGTTCGTGTCGGACGGAGGGGACGACGAGCAGGTGATGCCGATACTGCAGAGCCTGAAGCCCATCGTCTCGGTCCAGAGGGTCACGGTCAAGCACAGCGAGACCGTGGAGGAGACGTATCTCGTCCTGGGGAGGTACCTGAGGATGCTCATCTTCGACGAGAGGTACTCCAAGTGGACCCTGGGGGTCCCGGGGGTGATCTTCCTGCTGGCGGGGATCCTCGTGATCTCCGGGCAGGTGTTCGATGCCGAGCTGGCCACCCTGCTCATACTCGGGGGGGTGTTCTTCATCAGGGGTTTCAACGTGGACCGGACGATAGCCGGGCTCCTGCACAGGGGGCCCACAGGCTACATGAGGCTCTTCTCGACGGTGACCAGCGTCCTGGTCGTGCTGGTGGGGGTCTTCACCGGGTACGGGTACATGGTGCAGAAGGCCACCGCCACGATACTACCCGGCGGGGAGAACGTCCTTCAGGCGGTGGCGGGGAACCCCTCCCTGTTCTTCGTCTACGGAGGCCTGCTGATAGGGAGCCTGATCAACGGGAGCCTCGTCCTCGTCTGGGTGGGGCTGGCGATCTACTCGACAGGGGCACTGCTCTCCCACGTCGCGAGGGACAGCGTCAGGTGGCGGAGGGACGCGTTCGTCATAGTGATGCTCGCGCTGCTCTACTTCCCGGTCGACACCTTCTCCGCTTTCCTGATCCAGGGCGGGGCCGTGGAGAGCTACCTTCTGATCGACTACGTGCTCATCGGCCTGGCGGCCATCTTCGTGCTCACCGCGGTAATCTACCCACGGGTAAGGACGAGGGAGACACCCCAGAAGGAGTGAGCTGATGCTAGAGTCGGCGCTCCGACTCCTAGGGGTATACAGGGTCTACCAGAGCCGCCTGAAGGCAGAGGTGAAGTCCCAGGGGGTGCCGGGGCACATCGGGATAATCCTGGACGGGAACCGCAGGTGGGCCCAGAGCCAGGGGCTGGCGTTCGGAGAGGGGCATTCGAAGGGCGCCAACGTGGCCGAAGACCTGCTGGACTGGTGCCACGAGCTGGGGGTGAAGACGGTGACCCTCTACATACTCTCGATGGAGAACCTGACCAGGGACCCCGAGGAGGTGAAGGAGATCCTGGACCTGCTGAAGGACAGGCTCGGGAAGCTCCTGACGGATGAAAGGATCCCGAAGTACAGGGTCAAGGTGAAGGCCATCGGGCAGACCGACCGCCTCCCGGAGCAGGTGAGGGACCTCCTCGCCAGGATCGAGAAGAGGTCGGAGGCGTACGGCGACCACTACCTGAACATCGCCGTGGCCTACGGCGGGAGGGCGGAGATAACCGACATGGTCCGGTCCGTCGCCCAGGACGTCAGGGACGGGAAGCTGTCCCCGGGCGACATCACGCAGGACACGGTGGCCGGGAGGCTGTACACGTCGTTCCTTCCCAACCCCGAGCCCGACCTGATCATCAGGACCTCCGGGGAGGAGAGGACGAGCGGCTTCATGCTCTGGCAGGGCGCCTACTCGGAGCTCGTCTTCATGGACGTGTTCTGGCCGGACTTCCGGTACATCGACCTGCTGAGGGCCATTAGGACGTACCAGAGGCGCACGAGGCGGATGGGGAGATGACACTGCGGCACCCCGCGACTTGGTAATCATGGATAAAACGAACCGGGGCTAGCTCCTTGTGGTGCAAGCAGGGTCGGCATCCGGGGCGCGCCTTCTAGCGGCTGCCGCGGGCGCCCTCGCGGTCGTTTCCGCGCTCATGGTCGTCCTCGGGTTCTTCGTCGTCCCCCGGCCTCAGTTCCCGACCTACGACGACGCCGCCAGGCTCTGCGGCAACTGCTCGAGGGTGGCGGTGACGCTGAAGCTCGAGCGGCTCCAGATCCAGTACGAGGGAGCGACCTTCCCCGAGAGGAGCGTGGCGCAGGCAGGTGTGGGCTTCCTGGTCGCGCTGCCCCTGGCGCTGGCGCTCTACCTGGATAGGTCCGACCGATTCAGGGCCGGGGGGAGGGCGGCCCGCTGGGCGAGGGGGACGATGGCTGCGGGGCTGTCGGTGTTCGCGCTCGTGGGCGAGTCGGACATCCTCTACGCCAACACCGGGAACCACCACACGTTCGCCTATGCGATAATACTGTGGATGGAGGAGCGCGTCGGGAGCCAGAGCTTCGGGGAGGCGGGGGCGCTGGCGCTGGCCGTGGCCGCCGCCGGGGCCGTCGGGTACGCAGGGCTGAGGAGGGGGATCCTCCGCTACGTGGCTCCGGCTGCGTTCGTCTTCTCGGTCGGGCTGTCGCTGCTGGACTTCAAGGAGATCTCGATTCACGCCACCGACTTCCTGGCGGGGCTGACGCTCAATCACACAGACGTGGTGAGCAACTGGTCGCTTCTCTCCGCGCTGGGGCTCCTCACTCTCTTCGGGGCGCTCGACGCGAGGAGGGACAAGCCCGGCCGGGCCGCCAAAGCGTTATAACTGGTGAACGGGCGGGGCTCGAAGAATGAAGATCACTCTGGGGACCCTCAAGGACGAGGGCGACGAACTGGCGGCCTTCCTGGAACCGAGGGTCGGCGTCAAGCCATCGACCTCCGGCGACGCCATCGAGATAGACGACGAAGGGGTCAGGAAGGGCGTGAAGCCCCGCGACGTGAAGACGTACATCAAGAGGTTCCTCTTCACGAAGGGCGTCCGCAAGAAGTACAGGGTGTTCGTGAGCGGGAAGGAGCTCACCGTGCAGGAGATCGAGCTTAAGGAGGAAGAGGAGGAGAAGCCGGAGAAGGAGGAGAAGCCCGCGCCGGAGCCCGAGGCGCCGAAGGAGGAGCCGGCCAAGGAAGAGAAGCCCAAGAAGGCGGCGGCCAAGAAGCCGCGCGCCAAGAAGAAGGCGGAGCCCGAAAGCTAGCGCGCGCCCGGAGCCTTGCGGCGCCCCGGTCCGCCCCTGCTCTTGTCTATCAGCAGCACCCTGAGGTAGTTCCTGGACTCGCGGAGCTGCTTCAGCGAGGTCTCGAAGTCTCCAGCGGCGAAGCTCTCGGCGCCTCGCCTCAGCGAGGCGAGCGCGAAGACCACGGCCTGCCTCTCGTCAGGCACGCGGTAGACCTTCTTGTTCACGAAGACGCCAGGGCTCTCGCTTTCTAGCTCCACCTTGATGAAGGCGACGGACTTCTCAACTGAGACGTAGGCGCGCCAGATGGAGCCGATCTGGTCCGCGGTGGGCTCCCCCGACAGGCTGCCCGCGAGAGAGGCCAGCCTTGCCTCCGCGTCGTCCAGGTCAGCGCGGGTCTCCTCCTTCCAGTCACCCAATTGAGGGCTCCAACGACGGCCTCGTCCGGTTATCGCCGTTTTAGCCATTCAGATTTATAACCAGCACGAGGGCGGCACGGCTCGGTTGCCCAAGAAGGAAGAGTACAGGGTAGGCGGGGCGTGCTTTGTCGAGCTCGACTCCCTCGTGGACCTCGGCAGGCTTTCGTGCGCGCTGGAGAGGGCTCCGTTCCCGCTCTTCGCCTTCAAGCAGGGAGGCTCCGTGAGGATTGCGGCGCAGGCCGACCTGTACATGGGGACCCCCGTGTTCTACTTCTTCGACTCGCCAGGGGCGGGGGAGTTCCTGGCCTACAGGCACACAGGGGACGGCGAGGAGGTGCAGCTGGTCGGATCCGCGAACAACGCCTCCTATCTCTACGCGCCAGTGATCAGGATAAACAAGATGCCCCACGAGCTGGCCCCCAAGAAGGAGTTCCACGACAGGTTCATGTCCGTGGAGGTGCAGGACCTCCCGAGCCTCGTGAAGGTGGGGACGTACAAGATGCTCTTCGAGGAGCCGCCGCTCCCCCTCTTCGCGTTCAAGAACGGGAGCGGGTGGATCATCGGGACGTTCGCCAGGATAGACGACTACGAGGAGGCGTCCATCTTCTTCTACGCCAAGATGAAGGAGCCGCCGGCGTCGGGGTTCGTCAGGTACTCGCCGGACAAGCTGGGAGAGACGGCGTTCGTGAAGAAGACGGACGAGCACGGTTTCTACTACATCAAGGTGGTCAAGCTGATGGAGCCTCACCCCTTGGTGGAGTTCTAGGGCCCCTCGGGCTCAGAGCCGAGGAGCTTCCCGACGAACTCCTCCGCGTCGGCGAGTATGGACTTCGAGTTGTCGAAGGAGGCCCGCTGGACGGCCTCATCGTAGCGGAACCAGCCGAACCCCTGGTGCTCCTTGGATATGCGTATCTCGCCGACACGGGTCCGGGCGAGCAGGTAGACCACCTGCTTGTGGACGTTCTTCCCCGACCTCCGATAGTAGTACTCGATCACGCGCCGGAAGCCGGGCACGATCGAGATGCCGGTCAGGCCGGTCTCCTCCGCCACCTCCCTCAGGACGGTCTGAAGCTCGGTCTCGCCCTCCTCCCGGTTCCCTTTCGGGAAGTCCCAGTGGCCGGCGTTGAGCAGGAGCAGGTAGGCCCGCCCTGCGGGGACGGTGTCCATGTACACGACGGCGCCCGCCGAACGCTCCTCCATGCACATCGCGGTGTGCCGCTGCTCCTATTAGTTTTCCGTCAATTCCGCCCGCAACCTTGATGGAACTGCAGAAGGGCCTCCGGAGGCGAAAGTTTATACCCAATATTTATGGCGATGAATATTCGCCATGGGGAAGATCAAGGTCGCCATCGCAGGCGTCGGGAACTGCGCGTCCGCGATTGTCCAGGGCGTCAGGTATTACTCGGAGCGCGGAGCGGACGAGGGGCTCACCTACTGGAAGGTCGGGAAGTACACGCCCGAAGACATCGAGTTCGTGGCCGCGTTTGACGTGTCGGCGAAGAAGGTGGGGAAGGACCTGTCTCAGGCGATCTTCCAGCCCCCCAACAACACCATCAGGGTCACCGACGTCCCCGAAAGCGGGGTCGAAGTGAAGAAGGGGCCCGTGATGGACGGCCTGGGCAAGTACCTGAAGGACGTGGTCCCCGTCTCGCCTCGCAAGGAAGCCAACGTGGTGGAGGAGCTCGAAGCCAGCGGCGCCGAGATCCTCGTCAACTACCTCCCCGTCGGGAGCACCGCGGCCTCGCACATGTACGCTGACGCGGCCATCGAGGCGGGCGCTGCCTTCATCAACGCCATCCCCGTGTTCATCGCATCGGACCCGGGGTGGGCGGCGAAGTTCGCGAAGGCCAAGCTGCCCTGCGCGGGGGACGACGTCATGAGCCAGGTGGGCGCTACGGTCCTGCACAAGACCCTGGTCAAGATGGCGGTCGACAGGGGGGTCAAGGTGGACGAGACCTACCAGCTCAACATCGGAGGGGACACGGACTTCCTCAACATGCTGGAGGAGAGCAGGCTGAAGGACAAGAGGGAGAGCNAAGACCAGCGCCGTGAGGGCCATGTCGCCCTACGAGGTCCCTACAAGGATCGGGCCCAGCGACTACGTCCCGTTCCTCGACAACGACAAGGTCTGCTACATCTGGCTGAAGGGGAGGTACTTCGGCGGGACGGTGGTGAGGATGGACGTTAAGCTCCGGGTCGTGGACGCCTTCGACAGCGGGGGAGTGATGGTTGACGCGATAAGGGGGGCGAGGATAGCCCTCGACAGAGGCGTGTCCGGGCAGCTGACGAGCCTCTCGGCGTTCTGCTTCAAGCACCCGCCTGTCCNCCCGCCGGTCCAGATGCCGTACCCCGACGCGAAAGCGGCGTTCGAGGCCTTTACTGCTGGGACCCGGGAGAGATAGGAAAGATCTTCCTTCTGAGGAAGAACGCCACGGCCAGGGCGCACACCAGGACCAGGGCGATGGGTATCGTGTACCTCGTCAGGACGTCCTCCCCTACGACTATCCCCTTGTTGCTTGACTGCGGGCTCTTCAGGGTCGCGCCCGCATAGGTGAAGCCCAGCTCCCCCTTCGAGAAGAGGACCGAGACTCCCGAGCTCGCCTGGGCCGTTGCGTTGGCAATGAGGGACTGCTGCGGCCCCAGAGTCGCGGCCGTCACCGTCAGGTTGCCGCCCTGGTAGACCGCGTTCTGCAGGTTGCTGAGCGCCATGGAGGATGGGATCGGGAGCGTGTACTGGACGTTGCTGACCGTTGCAGGGGACGGGTTCCTTATCGCGATGCCGATTGAGAAGGGGCTCCCTTCGGTCGGGCTCGCCGGGGAGGTCACTATGGAGACGGTGAGGGTCCTGAATACGCTGACCTCCGGCCCTGGCTGGCTGAGGGCGTACTGGACGCCACCGAAGTAGAGCGAGGCCGTCGTGGGGGTCGAGGTTAGGTTCCCGTAGACTCCCGCGGCTATGACGGTGTAGTTGAAGATGACGGGCGAGCCCACGCCGATCGTCGGGACGGACTTCAGGGGCAGCGGGGAGAAGGTCGTGACGCCGTCGAAGGTGTCGGCGGTCGATCGTATCGTGGCGTTGTACGCCGCGAACGGGCCCCGGTTCACGGCCGTAACCAGCACAGTCGCGCTCATCCCCCCGAACAGGGAGGGCGGGACGAACTCCTTCGTGAGCACGACCCCCGAAGGCGCCGCCACTGCGTTGGTCCTGCCTCTCAGGCCGACCCCTGCGGTCTGCGCATGGAATGTGAACGGGGCGATGAGGTAGTTCTGCGGTGTGGGGAGGTCGAACTCCATCGAGCCCCGCCACGTCTGCGACGCGAACAGCGTGGGGAGCGACATCTCGACCATGCCCGCGGTGCAGGTCACTCCGGAGCCCTTCGTGGAGCCGCACACCAACCCTGCGGGGAGCTTGCCGCTCGCAGTGAAGCCAGTCAGGTTGGCGGAGCCGCCGTTTGCGCCGGCGAAGCTCAGCGTCAGGTTGGTCCTCCCCGAGCCCAGCTGGGCGACGGACGCAGTGGCAGTGAGGGTGGGCATTCCCAGGGCCATTGCCGAGTGGGTGAATAGAAGCGGGACCGTGTTCGTAGAGGTCGTGATGTTCTGTCCGGACGGGGTGATGGACGAGACCTGGTACCTAAGGGTCGAGTTTGCGCCCGTCAGGGTCTGGGTCGTCACCGGGATCGGGACGGTGGTGGACGCTCCGGCGACGAGCCCGCCCTCCTGCTGGCCGGCCGCGACGACGGACGGGGCCGTCAGGGTCCCCACGTTCCTAACTGTAATGTTGAACCTCTGGGTCGTGCCGACGGCGCCCTCATAGCCCTTCGCCGGGACGAGCAGGGCGTAGACCACAGAGTTGTCCTGTCCGAGCGAGAGCGTGACAGGCTCGGTCGACCCGCTCCCCCTGAACCCCCCGAGACCCGCATTGTAAGTGTAGGAGACCGCCGTGGACGGGATGGTCACCATGCGCGTGCCGTTCCCTGTGTATTCGAGGACGTAGGTGGGGCTCACGGAGCCTCCGGGGGGTATCGCCTCCGCCGGGATTGTGGAGTTCCCCTTGACAACCTTGAAGAAGCCGTAGGGCCTCCACCAGCCGTCGGAGAACCCCGCGGTCCTCAGGGAAGACGGGCCGTACGGGTTGCTGAGAGAGATGGTTACTGATAGGTTCTGGCCGTGCATCAGGACTCCCCTGTCGATGGCCCTTCTGGCAAGCAGCAGCGTCGGCGTCTGGTCCACGGTGACGTTCAGGCTGTGGACCTTCTGCCCCGTGGCCAGAGTCAGCGTGTATGACCCCTCACCACCGGAGTTGGTGACCACGGCGGACCTGTCGGTGGAGTTCGCTTCGCCGTCGAGGAACTTCACAGCTATCGTCGAGGACGAGCTCATCCCGGACGCCTGGAGTGACGTGACCGTTGCGCCGAAGTAGGTCATTACGGTGGGCTGAGAGTTGGAGTTGAGCGCCTTGCTGGCTATGGAGCCGAGGGTCAGCGTGTGCACGAACGCCGACCCTTCCCTGACGCCCTGCAGGCTGACTATCGGGGACTGGAGGGTGACGAATGCGGACTCGGAGATGGCCGCCGCGAACCCGCCCGGCGCCGATGGCAGGAAGCCCATCAGGGTGGGGGCGATGCCGAGGAACGTGAGCGGAGCGTAGAAGGTGTAGACGCCGCTGGAGTTGGAGTAGGACGCGAAGGTCGTGAGGAGATAGGGGTCGACGGAGGAGGCGGCAGCCGACGCGGTCCCGTAGGAGTCTGCCCCCACGGTGAAGAACGCGCCCTGAGAAGGCAGGAACGGCGTCGGGACCAGGTTGTAGCCGTTGGGCCCGAAGATCTGGAAATCGGAGGACCATGAAGTCGTCTTGAGGAGGGTTATGTTGTACCAGCTGACCCCGGGCTGGGCCTCGATGGCGCCGAGGCTCGGGGCGGACGCGTTGACGCCCCCGAAGCTCATGAACCAGAGGGCGTTCGTCCCTGCGACGTAGGCGGTCAGGCTCTCGGTGTATGCCTGGGAGGCGGCCGCGGGCGGTGCCGGGAAGAGGGTGACCGCAAGCAGAAGCACTACTAGCGCTGCTAGAATAACGGGATACTTCAAGCGACTCCGAAGGCCGACGGATTTAGCCTATTAAACTGTGGCGTCTCTGACTACTTCTTTCGCGGCGAGTCCTCGGCCGGGTCGTCGACCCCCCTGTCGTTCAGGACGAACACAGCGTCCCTCTCCGGGTGGTACGGGCTGTCCACCATCCTGGCGATCCTGTTCTTGGCGGCCTTCCTCAGGTATATCCTGTAGGTGCTGGTGTGCGCTACCACGTTCCCTCCCGTCGGCCTGGTCGGGTCCCCGAAGAAGGTGTCAGGGGCCGCCTGGACCTGGTTCGTCGCTACGACGGCTATGTTGTAGATCTCGGCGGTCCTGAGGAGCTGGTGCATGAACCGGTTCAGCCGCTGCTGCCTCTCGGCGAGCGTCGCGCGCCCGAGGAACTCGGCCCTGTAGTGGGCGACGGCGCTGTCGAGGATGACGAGCTTGACCTTGTTGGACTCGATTATCTTCCCGAGGTCTTTCACAATCAGCTCCTGGTGGGCACTGTTGTACGCCCTGGCAACCGTGATCTTCCTAAGGATCTCCTCGGGGTCGAGCTTCCTGGCCTCCGCGATCTCGGCGATCCTCTCGGGCCTGAAGGTCCCTTCGGTGTCGATGTAGACCGAGCCGGCCTCCAGCCCCCCCTGCCCCTTGGGCATCTGGGCCATGACGCAGAGGGTGTGGCAGATCTGGCTCTTGCCGCTGCCGAACTCCCCGTAGAACTCCGTGAGGGCCCAGGTCTCGATCCCTCCCCCCAGCAGGTCGTCCAGGTTCCTCGAGCCCGTCGAGACCCTGTCTATCGCCTTGCGCTTGACCAGCAGATCGGCCGCGTTGATGAAGTCGGGCTCGAGCCTGTTGAGCTCGACGAGCTTCTTCCGGGCCTTGTTGTTGAGCTCCACGGCCTTCGTCACGTCGATGTCCACCGCGTCCGCGATGTCCATCGGGCCCGCCGTGGCGAGGTCAAGGACGTTGTGGATTCCGGCGTCGTTCAGCTTCTGCTTCGTGGCTGGGCCGACACCGGGGAGAGTGTCGAGCTCGAGCTCCTCTTCACTTTCAGACATCGGGGCCCGCGAACGTTCTGTCCTAATTAAGCATGACCTAGGGAGAGAGTCGTGAAACTGTTCTCGGGAAGAGGCTGGCCGACCGAATGTGTTTGAGGCCGCAGATCCACCTCGTCGTCCTCTCCACCCCGATCCCGAACCCCGAGTGGGGCGGCATCCCGTACTTCCGCAGCTCGAGGTACCAGGAGAAGGCCTCCGCGGGGAGGTCCTGGCTGGCGATGCGCTCCATCAGCTGCGCCTGGTCGTGAATCCTCTGGCCGCTGGTGGCAAGCTCGCCGATCCCCTCGGGGGCCATGAGGTCTGCGGACTTCGTCACCTTGGGCCTGTCGGGGTAGGTCATGTGGTAGAAGCTCCGGGCGGACAGCGGGTAGTCCGTGACGAAGAAGGGGGTGTCCTCGCTCAGGCTGACCGCCCTCTCTGCCTCGGCCCCGATGTCGTCCCCCCATTCGAACCCGTGCCCTGCCTTGGAGGCGATCTCCCTGGCCTGGTCGTAGGTGATCCTGGGGAGCGGGAGCGACAGCTCCTTCAGCGTCCGGCCTAGCGTCTTGAGGTCCTGCTGCCTGTTCTCCAGCACCCGCCTCACCATGGCGGCCAGGAGCCCCNCTGACCATGGCGGCCAGGAGCCCCTCGACGAGCCGCATGTTGGCGTCCTGGTCGGCGAACGCCTGCTCGGCCTCTATCATCCAGAACTCGGTGAGGTGCTTCGGCGTCTTGGACTTCTCGGCCCTGAAGGCAGGCTGGAAGATCCAGACCTTCTGCAGGGCCGCGAGCGCCGCCTCTTCGTAGAACTGCGCGCTCTGGCTCAGGTACGCCTTCTTGCCGAAGTAGTCTACCGGGAAGAGAGTCGAGCCCCCCTCGACCGCGGCCTGCACGAAGGTCGGCCCGCTGATGAGGGTGAACCCGTTCTCCCTGAAGTAGTCGAAGGCGGCCCCGATGACCTCGGTCCTTATCCTGATGATTGCTATGGCCTTGGGTCCCCTGATGCTCAGGTGCCTCATGTCGAGCAGGTAGGAGGCCGACTTGGCCGCGGTCTTTGTGATGGGCCACCCCTCTGACCGGGAGACCACCTCGAAGTCTGCCAGCGACAGCTCCCGCCCGCCGGGCGCCCGGCGGTCCTCCCGGACCTCCCCTCGGGCGATGACGGCCGACTCCTTGGTGGCGCCTTTCACCGACTCGAACGACGGGTCGGGAAGGGAGCCCCTCCTGGCGGAGACCTGGACGTATCCGGCGCCGTCCCTGATGATGACGAAGACGAGCCCTCCCACGGCGTGCTTGCGGGCGACCCATCCGCGCACCTCGGCCTTCGACCCGGCCGGCGCCTTCAGCACTGCCGCTGAGCTCAGGACGGGGTAGTCGCCTTCTCTCACGATGCCGGGCTCGACAGGCTGCGAGTAAAAAGCATGACGTTGGCGCGGGGCCGGAGTGGCTACGATGCCCTCGCCGAGACGGCCCGGTAGACCTCCTCGGCCGCGTGGAACCTCGAGGCGTAGGCGCCTAGCTTCTTCGCACGCTCCACTGCCCCTCCGCCGAGAAGCGCTTCCAGCGCTTCGAGAGCCCTGTCCGCGCTCAGGTCGCCGAGATCGACCCTGGCCGAGACGCCGAGGCGCTCCGCCTTGTCCGCGTTCCCCTCCTGCTCAGACTGCCTGGCTATGGGGACGAGCAGCGAAGGCTTGGACGCCATGATGGCCTGGCTTACCGTCCCGTGGCCCGCCCGGGAGACGACGACGTCGCAGGAGGAGAAGAACGCTCCCGGGTCCCTGCACCAGCCGAAGCGCCAGCCGCCGGGGATCGCTTCGGGGGCGGACCCGGCCGCGGGGTCGCCCCCCGATACGGCGAAGACGAACCTCTCCGAGAGCCTGCTCGAGACCTCCAGCGCCTTTTCGAGGAAGGGGCCGCGGGTCTTGGGGGGCCCTGAGACCTGCCAGAAGACCTTCCTCCTCGGGTCGGCCGCGAACTTGTCCGCGAGGGGGTCCGGCGAGGCCCTGGAGGACGCGAGCAGGAACCCGATGTACCTCTTCTTCCTCACCCTGCTCCCCCACAGGTTCCTCTCGCTTATGGTGTAGGGTGGCGGCAGGTCTGGCAGAAGGACCTCGTCGCTGAGCTCCCAGAGCTCTCCGAGGGCGGCAGAGAGGCCTGCTGAGAGCAGGCTGACCGCGGGCCGGTCGCGCCCGTGGGGGCTCGCGAGCATCAGCTGGTTGAGGACGGCTATCACGGGGATCCGGGCGAGCCTTGCCGCCAGGACCGTGGGGAGTGAGGAGTCGCTGAGCACCACCTGCGGCCGGAAGCGGGCGATGTTGGCCGCTTCCATGTACGTCTGGCGGTAGGTCCGCGCGAGCGTCAGCGGCGAAACCAGCATCGTCTCCCTGAGGGAGAACGAGCCGTCCTCGGAGTAGCGGACGTCGGCGAGCGGAAGGTCGTTGCAGGAATAGCCCCTCTGCCTCACCATGCCGGTCACCTCGTCGGAGCTGGAGAACTGCACGATGCCTCCCCTGCCCTTGACGAGGTCCGCCACCTCCAGCATCCTCGTGGCGTGTCCGAGCCCTGACCCGAAGCACCCTATGTACGCGCGGAGCATGAGACTACACTTAGTCTTCCACGCGCGCCGCTGCGCCCCTGGGTGCGGTCTCGGCAAAGACCTCTGCCTGGAAGACCTGGACCCGCGTCCCGTCGGCCAGCCAAGCGTCGGGCGGCATGCCTCCCTTCATGCACGCTTCCGAGAGGAAGGTCTCGGCGTCCCAGTGTGTCTCGGTCGCCACCTGGGGGAGGAACAGGGCCGACGCCTCCGGGCGCGAGACGATTATGCCATCGGTCCCGAGCCTGATGAGGCCAGGCGTGTCCTTCTTGTGCACCGGCTTCAGCTCCTTCGGTAGCGTGAGGACGCTCACCTCCACGACGATAAGAGGCAGCTCCCTCGGCTCCACGGGCCGGAACCTTGGGTCCTCCGCTGCCGCCTCCACTGCGGCGACCTGGATCGCCTCCCCGAGCGGCATGACCGGCTCTGAGAAGCCGATGCACCCCCGGAGGGTCTCCGGGCCGAACTCCGTGGTGTTGAGCGTGACGAAGGCGCCGCGCTTCTCGGAGAGGAACCCTTCCTTCCACCTTCTGACCTCCGGGCGGCTTCCTCCGACGAACGACTCGAGGGTCTCCCTTGCCAGCCTGACCGCCTGAATCCCCTGGTCGTCTGTCAAGGTCAAACCATGGTCACCTTCGCGGGCCGTTCCCTGTGGCCGAAGGCCCTTTCGAGGTTGCTTAACTTTTTCCAGTGGCCGCCCCTCCAGTAGGTCCTCCCGCAGCATTCGCAGCGGAGGAAGAGGCGGTGCCTGCGGAGGACGGAGTCGGGGACCCAGGCCGCTGCCTCGTTGCGCGTGATCGCCGCCAGGCTACCGTTGCAGACGGAGCACAGTGGCTTGCCGCGCCGGATGCGGATGCCTGCCGAGTCGGCCGCGCTCAGGAGCGACCTTATGCGGCGCCCGTCGGTGCTTCCGGTGACTAGAAGCGCCGGCACGACGCGCGCGGCCCTCAGTTGGAGTGCCCGGTCGGAGGTGAGGATGACCCGACCTTCGTCCCTCGCGAGCCTCACGATCCCCTCGTCCCCGCCACGCCTGTAGTACGCCGTGTCGAAGCCGAACGCCCTGAGCTTCCTGCAAAGGGAGCCCAGCATGGCGTCGGCGACGAGCTTCGTCCCGCCTGTCGGCATGGAGGAGAGTCTACCTCGTCGTCTCTGAGGACTTCACGAGGGAGTAAAGGCGCCTCGCACCCGGGTCCTTGTCGAAGTGGCTTCTTATCGGCGATATGATCGTGTCGAGGGCCTCGGCGACCCCCCTCTTCAGGTCGGCGGGGTGCAGGCCGCCGTCGGCGTACGCATGGGCCAGCTCGGAGAACGAGTGGTACTCGACGGCTCCTCCGTACTTCTCCGGGCGCTCTATCTTCAGCGACTTCATCTTCCTGAAGACGATGAACTTGGAGTACTCTATGACGGCGTTCCCCTCGAGGACCTTGGGGGGGCAGTATGCGGAGTTCAGCTTGCTCAGAATCTCGTCTCTGCTGTCGTGGACGAAGATCGACGTCTCCGGCTTGCTCTTGCTCATCTTGCTCGCGATCTCCCTGTCCACAGCCCCGTTCTCATCGTACCCCTCCGGCTGCTTGTTCCCCTGGAGACCGATGAGCATGTGATGGTGGACGGCCACGGGCTTCTTCCACTTCAGCTTCTCGGCTATCTCCCTCGCGAGGATGTTGGCGCGCCTCTGGTCGAGGCCCAGCTGGCAGATGTCCACGTCTAGCCAGAAGACGTCGGCGACCTGCATCATCGGGTAGAAGAGCTGCGCCGTCTGGACCAGCTCCCCCGCGGTCCTCCCCATGATCGTTATGGCCCTCTGCGTCCGCGCGAGGGTCGAGTTCTGGGCGACCGTTATGACCTTCTTCCAGTATTCGTCGTGCTGGGCTGCGTCGCTGGTCCAGACCACCTCGACCTTGGTCATGTCCACCCCCGCCGCCCTCCATACCTCGACGAAGTACTCCCCCACCTGCCTGATCTTCTCGAGGTCGCCCCCCATCTTGCCGTTCACCCAGGCGAACCAGTCGGCGAGGAGGAGCTTCATCTTCACGCCTGCCTGGAGAAGGTCGGAGACGAGGATCGGCCTGAGGACGCCGAAGGGCAGGTGCGCCAGCCCGCTGGGCTCGAAGCCGTCGTAGGCCACCGGGTGCGCGTTTGTCTCCAGAAGCTGTTCGAGCTCGGGGCCGGTGATTATCTCCTCGCCCACCCGCCGAATGCAGTCAAGCCTGGTGTCGATGTCCAACTGGGCGCGGCATCGCCTCGAGGGGATAAAACCGTTGGCGGTTTGCCACGGGAAGGGGTGCTAGCCCTGAGGGCGTCGGGCCAGGGAGAGCGCGTAGACGGCCACCCCGAAGATCAGTATCCCGAGGGCCTGGTGGAGCGCGACAAGGACGGCGTAGAGGTCCTGGGCGACCACGGCCCCCCCGAGGAGGACTTCGACGATCAGGAGCAGCGACGCCCCGGCCAGGACCCTGTCGGCGGGCCGCTTCTTCTGCTTCCAGAACACGAAGGTGGTCAGAAGGAGCAGCAGCGTGGAGAGCGCGGCGAGGAGCCGGTGCGAGTACTCGGCCACCGGGCCGAGCAGGGGCGGTGGGAGCAGGTTGCCGAGGCAGAGGGGCCAGTCCGCTGGCACCTGCGATCCGCACATCTCTCCGTCCATGGCTGCGGTCACGTAGGCCCCCACGACCAGGAGGAGGAAGAGGGCGATCACGGTCGCAGAAAGGAGCGCTATCCCTCCCTTCATCGGGAGCCGGTCGGAGCCGGCGGTTTCTTAAGGAGTTGCTAGGCCTTCTTCGTCAGGGACTCCAGCTTCTGCCGGAACACGGCCGCCGGGACGGCGCCGATCACGATGTCCTCAACCTTCCCTTTCGCGAAGAACATCACAGTCGGGATGCTCATGATACCGAACTGCCCCGCAAGCTCCTGGTTGTCGTCGGTGTTTATCTTGACGAACTTCACCATGCCCTTGTACTCCTTCGACAGCTGCTCGAGGATCGGGGAGATTATCTTGCAGGGCCCGCACCAGTCGGCGTAGAAGTCCACGACGACGGGGGCCTCGGAGCGCACGACCTCGGCCTGGAACCTGTCGCCCTGGATCTGAAGCACTGTCTCGCTCATTGTTTGTCTGCCTCAGCCGGCGCCGAGCCTGCCTGCTTATAATTCTGCCTTGAGCCTCGGCGCGCCGCCGGGCGGAGGGCTGCCCCGGCGAGGCTTCTTCAGGTCCTCTAGCGGCGAGGTCTTCAGCGCGCCGTTCTCTGGATTGTAGCTCACCAGGGTGCCCTTGGAGATCGAGGCCTCGGCCACTTCGCTGAGGCGGAGCTTGTCGAAGTACCGGGTGACGACCTCTGCCCTGACCCTGGTCCTCGGGTGCCTGGTAATGATCGCGCAGCAGTCCTTGTACTCCTCGATGGAGGGCGCGTAGGTCCCGATCCTCTCCGCGAGCCGGATCACTTCGTCCTTGTCGTAGGTCAGAAGGGGCCTGAGGATGGGGAGCGTCGACCCGGAGTCGAGGGCGGCCAGGTTCCAGAGCGTCTGCGAAGCGGCCTGGGAGAGGCAGTCTCCCGTCGACATGGCCGGCGCCCCGAAGGCAGGGGCGAGCGCCTCGGCGGTGACGCGCATGAACCTCCGGAAGAGCGACGGCTCCAGGTCCGCCAGCCCGCCCATGGTCGCTACCTGGTAGTCGGCGAATGGGATGAGGGCGAGCGTGCTCTTCCCCGAGTACGCGGACAGGATCTTCACCAGCCTCAGGACCTTGCTCTGCAGCACGTAGGCCGGGGTCGGCGCCAGGTAGAAGTGAAGGTATACCGGGGTGCACCCCCTCTTCATCAGGAGCCATGCGGCGACCGGCGAGTCGATCCCTCCCGAGAACAGATGGAGGACCCTCCCCGAAGTGCCGACGGGGAGCCCCCCCGGGCCTCTGCTCCTGTCTGAATATACAAGGGCCTTCCCGCGGATGATGTCGACGTGCAGGGATTCTTCTGGGTGCGACAGGTCGACCTTCATCCCAGTCTCCTTGACGACTTCCGCGCCCAGCCTCCTCTCAAGCTCCATCGAGTCGATGGGGAAGCCCTTGTTGGTGCGCCTCGCGGTGATCCTGAAGGTGCCCGCGCGCCCTGACTGCGCACCCTCCAGGACCTTCGCCCGTATGTCCTCATACGAAAGCTCTGCCACCGCGGTCCTTGCGAACCATGAGATCCCGAAGACCCGGGAGAGCGACTTGGAGACCGATCCGGGGTCCATGCTCGTCCTGAGCACGAAGCGGCCGTCTTCGAGCGCGACCGTGGCCTCGCCCGCTCCTACGGCGCGGGTGATGCTCCTTCTCAGAGCGCGGACGAACTCGTTCCTGTTCTTCCCCTTCAAGGCTACCTCCGAGTAGTGGACTACGTAGGTGTCCCCCAATCTGGACGCCATCCGGCCGGCAGCGCACAAAAAGGTTCCCGGGCTCAGACGAAGACGGCAACCATGGCCGCCAGGAATATCACGGCCAGATACGGGCTGGAGAACTTGAACGCGAGCCAGGCGTTCTCCTTCCGGGGGGCCACGAAGAGCTTGACGTTCGTCGCCAGGAGGAGGAGGTCGAAGACGACGGCCACCGCCAGGTAGACGTAGAGCCCGGGAGCGTACAGGTAGAAGGAGAGCAGCAGGCTCACGGGGATGAGGATCAGGGTGTTGGCCACGATGTACCTTGAAGCCCGCGCCGGTCCGACCACCGACGGGAGCATCGGGATGCCTACGGCCGAGTAGTCATCTCCCGTGATGACAGCGAGGCTCCAGAAGTGGGTGGGGGTCCAGACGAAGACGAGGGCCGCCAGGAGCCAGCCGGCCGCGGCTCCCGCCGATGTGACGGCGTACCACCCGGCGAGGGCGGCGCAGCTCCCGGCGAAACCCCCCAGTACGATGTTCCAGGCGGTCCTCGGCTTCAGCCAGAGCGTGTAGACCGGGACGTAGACGAAGGCGCCGAGTGCGATGAAGAAGGCGGCGAGGGCGTTGACAGTCAGCGACGCCAAGGCGACCCCTGCGAACACGAGGAACAACCCGAGGACTAGGGCGTGAGACGCAGGGACGATGCGCTGCGATGGCAGAGGCCTGCTCTTCGTCCGCTTCATCTGAGCGTCGATGCCCATCTCCAGGTAGCTGTTGAGGGCAAGCGCGCCTGCGGATGCGATTGCCCCGCCGCCGACCACGCCGACGAGGACGCGGACGGAAGGGATGCCCCTCTGGGCGACCACGGCGGAGCCCAGGGCGACCATCATCAGGAGCGGTATGATCTTGGGCTTGACCAGAGCTATGTAATCACGGAGGGTCATCGACCTGGCACCAGGAGAGTTTGGTGCGCCTCCGCCCCGCGTATATTGAGTTTGTCCCCGCTTCCGGCGGCCGACATGAGACGAAGAGGATACCCGTATTAGGCCGGCCGCCTCCCTCCGCAATCACGGCATGAGAGCAGGAGCCCTGGTCGCATCGGTAGCGCTCGTTGCTGTGCTGTTCTCGGGGGCGCTCGCAGTCGCCCACGCCCAGACCACCGGGACGCTGGCCCCGACGCGGATCTCCCTTCACGTCCCGGCAATAGCCAACGGGTACGTGGGCATCAACATGACCGCTACCCTGACGGGGTCGGCCGGGAACTTCACCGGCGGCTGGGAGACATGGTACCTGGACGGCAAGGAGCTTGGTTCCTCGCTCGTCAGGTGCAGCAGCCCCTGCACGCTCGGGGAGAGCCTCTCCGTCTACCAGTGTGGGAGCAACTGCAACCAGACGAGGATCTTCGCGCCTGGCACCTACAACGTGACGGTCACGTACAACGGAACCGACGTCTACTCCCCTTCGAGGGCACAGACGACCTTCGAGGTCCTCGCGAGCCAGACGACAGTGACGGTCGGAGGGCCCCCGCTGGTTCAGAGGACGTACACTCTGAATCCGACCCAGGGGCAGGCGGTCACGGTGGTGGTTCAGCAGCTAGACACGCTGACTCTTTCGCTCGCGATCGTCGCCTCCAGCGCGATAATCGCCGTGGGGATCGTGCTCTCGAGCAGGAACAAAAGGCAGCGCCCCCAGCAAGCGTGAATCGAGGGACCTGCTCCTGGGCCAGGGACCGTCTCGGCGGGGCGCTGCACGCTGCGTCGAAGGAACACTTAAGAAATCTGCGAGGGTCGGCCGCCCGTCCCGCGGTAGCTCAGCCTGGTAGTTCCAAATCGGAGCCAAGAGCTTCCGGCTGTAGAGGTCGGCCATCGGCTGACCCGTCCAGCCTACGCAGGCAACAGTGACCGGAGTGTCGTCGGCTCGAAGGGCGTCGAAGGATGCCCAGGAATCCGACCCGCGGGACTTCAGCCTCCATCCTCGTCCACGGCGTTCACCTGACCTGGTTTCAAGTCGGAGTCCGATCCAAGGCACCGGGGCCCCAGTCGGATGGGTGGGGGTGCGAAAGGGATATGGAAGAAGCTGCGGCGGGCTACCTGATGAAGAGAAGGCTCTTCCTGGCCATCGGATGCGTGGCGGTGCTAGCAGTCCTCGTGGGCGCATTGGGGCTGGCCGACGGGCAGTCAGGTTCGCCCGTGGCTGAGGCCAACGCCCTCGGGATCATCTTGGTCTTCGCAGGGGTCCTGGCCGCGGGGCTGATCCTCACAAGGGCCCGGCCCCCGGCGTAGTCACTTGTCGTAGAGGTGACACGAAACAAAGTGTCCCGGTTCACGTTCCAGGGGCATCGGCTCTTCCGTCTTGCACCTGTCGAAGGCAAACGGGCAGCGCGGGTGGAACCTGCATCCAGATGGCGGGTGGAGGGCGCTGGGTATCTCCCCCATCGGTATGTTCTCCTGCGTCCTCACCCTTGGATTGGGAACGGGCACAGCCGCCATCAGGGCCTTGGTATAGGGGTGAAGCGGGTTGGTGAAGATCCGTTCATTCTCACCCGTCTCGGCGATCTTGCCGAGATACATCACTGATATCCTGTTGCACATGTATTTGGCGACTGCCAGATCGTGAGTGATCATGAGCACCGTCAGTTTCAGGTCGGACTGCATCTTCAGCAGAAGGTCCATTATCTGAGCGCGGACGGAGACATCGACCATTGCGACGGGCTCGTCGGCCACAACGTACTCTGGTTGGGAGATGAGCGCCCTGGCAATCACCACGCGTTGCCTCTGGCCTCCGCTCAACTCCTGCGGGTACCTGTCGTAGAACGCAGGGGCGGGCGAGAGTCCAACGGTCTCGAGCATCTCCGCCACTGTAGCCCTTCGGTCATGCGAATTCATCTTCGTCAGATACCTGAGGGGCTCGCCTATCGCGTCGCCGACCTTCATCTTCGGGTTGAGTGAGGAGAGCGGATCCTGGTAGATCATCTGGACCCTCCGCCGAAAGTCCTTCATCCTCCCTCCGACAAAGGGGTCCGTGCCTCCCACGGAGATCCTCCCAGCTGTCGGCCTGGTGAGGGCGACCGTCAACCTCCCGATTGTCGTCTTTCCGCTCCCGGACTCGCCGACCAGCCCATAGACGTCACCCTTCATTATTGAGAGGTCTATCTCGTCGACCGCCCTGACGTAGTCCGTCTGCCTCGACACAATCTGCGCGATGAAGCTCTTTTGGACGGGGAAGTACTTCTTCAGTCCCGAGGCCTCGACGAACGCCAACTCATGTTCTCCTTGTCAGGAGATGACACGCGGCCGAACCTCCCGGGCCGGTCGGCACCAGAGCGGGCTCCTCAATGCGGCACTTGTCATAGACGTACGGGCACCGCGGGTGGAACGGGCAACCGCCAGGGGGATTCGTCAGGTCAGGGGGATAACCGGGTATCACCTTCAGCACCTTGCGCCCAGCTTCCACGGTCGGAATCGACTGCAGAAGTGCCTGCGTGTAGGGGTGTTTCGGGTTCTCGAAGATGTCAATGGTCTGCGCTATCTCCGCAATCTTGCCAGAGTACATCACGGCCACCCTGTCCGCCATCTGGGCGACGATCCCCATGTTGTGGGTTATCAGGATGACAGACAGATTGTACTTCTTCTTCAAGTCAGCGAGCAGTTGGAGAATCTGCGCCTCTACAATCACGTCCAGCGCGGTGGTCGGCTCATCGGCGATGATCAGGGCGGGGTTGAGAGCGAGGGCGAGGCCTATCATCACCCTCTGCCTCATTCCTCCGCTGAATTGGTGCGGATAGTCCGCCATCCGCGCAGGCGGGATGCCCAGGTCATGCATTATTGTGGCGGCACGCTCTCTTGCTTCAGCGCGTGAGACTGCCGGCTCGTGCGTGCGAATGTACTCGATGAAGTGGTCCCCGATCTTCTTCACCGGGTTGAGCGACGTCATGGGGTCTTGGAAGATCATCGCAACTCTCCTGCCACGGATTCTTCGGGCGTGCGCTTCATCGAGTGAGGAGATCTCCTCGCCCTCGAAGAGGATCTTGCCCTGCCAATTCGCGGTCGAATGAGGAAGGAGGCCCATGACGGCGAAGCCAAGTGTCGACTTCCCGGAGCCCGACTCGCCGACGATCCCCAGGGTTTCCCCCGCCATGAGCTCAAGTGACACGTCCTGCACGGCCTTTGCCACACCCCTCGGCGTGACATATTCCACGTTCAGTGACTCGACCCTGAGCAACGGTCCGCTTGGCAAGTTCTTTCCCGGTTCCTTCACCTCAGCTTCGGGTTGGTCCTCTCGGCGTACCCTTCGCTGATGAGCGAGAAAGCCAGTGTGGTGAGCAGTATCATGAGCCCGGACATCGCGATTATCCACCAGGCCCCCGACAGCACGGCAGTCCTCCCGTAGAAGAGGTCCACCCCCCAGTCCGGCTTTAGCAGGTCTCCTACTCCGATGAAGTCGAGTCCTGCCGTGATCAGTATGGCGTCGGCGAAGTTGATCGTGGCAACCACGACTACTGAAGGGATCACGTTGGGCCAGATGTAACGACCTATGGTCGAGAACCGCCCTGCTCCGACAGACTTTGCCGCGTCGACATATGGCAATTCCTTCACCGTCAGCGTCTGGCTCCTCACGACTCTGAAGTAGCTCGGTATGTAGACCACGGCGATGGCCAACGCATAGACGAGAACACTGGTCCCGAAGACGATTACGATGATGAGTGAGAATATCAGACTTGGGAAGGCGTAGATGCTGTCAAGCAACAGCGTCATGACTCTGTCTACCATTCCCCCCCTGTAGGCCGAAAGAAGGCCGAGGGGGACACCTATTGCCATGCAGATCAAGACCGCCAGGACGCCGACTACCAGGAGGAACCTCCCTCCCCAGACCACCCTCGCCAGCATGTCCCGCGCCCCGATGTCGGTGCCCAGCGGATGCAGCCTGGATGGGGGGCAGTCGACACAGCTTCCAGGGGTCGTCGGGCTCTGCGTACCTAGGAACGGTGCGAGGGCACTCATCCCGACCACTATGACGATTATCACCAGTCCGACTATCATGAACCCGCGCCCCGAGCCTTTCGAGATGAATGGCGCGAATAGGCTTCTGGCCAGGCTTGGTGGCTTTTTGTCGCTCATAGTCTCACGCGGGGATCCAGGTAGGCGTAGGCCACGTCAACGAGAAGCGCCACGACTGCAATGAGGATGGCGATGAAGACAACGGCGCCTTGGATCGCCGTGTAGTCTTCGAACGCTACCCGGTCGACGAGGTAGCGGCCCAAGCCGTCGATGCTGAATTCAGTCTCCGTAAGCACGGCACCGCTCAGCAGCAGGGCGAACTGCAACCCCATTATCGTCACCACGGGAAGGAGCGCATTCCTGAGCGCGTATCCGTACACGACCGTCCTTCCCTTCAGGCCCCTGGCCCTGGCCGCGGTCACGTAGTCTGCCCTCAAGGTCTCGAGCATGTTGGTGCGCGTCATGCGGATGAAGACCCCTGAAATCACGAGTCCGAGCGCAGTGGCAGGGAGAACGAGGTGGCTCGCAGCGTCCACGAACTCTGACAGGTTCCCCGCCAAGAGGGCGTCGACGGTGTAGAGGCCTGTCTGTATCTGCACCCCCCCTACGTTCAGGCCCGCAGGCACGGGGCATCCGGCGCAAAGCCTTCCCTCAGTCGGGAGCCAGTGAAGGTAGACGCCGAAGATCAGCTGGAGAATCAGACCCAAGAAGAACACGGGCCAGGCATAGAGCAGAATGCCGACGACCTTCACCAGGCCGTCGACCTTCGAACCCCTCTTCCGTGCGCCGAGAGAGCCCAGGATGACCCCGACAACGACCGCCACGATGAAAGCGTACAAGGTCAGCTCCAGCGTCGCCGGGAAGCGCGAAGTGATCTGCGAGGCCACCGGCGTGAAGTCGACCATTGAGAGGCCGAGGTTGCCTGAGAAGAGTCCCACGAAGTAGCTTGTGAACTGGAGGTACAGGGGCTTGTCGATGCCCAAGGAGTGCTCGCAGGTGGCAAGCAGCTGGGGAGTCACGTTGTGTTCGAACTTCAGGATGCAGGGGTTTCCCGGAATGACGCGGATTATCAGGAAGACGAGGCTCAGCAGAATCAGAACCATGGGGACGGTCAGCAGGAGTCTGGTGATGATGTAGTCCCGAAGTCCCAAGCGAAAATGGGGCGGCCGCCTGAGCCTTTAAGGTTGCTCAGGCGCCCTTAGGTAGTCTCTTGAAGTAGGTAGTACCTGAAGATGACCGTGACGTCAAGGACGACGCCAGTCACCTTCGGGCTTGTCACTGCGATGGAGGTCCCTTGGAAGAGCGGAACAAGTGGTGCGGCTTGGGCGACGATGCCCTGCAGCTGTGCGTACTGGCTGGTAAGGGTGGCACGGTCAGATGTGCCTGCTATCTGAGTGAGTATGTTGGTCGCGGTGGAGTTTGTCCATCCGGTGTGTAGGAATCCTACCCCGTCAGCCGGGTAGAATGGGAATGCGTAGTCGTAGGGGTCGAGGAAGTCAGGGTACCAGCCGTAGAGGTAGGCCTGGAGTTGGTTGTTGGACGTGGCCGCCTTGTAGTTGGACCATGGCATGCTCGCGACGTTGACGGTGATCATGCCCGTCTTTTCGAACGCCGCTGCAAGCTGAGCTGAAATCAGGTCAGTCGAGGAGTAGTGGCCCGTCGGATAGGTGAGGTTGATTATCAGCGGATGCGAAGGGCTGTACCCCGCCTGGGTCAGAAGGCTCTGCGCTTTGGCGACGTTCGCTTCGCCGTAGTCGGAGAGGTACGTGTCTGTGTGGAAGGACATTCCGTTGGGAATCATGCTGTACAGCTTCTGGGCCTGCCCGAGGAATACGGTCTGCGTAATCCCCGTCCTGTTGACGGCCGCTGCAATGGCCTGCCTGACCAGCTGGTTCTGGAACACTGGATCATGCTCGCTGAGGACCAGGTACTGGATGAATGTGCCGGGGCCGGACCAGACCTTGACCGCGCTGTTGCTCGCGAACGACCTGATGTCGGTCGGGGCAAGCTGCCTGTAGGCTACGTCGATCTCCCCGTTGGTAAGGGCGAGAGCAAGCGAAGTCGAGTCGGTGTAGAACTTGATGATGATGTTCTGGGTCTTTGGCCAGCCACCGGACGCGTTCCAGTAGTTGGGGTTCGCTGCAAGGTCGATTTCCACGTCCTTGCCGGCGCTCCGCTGCCAGTTGACCAGCTTGTAGGGACCCAGTTGGTTCGGGTTCTCCGTCGCCACGTTCCCGGTGTAGTTGACGACCCCGGTGTTGCTGCCAGGGTACGGATGGGCTGGCATCGGCGCCAGTTTGGGCTCGATTGGATACATCGTAGCGAAGGCCATCATTCCGAGGAATGCAGCGAACGGCTTGTTGAGTCTGATCTGGACCTCGTAGTTGTTCAAGATGGTGGTACTGTTGATGACTCCGCAGCACTGGGCACCCGTCCCTCCTATCCCTGCGCCGACGAACGGCCCCTCGGCCTCCTGTATTGCGAACTGCCTGTCGATGGAGTACTTCACGGCCGTGGCGTTGAAAGGCGAGCCGTCGGCGAACTTCACGCCCTGTCTGAGAGTGAAGTTCCAGACGTCACCCGCTGCGTTGACGCTCCAAGCCGTGGCGAGGCCGCCTACGTATGTCGATGTGCCGGGGATGTAGTCGACCAGTCCGTCCCCGAGGTTGTTGATCATGTTGATGCCAAACTGGTCGTATGCATCAGCAGGATCGAGCGTCGTCTGCACCGAATCCGTGGTCCCGACGACGATGGTGCTCTTGTAGCTGACTCCCGTCGTTGGTGGAGTCTGAGCCGTCGTTGGATGGGTCGTGGCAGTGGTCGGAGTTGAGGATTGTGAGGTGGGCGTAACGGCTGCAGGCATTGCGTAGTAGTATGCAGCAATGGCCGCTATGACGATGATGATCAGTATGGCTGCGACTAAGGTTGTAGAGACTGCTCTAGAGATTGCATTTCTTCGGTAGAATCTCATTTTCCTTGATTGGTTCACTCGTGCTTGTGAATATAAAAGGTTGCGGCAGGGCCCGAATTGCCAAGAAACCCTTAAAGTGAACTCCGCCGGAGGAAATCAACGTTCGATGGACTCTGAGTTCCTGGGCCTCTCTCTCCTGTTCATCCTTATTGGGGCGTCCGGGATAATTCTCTTCTACGGGCCGCCGACTCCCGCTGGCGACTCATGCTTCTGCCTCATCCCGAGCCCTGAGCCCGGCGCCGCCCAGGGAACCTCCAGCATCATACTGGCGCTGGGCATCCTGTTCTTCCCGATGGGCCTCATGAAGGGAGGGNTTGCCGTCGCTGAAGAGGCTGCCCCAGCCCGCCCCCCAGGCGCCCGCTCCTGGCGCGAAGGTCGTCCCTCCGGTTCAGATCGCGAGCGGGCGGCTCCTCGCCCTCGGCATCGTCGTCTTCATACTTGCGGTCGACGCGCTCCTCGTGCCGGGGTACCTGGTCCTCAAGAGCACTCCCGTGGCAGCCGCAGGGGTGCTCCTCGCAGCGCTGGGCGCGCTTGCGATGTACGCCGGGTCGAGAAAGCCGAAGTCAGATTAGGGGAGCCGGCGCGAGAAACCGTTTTATCGAGTCATCCGGAGGCATTCGAGACGATTGAGCGCTAAGACCAAGAAGCCGGCGGCATCCAAGAAGGCGAAGAAGGCTCCGTCTGGCTCTGCCGAAGCCGCGGTGCTGAAGATTGCACCCCCCTCCGGGCGCGCCCCAAGGGCGGTTGTGAGCGCACGGCACGGGCTCGGAATGGTGGAGCGAGCGGGAAAGGGATTCTCATCGGGCGAGCTGTCCAAGGTGGGCCTGTCGACGGCCCTCGCCCTCAGATGGAAGGTCCCGGTGGACTTCAGGAGGAGGAGCTCCCTCGACCCCAATGTCGCGGCGCTGAAGAAGTGGTATACCCATCCCAAGAAGGCAGAGGCCGCGCCCCAGCCGAAGCCTGCCCAGGCGGCCCCTGCGAAGCGGACTGCCAAGAAGAAGGAATCCTAGACGGAACCGGCCCTCTCCCTTCCCGTCACGAACAGGTACTGCTGGGCGTACCCCGCGTAGGGACCGAAGTATCCCCTCGCGGCCGAGGAGACCTCGGCGTACTCCCTTCGCGTGAGCTTCTTGCCCGCTCCGCCTGCCAGCTTCTTCAGGGCGCCCGGCGGAAGCAGGTCGGGGTAGGACGTCGCCAGCTCCCTCCCGATCCAGACGTCGATTGGGAATGCCTCCTCCTTGTCGCAGGAGAAGAGGAGGACGCAGTCGGCGACCTTCGGGCCGACGCCGAGCAGCAGCTTCTCCCCCGAGAGCACCTTGAGCAGCGCCCGGTGGGCCTCCTCGTACCCCATGAGGGCGACCTGGCCCGCGTCGACCGCTCCCTTGGAGACGGACTCCGCCACGCGTCTCAGGTACGGCGCCCTGTAGCCCAGCCCGCACTCCCGGAGCGAGGACACCGGGGCATCGGCGAGGCTCTCGGCGCTGGGGAATCCGAAGTAGCTCAGCCCTTCGAACTCGATGGGCGCCCCGAATCTCGCGCAGATGGAGGACACCATCTTCCTGATCCGGGGGATGTTCGCGTTGGTCGCCAGCACGAAGGAGGCCAGGCACTCCCAGAAGTCCTGCCTGATGAGGCGCAGGCCGTAGAACCTCTGCACCGCGGAGGCCATCGCCTCGCCCTTCATGATGGAGGCAAGGACCGGCTCCAGCTGCTCGTCGAGCCTGAAGTACCTCCTCACGAAGGCGCCATCCAGAGTGTCGGAGCTCGAGACGCACCGCACAGAGTCGCCCTCCTGCTTGGCCTTCAGGACCCCGCCCGCAATGACCCCGTACCACCACTCGCCCTTGTTCTCCCACCGGAAGACCTGGCCGCTCTCCAGGGTGTACTCTAGGCTGAAGGGAGAGTCCACGCCGAGAACGAACTCCATCTCAGGACCTCGGAGCGGCTGCGCCCACTAATGGGACTTTCTCAAGGGGGATGTTTGATATAGTCTGACCGGGCGGTAGCGAAGTGTTGGGACGCGACTACGCAGCCCGGACCCGGGCCTCGGCCCGCCTCTACCGGAGGGCGAAGAAGGTCTTCGCAGGGGGCGTCAACCACAACGCGAGGTTCTACCCGCCGTACCCTCTCTTCCTCGCGAGGGCGAGGGGCCAGCACGTCTGGGACGAGGACGGGAACAGGTACGTGGACTACTGGATGGGGCACATGGCCCTGATACTGGGCCACTCCCCGAAGGTGGTCGTGGACGCCCTGAAGGAGCAGATCGCGAACGGGACCCACTACGGCATGGGGAGCCGGCTCTCCCTCGAGCTGGGGGAGGAGGTGCAGAGAAGCGTCCCGTGCGCCGAGATGCTGAGGTTCTGCAACACCGGTGCGGAGGCGACCATGTACCTGGTCAGGCTGGCGAGGGCGTACACGCGGAGGAGGACGGTCGTCAAGATCGCCGGGGGATGGCACGGCTACAACAGCGAACTGAACATGGGGGTGCACAGGCCCTTCGACAGGGCGGAGGGGGAGGGGATCCTCCCGGGGGAGCAGTCGCACTTGGTCAACGTGAGGTTCAACGACCTGGAGGCGGCGAGGCGCGCCGTCAGCGCGGCCGGGGCAGACCTGGCGGTGGTGTTCCTGGAGCCCGTCCTTGGGGCGGGGGNCCCGTCCTTGGGGCGGGCGGATGCATCCCGGCGGACACCGACTACCTGAAGGGCCTGCGGGAGCTGACCGAGAGGGCAGGGGCGTTGCTCGCCTTCGACGAGATAATCACCGGCTACAGGGTGTCGCTCGGGGGCGCGCAGGAGAGGTACGGAGTGAAGCCCGACGTGGCGACCCTCGGAAAGATCGTCGGCGGAGGTCTGCCGATCGGGCTTGTCTGCGGACAGAAAGAGGTCGTCTCCCTGGCGGATCCATCGCGGCGAGAAAGGTTCGTCTCAATAGGGGGAGGCACCTTCTCCGAGAATCCACTGTCGATGACCGCCGGGCTCGCCACGACCACCTATCTCCGGAGTAACAGAGGCGCCGTCTACGGGAGGCTCGAGCAGGCCNCTTCTCCGAGAACCCACTGTCGATGACCGCCGGGCTCGCGACGACCACCTATCTCCGGAGAAACAAGAGCGCCGTCTACGGGGGGCTCGAGCAGGCCGGGCGCAGGCTGAGGGCAGGCGTGGACGGGGCGCTGGCCTCGGCGGGAGTCGGAGCCCACACCACTGGGATGGGGTCGCTCTTCATGACTCACTTCGGGCGGAGCCCGACGAACGCCGAGGAGACGGCCGCTGAGGACAAGGAGCTCATGAAGGCGTACGCGATGCACCTGCTCGCAAACGGCGTTTTCATGCTGCCGGGGCATGCGGGTGCGGTCTCCACGGCGCACACAAGAGGCGACATCGAAAGGTTGGTCGCGGTCAGCGGTAGGTTCAAAGAGCCTCGGAGAAAATAGGGAGGCGAAGGTCAGCGCTTGACCTTCGACAGCCTCGAGTCCACGTCGGACCAGTTGACTACGTTCCACCAGTTTTCGACGTACTTCGCCCTGTCGTTTAGGTAGTCGAGGTAGTACGCGTGCTCCCACGTGTCCAGCCCGAGGAGGATGGTCATCTGCGCAAGGTGCATGACGTTCTGCTTCTCGACCTGGGTCAGCACCAGTTGGTCGGTCTCCGAGTCGTAGAGGAGTAGAGCCCAACCGCTGCCTTCGACGGTCTTCGCCGCGTCGCTGAACTGGGCCTTGAACTTGTCGAAGCCCCCGAAGTCGGCGCTGATCCTGTCGGCCAGCTTGCCTCCCGGAGCCCCCCCTCCCTTCCCCGACGGGGCCATGTTGGGCCAGAAGATGGAGTGGAGGATGTGCCCGTCTGCGTTGAAGCTGAAGTCTCTCAGCACCGCCCTGACGTCGATCTGGAGCTCCCCTTTGCGGGCCTTCTCCAGCTTGTCTAGGGCCGCGTTGGCGCCGGTGACGTATGCCTGGTGGTGCTTGTCGTGGTGGAGGGTCATTATCTTCTCCGAGATGTATGGGGCGAGCGCGTCGTACTTGTACGGAAGTGGTGGTAGCGTGTATGTCTTAGCCATGAGGCGGCGCGAATTCCCATTCCGTAAAAATGTTGCTGAGGAGCGGCGGAGGGCTACCCCTTCCGGGCCTTCTGCCAGTCGTCCAGGAACCGCTTCAGCCCCGCGTCCGTCAGGGGGTGCTGCCACATCTTCTCCATCACTTCAGGGGGCATCGTGGCGATGTCCGCGCCGATCTTCGCCGACTCGAGCACGTGCTGCGGGTGCCTTATGCTCCCGACGAGCACCTGGGCCTTCAGCTTGTAGTTGTTCCGGATGGTCACCAGGTCCTCCACGACCTGCATCCCCCTCTGACCCACGTCGTCCAGCCTGCCGATGAACGGGCTGATGTACGAAGCTCCCGCCTTGGCGGCGAGGAGCCCCTGGTTGGCCGAGAAGACCAGCGTCATGTTGACGGGGATCCCCATGGCGCTGACCGTCTTCGTCGCCCGCAGCCCCTCAGGGATGATCGGTATCTTCACGACGACGTTGGGGGCGAGCCCGTGCAGGTGCTTCGCCTCCTTCACGATCCCGTCGTGGTCGGTGCTGACCGCCTCGGCGCTGACCGGCCCCTTCACCTCCTTGCATATCGCCTTCACGATGTCCTCGAAGCCCCCCGGCTCCTTGGCCACAAGGGTCGGGTTGGTCGTGACCCCGTCGACCAGCCCCATCTGGTTCAGCCTTACTATCTGGGAGAGGTTGGCAGTGTCGAGATAGAACTTCAATTTCCCCGCGACGACGCGTTTTCGTTATTAAAGTCTAGTGGCGCGCCCTGACGACCGACGACGCAGCCTCCTCGATCTTCGCCGCCGTGAGCCCGTACTTCTTGAGCAGCTCCGAGGTCTCTCCGCTCTCGCCGAACGTGTCCATGACCCCCACGCGCTTCATGATGGTGGGCCTCGACTCCGCGAGCACCTCTGCCACAGCCGACCCCATCCCCCCGATGATGTTGTGCTCCTCGGCGGTGACTACGCATCCGCACCTCTCCGCAAAGCTCGTCACCGCCTGGGAGTCGATGGGCTTGATGGTGTTCAGGTCGATCACCGCCGCCGAGACCCCCTTTGCCCGGAGGGACTCTGCGGCCTTCACCGCCTCGGGGACCATGATCCCGCAGGCGAAGATTGCGACGTCCGAGCCGTCCACCACGACGCTCGCCTTCCCCAGCGAGTAGTCGAACCCCCCCTCATAGACCACGGCCGTCGACGGCCTGGTGAGCCTGATGTAGCAGGGGCCGGGGATGTCGGCCACGGCCTTCACTATGGACTTCGTGGAAGCGGCGTCCGCCGGGACCATCACCTTCATCCTGGGGATCGACCGCATTATGGCGATGTCCTCCACCTGCTGGTGAGAGGCACCGTCGGGCCCGACCGAGATCCCACCGTGCGAGCACACCAGCTTCACGTCGAGGTTCGGGTAGGCGATGTTGTTCCTTATCTGGTCCACGCACTTGCCGGGCACGAATATCGCGTAGGTGCCGGCGTAGGCGATCTTCCCCGCCAGCGCGAACCCCGCTGCGATGGAGACCAGGTTCTGCTCGGCGATGCCGACGTTGAAGAAGCGTTCGGGATAGCGGGAAGCGAACACCCCGGACTTCAGCGAGCCGGTCGTGTCCGCCCCCAGCACCACAACCTTCGGGTTTGAAGCCCCAAGTTCCAGCAGAGCGTCGCCGAAGGCGTCTCTCATCGCGGCGGTCTTACCGGACGACACGGCTACCTCCTCGACGACTCCGCGCGCTCTCGGAGGACGGAGATGGCCTTGGCCGGATCCTTCTTGGCATAGACCCCCGCTCCTGCGACCAGCACGTTTCCACCCCTCTTAACCACTTCGTGGACATTTTCGGGCTCCACGCCTCCGTCTATCTCTATGTCAGTCCCCGCGCCGCGTTCGCCCACCAGCCTCGACAGGCGCTCGAGCTTCGGCATGACCGACATGTCCATCTGCTGCCCGCTGAATCCGGGATTGACCGTCATGACCACCAGGGCGCTCAGCTTGTCCAGGCGCTCCGCCGCCCAGGGGGGGAGGTCTGTGGCGGGCTTGAGGGCCAGGCCCACCTCCTTGCCTCTACGCCTGACCACGGAGTGGAGCTCGTCGAAGACGCTCGCGCTGACCGCCTCGGCGTGGAAGGTGAGCAGGTCGGAGCCCGCCTCCAGGAACTTCTCGGCATAGACGAGTGGCTGGTCTATCATGAGGTGGGTGTCGAACTTGAGCTGGGACCGCCGCCGGAGGGACTTCACGGTCCCGGGGCCGAAGGTGATGTTGGGGGCGAAGTGCCCGTCGATCACGTCGAGATGGACCTGGTCTGCTCCGCCCTGCTGGCATATCGCGACAGCCCCCTCGAGGTCCCCGAGGTCCCATGCCAGGACCGAGGGCGCGATCCTGATCTGCTTCAAGGGATCACTTTAGCTCGCTCAGGACGTCGGGCAGGGTGTCCTTCGCCGGCGCTGTGCCGTGGTAGCGGGGGGACCACTCCATGAAGGAGATCCCCTTCCCCTTGACCGTGTGGGCGATGATCACCGTCGGGCGGTTCCTGGTGGCCGCGGCCAGGTCGAAGCCGTCGATGAGCTGCGGGATGTCGTAGCCGTCCACCTCGATGACGTTCCAGTTGAACGCCCGCCACTTCGCAGCCAGCGGCTCGAGGGGCATGATCTGCTCCGTGAGGCCGTCCTGCTGGATCCCGTTCCGGTCGATCATCGCCGTCAGGTTGTCTAGTTTGAACTTCGACGCGGACATGGCCGCCTCCCAGACCTCGCCCTCCTGCTGCTCGCCGTCTCCCATCAGCACGTAGGTCCGGTACCCCTTCTTGTCGAGCTTCGCGGCCAGGGCCGTCCCGACCCCCAGGGAGAGCCCGATTCCTTCGGACCCCGCCGGGGCCTCCACCCCCGGAACCCCCAGGGACGGGTGCCCCTGCAGTCTTGAGCCGAGCTTTCTGAGGGTCATCAGCTCGCCAGGGTCGAAGAAGCCGGCCTCAGCGAGAATCGAGTAGAGCAGGGGCGCGGCGTGGCCCTTGCTGAGGAAGAACCGGTCCCTGTCCTCCCACTTCGGGTTCTTGGGGTCGTAGTGCATCACGTGGAAGTAGAGCGTGACCAGCAGCTCCACCGCAGAGAGCGAGCCTCCCGGATGGCCGGACCCTGCCTCCGCCAGAGCCTCGAGGATGAGCCGCCTGGTGCTTCGTGCCGTGTCCTTGAGCCTCAGGACCTCCTG
>OCOJ01033880.1_pt4 | contig 38352 bp, 35 predicted proteins | sample 1539251 | NCBI WGS metagenome assembly OCOJ01 (sample SAMN01911457, study PRJEB22624) | soil metagenome | biome: Soil | place: Malaysia | collected 2012-04-30 | depth RA_metagenome m
TCATTCCGTCAAGGACCCCGCTGACGTCGGCGCGCCTTCCGACGAACGTCCTCACCATCCGCCTCCCCTCCCCTCCCCTGTCCCAGTCCTCGGGCGCGTCAAAGCTCTGGATTCCGAGGGGTTCGAACTCTGATAGGAAATTCTCCTCCGACATGAGGTAAAGCGGTGAATGAACATGCGGCAGCTGCCTTCCTAGGGCTCCCGGCCTGAACCCTGCAAACACCTTTCCTCTGAATGAACGCGCATATCTGGACAGTTCGACACCGACCGATTCTCCCTCAAGCACCTCGAGGCTCAACCCTCTCGGGTCTGCGCGATAGGAAAGCTCCGAGTAAAGCCTCGCAACTGCCCGCAGGCTCTCTTCCGAGTATTTCGCGTGGACCAAACGGACTTCAAATCCCTGCAGGACCGCCTCCCATGCAACGACCGAGCTGTGTATTCCGCCGGACACGAAGCATGCGACCTGCTCCTTCCCGGTGGGGGTACCCCCTGGCCCCTTTCTGACCTCGACCCCCACGACCCCGATCTTCCCGTCGAAGACGGCCCTGAATCTGACCTTTGGGGATTCGCTTGACACCCTCGAACCCTTCCCCGCTTCGAGCACCGCCGACGTCACGACGCCCGATATATCCGAGGCCAAGACTCCGGCCGCCCCTTCGGCTTCTACGTAGAAGCGGTCCCGCTTCCGCAGGTACCTACCTGCGAGCTCCCTTGCCGCGATGGAGAGCTCCCGGTACGAACGGGCTCTGAGCCCGACCGCCACCCAGGACACGCCGGGCATGTCCCCGAAGAGGGCCGCAAGTCGGAGTGGCTCCCCCCCGGCCAGCGTCACCGAGTCGCCGAGCTTGGAAACCTGTGCCCTGACCCCCTCCACTCCTAGAACGTACGCGACTGACGACCGCAGGTCATCCAGGCTCCCCCTGCCCGTCCATCGCAGAATTGTCGTTCTTGAGGAGGACATCTTGGGAATCCCGAGGCGCTCTCGCTTCGGCTCGTTTAACCATTGAGGCGCATCACACTTTTAGCACGACCGGGTTGAGCCTCTCACCGTGAAGGAAAGCTTCTCGGTCTCGACGGCAGCGGAAGTGATCGCGGGTGAGGCACCGTCACAGGTCGAGCTAAGGGGGTGGGTGGCTCGCAAGCACACCGTCGGGGGGCTGCTCTTCGCGCTCATCCGGGACGGCACTGGTTACGTTCAGGTCTCTGCCCGCAAGGGGATTTCGGACAAGGCCTACGACGCGGCGAGGAGAGCGACGAAGGAGTCCGCCGTCGTGGTCAAGGGGAACGTCCGAGAGGACAGGCGGGCCCCGGGAGGCAAGGAGATTGCTGCCGTCGAATTCGAAATTGTATCCCTCGCGGATAGCTGGCCGATTACGCGCACAGCTGCGCGTTCGCCGGGGTTTCTCTTCGACAAGAGGCACCTCAGCATTAGAGGCCCCAAGGCGATAGCCGCCATGAGGATAAGGTCAGAGGTAATAGGCGCCGCATTCGACTACTTCAGAGAGAACGGCTTCCAATTGATCAGTGCCCCCACCTTCGTCCAAGCGGCGGTCGAAGGCGGCTCGACCCTTTTCTCTGTCGACTACTTCGGCAAGAAAGCGAGCCTCAGCCAGAGCGCGCAGTTCTACGAGGAGGCGGCGCTCCCTGCGCTCGAGAAGGTGTGGATTTTCCAGCCCGCTTTCAGGGCGGAGAAGTCGAGGACGACCAAGCATTTGACGGAATTCTGGATGATAGAGGCGGAGCAGGCGTTCACCACCCAGCCGGAGAACATGAAGGTCCAGGAGGGGCTGNCTGTCCAAGATGGTGCAGCGCGTCCTGGAGAGGAGACAGGCAGAGATGAAGATCCTCGGAAGGACGCTAAAACAGCCCGAGCTCCCCTTCATGAGGATGAGCTACGACGAGGCGAGGGCGGTCGCCGAGCGGAAGGGATTCGGGTTCGAATGGGGGGAGGACCTCCCTACGGAGGCCGAGAGGGTGATCAGCCTCACGCAGGACTCCCCCTTCTTCATCACGGATTACCCTCTTAGCGCCCGGTCCTTCTATCATATGACCTACCCTGACAGGCCCAAGGTCACCATGTCTGCCGACCTCATCGCGCCGGAGGGGGTCGGGGAGCTGGCGACCGGAGGGCAGAGAATCCACGACTACGATGAGCTGATGTCAAGGATCGCAAGCCAGGATCTCCCGACGGAATCGTTTTCATGGTACCTCGAGCTGAGGAAGTTCGGGATGCCTCCTCACACGGGCTTCGGGATTGGGGTTGAGAGATGTACCCGGTGGATAGCCGGGCTCAAGCACATCCGCTCTGCAAGCCTCTTCCCCAGAACAGTTTCACGTATCTCCCCCTAGGGCACACTTATCTAGTGGAACAAGCTCGCGCGAATCATTGACCGAGACCGACGCAGCCGAGCTCGAGCTCGACACACTGCCGGGCGTGGGCCCGGCCACAAAGACGAAGCTGAAGGATGCGGGCATACAAACGATTCTTGATCTCGCCACCGCGGGCCCCATGGACATAGCCGAGGCTGTGGACATCGATGTTTCGAAGGCCGTGGACCTGAACAACAAGGCGCGAAAGAAGCTCGTTGAAATGAATCGTCTTGAGCCCGATTTCATGAACGCCGCCGAGCTGCTTGCGAAGCGCAAGGCCATAGACAGGATTTCGACGGGCTCGAAGAACCTGGACGACCTCCTTGGCGGGGGGATCGAGACCTGGGCCATGACAGAATTCTTCGGTGAATTCGGCTCCGGCAAGAGTCAGATCTGCCATACGCTATGTGTCACGGTTCAGCAGCCGAAGGGAGAGGGGGGTCTAGACGCGGGAGCGATCTACATCGATACCGAAGGCACTTTCCGGCCAGAAAGGATTGCAGAAATCGCCGAGGCGAGGGAACTTGACTCGGAGAAAATTCTCTCACGCATAACTGTGGCAAGGGCCTACAACAGCGCCCACCAGGAGCTCATTGTGAAGGATTTGGGAAGGGTAATTGAGCCCAACAAAGTGAAACTCGTGATTCTTGACAGCGCCGTCGCCCATTATAGGGCCGAGTTCCTGGGAAGAGGGACTCTGGCCGAGCGACAGCAGAGGCTCAACAGGTTCATGCATCAACTGCTACGAACAGCCGAGATCTACAACATCGCTGTGGTCGTGACAAACCAGGTTCAGGCTGCCCCCGACTCGTTCTTTGGCGACCCCACCAGGCCGACCGGAGGCCACGTCGTCGCACACACGAGTACCTATAGGATCTACCTCCGGAAGGCCGCTAAGAATCGTATCGCAAGGATGGTGGACAGCCCCTACCATCCGGAGAGGGACACGGTCTTCGTCCTAAACGAGAAAGGCATAGACGACCCACCGGAAGAATCGACAAGAAAGAAGTGAGAGACACACCAACAGTTCCGGACGTGTCTTATCATGGGCGAGTATCGGTCAACTCCCACCATCTCCTCTGAGGACTTCGACGGTGAGATAGAGCATAGTCACGGTTTTATAGTGAGAACCGAGCGCCCTCCCGCGTCTCGCTTGAAACGTTCTNCGGTTGCTAGCTGTCGCCGTGGTTGCCCTAATGGTGCTTTCGGCATTCCCGGCGCAGGTGGCATCGGCGAGAGGGGCGTACTCGGAGAGGCTGACAGTCTTCACTTCCGGCTCAATTGCCCTGTGGGAAATGACGTTCACAGGGATCAACGGGTCGAGCCACCTAACGGCGCTTGAGTCGGCACCCGGGCTCAGCTGGTACAACATCAGCGCCATCAGCACGATCGGCTGGACTTCGGACATGCAAGTATTCGGGCCGAGGGGGTACAACCTGCTTCCCGTGCCCTTCGTGCCCCCTCAGGGGCTGTTCCTTACGGTTGGCTCCGACTCATTCAGCGATGCGTCCGCCGCTGCTAGCGCTCTGGATTCTTACCTTCTGACTTCGTTCAGGTCCTTTTCCAACAGCACTGGGACATACATCTTCTATAGCCCAATATCATTTAGCGACCTGGTTCCGACGACTCTTTTCAAGTTCCTCCCCACGTCTGATGGGGGCTTCGCCAATGCGGTGAGTAGCAGCTTCTTTATGAGCTCAGACTCGCCTTTCGTTGTCCTCGAGGGGCAGAAGGGGTCGTCCGGCTTCAATCACGAGCTAGTGTTAGGCTCTATCTCGACCTCCGCCCTTAACGGGCAAGACCAGCCGAGCCTTCTCGGCTACTTCTCCAGCACGATCTCGTCCATAGTGGCTTCGAACAAGAGCTCCTCCTCGGTTATCCAGTTGAGGTTCCTAGATGGGATAGTTCAATCCAAAGATAAGGGGGCCACTGTAACAAGGAGCACTTCCCCCTTTTCGGGATCATATACGCTTGATTTGGGAGCCGGCAAGAAGGTCTCAACGATTAACGCTACTGTGGTCGAGCAGCCTGTCGAGCTCCTCGCTTCTAGGGCGGTAAATGTGGGGGTCCTTCGCACGAAGGACAACTTGACGGTAACACTAAACCTGAGGAATCTTTCTCCGTCCGGAATAGTCAGCAGGGTTACGTTCTCTGACACCTGGTGGAGCAAAACAGGGGATTTCAAGTTTCTGAGCGGAAACTATACCGTCCCCACCTCTGCCATCTCGGCCGGAGGAAGCGTCACACCTGTCTATCGCCTACAGTACACAGGCACGTCAACTGGGAGCCAGCTGATTCCCGCCTCCGTGGTCCATTACGTGTACTTGATAGGTGGTGAATCGTTCAACGGGACTGCGACCCTCAACCCCATAATGCTATCCCTGGGGACGGATGCTCCCGTAGTATACGCAACGGTCACGCCTGTCGGCACCTTCGGTCCCCCGGTGGGCAACACGCAGAAGTTCAACGTCACTGTCACGAACGTTGGCACTCTTCCCGCTTCGTCCGTCGTGGTGGCAGGGCAGTCCGTAGCCGGACTTGCAGCCATGTCTGGGAGCTCCTCAGGCGGATCAGCGACCGTGTCGGTCACCCTGTCGGCGACGGGCCTGCTCAGTGTGAACTCCACCCGCTCCTATTCAGCGACCTACCAGAACCCTGGCGGTGCTACGCTGAACTCCACAAGTAATGTCGTCTCTGACACGTTCTCCCATTCTTCGATGGCCATCGGGTTCCCCCATGTGAGTGTCAGTGTCCAGCTGTCAATGCTGTCGGATTCCAAGACTAACGTGACCCTCATCATCTCTACGGCAAACACAGGCTTAGCGAACGTCACCTCTTTCCAAGCCACAGGAGAACTCCCTAGCGGCCTTGGGTGCGGGAGGACGAACGGAACGGGAATCTCCTGCTCCGGGGGACAGCTCTCGCTGAGCTACCCAGTCCTAGGCAAATCGGCGCCAGAAACTACCACAATGAAGTACAACCTGACATCTCCCGCAAACTACATCACGGCACCGCTGAGGTTCCAGGGGCTCAGTTCGGGCTTCAATGAAACAGGTCAGTCGAACTCTGTGGCGATCCCCGCCGGACTCGTGCTTACGAAACAGTTCTCCCCGGCACAGCTTTTCGGCGGCATGTCCTCCACCGTCAACGTGTTCGCGACCAACGCCGGCCCTCAACAGTTGTACAACGTGACAGTTGGTTCAACCGTCGACTCGTTCGACACGCTTTCTAGCACGGCGACGCTGACGAAGGCCACTGCGGCATTGGCACCCGGTGGAAACAACACGCTGTCCTACGGCGTGACCGCGACTCGGACATTCGGGAACCTGACCGGAACCCCGGCGACTGCGAAGTTCTACTTTGGAGGATACCTGTTCACAATAAGCGGAGTGAACCCCAAGGTCGAGATATACCAAACGCTGACGGTCACCATAGCCACCACTCCCGCGACGCCCGAAGAGGGGAAGAACTTCACAATGACCGTCAAAATCACGAACCCCTCGGGGGTAGAGGTCTCCAACGTCCAATTCATCCTCCCTGTTCCCTCCGGGGTGGGGCTTTCCAACCTAAACGGTGCAACCTTCTCATCTGGTTCCTTCACTGTGAGCCCAGGCGACCTGGCCGCCCACAGCACTTTCACGGCGACCGCCACGGCTGTGGCAAGCTCAGGAATAACCATCCCATTTGATAAGGCGAAACTGACATTCAGCTACTCTGGGACTTCGATATCTGGAATTGTTCCCACGGGTTCCGGCATTGCGATAGGGGAAGATGTCACGACTCGGTACCTCATTCCCATGGCCTTCATCTTCTTGGTCCTGCTCTTCACAGCCTTTTATGTGAGGAAGAAGGCCGCCCCTACCGTTCCCGCTTCCCCGAAATAAATTCCTCGAACGCCGCCTTGGCCATCGGGTAAGGCATCTGCACGGGCGGGTGCTTGAAGCAGAAGGCGGACAGGCTCTCCAGCTGACCTGACGTTCCTCGGTTCAGCGCCAGCCTCGCCCCTCTTATGGCGTCTACCATGACTCCGCCGCTATCGTAGGCATCCACGACGTGGAGCTTCACGTCCATCTTCACTATCGTCCCTCCGAAGTAGCGTCCTTTCAGCCAAATGTAGCATATCTTGTCGTTATCGAGGAAGGGCACATAGTCGCTCGGCCCTATCCTTGTCGGGACCTCGTATGGAGACATCGCCCTTACTGCGCTTGTCTTGCTCTCCCTCTTGTCCTTCAACCTGCTCTCCTCAAGCATGTTTAGGAAATCCGTGTCTCCGCCTATGTTGAGCTGGTAGGTCTCGTCGACCTTAACTCCTCTGTCAACCGCCATCTTCACCAGGGTCTTGTGGAGCACCGTCGCGCCCACCTGGCTCATTACGTCATCCCCTGCGATTGGGAGCGCCGCCTTGGAGAAACGGTCTGCCCACGTGTCATCCGAAGCAATGAAGACCGGGATTGCGTTTACGAATGCAACCCCTGCCTTCAGAGCTGCCTCTGCGTAGGCGTGAGACGCCGCAGTGCTCCCGACCGGGAGGTAGTTAATCAAAATCTCAGCCCCGCTGTCCTTCAATTCTGTGGCTACGTTCACCTCTGGCTGGTTCGAGATTCGGACCACACCTTTCAGATACTTGCCTATTCCGTCCAGAAGAGGCCCCTTTTTCACCTCGACTCCCAGTGCCGGGACCTCGACGATCTTCAGGGTGTTGTTAGGCTCCTGGTAGATGGCCCGAGAGAGGTCTTTTCCGACCTTCCTCGAGTTCACATCAAATGCGGCAACGAACTCGATGTCCTTTGGCGTGTATCCCCCTACGTCCCAGTAGGTGAGGCCTTCGTCCGGACCCTTCCTTGAGTAGTACTGAAGCCCCTGGACGAGCGCCGAGGCGCAGTTCCCCACGCCTGCTATGGCAACCTTAATCTTCGACAAACCTGATTCTCACGGCCGAATTTGCGGCTGTTAAAACGGTTCCCTATCTCAGAGAATGCTATTAATGAGCATACGCGGCATCGGAGGGATGGAAGAGCGGTCCGCCGGGGCCGTCGTATTCAGGACTAGTGGTGACGGGCGAATCTATCTGCTTCTACAGAACGCCGGAAGATGGGACTTCCCGAAGGGAGGGGTGGAAAAGGGGGAGTCTGAAGTGCAGACCGTGTTGAGAGAGGTCGAGGAGGAGACAGGGCTGACAGACCTAAAAATCACACCCGGGTTCAGGAAGGTGATCGAATACTTCTACAGGAGGAGCGGGAAGAACATCCACAAGCAGGTGACATACCTCCTGGGAGAGACAAAGGAAGATAGGGTCAAGATCTCCTTCGAGCACCAAGGGTTCGGCTGGTTCCCCTACCTGGAAGCTCTGGACCGCGCGTCCTACGACAACTCGAAGGTCACGTTGAAGGAAGCCGAACAGTTCCTAGTCGGATTCGGCTAGAAATCGACCAGCGGATGGGGCTCGGTCAACTTGACTACCTTGATGTAATGGAACCCCGGCTCGTCAGTCCTCTTGACGTAGGTCGTCTCTGCTATCTTGTCGTACGAGTACCTTAGGAACCCCGAAGGTTCCTCCTTGACTCGGGTGTAGAAGAATATCGAGGCCTCCTCGTAATCGTCAATTCTCGCGAATGTGCCAACCACCCATCCTCCGCCATCCCTGAACGCAAAGAGGGGGAGGGGAGGCTCTTCAAAGAGAGTCTTGTATGCTCCGACCTTCACGAGGCTCGGGATGTTCTCCACTTCTATCGCAATGAACTTGTCGTGGAACGCTTTTTTTTCGTCCAGTACGGAAGGCATCTTCTGAACCCTGATTACGGGCGCGTAAAGATAAGAGGGGTTGCTGGCCGAGCTCACAAGCTGGACCTCTTCGCCGTCTCCCGTCGTTCGGTAGGCTAGGAACTCGTCGACCTGACCATTGTCAAAGTAGTAGAAGATGGGCGTTCCCATGAAAAGGTCCGCCTGGGCGGCGATCCTAGTCGTCTTGCCGTGCTTGAAAGCGAACAGGGGGAATGGAGCCCGCTCAAGCGCGCAGGAGAGCCTTCCAAGTTCGAGAATCGAGTCGAGGCCAACATAGCAGGCGCCTCCGATCTTCTGCTCGTCTCTTTTTGGCAACTGTCGGCGACCGTAGCTATGGTGGTTATAAGTTTGCGAATCTTGACGGGACATCTTTGGCTGAACGCAGGACCGGGATGAGCGGGGGCGTGAGCGTCTGGAGGGAGGAGACCGCTGCTGATCTCGCCGACGCGGCGAAGAGGATTGAAACGGTCCTCGGTTCACTTTCCGGAGAGCCGTCGGACGACCAGGTCCGCTCCGTATGGTCCGCATACGCGGAGGTCGAGAAGAGTGTCGCCTTCATCAAGTTCGATTTGGACGAGGAGAATCCGGGGAGGTTCATCAGGCTCAGGAACTATACCGTGCCCGATGAAAGGCAGGCTCTACAGTTCGCGCTCAAGAGCCTTAGGAAGGGCGCTGACGCCTTCCACCTGGGGGATTTTCACCAGTCGCTCAGGGACCTACGCGAGGCAAGGAACTATCTGAGGGCGCTGCTTCGAGAGAAGCGCCTCCGGCGGACCAGGAGAGCCCGTTCGGGCTAGGTCTCTTCCCCAGCCTTCTTCTTCTTGGGTCGCGGCTTCTTGGTAGCGGCCTTCTTTGGCTTTTCTTTGGCCGCCTCTTCCTTCGCCGGCTCTTCTGCAGGGGCTTCGGTCTCTTCCGGCTTCGCCTCTTCCGCTGGGGCCTTCTCTGGCTTTTCTGGCGCCTTCTTCTTTTCCTCCTCCTCTTCCTTCTCGCCCAGTTCTATCTCCTGAATCGTGAGCTCCTTCCCTGTGACGAAGACCCTGTACTTCTTCCTGACCCCGTTCATGTAGAGGAACCGCTTGATGTATGTCTTGACGTGCCGGGGCCTCACACCCTCTTTCACCTCGTCATCCTCTATCTCTATCTCGCCGCCAGAAAGCGACGGCTTGGTCCCGACTCTGGGTTCGAGGAACGCAACCAGGTCGTCTCCCTTGTCCTTCAGGGTGCCGAGAGATACCTTCAACTCGGTATCCCCATCCTTCTGTTGCGATATATCTGTTCTGCTATTTGCCGTGTCTTCGGCGGCGTTTCTGATAGGTCCGTATTGCCCTTAGCAGGTCGATGTACCTGAAGGCCGGCCAGAAGACATCCACGAAGACAAGCTCCGAGTATGCCCCCTGCCAGAGGAGGAAGCCGCTCATCCTCTCTTCCCCCGAGGTCCGGATGATAAGGTCCGGTTCCTGGTTTGGGAGGTAGGCCGTGTAAAGCCGGTTCGAAACAGTCTCCTCAGTGATCGCGTCCGGGTCAATCGTGCCGCCCTTGACATCCTGAGCGATGGATTTGACGACGTCTGTTATCTCCGCCCTCCCACCGTACGCTACAGCGATGTTGAGATAGCTGTCTCTGAATCCGGATGTCTTCTCCTCTATGGCCTTCAGAAGGTCGATTATCGAATCAGGGAGCAGGTCCAGGCGACCTATGGCCCTCACGTTGACCTTGTATCGCATGATCCTCTCGTCGTTGAGCAGCCTCCCGAGCCTTGCCTCGATGAGCGCGAAGAGCTCCTTCAGTTCATCCGACGGCCTTTCCAGGTTCTCCGTTGATAGTACGTAAAGAGTGACCGTCTTAATCCCCAGGTCGTGACACCAGTCAAGAAGCTCCTCGGCCCTGTTGGCGCCCTCCTCGTGCCCAAGCCCCCTGAACACACCCTGGGTTTGAGCCCACCGCCTGTTCCCGTCCAGGATTATCCCTATGTGACCTGGGACTCCGTCTTCTTTCACCTGGGCCTTTAGTCTCCCCTCGTAGAACCTATAGGCACCAAGATACTTTAGGGCAGACTCTAGCATTGCTACTCGGTTTCTGTCGAGGACCTCGGCCGGACCCTCGGATAAATAGTGATGGTTAGGACGAAGACTGCCACCAGGCCGAGGAGGACGTACGAAATCAGGAAGAACGTAGCCTGCGCTGTCCCGTTCACCAGGAAGTCGGAGAAAGTGCGCACAGGGAAGTAAAGCATGGCGAGCATTACAAGGACGTAGCTATCCCTGCGCCACCTGATGCTGTCCCTGGCGATGTGGGAGAGCAACGCCCCAGTGGCGTAGATGGCTATACCTGCCCAAACCAGGTTCAGGCTTCCACCCAGCAGGCTTCCTATTAGTGTGCCCCCGTAGACAAGGAACAGGGAAGGGTCCCTCAAAATGTCGTTAAAGTGGGAGCTGGCAGTCATGGCGACGTAGCCTGCGTCAATCCCGGCTATCACGACAATTACGGCGCCTATCATCGAGAAGAGCCTCAGGTACCCAGTGGGCCCCCTATGGAGGAGGCCCGCCACGGTCCTGTCGACGTCGAACCCTCTGACCAGAGCGGCGCCTCCAATGATAAGCACTGTCGCCAGCGCTGCCTCGGCTCCATGCCCTGCGACCGTGAGTATCCCCGCCAGGATGAGTATCAGGCCGGGCACTCCAAGAGCGTACCTCGAGTAGTGAGGGTCGAAGATGAGCATCCTCAGATACCGCCCCAAGATCTGGTAGGTCTCCTCGACAGTCTGACTGTGCTTGACCGCAACCCTCTCCACTGAAACAATCGGCTTGAGGCTCTGGATGATTGGAATCACCTGCTCGTCTTCTCCTCCGTCGGAGACGAGCACGACTCCGGTGTAGTTTGAGCCTGCGAGCACGCTAGCCACTTGCTTCCCGAGGCGCCTGTCCGCCTCGAACCCCCTGTTCACCTCTCCGCACACCACTGCCACCTCGCAGGGCGTCTTCTCCCGTGTCAGCTCATCGTACTTCTTCACAGCGGCAAAAATCGCGTTGGAGTCTGCCTCCTCGGGATCGGCGAGCGCAAGCTTGGTCGCCGCCTCAACTGCCTGCTCCCTTCCTACCACGGGGGATTCGACCTTTGCCTTTAATCCCAGGTCATCGTCCCTGTCCACACACAGGACGAGATACTTCTCCGCTCCCTGGGCCATCTCGCTTCGATGCGAAACCTTTCCCGTTTATACTTACGCCCCCCTCGAAGGCGCTCGAGTTAGGGGATACCCTTAAGGGAAGTCCGAGGCCTAGCGATGACGCTTGCAGCAGCTGGTGGACCGCCCCTGGCTGAACATCAAGCTGGATGGCAGGTACTCCATCCCTCCTCCCGACAAGAAACCCCTTTACTCGCTCCTAATGGAGTCAGCGAAGCTCCATCCAGGCAAGACTTGCCTCCACTACGAGGGGAGGAATCTCACCTACGCCGAGGTCAACGACATTTCCTCCCGTTTCGCTTCTGCCCTTACATCCCTGGGGGTGAAGAAGGGAGACAGGGTCGCGATCTTTATGCCGAACATCCCCCAGCTCGTCATCTCGTTCTACGGTACACTGAAGGCCGGGGGCGTAGTGGTCATGTGCAACCCCATATACAAGGAGAGGGAACTCGAGCACCAACTCGCCGACTCCGGTGCCAAGATCGTTGTGGCAAGCAGAACGGTTGCCAAGGGTATGGATCTCTTCCAGAGCCTGGAGGCATGCAGGGGGAGGCTTTCCCTGACACACGTCATCACGACAAGCCTAACCGACTACCTGCCGCCGCTGAAGAAGCGCCTGGCCGGAATGGCCGGCATAAAGGACGTCCCCCGGAAGAACACCCTTGACTTCGTGAAGCTTATCGAGTCGAATTCTCCAATGGCGAGTCCGGTGGAAGTTGACCCCACGAATGACATCGCAGTCCTACAGTACACCGGTGGAACGACTGGCGTGGCCAAGGGGGCCATGCTGACTCACTACAGCCTCCTATCCAACGCCATCTACGGGGCCCGGTTATTCCCCCTCAGCGAGAAGGATGTCTCTCTTTGCGTCCTCCCGCTCTTCCACATCTACGGGCTGACGGTCACTATGAACATGCCCATATCGGTGGGGGGGACCCTCGTCCTCCTCCCCAGTTTCCACGTCGAGGAGGTCGCGAAGGCCATAGAGAAAATGAAGGTCACGACCTTTTCCGGAGCCCCTGCAATGTACATCGCCATCAACAGCAAGCCGAACGCCAAGGACTTCCATCTCCATTCGGTCAGGGCATGCATGTCCGGTGGCTCCGCCCTCCCGCCCGCCGTTAGGAGGAAGTTCATGGAGCTAACGGGGGGAAGCTTGGTCGAAGGCTACGGCCTTTCGGAGACAAGCCCGGTAACACACGTCAATCCGCTGGTTGGCGGTGTGGTGAAGGACGGCTCAATAGGCCCTCCGTTCTGCGAGACAGAAGCGAAGATCGTCGACACAGAGAACAGATACAGAACGCTGGGCGTAGGAGAAGCAGGGGAACTGGCGGTGAAGGGCCCCCAGGTCATGAAGGGCTATTGGAACCAGAAAGCAGAGACGGAGGCTGTCCTAGAAGACGGGTGGTTCCTGACGGGGGACATAGCAAAGATGGACGAGGACGGCTACTTCTACATAGTCGACAGGAAGAAGGACATGATTAACGTAGGCGGATTCAAGGTCTATCCCAGAGAGGTCGAGGACGTGCTATTCGAACACCCCAACATCAAGGAGGCAGGGGCAATCGGAATACCGGACGAGTTCAGCGGAGAAGTTGTCAAAGCGTTCGTCGTGCTGAAGGACCCCTCAAAGACCCTTACCGAGCAGGAAGTCATCGACTACTGCCAGAGTCGTCTGGCCAAATACAAGGTGCCGAAGAAGGTGGAGTTCGTAGACGAGTTGCCGAAGACATTGATAGGGAAGGTTCTTCGAAGGAAGCTCCGCGAGCTCACACCTCAACGATCATAGCCACGGCGTTCCCCCCGCCTAGGCAGAGGGTGGCGAGACCGGTTTTCTTCCCCATCCTCCTGAGGGCGTAGATCAGGGTCGTCAGGACCCGGGCGCCGCTGCACCCTATGGGGTGGCCCAGGGCAACAGCGCCCCCGCTCACGTTGAACCTCGACTCGTCCACGCCGAGGGCTCTCATGACCGCGATGGACGCTGTGGAATAGGCTTCGTTGTGCTCGAAGAGATCCATGTCGCCCACCGTCATCTTCGCCTTCTTCAGGAGCGCCTTTGTGGTTGGGATCGGTGCCTCCATGACGCGCGCCGGTTCCAGACCTCCCGTTCCATAAGCCAGTATCCTGGCGATGGGCTTCACGCCTAGCCTCTCCGCTGCGACTTCAGAAGTGACGACAACGGCCGATGCACCGTCGCTTAGTTGCGAGGAGTTTCCCGCTGTGAGTACTCCGTCTTGCTTGAACGCCGGTTTCAGCTTCCCCAGCCTCTCGATGGTCGTGTCCGCGCGTATGCATTCGTCATCCGAGAACTCGGTAACCTCTCCCCCTTCATGTTCTATCTTCACGTTCACCTTTTCGGCGTCGAAGAACCCAGCCTTGGACGCCTTTGATGCCTTCATGTGGCTCTCGTAGGCGAACTCGTCCGCCTCCCCGCGAGTAATGTGGAACCTCCGGGCGATGTGCTCCCCGGTCAGTCCCATGTGGTAGTTGTGGTAAGCATCCCAGAGTCCATCAGCGATCATGGAGTCCTGCAGGCGCGCATCGCCGAACTTCGTCCCCCACCTAACACCCCTCGCGAGGTACGGAGTGTTGCTCATGCTCTCCATCCCCCCTGCGACGACGACGCGATTGTCACCGGCCTTGATGGTCGAAGCAGCGAGCATGACTGCCTTGAGCCCGGAGCCACAAACCTTGTTCACGGTGATGGACCCCGCTCCGAAGGGTATGCCGGCGTGAATGGCCGCCTGCCTCGTAGGGTTCTGGCCCAGGCCAGCCGAAACAACGTTTCCCATTATGACCTCGTCGACTTCGTCAGCTGGAATCTTGGCCCTTCTCAGAGCCTCTTCGATCACCAATGCCCCGAGGGATGGCGCGGAAACCCCTACGAGGCTCTTCCCGAACTTCCCGATGGGGGTTCTGCAGGCGGAGATTATCACAGGGGCTGTCATGTTGGCGAGGTTCGTCAATTCGCGATATTAAATGGGTCCGACTTGGGTTAAACGCTGTCCCTAAATACCGTGCTCCTTGGGCGGTGCTTGGGATGAAGCCCCAGAGCAAGATTTGGATGGACGGAAAGCTGGTCCCATGGGACGACGCAAAGATTCACGTCCTTACCCACGGACTGCACTATGGCATGGCGATTTTCGAAGGGATCAGGGCTTTTGCAACCCCCGAGGGGACGGCCATCTTCAGGCTGGATGAGCACATCGAGCGCTTCCTCAACAGCGCCAAGATCTACAGGATGGACCTCGGATACTCGGCCAGGGAGCTGGCGAAAGCGTGCGTAGAAACGGTGAGGAATAACCCGGCTAAGGAGTGCTACATCAGGCCCCTTGCCTACACTGCATACGGGGAGATGGGCCTCAACCCGCTCACGAGCAAGATTTCAATCGCCATTGCGACCTGGGAGTGGCCCGCCTACCTCGGCGAAGAGTCGACGAACAAAGGTGTAAGGGCGACCGTCTCGAGCTGGGCGAGGATAGACTCCAGATCGATGCCCGTCCAGGCGAAGTGTGCCGCCAACTACGCCAACTCCGCTCTCGCCAAGATGGAGGCGCTGGGAGCCGGATACGACGAAGCCATTCTCCTCAACACGCAGGGGATGGTAGCTGAGGGGCCAGGGGAGAACATATTCAGGGTGAAGGACGAGATACTCAGCACGCCCCCCGCGAGTTCAGGAATCCTGCGTGGAATCACACGCGACACTGTGATTCAGTTCGCGAGGGATCTCAACATCAAATTCTACAGGAACGACGCCACCAAGGAGGAGCTCTACACTTCCGACGAGGTTTTCTTCAGCGGAACTGCAGCAGGAATAGCGAAAGTGAGAGAGATCGACGGCAGAAGAATTGGATACGACGGGGCTCCAATCACAGACAAGATGATCAAGCTATATGATCAGGCCACCCACGGCAGGGCGAAGCACTATTCGAAGTGGCTGACCCCAGCCAAACCAAAGACTGGTTCCTGATTGTCTACCGAGCGCGCCTGAATCAGCCCAATACAGGAGATTACCTCCTGGACGTCTTTTTCTCCGACGCAGGCAGGAAGTGCACGTCGGAGATGAGGTACCTGGGTTTCTTCCTGAACTCGGCCTTCACCTTCATGCCGATGTAGATGTCCTTCTGCTTGACCCCATCCAGCCGGGAGAGGAGGAGGCTGTCGACCCCGTCGAACTCGACGAGGGCTAGGTTGAACGGAGTCTCTTTCAGGAACTCTTCGCTCCCGAAATAGCATGTGGTCCACGAATGGACCCTCCCTTCCAGCGGGAGGTCGAACCATTGCGTCTCGCTTCCGCACTCCATACAATGGCTCCTGGGCGTGGCATACCTGTAGTGACACTTCGTGCATTCACTTCCTAGGAGCTTCCCTTCTGCGAGTCCGAGGAAGAAAGGGGAGTCCTCGGCGTAGCTATGAACATACTTTATGCTGTACGGAGAGAGAACGACGAGGTCTTTGGTCCCCACGGGATTCCTGTAGATCGCTGCCCCGCTCTTCTGAATCTCATTCATCACGTCCCTGAACTTGTTGAACTTCCTCAGCTCACCCACTCCGCGCTCCCTCCATGATCGTTACGGTGACGGCGCTCCCGGTGCCCGCGTGGGAGTGAATCAGTCCGCGTCGGGCGTTCTTGATCTGAAGCTTGTCCGTCCCAAAGTGCTTGCCTATGGTGCCCTGCAGCTGCCAGAAGGCGAAGACCCCCTGCATTATCCCCGTTGCACCGACAGGATGGCCACAGGCGATGAGTCCCCCTGACGGGTTGACCGGTATGGTCCCTTTGTGCGGCAGATGGAGCCCGTAGTCGACATCCTTCAGGAAGGGATGCCCCTGGTCAACGAAGTCGTACCCCTCTCCGTATCTACAGAGACCTATGTCCTCGTAGGTCTGAATCTCCGAGCTGGCATAGGCGTCGTGCAGCTCGACGAAGTCCAGCTCTTTCTTGGGGTCCGTTATCCCTGCGTTCTTGTAGGCTTCCAAGGCCGCCGACCTCCCGGCGCGGAACGAATGCACCCCAGGATATTCGAGCTTCGAATAGTACCTCGCTGTCTCCCAGGGGAACAGGGGTACCTTCCCGTGCGGCCTATCTGCAAGCCTCATCGTGTCCGTTCCGCATCCAACACCCTTTATCAGGACGGGATGGTCGGTGTACTTCGAGGCGACGTCCTCCGATGCTAGAATCATTACGGCTGCGCCGTCGCTCATGGTGCAGACGGAAGGCCTGTTCAGCGGCCATGAAATCATCTCCCCTGCAAGGGCCCCCTTCATGGTCAGCCTCTCCGGATACTGTGCGTAGGGGTTATGGAGGGCGTTGATGTGGTTCTTGACTGCGACCATCGCCATTATGCGCTTCGCCTCGTCGGTCGCCAGCTGCTGGGCCTTCTTCTCGTCCTTGACCGAGGCGAATTTCGACTTCCTCAGATACTGGTAGATGTGGCGTTGGACCATCAGGGCATAGTACCCGGTGTAAAACCCGCCTACGGGGTAGTCGAAGTTCGTGTCGGACGCCAGCGCTATGAACTCGTTCCCCTTCCAGGTTTCGACGTGGGACATGGTTTCAAATCCGGCCACGAGGCAGACGTCGTTTCTCCCGCTGGCTACCGTCTCCCAGCCCGCCTGGATGGCCTGACCCCCCGTGGCCCCTCCCCATTCGATTCTCCGCGAGTCCTTTGGGTTGAGCCCCAGATAGTCCTGGACCATGGACGCAGCCTTCAGTTGTCTCGCGAAGTGGTCAGAGAAGTATGATATCCTGCTGCTTTCAATGTCAGACGGCTTCAGATTCGGCACGTCCCTCATGGCGTAATCGTAAGCACGCTTCACCATAAGCCGGAAGTCCATGTCGGGGTGGGCCTTCGCAAACTTCGTGACACCGCCGGAAATGGCGTAGACCTTCCTCTGCTCCGGCACGCCGACGGCTGCGATTTTGAGGGTATTAATTTTCTTCCACTGGTCGTTGGGCCGACGTCGGGGGGCTACTTTGGGTGTGCCCTGGGCCTTTGGTGTTCCCAGCGCCTCGCGAGCTCCACATAGAAGTCGACGGCTCCGGGGTCTGCAAGCGAGTCCCTATTCACGACCTTGGAGGGGTCCTCGCCCATCAGAATCCCCCTGACTGGCACCTCCAGTTTCTTCCCGCTGAGTGTTTTCGGTATGGCTGGTGCCTCTATGACCTTGTCGGGGACGTGTCTGGGCGAGAGGTCGGTTCTTATGCGCCCCCTAATCTTCGAGTCCAGCTCAGGGTCGAGCTTCCTGCCAGGTGCCAGGGTGACGAAAAGCACGAGCTCCCCCTCCTCCTCTGGCCTATCCAATTCCACGGCCATGGACTCTGCAACTTCAGGGATCGACTCCACAGCGCGATAGATTTCACTGGTGCCGATTCTCACTCCCAGGCGCTTTATGGTGGCATCCGATCGTCCGTAGATTATGCAAGTTCCCCGTTTCGTTATCTCTATCCAATCGCCGTGCCTCCAGACCCCCGGGTAGAAGCTGAAGTAACTTTCCTTGTACCTGGTCCCGTTCTTGTCCCCCCAAAGGAAGAGGGGCATGCTTGGGAGCGGCTCGGTGAGCACCAGCTCTCCCACTCTTCCAACCACCGGCTGCCCCTGCTCGTCGAAGGCTTCCACCTTCGCCCCGAGGGCTCTGCACTGAATCTCCCCGGAGTAGACAGGGAGGATGGGACAACCTCCGACGAATGGCGCACACACGTCCGTGCCCCCGCTCACTGACTCGAGCCAGACGTCGTTTTTCACAGCAGAGTAGACCCACTCGAATGCCTCGGGGGAAAGGGGAGAACCTGTCGAGCCAACGCCTCTGAGCCTCTTCAATTCATGGGAAGACCCAGGGGTTAGGTCCGCCTTCATGCAGGCCGAGAAGTAGGCCGCGCTCCCTCCCATGAACGTGCTCTCGGTCTTCTCAACCAGGTCCCAGAGCGAATTCGAGTCAGGGAAGGAAGGGCTCCCGTTGTAGAGCACGAGGGTCGCTCCGTGGAGCAGGCCGCCAATCAGGTGGTTCCACATCATCCAGCCCGTGGTAGTGAACCAAAAGAAGCGGTCGCCTGGTCGTATGTCGTTGTGAATGGAGAGGCCCTTCAACATTTCGACTAGGATCCCGCCGTGGCCGTGCACTATGGGCTTCGGCAGTCCGGTCGTCCCTGAGGAGTAAAGAATCCACAGCGGGTGGTCGAAGGGCAGAGATTCGATTTCCACCGATTCCTTTCCCGTCACGAGATCGTCCCAGGGGACCGAACCCGCGGTGGCCCCCTCTTCCGAGCTCCCCTTGACTCCCACGACAGTCTTCACGGACGGCAACGCCGACATGATTGACGAAACCGCTTCGGTCCTGTCGAACCATTTCCCCCCGTAGCTGTACCCGTCCGTAGCGAAGAGGACCTTGGGCTCGATCTGGGTGAACCTGTCCAGCACAGCGGGGGCCCCGAAGTCCGGTGAGCAGCAGGACCAGATTGCGCCGAGGCTCGCGCAAGCGAGGAAGGCCACCACCGCCTCCGTTGTATTCGGCAGGTAAGCGGCGACCCTGTCTCCCTGGACGACGCCCCGGCCCTTCAGATGGGCCGCGAGCGCGCTAGTCCTCCTCCTGAGCTCCTGCCAAGACATGGATTTCGGATTCCTCCTCTCTGATTTCGAGATGATCGCGGTCCCCTCGAAACTGCTCTCAAGAACCCGCTTGGCAAAGTTGACTTCGGAGCCCTCGAACCACCGGGCGCCCGGCATCCGCCTGTCTTGGAGGACAGGATAGTCAGCGTCCGCCACGTCATAGTATTTCCAGACTGACCCCCAGAACCCTTCAAGATCGTCAACGGACCAGCGCCATAGCTCGTCGTAGCTGCGGAAGTGCCTGCCTCTGCGTTCCAGCCACTTCATGAAGGCAGTGATGTTTGTCTTCCTGGCGAAAGCCGGTTCGGGCTCCCAAAGCAGCTTCCCCGCCGGCATGTTCGACCAGCCAAGTCTGGGCCCGCTATAAGAGAAGTTCTTTCGTTGAGTCCCCCCGTCAGAGAGGGTCGAGGGCAGGCTCGGCGGGAGGTCACTCTCACCTGATTGGTCTCAGGATGAAGATGGCGATGTCCCAAACGAAGTGGCTGGTGAAGCTCGACTGCGTTCCCCCGTAATGGTACGTCACCCCCCACAGAAGGTCGGTAACGAATGTCGCACCAACCCACAGAGGATTGAGAGTGGCGACGTGAAGGACGGCATCGACGCTGGCCACGGCCGGCGCGGCCAAGATACCGAAGCGAGGACGGAGCCTTCTCTGGAGGACCCCTCTGAAGAAGGACTCGTATCCAGCCGAATCGAAGAGAAGGACACCCGCCTGAAGGTAGACAGGATTAGCGGGAGAAGAGATCAACGAGTAGATCGAGGATTCGGAAGCCGAGGTGATCCCGAAGGGATGGTACGTCGAGACCAACCATGCTCCTCCGTAGAAGATGCTGTAGAGAAGGGCAGCGCTCGCTAGTCCGAGCACGACTGACCCCAGGCGAGGCTGCTTCGTCATTGGCGCCTTTTGGGCATATGAGGCTCCAATCATGCAGGAGGTGGAGACGAAGGTGGCTTCGACGAAGTAGGAGGGGGGGACGGTGAAGAGGAAGAGCATCGACGCGATTACTATCGCCAGGCTGACAGCCAGTCGGTGGCGTCCCGCCAACGTGGCGGGGGAGGGGCGAATCTGGTTAAAGCCGTATGCCGCTCCTCTACTGCTAGGGTTATACCACACCGGCACGAGGCCCGGCACGATGGACCCTAAGACCGCCTTCCTGTCGACACGACCATGGTCCTTTACGATGACTTTCTCATCTGTCACCATGGGAACGCTACTGGCTGCCATTGCGGGGCGGTTCAATCCCCTGTACTATGCACTCGCTCTGGGGGGAATGATCGCCTTTCATGCGGCGACCAACGTTCTCAATGATTTCTACGACGTGAAGCATGGGGTTGACAGGGAGGGGGCGCCCACCACCAAGTACAGGTTGCACCCTGCAGCCTTCGGGCAGGTGCCGCTCAGCACAACGCTGGCTTTCTCAATTGCCCTCTATGCGGTCACTCTCGCTGCAGGAGTCTATCTTGCCTTCGCCAGCAGCACGTCGATTTTGTTCGTGCTCGCTGCCGGGATAATCGGGAGCGTCTTCTATACCGCCGACCCCGTGGATCTCAAGGCAAGGTCGCTGGGAGAACCGACCGTATTCATCATGTGGGGACTGCTAATTCCACTTGGCGCCTACATGGTGCAGACCGGAACCTTCGCCTGGGAACCGATTCTTGCGTCAATCCCTATAGGAATCTTTGTGGCGTTGGTCCTCCTGGCCAACAATATCAGAGACATCGGCTATGACGGGACAGTCAAGGAAAGGACGCTGGCAGTGGCGCTGGGGTCCCGCGGTGCACAACGGTTGTATGTGGTCCTGCTCGCACTCGCCTACGCTCTGGTCGCAGCTGGGATTCTGGGGGAGGAGCTACCAGCATGGTCCTTGGCCGTCTTCCTCACGGTCCCTGGCGCACTCCGGCTCGCGAAGATGTTCCATGGGCACGTACCAGACGACGCGGATCCCAGGACAGCGGCACTCGCTTTCCAGTTCTCCCTGCTCTACATGGCATCTCTCGCCCTGTTCATCCTGGTCCCGCTGAGGCTGCCCTTCTGAGCTCGGATAGGGGGGGTTCTCACTGCCCCTTGGCGGGCGCGAGTTCGCCCATCGCATAGGCCAGGTTCCCAATGGGCATTGCGATTGGAAGCGTCACCCCTGCCTTCTCGTACTCCCTGAGCCTTTCGACCGCGTGGTCCCCCGTCCCTGTAATGGTGAGAGCCTCGATTGCCTCATCGGGGATGAGTCTTTTCGCCTCGGGGACGTCTCCTCTCCTCCAAGCATCCTTCATGGGAGAAAGCCGCTCCTCACTGACGCCATACGGGGAAAGGACATCCGTCTTGACCACTTCGGCCAGCTGATATACGAAGAAGTAATAGTCGCGGACGACCCGGGCGGCTTTCTGAGGGTCAGGGTCCAGAGAGGTGAGCATGTACGAAGCCCTTTCGACGGCCGAACCTCTTCTCGCCTCGCCTCGCCTGACGTTCTCGACCATGCGCTCGGTCCCCCGGGCACTGTTTAACGCAGGAGATAGAATCACTCCGTCAGCAACGGTGGCTGCGAAGGCCTGGGTCTTGGGGGAAAGGGATGCGACGTACAGCGGGATGTGCCCCTTCACCCTAAACCCCATTGTGAGGTCGTGAACCTTGAAGAACTCACCATCGAATTCGACTTTGTTCCCCTCCCAGACCATCTTCACGACTCTGACGTACTCACTGATCCGCCGCAGCGGTCTGTTCTTCTCGACAGGGAAGATCTGGTGGCCGATGAGCGGGATCGTAGGGAAGCTCCCTACGCCGAGTCCAAGCCTGACCCTCCCCCCTGAGAGCTCCGAAAGGGAGGCAAATGTGGTCGCTGCTGTCACTGGATGCCGGGTGAAAGTGTTGATCACTCCAGAGCCGAGCCCAATCCGCGCCGTAGCGGACGCCATTGCGGAGAGGTAAGTGACGACGTCGCGCTGGAAAAGGCTTTCGTGCATCCAGACCGAGTCGAACCCGAGTCTCTCGGCGTCGGCTGCCACAGCCATTGACTCTGTGATTCCCAGGACGGGATTGAAGCCGAGGGCGATCTTCATGTTTTACCCTCGCACCAGAATCGCTTTAAGCGTTCGAGCCCTTGCCGGTGCTGAGCAGGCCAAGCACGCTGCCTAGGTCTCGCTCCTTCTCGAGATTCCACAGTCGCGCCAATGTCTCCCTGGCCCTTCCTTCTCCTAGGTGCCTCCTTGTCAGACGCAGGAACTTCGCCTCTATGTCTGCCCTGGTCATGGGGTTCAGGGGGTGCCCCCTGGGCAGAACCACCTGGGCTGTGGTTTCCCTCCCGCCCGCTTCTGTAACTGTGACCCTGTTGGCCATCCCTTTCGCTGGGTAAAGCGCCGTGAACTCAGGGTCTTCGACGACCTTAATCTTCCTGATGAGGCTAAGATTCTTCGGGTCCGTCAGGTCCCTGGCCGAGTAGGTAGAGTTATTCACCGTCCCGTGCATCAGAGCCATTCCGACAATGTACGGAAGGCTGTGGTCTGCCGTCTCCTTCGTCTTGGGCCTCCACTTTTCCCTGTCCTTGCCCAAGATGTTGAAGCCGGCTTCGTGAGTTTCAACCAACACCGATGTAACGCCACCGAAGTTCTTCACGTGCCTCCGTACCTCGAGGGCAGCCCAGATTGCTGACTGGGCGTGGTACTCGGCTGGCCAATACTTGATGTAGGTATCGTTGACCCTGTAGTTGCCCCGTCTCCCGCCGAACCCCTGAGGGTCCAGACTGAACTCTCCTGACACCTGCTTGAAGAATCCCATCTCCCCTTCGAATATGGGCGCCGGCCCCGTCATCCCCTCCCTGGCGAGGAGAGCGACGAAGACGCCGTTCCTGGCAGCGTTCGAGAACGAGGCTCCCTTCCACATCGAGAGTTCCCCTGTCCTTACCTGCCTCATTGCGATATGCCCATTGAGGGCCATGTTCACGGCGTGAGTCGCCTTCGTCTTGTCCAAGCCCATCAGTTTCGCCGCCGCCAAGGATGAAGAAACCAGTCCATAGTTCACGTGGTCCCACCCCCTGTGCCTGATGTCGGCTGCGTCACAGAGCCTGCATTGGATTTCGTAGGCGGCGACTGCCGCCGCTATCAGCTCCCTTCCAGGCGAGCCCTCGGACTCGGCCACTGCGAAGCAGGGGGCGAGGTTGTCACTCGGGTGCGCGGGCTCCTTCGACAGGTAGGTGTCGTTGAAATCGAAGTAGCGCATCATCAGGCCATTTACGAATGTAGCGAGCTCTGGTGATGTCTTCGACATGGTCCCGAGCAAGGTTGATCTCCCAACCCCCCGCAGGCCCGTCACTGCCCTCCTTGCGATGGTGACGGGCGTTTCGTCGTAGGCACCAATGGCGCAACCGACGGAGTCCACAATCCTCGCCTTCATCGCGTTTACAGTCCGCCGGTCGAGTTTATGGTACCGAATCGAGAGCGCGTATTCTGCGAGGCGCTGCGCTAACTCCACGCCCATGCCGCTCTTCCCCTTCACTTTAGGAATTCCCATGCCTGCATGAGAACCATTAAATCACGCACAAAGTCGGCGAGACTCAGTCTCTCATCTTGGCGATATACAGCGCCGAACACAGGAGGCTGATGGAGATGTTCTACCCGGTTCATCATCAGGAGTACTCGGAGGTTTTGGGCTCTCTTGGCGCATTCATGGAGAAGGAGCTACTCCCCATTTCGCCAAAAATCGACAGCGGCGAAGTCAAGATTGCCGGACCACGAAAAGCGTTGCTCAAGCAGGGGATGTGTCAGATATCATTCCCCGAGAAGTACGGGGGCCTGGGGCTACCGTTCTCAGTCTTCGCCATGGCGGTGGAGATGCTTGGGACGGCTGAGGCTTCGACCTGTTTGAGCGTAGAGATCCACAGCGCAGTAGCAGAGGGGCTGGACCGGTTCGCGACCAACGGCCAGAAGAGAGCGTATCTTCCGAAGCTTCTCTCTGGGGAGTCTCTGGCATCGTTCACGCTCACCGAGCCAGCCAGCGGCTCGGACGCAGGAACCATGGCGACCACGGCTGAGAAGAGAGGGGGAGAGTATTCAATAAACGGCTCAAAGATGTTCATAACGAACGCCGGTGAGGCCGACCTCTACATGGTGTTCGCGAAGACCACGAAGGGCCCTTCCTGCTTCATCGTCGAGGCACCCAACCCGGGGCTGAGCTTCGGAGGGGACCTCAAGAAGCTGGGGATGAAGGGATCGAGGACTTCGGAGGTCATCTTCTCCGACTGCAGAGTCCCCGAGGAAAACCTTGTGGGGGAAGAAGGGAAGGGGGCCGACTATGCAAAGGAGATACTACATAGCGCCAGGATCATAGTCGCCGCTCTAAACGTGGGGATTGCCCAGATCGCATACGAGAAGTCCATGGCTTACGCCAGGCAGAGGAGGGCCTTTGGAAAGACGATATCCGAGTTCCAGCTTATCCGAGAGAAGATAGCCGACATGAAGACGGAGATCGATGCAGCTCGACTGCTCTATCTCTACGCCTCGAGGATCAAGGAGTCGGGCGTGGACTGCGCTTCGGAGGCGGCGCAGGCCAAGGTGTTCTCCACAGAGATGTCCATGCGCATCTGCGACTCGGCCATCCAGATTCACGGGGGGTACGGCTACACTACCGATGAGCTCCACAGGCACTGGAGGGACGCTCGCCTACTCACGATAGGCGAAGGGACCTCGGAGGTGCTCAGGATGTTGATTGCCAGGAGGGAGCTGGCGAAATCACAATGAAAATCGCTGTCTGCGTCAAGCACGCCGNGAGGTGCTCAGGATGTTGATCGCCAGGAGGGAGCTGGCGAGATCACAATGAAAATCGCTGTCTGCGTAAAGCACGCCGTCGACGAGACGGAGCTGAAGGTGGATTCGGGGGGGAACCCCCAGCTCAAGGGAGCAGCCACCAAAATGAGCACCTTCGACAAGAACGCCGTGGAGGAAGCACTACGCCTGAAGGCTGCTCACCAGGGGGAGGTGGTCGTGGTGACCATCGGGGCCCCCGAGGCGAAGAAGACAANCCCCCAGCTCAAGGGAGCACCCACCAAGATGAGCACCTTCGACAAGAACGCCGTAGAGGAGGCGCTACGCCTGAAGGCTGCTCACCAGGGGGAAGTGGTCATAGTGACCGTCGGGACCCCCGAAGCGAAGAAAACAATGAAAGAAGCCCTCGCCATGGGGGCCGACAGGGGCGTCCTTGTCTCTGCTGACCCGATGGCTATGGACACACGCCGCACCTCGGAGCTGCTCGCGGCCGCGCTGAATAAGGGAGGGTCCTACGACATGATCCTCTGCTCGGAGGGTTCATCCGACATGTACAGTGGACTTGTGCCCCCCATGCTGGGCGAGCTTCTTGGCCTCCCATACGTGGGGTACGCGAAGAAGATAGAGGTCAGTGGCCAAACAGCGAAGGTCGAGCGCGCGCTCGAAGACAGTGTCGAGGTCGTCGAGGCCCCCCTGCCGCTCGTAGTCTCGGTGGTGAGCGAAATCAATGAGCCGCGATACCCCACCCTAATCCAGATCATGCAGGCTGGCAAGAAACCAATGGAGGATTTGACCCCTGAAGCATTGCTCCCCGGGGCCGGCCCTCCAATGCCGCTCGTGAAGGGCATGAAGGCACAAGCCATGGCTCGGAAGCGAGTCGTGTTCGAGGGTCCGCCAGAGGAGACGGCGAAGAAGCTTGTCGACGCCCTCGCCGCTGAGGGGGTGTTGCCAAGATGAGCGTCAAGATTTGGGCGTTCTCGGAGTCCCCCTCCGTAGCCAACGAGGTTGCTACGGTAGCGTCTGCAATCGCCGGGGCGGCGGGAGGAGGGTTCGCAGTGGTCGGCCTGGATGACAGCGGGCCGCTCTTGGCCGGAGACGAGAAGTTGGTGATCAGGGCGGACACTCCGCTTTCCGCGTCCCCTGAATCCGCCGCAAACGCTCTCGCAGCGGCCGCTAAGGAAGTCAATCCGGACGTCGTTCTGGTGGGCTCGACGAGGGATGGGAAGGAAATAGCATCTCGTCTCGCGGTGAAGCTGGGCCGCCCCTGCGCAAGCGAAGTGTTCGGAGTAACACTGGGGAGCGGGACACTCCAGGGTAGGAGGAATGTCTTCGCCGGGAAGCTCATCGCGGAGGTCTCGATGCCGCTTCCATGCGTCGTCGCCCTCAAGGTTGGGACGAACCCGACTCTTCCTGCTTCCGCAGCGAAGGCGACGGAGAAGATGGTAGGAGCCGTGGCCCCCAAAACCAAGCTGATGGAGAAACGGGAGAAGCAGAAGGGGACCGTGGACCTTAGAGGCGCGAAGCTCATAGTCTCGGCGGGGAGGGGGGTCAAGAAGAAAGAGGACCTCGTCCTCGTAAGTGACTTGGCGACAGCCCTGGGGGGAGCGGTCGGGTGCTCGAGGCCTCTCTCCGCAGATATGGGATGGCTCCCCGAGGAACATCACATCGGCCTGACCGGCGTGACGGTCCATCCTGACCTCTACCTCGCTGTGGGCATATCTGGCCAGCTTCAGCACGTCGCTGGGGTCAAGGACTCCAAGGTGATAGCGGCAGTCAACACGGACAAGAGCGCGCCAATCTTCGAGGCTTCAGACTACGGCGTGGTAGGTGACCTCTACGCCGTTCTTCCTGCGATGCTCAAGGAGATAGGGGCGAGGCACCACTAGCCGGCGGCGTCACGACTCCCTGTCGAGAGACTTCGCCATTAGCTCGGCCATGTCGAGCACCTTCATTCTATCGTCCCCCAGAGCCTTCGTCGCGTCCTCGAACATTGTGATGCAGAACGGGCAAGCTACTGCTAGGGTCTCCGCTCCTGTGGCTCTGGCCTCCTCGACCCTGATGATTCCTATCTTTTTCTTCTCGTTCACCTCGTACCAAACGTTTGCTCCTCCCCCACCGCAGCAGAAGCTTGCCTCCTTGGTCCTGCCCATCTCTCGCAGGTCGAGTCCCTGTAGCGACCTCAGGGCCTGGCGTGGCTCCTCAATAACGCCGTTGATTCTGCCTAGATTGCAGGGGTCGTGGAAGGTGACCGACCCAGCCATCGCCATCTTTGGGAGCTTCCCTTCGAGCACAAGCTTCGAAAGCAGCTGAGAATGGTGGATGACCTCGAACTCACCTCCGAATTCCGGGTATTCGTTCTTGAACGTGTTGAAGCAATGGGCGCAATGGACTACGATCTTCTTCACATTGTGCCCCTTCAGTGTCTCCACGTTCTTGATGACCAACTCCTGGAATCTCCCTTCCTCCCCCATCCTTCTGACGGGCTCCCCGGTGCAGACCTCCTCGTTCCCAAGGACGGCGAAGCTGACTTTCGCGGCCTTCAGGAGTCTCACCATCGCCCTGGCCACCTCCCTGCTTCTAGGATCGTAGCTTGACTGGCAACCCACCCAGTAGAGGTACTCCGCTTCCGGGTTTTCGGCAACGGTAGGCACGCCAAGCTCTAGGAGCCAGTTCATCCTATCGTGCTGCGGAAGCCCGAAGGGATTGCCCGACCTGCCGACGTTCTCAAGGAACGTCTTCTTCCTCCCGTCCAGCTTGCTCTCGGCCACAAGCGTCCTCCTGAACTCGGTGATGTAGTCGACCTGGTCGATGAAGACTGGGCAGACTGACACACACGCGTTGCACATCGTGCAGGCCCAAAGCTCCGGCTCCCGGACGGTCCCGAGGACGAAGGCGTCCCCTGAATGGTGAGTAGCATTCTGATTTGCTAGATCTCTAACGACCAACCTGGGGGAGAGGTCCCTCCCACTGGCGTGGGCGGGGCAGACCTCCTGACACCTTCCGCAGTTGGTGCAGGCCTCGAGGGCGAGCTTCTGCAACGGAAGAAAGTCTTGGGCTCCCCTGACGTTCGGAGGAACCTCGGTGCTCCCGCTCGTCATCATCTGTTGCAGGTTGAATGGAGTCGAGAGTTTCCCCATGGACTTCACGGGAGCGAGGGCGACGTTTGCTCCAGAAGTGAAGACGTGTATGAGCTTGGTATACGGGACGGCCGCAATGAGAAGCATCACGGAGAACATGTGTGCCCACCAGAATCCCTGGTAGAGCGTGGGAGCGTTCGAGACAAGCCCGGGGATTGAGCCAATGACGCCCGAGAGGGCATCCCCCACTGGGGAGAAGTCGGCCCAGGCGACAGGCTGGATGACAAGGCGCAGTGCCTCAACGAAGAAGCCTGAGATTCCTATCCAGATCAGCATGCCGACAACGAAGTAGTCGTCCAGAACGGTCTCGAGCTTGTCCAGCTTCTTAACGAAACGCCGGTAGACCGCGACCGCGAGCCCGAACACATAGGCAATCCCGAAGGCGTCTCCGAGCAGTTCGAGGGTGAGGTATGCGTTGCCCTGAAGGAAAGTAAAACTGGTGAAAAGAGGTAACACGTCGTCCTGGATGAAGATGATTGTGGTGTACGCCAGTAGGACCAAGAAGCCGTAGAACAGGGAGCCGTGCATCAAACCACCGCCTGGGTCCTGCAGCACTCTTCTCTGTCCGAGGCCAAACTTCACGAAGCGGGACAGCTTTACTCTCAAATCCTTCAGGACGACCTTCAGCACGTCGAATAATCCGATTCCAAACCTTCGCAGGTGTCTGTAGACCCCGTAGAGAAGCACGCTGCCGCTGACAAGGAAGGTGGCGTAGAGTACATCGTAGGCGTAAGGGAAGTACATCAGAATGAGTACTTCTCGGACTGGTACCGCCAAACGGCCGGGTTCGCGATTTGTCCGGTATTACGGCTTATCCCGAAGGGGGACTCCTGGACTTGCTCCTCACTACCTTGCCTCCACCGGCGGGGAGCGCCCTCACCACATCATCCACCGAAGGCGCGGCAGCACCTGACGCTCCTTCCGACAGCTCTCTGAGGACCTTCTTGGCGGTGTCGCTTGCCTTCTCCCGGTGAGGGATCAAGACCACGTATCGAGGACAAGCTTTGGCGACAGCCGATTCCGGTCCGGCCACCACCCTCCCCATTTCGTCAAGGCCGACGGCGATCTGTATCAGGGCGTGCCGGACGAAGTTCTTCTTTCCCCTTATGACGAAGCTCCCCCTGGCCAGGTATTCCCCGCTCTCTGTCGAAGAGCTGACCTGGTCCTTGTTAACCCAGTATGCATCTGCCGCCCCGAGGCCTGTCTTCCATCCGCTGCTGAAACTAACCGTGGCCTGGGCGAGCTCGAGAACCTCCTCCTCTGACTGGGTGGTGCCATCCTTGAGCACGAAGAACGGCGAGCCGAACAGGTCGGCGTGGTACACTACGTCGCCTTCTTCGAGGTGACGCTTGACAAGAAGGGTGTTAGACTGGGCGTCCCTTCCTCCCAGAGCCAATTTGCCTCCACTAGTCGTGAACCACCGGAACTTCTCGTACCAGTCGCGGGTCCTCCCGGGGAGGGGCTTCGCCCTGGGTCCTTCTACGGGCTTGATTCTGTCGAGCCTCTTCTCCAGCCTCCCCGCCGCTTCAACGGCGTCAGCTGCATTCCGTTCGAGGTCCTTGGCCTGGTCGAACAGGGCAGAAGCAATGGCAGAGGGAGAGCTCGGCTCTCGGGCGGGCCGGGCTCCAGACTCTCTGAGAAGAAGAAGAGCTTCCTCTGGTTTGCTCGAGGCCGCTGCCGAAGCTGCTGCTCGGACCCTCGCGGCCCTTTCGGACAAGGACGATGCCTCCGCCTTCAGCTTCGCCGCGGTGACCTCGAGCTCCTTTCTCCTCTCTATCTCCGGCGAAAGTTTCTCTGCGACCTTCCCTGCCTCTTGGAGGAAGATTCTGTCACAGATCTCGGAGACGGTCCTGGCCGATACAACCGACTCTGCCCCTGTGGGAGGGACGACGAAAACGTCTTCCCCGTCCGTGGTCCTGCAGAGGCAGGGCATTGGGTGGTCGCTCGCGTCTTTGACCAGGCCCGCCAGGACCTCTACAAGTTCGTTCTCTCGCCCGCTTAGGCTTGAGGCAGGGGATTCGCCCTTCAGTCCGAGCCGGGCCAGGGATTCGGCGACGTACTTCTTCGGAAGTGCAATGTGCCTCCCTATCGCCCTCCCTGCAGTCCTTTCTTCCTCGAGCATTCGTGTGACGTCTGCTGCCCTGACATCAAGTGGGCTGATTCTTGTCTGCCTGGGGGGCTGGTAGGGCTCTCCCTTGACAACACGCCTGCTTGACGAGCGAACCTCTTCCTGCGCAAGTATGACCTTCCCCTCCCCGTCAACGACAATCACGTTCCCAGGCGGCATCAGTTCGAGTATGAGCTTCCTCATCTCCCCGTCCTCGAACTTGAGCTCGAAGACCCTATCTAGGTCGACCTGGTTGGCACCCGCGAACCTCCCTCGCTCCAGTTCCCTCCTTAGCTTCGAAGTGAACTCCGTGGTCTCTGCCCTTTCGGACACCCTTGTTGAGATCCATGCCCCTCTCTTGGGGGAGACGATGAGCCACACGTCAGGGGATTCCGACTTCCTTAGCCGGAAAAGTTGAGATGCTCCGAAGCTGTAGATATTGTTAATATAGGTTCCACGAAGCGCGGCATCTATCTCCTTGAGCAAGGCCAAGACTTCGAAACCAGAGAGTTCGGCCATGAAGCCTCAGCCGCTGCCCTCATTTGATAAGCTATACTGGTCCCGGATTGGCTTGGCGGCCGTCGCAGGTGGACTGGCTGAGGTCCTTACTGGGACTGACTGGACGAGCGGAGTGGCCATAGGAATCCTCTTCTATCTCATCTCCTACTATATCGCCCGATTTACGTGGTACAAGGCGCTGGGAAGGGAAGGTCAGGGGAAGGTCTACAGCACAGGCATCGGCGGCTTCATCATGATATTCCTATTCACATGGATGCTTTTCTTCACACTGCAGGCTGCCGGCTACTCGCTGTGAGCTTCGCATAGTTCAGCAGCGTCTCGGCGTAGCCCATATCGAACTCGTCCGCCAGCTGGCTGGCCGTTATTGACTTCGCCGCCCGCTCGATCCTGGCCGCGTCCCAGGTCTGCATGGTTCCCTCCTTCGCCTTGGCCATGCTCGAATAGATGCCGGCTGCGGCCAGCAGTTCGCCTCTCTGCCTGTCTGACTTTACCTCAGGCATCAGGACTTGGATTCTCTGCTTCGCCTCCTCTAGGTTGGATTTCTTTAGAGAATCGAGTATAGACGCTATTGATTCCTGCACGACCTTGCTCGTGAGCACGCTTGTTCCACGATATTTAACCTTCCTTGAGGGACTAGCATTGAATTGTTTGTCCGGCGAATTAACTTGTTTTGACAGGGCCAGGAATCGAAGATCATATGGTCGGTCGGATCTGACCTAGTAGTTATGGCAGCCTTGGAGAGTCATTTGGGCGCTAAGCTGCGTTCTTCGCCTTCTCGACGTTCGACAATCTCTCCTGAAGGTCGTTTAGCTTGTTGCTGTAGTCCCAGAGTATCGCTATTACGATTGGGACAAAGAAGAAATTGAAGATAGACCCACTTAGGGCGAAAGCGACGATTCCCAAGACGACGCTGAAGACTCCAATCAGGACAGCCTCCCAATTGCTAGACTTGGCCATGGTTTCGGAGGCGAGACCACTTTTACTTAACTCGTAATGGCCCTCCTCGGGACCGGTATTCTCCGGTTCAATTCTCCACTTCGTAACCTACAGTGTGAGAGCCCAGCCGTTTTGGTGGTGCAAGACCGCCCTCGCCTCACTTCCCCTTGAGGCTTATCCTCACTGCGCTGAGAACTCTGAATTAGGCTAGTGATTTGACTATCCCGGCCTTCCCTAATCACGGCTGTTTTATCAGTGCTGCAAATCTCCTAGGTTTCACTGAGGGCCCCAAGACAGAGGACAAAGTGCCACCTTTACCTGACGCCGTAGGTTCCGACCAGAGTCGAGGCGCTCTTCCCGGTTGGGATGACTGTGGCCTTGATTCTACCCTGGGCTCTCTCTAGCAACACAGATACGCTCACCAGCTGCGCGACGGTCCTCCCTCCTATCCCCACATCACGGCTTGCGCCGAAGGTGACCCTGTTGGTAAGTAGGTACGCCCTCCCGTTGAGGTAGGCGTCTCTTGCCATCTCGCTGAGGTGGACATCCAGAGCACCCTGCCGGCTCGACAGGTTGGTTCTGCCCGGAAGATCGAGTGAGAAGTTGCGCGTCAACGTGTCGACTATCACGAGTCTACAGGCGGAGGTAGCGGGCCGAGAACCCATTTTCCTGACCGCTTCCATTTGTTCAGATGACGAATCGGACCTGGTGTAGACTATCTTCTCGAGCACGCCCTCGGTTTCCCACTCTCTTGCCTTTGCGATCTCCTCAACCCTCTCGGGCCGGAAGGCACCTTCGGTGTCGATGTAGAGTGACTTCGCGCCATCTCGGGCTGCCACCAAGGCAGCCTGCATGGCGAGCTGGGACTTGCCGCTGTTGCTCCTTCCAAAGAGCTCTGTGAGTGTGCCTGTCCTGTAGCCTCCGCCAAGCAATTCGTCGATGGCGGCAGAGCCGGACCCGTGGAACGGAAAAGAAGAGACTCGCTTGACCGAGTCCTCAGCCGCTTCTAAAGACCTTGCCGTTTTGTCCTCCGACCTCCGCTCTCATCTTCGTTTCATCACCGATGTCTTTTTAACTGTGAGTCGAAGCCCACCGCAAAAGTCCCGAAGTGAATCCTCAACCTCCTCCTCAGACCAAACGACCACTCAGCGTACTTCAGAAGGCCACCAACAAGCTGGTGTCGGTGAGGCTGAAGAACGAGATTGAGTACAGGGGAAAGATGTCGAACGTCGATCCGTACATGAACGTCATCCTCGTGGACGCCGAGGAGTCAGAGAACGGCACCAAGGTCGCTAACTACGGCAAGGTTGTCATCCGGGGCAACAACGTCCTCTACGTGAAGATAGAGGATCGGCTCTAGGGGGCCACGAGTCAGTGCAGAGGTCGCTCCACGTAGAGGAGATAAGAGGACAAAGCGTACAGGATTTTGACGTAGAGATAGTCGAGCGGAAAGGGAAGGGGCATCCTGACAGCCTGATAGACGGAGCCTCTGAGGCCGTCTCGCTGGGTCTGTGCGATTATTACATCAAGAACTTCGGAGCGATACTGCATCACAACGTGGACAAGGGCATTCTAGTCGGGGGAAAATCAGAGCCGAAGTTCGGCGGAGGCACAGTCATTGCCCCCATCTACTTGATGGTGGCAGGGAGAGCGACGGAGCTTGTTCCCTTCAGGGGCAAGAACGTCGAGGTCCCCGTAGGAGAGATTGCACTTCACTCGATTAGGCGCTTCATCAAGGAGACTATGCGATTCCTCGACCCAGACGAGGACATGATCATAGACACGAAGATCAAACAGGGCTCCCCTGATTTGGTCGCGGTTTTCATGAGGAAGGGAGCCATGCCCGTTTCCAACGATACGTCCATAGGGGTCGGATACGCGCCACTCACGCCGACCGAGGAAATCGTCCTCGGGTCGGAGAAGCTGCTCAATTCTGCCGCCTTCAAGAAGAAGTACCCAGAGGTCGGCGAAGACGTCAAGGTTATGGGCATGAGGCGGGGTAAGAGACTCGAGACCACCGTCGCTGCAGCGATGGTGAGCGGGAAGATTCCGGACGCCAGCCACTACGTCGGCGTGATAAAGGACGTGGGGGAGGAGTTGGAGAAGCTCGCCTCGAGCTCGAAGCTTGATGTCAATTTCAAGCTGAATGCGGCTGACAATCCCAAGCATGGGGAGTTCTATCTGACGGTGACCGGCACATCCGCAGAGCAGGGAGACGACGGGAACACGGGGAGGGGGAACAGGGTGAACGGGCTGATCTCGCCCATGCGCCAGTATTCGATGGAGGCAACGGCAGGAAAGAACCCAGTGAACCACACTGGCAAGATTCTCAACGCCCTGGCCGTGCTCACCGCCAGGGAGATAGTGAAGAAGCTCCCAAGGGTAAGGGAGTCCTACGTGCGCATCCTGAGTAGGATCGGAAATCCTATCGACCAGCCCCTGATCGCCAGCTCTGCAGTCGTGATGGAAAAGGGAGCCCGCCTTTCGTCGGTGAGGGGGGATGTGGAATCGATAATGGACGACTCGCTAGCGAANGGAGAAGGGGGCCCGCCTTTCTTCGGTGAGGGGGGATGTGGAATCGATAATGGACGACTCGCTAGCGAACATCAGAAGAGTGACGAATCTAATCCTGCAGAAGAAAGTAGAACTATTCTAGAGTCTCCGTCTTCCCGCTGACGTACTGGAAGACCTCTTCATGGTCTGACTCGACATCGTAGGCTCTACCAAAGAAAGTGGTGACCGCCTTCACATCGTGCATCAGCAGCTCTGAGCTGTTAGGGTGCCCGGCTGCGACTGCCTGAGGCCAGTCTATCAGCCAAATCGAAGCGCCATTGGTTAGAATGTTGTACTCGCTCAGGTCCGCGTTGACAAGACCGGCCTTGATATACGCAGTACGCATCGACTCTACCACCGTCTTCAGGGCTCGCTTCGGGTCTTCTAGGTACGGTCTCTCAGAAAGGCGCACGCCTGACAGCTCTTGCAGCAGCACAGTGCTTCGGCTGTACGCTATCGCCTTCGGGAAAGTCGGGCCGAGGCCCTCCAGCTTCCGGAGAGCGTGATACTCTCGCCTCGCCGCATCGTAGTTTGCCGTCATCCAGCTCCTGAACTCCGCGCTCTCCCTCACTCGCTTCTTTCTGATGCTGGTGAAGCTTATCCTCCCTATCTTGTAGAGCTTAAGCGCGTAAACGGTCCCCTCCTCCGTCAGCGCTTCGTAAACGTCCGACTCCTTTCCTTTCGCGATGATCGCCCCAAGGGCGAAGATGAGATCCTTCTTCACGTAGTCCTTCAGGGCCATGACCTCCACCCCCTCGCGCGTGAGCACGTACCCCTGGCCACGCCGCGATGCCAATCCCTTCTTCTCCAGCGCGTCAGTTGCGAACCTTACTCGGTCGAGCGGGAGGCGGCTCATGCGGGAGAGCCTCCCCAGGTCAGGGGTGCCGTAACCCGCTGTCGATCTTTCGAGGCCTGCGAGTGTCCTCCACTCCTCTTCCTTCAGGGATTTCAGGACCCTTGCTGCGTTCTCAGTCGTTGACATTTCCGCTCTGCTGGTTCCCGCTTACCATGCTTCGGTATATCAAAGGACGCACAAGGACCCACTAGACCAAACGAGTCATTTCAACTTGAGCTTCACAGCCCGATCGTACGCCCTCCAATAGCGGTCCCGGCCTGGAGAGAACCTCTGAGGCTTGGTATGATTCTCCTTTAACCAAAGGCCTTCTCCCCGTGTGACTTCGCCAATCTTCGTTGCCTGGGTCCCGGAACGACGAAGGGTTCTGAGCAACTCCTGTGCCCGACTGGGCGAGCACGTGACGAGTAGAGCACCCTCGCCCATCGAGGCCAGCGGGTCAATGTTGAACGCAGAGCAAACCCCGGAGACTTCCGCCGGCACGGGGATTGCGCTTCCCTCCACAACGAACGACTTTCCGCATGCAGTGGACATCTCATCGAGGGCCCCTAGGATTCCTCCCTCAGTCGCGTCATGCATCGACGACACGCCGTCGGGCCCAAGCCCCACTTTCCGGGCTTCCTTCGCATCTTTGACCGTACTGCACATCTGGATCATGCCTCTCGCCTTCCTTCCGTTTGCTTTCCCGACATTCGCGTCTGTGAAGATTGGAAAGGATAGCGCCAACGAAGCGGTTGCTTCTATTGCCGCGTGTTTTGTCATCACTATCAGGTCGCCTAGCTGCGCCATCGCTGGTGTCACATATTCGCCTTCTCTTGCGAACCCGAGCATCGTCCCGGTGCCAACGACGGTGAACCCGCCCCCTGGGTAGCTTCCGGTGTGGCCGCCGGCAATCGTAACTCCAAGGCTGCTGCACACCCTCCCGATTTCGATCACGTACTCCTCCCTGTCGTGTCGGCTCATCTCCTCCGGGAAGTTGTAGGCGAAGATTCCGAACTCGGGGTCTGCCCCCGATGCGGTGTAGTCTGAAGCTATCAAGTGGACGCTGAGCCACGCTGACAACCGAAAGCCGAACTTAGGGACGGCTGATATTGGGTCGGTAGTCAGGACCATGACCTTTCCCTCCTCGAGCAACACGACTCCATTGTCCAGGCCCCTTCCGGGTGCGAAGAGCGTCTTAGTGGAGGTGCGGCCAAGGTGCGAATAGACGACTTTCGCCATAAAACTCTCGGATTCTTTGCCCGAATGGACCATCTGGGTTTCCTACTTGAACCCGAGCCTTCTAAACGATGGCTTCGCAGCGCGAATTAAAACCAGGGCCACCGGAATGAAGGCCATGTCCACCAATGTGAAGAAGTCAGACGAGGCCACCACCAGCGAGTCGAGAGGTCCGGCGCAGTTAGCGCCGCTGGAAAGGGTGCAAACGTATCCGAACAAGCCGTAGTTATAGAACGCCCAATCAGAAAGGAAGAAGGCGGCCGTTTCGAAGATGGTCGCGCCTGCCATTGCAATCACGAGGGCCCTAGTCCCTCTCCGCTTTGCCCAAGCCACTATGAACACCTCCGGACCCCTCGCCCACACCATTCCGAATGGATAGATCGGGGACCCGCCCCCTCTGAAGGCGACATTGAACGCTTCGCCGATGAACCCTCCCATCGCAGTCGCATCGAACGCTGTTGTGGAATCAACCAGAACCGCGAGCGCGAGGTAGATCGGCGGAGACCACGTTATTTCGTACAATGGGGGTGGCAGTGGGATCGACAAAACGGTGCCAAGGGCTATTAGAGCGGAGAAGACAGCTATGACGGCTAGGGTCTTCGACGTGGATGGCGTGGTGGTACCGCCGGATGGCACCTGAGACCGTCGCGGAGTCAGGCCTGGAGAGGCGAGACTACCGGCACTCATGTGTGACCCGCATGGGTCGAAGCTTATAAGGCAATAGACAAGTGACTTGTAGTCAATGCACCCTCCCGATGAACTCATGGTCGAACGCTTCCTTCCATCCATGCGTCAGTTGGTTAGCAACATCTTGGACGCTCAGGGTTTCTCGCAGAGCAAGATTTCGGCGATGCTGGGAGTGACTCAGGCTTCGGTGAGCCTCTACCTTCGTCAAGACTTGAACAAGGCCTATGCCTCACTTGCTTCGCTTTCGATTGCAAAGGAAGACGCCGATAGGTATTCATCCCTCCTTGCGGAGGACGTCAAGAGAGATCCGACTTACTCTGTAGAAACGCTACTTAACTTATGGACTCGCCATCTCGGCAAAGGGCTGGTATGCGATGCGCATAGAGATCAGCAGCCTTCTCTGGCGCAGTGCGATATCTGCGTCAGAATGTTTGGCAAGTGGAATAGAGCCGAGCCAGAGGCGATTGCAGAGGTCACCGAGGCAGTCAGGCTCATTGAAGCAGCGAATGAGTTTGCTTCGATAATGCCAGAGGTGTCTGTTAATTTGGCGTATATTCCAGGATCATCCGAACTGCCCGAAGACGTCATTGCGGTGCCCGGGAGGATTGTCAAGATTAGAGGAAGAGCGAAAGCAATGCTCCCGCCTGCCCCTGGCTCCTCTCGACACCTAGCCAAGGTGCTCTTGCTTGTTAGGCGGAGACGGAAAGATGTCAGGGCTGCTCTTAATTTGACATACGATCGCCGAATGGACGCAGTCTTGAAAAGGTTGAAACTGCAATCCATCCGAATCGGTGCCTATGGCATGTCCCATGGGGAAGATCCCACTCTTGAGGCCTTGAGGGCCGAGTTAGTAAGATCAAGAGGCAATTTCGATTCAGTCATTGACGAAGGGACCAAGGGAATCGAGCCCAACGTATACCTATTCGGAAGAAAACCAATTGATGTCGCGAACTTGGCCATCAGGGCTTCGAAACTCTATGAGATTGGCTAGCGTCATTCGCGGCTCCCTTCGCACGCACAACCCATTGTCACTTCAAGACCAGAAGTCAACAGGGTCCCAAACCTTCCAAGGGATACTGTAGTAGTGAAGGGTATCAAGGTGTCTCTTGTTGACACACCTTTTTCCTATGAGATCGTCCACAAGATGATATTCGATGTTAAGCCCTTTGTCCCTAAGCTGGGCGTCTAGGTGGACATGGGTCTTGACGTTGTCGTTTCCGAACTTGAATTCCACAAGAATACCGTTGGCTTTGATATCGAAAAGTCTCCACGAACGGTCAGTGACACTCACTTTGACTTCAGTCTGTCCGTCGAGCCTGTTCGCTAACTGAATTAGCGAAGCCATCGAACGACCGCGCGCATCACCGAGATCGTGTAGATAACTAGCAACACCTGGACCCAGGCGGCTCAAGGCGTCTCGTGAGACCTTTTGGGCAATCGTCTATCACAACCATTCTTCAATAGGAGTCTGACGGTTCGGACTTGTTTGAGATTGAAGAACCCGAGTCAGGCTCAAACGTGTCTGGAATCTAATCGACACAGACTTGGCTAATGGCATCTTCCAACCAATCCGCGCTGCTGACCTCGTGGTCAGTGCCGCATGGCAAACCATTTCTTTTCTCCTCGTTTCAAACGGAGGTTGTGGACTTCGTAATGAG
>OCOJ01051028.1_pt1 | contig 38029 bp, 34 predicted proteins | sample 1539251 | NCBI WGS metagenome assembly OCOJ01 (sample SAMN01911457, study PRJEB22624) | soil metagenome | biome: Soil | place: Malaysia | collected 2012-04-30 | depth RA_metagenome m
GACCCGGGCGAGTGGCTTGGGAAGCCACTATCCTAACCACTGGATCAAGGCCGCGCCACCAGCCCCATCGCATGAAATTCTATAAACGAAGCCATTTCCCGTCACGGCGGCTTTGAGCGAGCGACTTCTTTCGAAGCTGGCCCCCCGGCTGAATCGGCTCGACAAAGGGGCATACCGTAGGACATACCTCTCAGGGAGAGCAATGAGGGGCACCAGCACCCACCAGATTGTGGCGGACCTCCTTGATTCGCTTGGAATCAGCTACAGGGAGAACGTGAAGGTGCCCGGTCGGAGCAGACTTCTCGCAGATTTCAAGGTCAATGGAGTCTGGGTGTTCATTGAGAGGGAACTTGGAGAGCATGAGCGCAGAGCCCTCCTAGCCGAGAAGAAGAAGTGCGTGCTGATCCAACGAGAGTCAATTAGGAGTGATAACTTCGACCACGGAATCAGGGTGTTGGGATTGGAGGAGTCGGGGGACAGACAGACGATCTTTCTTGACGACCCTTCCTTCAATTTTGATTACGCGCACATCCTCCCGAAGACCGAGAAATGCTCGGTTATGCACGGGCACACATCGAGCGTCTTGGTTGAGGTGGTTGGAAGGCCTGTCGAGGGGATGGTCGTCGACTTCGGAGTCGCCAAACAGATAGTCAGAGAGGCGGTGAGGAGTCTCGACCACAAGCTGTTCATCAATGAGAAGTACGTGACTGCCATGGACACAAAGAACGTCACCCTGAAGTTCGAAACGGTGCACGGGGAGTTTGCCATCAAGGCACCCAGGGATACTACGGTAATGATGAAAGGGGAGGCGACAGTGGAGAACCTCGCGAGGGAGGTGCTGTCGAGAATCGCCCCCAGAATGCCGAAGAATGTGACCGCTGTAGGGGCCTACGTCTACGAAGGACTCAACAAAGGGAGCCACATTCTGGCAAAGCTCCACCAAGAAGGTGCGAAGGACCGACGAAGGAAGCCATAGTGCTCCTTTCCGGAGGACTAGACAGCGCCACTGCGCTCTATGTGACCAAGGAGAGGCATGGAGTACGCGCGCTGACCTTCGAGTACAAGGGAATCGCCAGGAGTGAGCTCGAAGCTGCGAAGGCGATTGCTTCACGCGCGGGCGTCCTTGAGCACAGGATGGTGAGGCTCCCTGACCTGAGGGAGGCGGCCGACATACCCGGGTTCAGGCCTTCTGGACTACCCCCGACCTACATCCCACTCAGGAACAGCATTTTCTACGCCTTCGCTGGTTCATATGCAGAGGAGACAGGCGCAGCGTACATCGTAGGTGGGCACAACAAGGATGATACAGAGGTTTTCGCGGACGTCAGTCCGGAATTCTTTAGCTCTCTGCAGAGAGCCTTTTGGAACGGGTCGCGGATCCTTCGCAGAAATAGGCTGAAGATTGTTCGGCCCTTGAAGCGTCTGAGAAAGCCGGCGGTTGTCAGACTGGGGGCCTCGGTGGGAGTCCCTTTCGAATTGACATGGAGCTGCCAAAGAGACTCGGAGAAGCACTGCTGGACATGTGATGGGTGCCTCACACGTTCGAGGTGTTTTAGGGAGGCAGGCATTGCTGACCCCTTGGCAGAGACGAAGTTGGAGAAAGTTACTTAAGGGGAGGAAAATCGGTCCGACCGTCGTTGGGACGACCTGAGCATGAAGCTGCAGATGCACTGGACATCATAGACGCTACTGCAGACGTTCAGTCCGAGTCTTCCAGGATGCCGGTTGACGCAGGAATAGCAAAGCTTCGCGTACTCAGCAGAGCAGGGAGCATTTCGATGCCCGTGGAGCTTTCCGTCCAGACATCCACAGGCATGCATAGGGGAGTCCACATGAGTAGGTTGGTTAAGGCGGCAAATGGTCGCAGCGCCGGGAGCATGGAGCAGTGGCTTAGATGGGTATGCAGCGAGGTCAACAGGACCCAGCCGGGTTCAAGCGTAACGGCGACCTTCGAGCTGCCGTACGATGACCAGTTCGCGAAGATAACCATGAGGGCCACCCAGAGAGGGGCGGTAACCTACCAGTACGCCGTAGAAGGCATGACGGCCTGTCCCTGCTCGAAGAAGATGATCGGGATCGGACACATGCAGAGGGCCCAGCTCATCGTTGTGCTGAAGAGCAAGAAGGCGCTCGATTCAATGAGTGTGGTGAGCAGGATAGCCGAATGCTTCTCGGCCTCACCGAAGGAGCACATGAAACGCCTCGAAGAGGCAAAAAAGATTCTTGAAGCCCAGGCGAACCCGAGGTTCGCAGAAGACCTTGTGAGGGAGTGCGTAACCAGGTTTCCCAATGCCCTGTTCGTCAGCAGCAGGTGCTTCGAGTCAATCCATGCGCACGACGCAATAGCGACCTGGTCAGCGAGGCCGGGATGGATGCCGGTCCTCTAGGCGCCGCCTGTCAGATTTAAATCGAGAAAGCCTCAACGGCCGAGACGCTTGGCCGACCTCCTCATAGGAACGTCAGGCTGGTCCTACAACGAGTGGGCAGGGGTATTCTACCCCACATCGAGTACCAACAAGCTGTCGTTCTACTCGAAGCTGTTCAAGACGGCAGAAGTCGACTCGACGTTCTACGCCTTCCCTTCTAAAGGGCTCGTGCTCGGGTGGGCGAGGTACACACCTCCGGACTTCGTCTTCTCTGCGAAGCTCCCTCAGCTCCTGACCCATGAGAAGAAGCTAGAGCTTTCGAAGGGGGTTGAGGCAGACCTGATCCGGTTCCTCGGCCTGCTTAAGCCCCTGATAGCGACGGGTAAGCTGGGCCCCATTCTGGTGCAGCTCCCGCCGAGCTATTCATATCAGTCGGATTTCGACAAGCTCAGGGCCTTCCTAACGAAGGCGCCCGAAGACGTCAAGTTTGCTGTGGAGTTCCGCCACCCTTCTTGGCTGAGGGAGGACGTGTGGTCATTCCTCAGGGGCAAGAACGTGGCTAACGTCATCGTCGACGAGCCGCTGTTGCCCCCAGACACGGTCACAACGGCGGACTTCGCGTTCATCAGGTGGCACGGCCATGGGTCAAGGCCCTGGTACAACTACAGGTACAGCGACAAGGAACTTGACGGCTGGGTGCCGAAGGTAAAGGAGGTCACCGCCAGGGTCAAGAAGACCTTTGGCTACTTCAACAACCACTTCAGAGGGTTCGCAGTCGAGAACTCGCTGAAGATGATGGAGAAGCTGGGCGTATCAGATGTCCAGCAGAGGGAAGCGGCCGCCAGGGCGACGAGGTTCATAGACAGCGGGGGGAAGGACGTGGGAGAGGGGAGCATCCTGGAATTCGTCGATAGGGGGCGTGGCTGAACGAAGGTCAAAATGCTTCTTGACAGCGGAGCGCCAAAGGTCCCACCGGAGGAACTCAGAAGGCTGATTGAAGAGGCGGGAATGAAAATCAGTCAGGGTACCGCCGACTTCGGGGTTGTGGTCGGGGGAGACGGCAGGTTCAGCCGATATGGGAGGACGGAGAACATGCCACTCCTTTTCGTCGGAATGAGGTCGAAGGGAGCGGCCGGTTCCAAGGCCCAGCTGGCACGAATCGAGTATGACCATCTCCCTCGCGCACTGAAGAGAATAGGCAGTGGAGACTACTCCATAGACGAGTATGGCCGTTTGGCGGTTCTCCTGAATGGCAGGAGCATAGGCGAAGTGTTCACTGACGTGTACCTTCAGAGAGGAGGGGACAGCACGTGCATTCGGTACAGGGTAAAGGTCAGCGGGCAGGGGGAGGATATCGAAGAGGCTGCCATAGGGGACGGGGTGGTCATCTCGACCAGCGCAGGATCCACCGGCTATTACTCATACCCAGACAGGATCAGGGGAGACTACATCGACCCAGGTGGATTCGCCAGCATAGAGAAGGACGAGGTAGGGATATGCCACATAGTGCCGACCTACACTGAAAGGACTGGTATCGACCTGCATCCCTTGCGCTACACGGTCCCCTGGGGATCGAGGATCTCGCTTTCGCTGTTCAGAGAGGCAGACGCACGGATTTATGGGACCACTGATAACCGTGCGGGGGTCAGAACGTCTTTAGGCGATGTGGTCCTAGTGCGCCCCGGAAGAAAGAAGACCCGAGTCATCTCACTCTAGTATCCTAGGGGCGGCTAGTCGAGCTTGGGCTCGATGCCCGTTGCGATATATTCTACGCTCTCGCCGATGTAGGATGCGTGGTCCGCGATGCGCTCTAGATATCGTAGGATGAGCGCTGCGGAGAGTGCGCATTTGACATCCGCGTCCTTTTTTCCAATGGTCGTCCTGAGGTTTTTCCTGTAGGCCTCGTCGACCACGTCGTCCATTTTCGGAATGTTGCGCGCCATCTCGACATCGCGCTTAGCAAACGCCTCGATGCTCATTTGAATCATCTCCTGTGTTTTCTTGGCCGTGTCGACCACGAATTTCTTGTCGCACTTGCTTAGGTCTCCGAGCATATCGAGGACGCCCGTTATGTCCAAGGCATACCTGCCATATCGGAAGAAGCCGTAGGAGATCTCCATGCATGCTTTGAGGAACCTCAGGTCGCTGGCAACCGGCTGGTATCTGGCTATCATCTCCATCGAGAGATCGCTTACCTGTCGGTGTAGGGCGTGCAACCTGTTGGACATCTGCCTCACTTCAGTGCCCTTCGAGCCAAGGCTGTAGGCGTCGATTGATGCAGAAACCGCCTGCTGCGATAGGGTCGCCATTTCGAGTAGCAGGCTGTTCAACTTTTCCAGACCGATATCCATCAATCTTGGCATTCTATCACCCAAACTTCCCCGTGATGTATCTCTCTGTGAGCTCCTCCCTGGGGTTCTCGAACAACGTTGCTGTATCGTCGAATTCAATTAATTTGCCCAGATAAAAGAAAGCGGTGTAGTCCGCCACGCGAGAAGCCTGTTGTAAGTTATGCGTGACTATTATGATTGTGTAATCCTTCTTGAGCTGCGCCATCAGCTCCTCAATTTTCGCGGTTGCTGTAGGATCCAGGGCAGAGCAAGGCTCATCCATCAGGATGACCTCCGGCTCCACCGCCAAGGCCCTGGCTATGCAGAGCCTCTGTTGCTGTCCCCCTGACAGGCTGGCACCAGAAGCTGTAAGCTTGTCCTTCACCTCGTCCCAGAGGTAGGCACCGCGGAGACTGTGTTCGGCTGCACGGTCGAGCTTCTTCTTGTCCCTCTCCCCGTTCAAGGTAAGACCTGCGACAACGTTGTGGTAGATTGACATGGTAGGAAATGGGTTCGGCTTCTGGAAGACCATCCCAATTCTCCTACGGACAGCCACCGGGTCGACGTTTCTGTCGTAGATGTTCCCCCCATCGAGGAGGGCCTCTCCCTCGACCGTCGCGCCTGGGGTTAGCTCATGGAGGCGGTTTAGGCATCTGACGAAGGTCGTTTTCCCGCATCCTGACGGGCCCATGATGGCGGTGACCCTGTTGGGAGGAATCTTGAGGTCTATTCCCTTGAGCACCCACGTAGACCCGAAACCGGCCTTCAGACCCCTCGTCTCGAATTTTGGCTGGACCCCGATCAGGGACGTCGGCAGGGACATCTTAGCCGCATCCTTTCCTGCTTCGAGGTCTTCTTGTGTTTCCAGACAAGCTCACCTAGATTTCGGCCCTGGCCCCCGTGGACTTTCGTCCAATAAAGAACTTGACGGAGAGGTTCAATATCAGCATGAATGCCACCAGTACGAGTGCCGCACCCCAGGCGACCGTTGTCCAGTTGGGATAGCCTGCTGTGCCAAAGTTGTAGATTATGTAAGGAACGGATGCAGTTTGTTGGAAGAGTCCTGTTGGGGGGAAGTTGAGGTAACCCGCCGTTACGACAAGGGGGGCTGTTTCACCCGTCGCGCGGGCGATTCCGAGGAGGATTCCGGTGGCCAAGCCCGACTTCCCGGTGCTGATGACCACTCTGAATATCGTCTTCCACCTCGGGATGCCCAGGGCCATCGAGGCTTCTCGTAATGTGATGGGCACTATCTTGAGAGACTCTTCTGTGGTCCTCGCTATGATCGGGAGCATTATGATTGCAAGAGCCAAAGCCCCTGCTACCGCAGAGAATGTTCTTGTCGGTGCCACCACAAGGGTGTAGACGAATAGACCGACAACGATGGTGGGAAACTCGGCCAACACATCGTTCGTGAAGCTTGAGAGGAAAGAGAGCCGGGACTCTGGCCACTCAGAGAAGTATATCCCTGCCCCAACACCCACGGGGACGGCGATAAGGGTTCCCAGTCCGACCATCAATAACGATCCCTCAATCCCATTCAAGATACCACCATAGCCTGCTAACGGAGAAGGAGGGTTCTTGGTGAAGAAGCTCCAAGATATTGCGGGCAGGCCCTGCACCACAACATCTGCTATAACGAAGAAAAGTGGGATGATGGCTATCGCCACAGAAAGCAGGATCAATCCCTTCATTATCCGATCGAAGATTCGGCGCCAGCTTTGACGTCGTCCCGAAAGAATGATAGATGTCAACTATCGACACCACCTCATACTCTGAACCTCGTTGATTTGGTCATCCTCCACACCAGTAGTCTTGCGAGGATGTTGATTGCCAGGGCGAGCAGAAACAGAACGAGCCCCACTTCCACCAGGGCTGCCTCGGAGAGGGGGTCGAAGGTGTTGCCGAATTGGTTGACGATAAGAGTGGTCAGGGTGGCTCCCGGGGACAGCAAGGATTTCGGAAGGTTGATGTTATTACCAATCACGAAGGTGACGGCCATCGTCTCACCCACTGCCCTTCCGAGGCCGAGGATGGTCGCTCCGAAGATGCCCGATCTTGCGTACGGAAGGACGGCTTTCCGAACCACCTCCCAATCGGTCGCGCCCAGCGAATACATCGCCTCTCGCTGACTGTTGGGTACTGCGTTTAGGATGTCTCTCGAGACGGCAGAAATCGTCGGGATTATCATGATGGCCAGGATGACACCACCTGTAAAGAGGTCCGTGCCGATGGGGGTCCCTGAGAAGAGGCCCGGGATGCCAAGGAAGCTCTTGAGGGTAGGTTCGATGTAATCCCTCATGAACGGAGCTAAAACTATCAACCCCCACAAGCCGTAGATCACGCTTGGAACCGCCGCCAGGAGCTCGACGAGCGATCCCAATGCCGTCGCGCCCGCTCGTATCCCTCTGGCTCTCTCGGAAAGGAAGATGGCAACGCCGAGGCCGATTGGAACTCCAAGTAAGAGAGCAATCGCCGAGGCGGTTAACGTGCCAAGGAGGGCCGGAAACACGTTGTAGGTATCAACGACAGAATTCCACGTTGACCCGGTAATGAACCCTAGACCAAAAGTCCTGATGCTAAGCCAGGAACCAGAAGTCAGTTCTATGCCCAAGCCTATGAGCAGAGCTACTATTCCAACGGCGGCAGCGGCAACCACCGTCTTCAGAACGAGGTCCCCTTTCGACCCGGAGCGCCGATTTCCCTTCGAAGAAGCCGTCATTCGTACGCCCCACAGGCAGGCACGATATCACCCATAAAAGAAGAGGGGGATCCTGGCTCGCGCTAGGATCCGGAGAGAACTGGAGTCCCGTTGTAGGTGATACTACTTAGCAACTGCTTGTCGAGAGCGACCGCGGCCGACGGGAGTGGCGGATACCCCAACGTGGTAGTAGGGGCAGTCGGCCCGGCAGCCTGACCGGAGGTCACAACCCACGAAAGGAACTCGAGCGTGGCGGTTGCCTGTACTTGGGTCGTGTGCGCATAGGATCCGCCGAGTTCCTGGTAGACCAGGGCGTATGTGAACGTAGAGACTGGATAGATGTACTTGTCAGTGGTGTCGTTGAAGGTCTGCTGAATAACGGAGAAGCTCGACCATTGCGAGTCGGTCGAGGGTAGGCCGTTCTTGACGGCAGCCGCCAGGGCCTGCGATATGTTGGTGAGGTTGGCCAGGATGAAGTTGCCGAAATGGTTCTGGACGGCTCCGAAGTTGATCTGGCCGGGGTTGGCGACTTCGTATGCAATCTCCAGGGGCCCTATGGAGTAGGGGTTACCTGCAACGCATTGCGCTACACCAGCGTTGTGTAGGCATCCGACGCCAACAGGCCAGGCAATTGTACCGGTGGAGAAGCCCACCTTGGTCTTCCAAGTAGAGTTCGAGTCTGAAAGGTATTGGGTGAACCCGTACATCGTTCCGCTGCCGTCTGACCTATGATACACCTGGATAGCGTGAGCTGGCAACTGCCCAGCCACGCTCGCAGACTGCAGTGATGCGATGCGAGGGTCGTTCCACATGGTAATGGACCCGTAGAAGATTTCGGCGAGTACGTTACCCGTGAAGTTCAGGTGTGCAGTGATCCCTGGGATGTTGTAGGCGGGTATGATTCCGCTGTCAGATATCGGGATGGTCAAGAGGTTCGACCCGGCTGGGAGACCTGAGTATTGTGCTGCTGTTAGAGGAGCGTCGCTTTCCCCGTAGTTATAGAGGCCCGAAGTGATGCCTGCTATCCCCTTTCCGCTTCCGATCGCGTTGTAGGTGATTTGGACACCCGGCTGCACGAAGCTGTAGGTGTTAATCCAGTCCTGCATTATCGGGTACACTAGGGTCCCTCCGCCACCGGTTATAGACGCTGATAGGGTGGTCGACGAAGAGACGAAGGTGCTGGTGCTAACACTGGTGCTTGTGCTGGTGCTTGTGCTGGTGCTGGTGCTTGTGCTTGTGCTTGTACTGGTGCTAACACTGGTGCTTGTGCTCGTGGTGGTGCTTACGATCGTGGTCGTCGTTGTTCCGCCCGGATTCAGCGCTATGTATGCGCCTGCTGCTATTACAACCACAACCAACACAACCGCAAGACCTATGGTAGTTCCGCTAGTACCTGTCTTGTAGAGGTTCATCTTCGGGATCTGCCGGAGGAATAGGTGATTTATCGGTAGCCGACAGGTTCTATAGTGGGAGTCATAGAGTATAGAGAAAGGATTACTCCACCCGTTGACCGTCTTCGGGTGCGGTACCTGGGTGCGGGAATTATCACGTGCCCTAACCCCCCAGCCTCTCAAAGTGCCCTAAAACGAGCGTCTCTCGGGAGGGAGACGCGCGCTTACTGCGCCTATCCAATATGCTCCTGTGGCAGGCGAAGAATATATAGAGGCTATGTATGGTACCGCTGCTGTGGGAGCAGAGAGCAAGAGACCAGATTTCAGGAAGGTTCAAGTCACAGGAGGCAATAGCTTCGTGGTTTCGCTCCCCAAAACATGGGTCAATGACGTTGGTCTCAGGGCAAGCGATCCCGTAGCAGTTTTGGTCCAGCCTGATTCGTCTCTGCTAATAGTACCGCGGCGAGACATACGCGCTCCCTCAAGATCCGAGGCCATACTCGAGGCAACTCAGGGGCTCGACAAGGATTTTCTCCTGAGGCATTTCATCTCGTACTACCTAGCAGGTTACGACACCATAAGAATCACTCTGGGGAAGTCGGATGGGGCACTGAGGGGCTTCATCAGGGAAGGAATCAGAAGAAAGTTGGTGGGTGTGGAAATCATAGAGGAGTCGTCAGGGGGGATTCTCACCCAGTGCCTTTCAGGCTATGTCGATCTCCCACTGAAAAAGGCGCTCGAAAGAATGGCAATCATCGCAGGTGGGATGCTGACGGATTCTGTCGCAGTTCTTCAGGGAGGAGGGAAGGGATTGGCGACTGAAGTCGTTGAAAGGGACGACGAGGTAGACCGGTTCTACCATTTCCTTCTGAGGCAGCTGAACATCGCGGTAAGAGACAGATCCGTNGATTCAAGAGATAGGCCTGACGTCCACGCGTGACTGTCTCGGCTACAGGCTCGTGGTGAAGAGTGTCGAGAGGGTGGCCGACCACGCGGCAGGAATAGCTCTGCAGGCGGAGGAGCTTCAGAACCTTCCAGAGCCGGCGGTCAAGAGGATAACGGAAATGACCACCATGGCTAGGAAGGTGTTCGACGGTTCAATCTCCGCCCTCCTCCGACTCGATGGCAAGACTGCTGAGGAGGCCATAGCGAGGACCAAGGACGTAGTCCAGATGGAAGGAAAGCTAAGCAGCGAGGTCCTGGCCCCGAGGATGAGCGGAGCGCAAGTCGCTTCCCTCAAGCTGATGTTGGAGGGCATTAGAAGAACCGCGGAGTACGGTTCGGATATCGCCGAGGTGGCCATCGATCTGACCGTCGCGGAACCGCAGTCTGTCTAGGTATCGATAAACAGAGAACGGACGTGGCCTAGCGAAGATCCGGCAGCTCGCAGGTGCTTTCGAGCATGCTGACGAGGGCAGCTTCTCCCTTCTCGGTCAGGGCCACGCTCTCCTTCACCTGGTCCCCTTCAAGGGTGGCGATGACGTCAACTAGGTATTCCCGCTGCAGCCACCCCAGAAAGTTCTCAAACGCAAGAGGAGTGAGCTTCACTCTTTCCCTAAGGGCTTCAACGTCCATACGCTTTGTCCCCACCAGAGCCAGCAATGTCATCAGGCTCTGGCCGGACGGGACGTCCCATGGAACAGAGTTCCTGGGACCGACAGTAGTCGCTTCCTGCATCAACAGGCTTCTGGTTTCTGGGCAGGCTAAAACGGTTCTCGACTGAACCTCCAGCTGCATACAGAAAGTATTGTGAAGACTGCGCGGAGGCTCCACACTCTCTGAACTATTGAACGACGGCCAGCCCGAGGGCCTGTGACACAGACTTCGACAGATCTCCGCCTAGGATCTTCAACCTCCCTCTGATGTAATCGAGGTCCATATCCTCGCCCTTTTCCGCTAGGTTCCCCGACGCCAATTTTCTTATGGATTCCCGATAGCTCGGCCCCATGATGGCGAGCACCTTCTGCAGCACCGCCCTGCAGCTAACGTCGTTAAGCGTCTGCTCGCCGTTGACAGCGAGTCGGAGCAGCGCCACTTTCTTCTTTGAAAGTTCGTTAAGCTCCGTCACAAGGGCGGTAGAGGCCCGTTTGATCTCGTTGATGTCGACGTAGGCGACAAGCGAGGGATCGTTCATCACGTTGACGGCTTGGAGCTGGTCGCTGTATTCCAGGCTTACGAAGCCGTCCTCCTGGTTCCCGGATGTCACCACCTTTATTCTGGCTCCGTCGCCTGCCTTCTGGAAGTTCGCCCTGAGCCTCCCACCTGAGGTCTCCGCGTCGGAGAGGATGTACTGGTCAAGTCTCTCGAAGCCCGGGGTTCTGGTCTTGCTTAGCAGCGCCTTCGAGAACCGAACAGGGATCCTGAGCTCGTACCCAAGTTGAGAGAGCGAGAAAGGCTGGTAGAAGATATGCGAGTTATGGGCTGCAAGTCTGAAATCGTACTTGACCCCGCCCTCACATTCGCATTTAGACCTGGCCTCGTAGACATCCTCGTTGAGCCTGACCTGAATGATGTTCTCTAGGACTGGGAGTGGCTCGGCCGCAAAGTAGGCCTCAAGGCTCTTCAACGCCTTGTCCTTCTCGCTTGAAATCGCCCTGCGATGGTCTTCCAGTTGCTGCCTCGCGGTCTTCTGTAGTTTGCTCTTTGCCTGCTCCTTGGCGGTCGCCAGGAATCCTTCAACCTGCCGGGAGAGTTCTTTCAGGACATCTTCACGCTCGACCCTCATAGCAGCCAGGATGTTGGAGAGTTCTTCGGTCTGCGCCTCTAATTTGCCGAGTGCCGCTTCCAAGTCCGCTTCGATATCCCTAGCAGATTCCTCCAGCTCATTTGCGTGGTCGGCGAACCTCACCGCGTCGAATAGGTGGGTCATCGTCTGCTTCAATGAAGCGGCTGTTTCCATTCGGCTTGATTTCCCCTCTGACATGCTTTAACCGTTTTCCGTTCACGTAGGGGATTGCCAAGGAAGAAATAGGGGGCGCCCGGTGACGATACCCTAGGTTGACCACCGATGAATCCGGGGCAGAGGACCTTCTTGACAGGCTCGTTCTGGACATCAAGGCCATCTCGCTTCTGTATGGCTCTGAGGTGGAGCTCAGGGACAAGCTGGGTGGCAAGGTCATCGAGTCTAATGACGAGAGCATACGGAGGTTTGTGAGGGCACTTCAAACCGAGGGGCCGGTTCAGACAAGCAGAAAGTTGGCCCTCGCCCTCGGGGAACTCCTCACCGCCGCTATCCTGGTGGTCGCTGGAGCGGTAATCCTGGTTCCGACCGTCGTCGGCGTGAACACGCTGTCAAGCCTGATGCAATACTTCGCAGAGCGAACTTCTGGCACAGTCGGGACTTCGCCACTCTCACCCTACCTCTCGTTCATGGAGTTCGGCGTGGGAGTTGTTCTCCTCCTCGCCGCATTCTTCTCGCTCCGCGAGGCCGCCCTGAACCTGAAACAGGCTGGGCTGGCCTTGAAGTCGGGAGAGACCTAGTGAAAACTCTAGGTTCACGGGTGAGGACTGCGGCACTTGCCCTGAAGATCGCGGGGCTGGCGGTAGGAGTCCTGGCAGTCGCTGTCGCACTCGGCTACGCATACGACGAACTCAATTTCCTCTCGGTCGAGGGAACTACCAACGTTGGGGATGTGCTCGTCGTACTCGCTGCGATATCTCTGGCTCTGTCGGGGGTCGCGCTCGTGGCGCAGCTCCCGGAGTCCTTCTGGGCCAGGTTCCGCCGCATCCCTGAGACGTTTGGAAGCAGGAGGCCCGTCTATGGGCTCGGGACAATGCTGGCAGTGGGAATCGGTGCTACCCTGGGGTCGCCGCTGTTCATCCTGATCCCTGAGAACATAGTCCAGTACGAGGTGGTCTCTGTGGCGTCACTAATCCTGGCCACCATCCTCTCGGTTGCCATGGCAAAGGTCTACTCAGACATGTATCGAACCTCGAGGGAGCTGGGCCTGACGGGAGTTGGGGGCCCCTCCTTCACCAAGCTCGCGGCTGGGACACGGAGCGTCAGATACTTTGTTTCTAGGCTCTCCATGTGGGTATCCAACACGGCCCTGGCGGCGTATACGAAGATCGTCTTCCTCATTTTTGTCCTAGATCCGCACTACCTGCCTGCGATCCTTAGCGCCTATGGAATGAGCCCACTCATGAGTGATGTCACCGTGTATATAGTGGCGGGCGCATTCATAGCCTGGACTGTCCTTAACATCCTCTTCGAACAGAGGTACCTCCGCCTCCTCGGCCTGATTCAGATCGTCCTGACCGCCGCCCTTCTTCTGATTCTGGTCTACCACAGCGTCGTGTTGGGTGGGACCGGATCATGGAATCTCTCCGGGCTTTTCAGCACAAGCCTGGGGTCAGGATGGGTCCCTGCACTCGTAATGAACACGGGATACCTGTATCTTCTCTTCTTCGGATTTCAAGAGATTCAGTCCCTGGAGAGAGACGCGGTCGAAGAGTCGAGCGTCCCCTTGATTTCATGGGTGAAGAGGGGATTCAAGGTCGGCAGGACCACCTACTTCGGTGTGGCAATGGTGCTCAGCGTGGTGGTGGCTTCTGTGGTGAACATCTTCTATGGACTGGCGGTCTATTCCTCTCACACATTGCCCGGCGCCTCTGGATTACAGACGTCGGCCATTCCCGCGCTCTATCTGGCCGGGAACCTATTGGGCCCGGGACAGGAGTTGCTGGTTGCCATCGCGTTTCTGATCGCCACTGTGACTACTTTCGTGCCCGCGTTCCTCGCGGCAGCGAGGCATCTGACGGCCCTGGGGGAAGACGGGTACATGCCCAGATCTCTTGCGAACCTTTCATGGGCGTTTACACTTGTAGCGATTCTGCTACTCGCAATAGGGAACCAAGACTTCCTCGTCAACATCACCGATTTCATGGTGCTGATCAGTCTCGGCATCATCAGTCTCTCGGCCTTATGGCTCCGAAGAGGATCGTTGGTGGCAGGCTTGGCAGGAAGGACGCTCCCGCTTGCGGTTGGGCTCAGTTGCTTTCTCTTCGGCGGCGCGGTCTATTTCCTTGATCAGTCGGTGGTTGTTTTCGGCACGGTGGCTGTAATTTTCGCATACCTGATTTTTGATGTAATCGAGCTCGGAACGCTGGGGGCTCAGCTTTTCCTCTCTGTCCTAGGGTTCGTGTCGCTGCTCGCGCTCACCGCTTTCGGTCACACCTTGTACACAGGTGGAATTCTACGTTACTTGACCAGCCCACTGGGGACTGACCCCGATGCCTTGCTTACGTGGAGCCTTCTGGGCTCATCTGTACTGCTGGCCGCAAATGTGGTGCTAGACGTGAGAGTGCTTCGCAGGACGTCGTACTAGTAGTCACCCACTGCGAGATACCCTGGCAGTCACGTCCATCAACTGACAGGTAGGGCTTCCGGAGTTTTTCATCAACAATGCTAAGTAGGACGGGAAGTCGAGCCCATACTGAGCGTGCGACAAGGCCGAGCGGGCGTCGATGAGAGCAGAGATGAACGCTCGAAAACCCTGACCCTAAGACCTCAGCTCGGAATGTTCGACGCTGTCGCCACCGGCCTCGCTGCCATCCTCGGTGCTGGAATCTTTGCTGTGATTTCGCCGGCTGCCTCGGTAGCGGGCCCCGCATTGCTCGTGGCCCTCGTAATCGCTGCCTTCGTCGCCTTCTGCAATGCCCTCTCGTCGGCACAGCTTGCTGCAGTGTTTCCAAGGACCGGAGGGACCTATGAGTTCGGCGGGCGAGTACTGGGCCCCTGGTGGGGTTACGGCGCAGGGTGGATGTTCCTCACTGCAAACACTGTCGGGCCAGGCGTTATCGCGCTCGCCTTTGGCGCGTACTTCAACACGGTTGTGGGGGCGGTCCCGGCCAGAGTCGCGGCGGTTCTTGCGGCGTTGGCCATGACTTCGATCAACGCACTTGGAATCAGGCGCTCCGTCAGGCTCACGGACGTGGTCGTCATCATCTCCCTTGCTTCACTACTGTCGGTGGTAGTCATAGGACTCCCGGGAGGGAAGCTGTCGAACTTCGAGCCGTTCGCGCCCGGAGGACTGGCGGGCACCCTTCAGGCGACTGCACTCCTCTTCTTCGCCTATACGGGCTACAGCAGGATAGCGACGCTAGTCGAGGAGGTCAGGGATCCCCAGAGGACAATTCCCAGAGCCACCGTCCTAGCTCTAGGGACCGCGGTCATTTTGTATCTCGCTGTTGGGGCGACCGCGATTGCTGTACTTGGTGCGGCGGGAGTTTCGGCATCCCAGTCTCCCTTACAGAGCACCATGGCAGCGGTGGGAAGCACTGTGGGTGTGGCGGTGGTGATACTTGGAGCCCTGCTCACAACCTTCAATGAGGGATTGTCAGACCTACTGGGCGTGTCGAGGGTCGCATTCGCCATGGCGCGCAAGGCAGACCTCCCTTCGGGTTTCGCTCACCTAGGCAAGGACCAGAACCCGTACAGGAGCGTCTTGCTGGTGGGTGCAGTGGCGATACTTGTAGCGGGTTTCGCGCCCTTCGGGGCGGCCGTAGGAATTTCCAGCTTTGGCACACTGTTGTACTACACGGTCGCCAACACGTCGGCGCTCCGGCTCAAGAAGGAACAGAGGCGGTTCCCCCGCCTGCTTTCGCTCGCTGGCCTAATCGGGTGCCTTGGCCTTGCGTTTTCGTTGGCTGGGCCGGAAATCGCAGTCGGCCTTGGGATTCTCGCCGTCGGGCTGGGATACAGAGCCCTGCGCCTTGCAGTTGCAGGCAGACGGGGCTCGCGGAGCTCGTGAAACGGGAACCTGCAGCAAGAACGGCGGGCCCTTCTCGATGCTAGATGGGGGCCTTGTCGGTCGCCAATGCAGCCTTGTCCGGGACAAGTTTCGGATAGTGCATGTCTAGGGATTCGAGGGCCTCTGCGACCACCTCGGAAACCACCAGGTCTCTGAACCATGCGTGATTAGAGGGGACGATGTACCATGGGGCGAATTCTGTGCTGGTCCGCTCCAGGGCGTCCTCGTAGGCCCGCATGTAGTCCTTCCAATGGCTCCTCTCGTTGTAGTCCAGGTAGCTGAACTTCCAGTGCTTGGTCGGATCTTTCAGCCTGTCCTGGAACCGCTTCGCCTGTTCTTTCTTGTCTATGTTGAGGAAGAATTTCATTATGCTGGTCCCTTCTTCACTCAGCATCTTCTCGAAATCGACCAGTTCCTGGTATCTCTTGCTCCACACACTTTCCGGTACTAGCCCGTGAACTCTTTCAATGAGGACACTCTCGTAGTGACTCCGATTGAACAAGACGATTTCACCCCTGGCTGGAACCTGTTTGTGGACTCGCCAGAGGTAGTCGTGGTCCTTCTCCTCCTCTGACGGTATCCCGAAGTGGGCAACCCTAACGCCTTCAGGATTGACTCCTTCGAACACCCGTCGTATGGTGCCATCCTTTCCAGATGTGTCCATGCCCTGGAGAACAATCAAGATCTTGCGCTTGTGCTCGGCGTAAAGCAACTCCTGAAGGGGATCAAGTTTCCTTAGATTCGCATCGATTGCTTTTTCTCCATCCTTCTTGTCGCCATCGAATCCAGAAGTGTCGTTTGGGTCCATTTTGTCAAGATGAACCTTTGAGCCAGGCTTGACGATGTATCTTTTCACATGCAGGTTCCTAGCCATGAACACGCCATGGCATGGCTTCCTTTAGCTGTTTTTCGCACTTTCGACCGCTCTAACTGCGGTGACTTCCGTCTTCCCGCGCATAACCCCAATGACAGAATCGCTCTATTCTACCTTTGACTAACAAACGGAATCCTCTCCGGGTTGTTTGAGACTGGGCCGGAAGGGATTCGAACCCTTGGCCTCCCGATTATCAGTCGGGTGCTCTAGCCAAGNCTGCTCTCCCGAGAAGGGACCTGAGCTACCGGCCCAGAGACCGGTCGCCCTGGGTAAGGCTATAATTCCTTTCTATCTCAATTCCTCGTCTGATTTGGAGTTCGGATTCTTGAAAGCTTCGATGGTGGCATACAGTTTCAATTACCTCCCCCTTCGAACCTCATTTCTGAGCTGGTTGGGTTAAATTCTTGTCTCAAATCCTAGATGCCGAGTACACGATTCTTTGCCAAACGTATTTTCAGAACATGTCAAAATGGTTCGGTTCGACTACACGGCCTCTAGTGAGCTTTGCTCGCTCTTCAACACCTTCCGTGCCATGTGTAACTCCGCTATCGCCATAGCTCAGAATAAGAAACCGAAGAACAGATTCGACCTTATCGAATTGGCATATCCCCGACTTCGCGAGTTCGGTCTTCAAAGTCACTAGATACTTTCAGCATGCGAGGTTGCCTATTCGGCGTGCTCAAACATGAAAAGAAGGTCGATTCCTTACATTAGGAAAGCCTTCGTCAAACTGGATAACCAGACCTACAAGCTCAACCATCTCCTGATTAGAATCCACCAGCCCCAGAAACTTCATTTTCTTGTTACTTCGTGGCTCCGATTACCAACTATCATTCGTCGATGATACGACCCTCAAGAAAGGGTCAGTTACGATAACTGAGAACGCGGTTTACCTCACCTTCTCCAAAATGGTTCCACAAATTGAACCCACCCGGTTACATCGGCGTTGACATCAATGAAAGGAACATCGCATTATCCGCTTCGAACGGCCATGCAAGCAAGTTCACCGAGCTCGCAGAGGTCGCGGAGATGAAGGAGAAGTATCGAGAAATCAGAGCAAAGATAAGCCGGATCACCAGACAAGATAACAGAATCAGTAGAAAACTGCTGGCGAAGTATGGCAAACGTGAAAGGAACCGAACAGTCCAGAGGATTCGTGTCCAACTCAACAAATCGTTGGATATGCCGTTAAGAATGAGTTCGGAGTGAAGATGGAGAAGCTGACTGGTATCAGAAGACTATACAGAAGAGGGAATGGTCAGGGAACTTCGTTCAGAGCTAGGATGAACTCTTGGGTCTTCGGAGAGACCTCACGGCAAATTGATTACAAGGCGGCATGGCTCGGCGTGCCCGTCTATCGTGTTAACCCGAGGGGAACGTCCTCAAAATGCCCGGATTGTGGCTCCCGCGTCGGACCTCTGAAGGATAGGAAGCTGTTCTGCCAGAAGTGCGACAAGATATGGGATGGGGACAACCTTGCGTCAAAGAACATAATGGCCTGCGTGGTTCCGCAGGCTCGGCCTCTCAAGGGAAGCAATGAGAAGGAACGAGGCGACGATGGCTCCAATCCTTCGAGCAGATGGGCGGAAGCGAATTTTGGCGGTAAGTGATGACCGTCGAACCAGCAGGACCAATTCCTTTCCACTCAGGAAGAGCATAAGAATCGAGTCCTTAGTGCCCCCCACAGTGGGCCGGTAGTTCAGCGGTACGAACGCCCGCCTTGCACGCGGGAGAACCCATGGAGGTCCCAAGGTCGGGGGTTCAATTCCCCCCCGGTCCACTGATTTGATTCGCTTCAATATGAACTAAGGTATCTCGCGGTCCGCACGTATACTGGGGTGATTCCATTGCGGTCCGAACCTCCGTCGGAAAGCGGTTGTTGTGTGCAACCTTCATCATTGCTAGCGGTGAACCGGATGACAACTCCGCGTTACCGGAACAGCTAGGCGGTCAATGAGGCAGATGAACATACATTCCAACAATGTCTATGAACTTGCCGTCCCTGATTACCTTCTTCGGGATGGTCCCGAACGCCTTGAATCCGAGTTTCTCATAGACATGCCTTGCACGCGTGTTCGTCGCAAAGACTTCTAACTCTATCGCCCAGATCCCAAGTTTGGACGCCTGGGCCAGCGCCGTCCTTACCATCTCCTCTCCTAACCCGACCTCGCGATATCCCTCCGCTACTACTATGCCCAGTACACCTGTGTGCCTCTCGTCGCTCGACGCCCTTCCCGCTATGTCGCAGTGTCCGACCAGTCGGCTGCCCTCGAATGCGGCGACGCTTACCCCCCTTCTCCTACCCACGCTGAGCAAGGTCTTGTCGAGAAACGTCTTCTCGTCGGCCCTTGTCATCCTTCTCTCAAACGAAATGATGCTTAGATCTCTGTTCCTCTTCTTCTCTCTTACAAGGTCGTTGACGAAGGGGACAAGAGCGTCCAAATCGCCACGTCGTAGCGGCCTTAGGGTTATCAACTTCCCGTCGTCGGTCTTGAAAGCGGAATAGATTCTCCTCTCTTTCAACGGCGCTAGCTCGTTAGGGCACGACTTCAGGTTTACGTTGGCGGAAGTGTCTCTCGCTGGTCCCATCCAACCCCGCCATGATAGCCGAGCCGTTCTAATGAGTAGAACTTTACACCCCGCGTGCCTACCCCCTGACGCATGAGGAGCGAGACTGTAGCGGCTCTGCTAGTCGTTGCGATTGTGGCGAGCGCAGGTGTGGGGTATTTCATTGGCAACTCCCGTCAACGCACGACCATTCTGGTCTCGACTGTCACATCATTCGTCACACGTTCAGGCTATACCGAAACCGTAACGCAAACCGTGACGACAACCTGCTCGGGTTACCCTCCTGCTGGAGACTGCATTACGTCCTACAGCTACCCCTTTACAGTAACGGTGAACTACACTGGCCCTTGGAAATTAAATTACCAAGGTTACAACAGTCTGGGAAAATCGAACGTTAGCGGGAGCTACAGTGGAACTGGGTTCAACTCTACCACCATCGTTCTCGAAGGTCTGAGCAACGGCGGTCTAACCCTGTGTGCTCACGCGCAAAAGTTGGACGATTCCACCCTTCCACTCGTCTTGAGGGTAACAGGTTACAATGAGACTGCCCTTCCGTATGGCTCCACCACATATTGCGGAGGGGTGGTTCCCTAGCATGGCAGTAAGATGCGCAGTTTGATGACACCTTGAAGAGATAGCGAAATCATGAGGCACCACCGCTTAAACCCGCCAAAGTCGTCTGGTTCAAATCCGGCCGCCGACCCGCGCACCCTCTTTAGTGCCTTCATCCGTAGCTTTTTGATACCATCATAACTGAAGCGCGGCGGGAACAAAAGGGCGAAGAGAATTGAGATCACCTCCCCTTGTCAGAATCATGGGCTTGGCCGGCGTCGTAGTAGGGGGCTTCCTCATCCTGATGGGTTTCTCTCCTACCTGCGCCCCCTCTTGTGCACCCGTTGGATATGCCGGGTGTGCAATATGCCCTGGCTTCGACGGAAGATTCTTGGTTCTCGGAGCATTCGTCCTCATTCTTTCAACGCTCACCCTGATCTGGACGGCAGGAGTAGAACGCATCTCACGAGAAGGGGCATGACCTATCATCCTAGGCCGGCCTTCGCACCCATATGGGTGCTACTTCCTCCGTTCCACGTATCTGTCAATTTCGCGATTGCCAAATCAGGGTCAAGCCGGCTTGTCTTGAATCCCACGTACCCCACCCACTCAGGGTCATCTCGCTGCGGTCCGCGTCTTCACCCGAAAGCGGTAGTCGAACATAGACAGTCTTCTTTGTTAGCGCTCTGCCCGCTGTGACGAACCAACCCTGACAAGGTCGCTCGTGCTGTTCTGGCGGACAGGCGTAAATTCGGCGGCAGAAAGCATACCCTGAAACGAATCGGACAGCGAAGGTATCAATTGGACTGGGGGTCATGGCGGCCCTCTTCGGCAGCCTCCTTGTCGCATCGTTCTACGCCGCTTCAATCAGTGATTGCAACCCTTGCCATCCGCGGGTTCCGCCCTGGTCAGTCCTTCTACTCCTTGTTGGTCTTTGTTTACTCGCTATCGGGTTATTCTTCAGACCCGGGGCGCCTGCATCGAACTCCACTAGAATCGCTGGGCCGTTATCATGCATCGGTAGGCGTGCAGAATGAAGATTGAGGCGCAGTTTGCGCCGGCTAACTGCGCATGGGAGGCCACACCATGAACGGTAGGCTCAGCTCACCGCTTTTTTCACGAGCTCGCCAATCCTCGCCTCTTCGGCGGCGGTCAACCCCTTCAGCGCGAAGGCGACTGGCCACATGGCGCCTTGGTCGAGGCTCGCCTTGTCGCTGAAGCCGAGGGTCGAGTACCTCGTCTTGAACTTCCCAGCTGGCTGGAAGTGGCAGACGACCTTGCCGTCCTTGGCATACGCGGGCATCCCGTACCAGAGTCTCGGCGAGAGGGCCGGCGCGCTGGCTTTGATGATTGCATGGAGGCGCCTGCCCATGGTGCGGTCCGGTTCCGACATAGCGGCGATCTTCGCGAGCACGGCGCTTTCCCCATCCGCCTCGTCCGCCCTCAACTCTTGGATGCGTTCCTTCATGGCGATTCGCTCCTCGTCCGTGAATCCCTTGAACTTCTTGCTAGTCGCAGTGATGCTCTTGGCGGGCTTCCGCGTGCCCTCCTTTGCTGGATTCGTGGTTAGGCTCGTGGGATTGGGTGTAACCAGCTACTTATGAATCCTGTGGGTCAAGTTGGCGTCCGTCGAACCCTTTGGAGTTTTCCTATCTTACCCTGCCGGGCCACCAGTTGTACTTCTCGGCGATTGCCATGAGGGAAGGCACGAACAGGAATATTACGACTCCGACGTCGACCATTATTGCAGACGCAGCGCTGAGCCCAATCTCTTGGAACAATCCGATCCCGCTGACCATCAGGGCGCCGAAGACGCTCGATAGAATCAGCCCCAGGCCCAGCAGGGTGACCCATGTCTTGTTCAATGCACTCTTGATCGCGTCCAAATCCGACATGCCTCCCATTGCCTCCTCTCTTATCCTAGTCACCAAGAATATGTCGTAGTCCACCCCCACCCCGAGCATTGTAACGACCACAAAGAGAGGAGCGAAGATTACTATGGGGGTCTGGAGAAGATAGTAAAACAGAATCGAGAGCGTCGCCAGGGCGAAGGCTATGCTGCAGAGGAGTGTGTATATCAGACGCAGAGGGGTGAAGACAGAGCGCAGCTGGACGAACAATATCAGGAACACCCCCACGGCGAGAATTAGCACCACTGAGGGAAGCACGCCATTGACCAGATCGACACTGTCAACTATGGATTGGGTGTCCCCTCCGAAGTAGACGGTCGTCCCCTGAGGGAGGCGAATGGCTTTGACTGAAGATTCGATCCTCCCCAGTTCCGACACGGCCGTTGAGCTCTCCGCAGATCGGGAGAACCCCACGGTTATCAGGGCGGTCTTGTTGTCCTTCCCGATTAGGGACATCATGCCACTCAGATACTGAGCCCTGACCGGGGGCGTCAGATTTGCCAGGTCGGTGAAGTTGAACGGGGTACCGTAGGGCCTCGTCGGGCTGTTGACCGTGCCGACCCCCGTGGAACCAGAGATGGTCGATGTTATCGATTCAACCTCCTTTAGCAGGGTCTGGTTGAACTGATCCCCGCCGAAGGCTATTGGGGATGGAAAAGCGATGATCACTAGGGTCGGGGAGACGATTGACCCACCAAGCTGATTGGTTATAGCGGTGATTCCCTGGTTGCTCTCGAAATTTGGAATGAGTCTCGTGAAATCGATTCCCGAGGGGGTCTCGTAGGCCAGATAGAACGCTCCTACGGCCAGAAGGCCGATGACGACCGAAATGGCGACCTTGTGTCGAAGGACCTTGTCAGGAACTCTGTCTAGCCGCCTCCTCACATCTGAGGGGTGATCGCCTGCGAGCCGATTGTGCCTTGGCCAGAATAACTTCTCCCCTATCAGGAGTTCGATTGAGGGAAGGAGCGTAAGGGACGCCGCTAGGAGAACCGCTACACCCAGGGCGATGGCCGTCCCTACCGCTCCGAAGAATGGCACCCTAGTCACAGCGAGAACGATGTAGGCCACAACGACGGTCAACCCCGCTGTGAGTACCGCCTGCCCCGCCCACCTGACGGAGACGGCGACGCTTTCCTGAAGGGGCTTCTGCCTAGACAGCTCTTCCCTGGTCCTTCTGAGCTGAAGGACCGAGTAGTCGACTGCGAGGCCGAGAATGGTGAGGATCATCAGGAAAGGAACTGCGAAGTTGATCTGGCTGTTTTCGACGTACACTGTGAGACCGTAGATCGAGCCGAGAGATACTCCGATGGCAATTCCTCCGATAAGGAGTGGGATAAGAGCCGCGACTGGCGAAAGGAAAAGGAGCCCGGCGACGAGCAGAGAAATGGCTATGCCTGGAACGATGCTACTGCCCAGGGCCGGTCCCCCTGCAGCCTGAAAGTCAACCGCGATGACCTCGCCCCCGGTCACGTAAAGCGTCCCGGCGCTAGCTAGGCTAGAGTTGTGCACCAGAGTCCTCGCCTGTGTGATTTCCGCGCTGCTTGGGGCCGAAGAGAAGCCCAGATCGAATATCATAGTCCTGCCATCGCGACTTGCAAAATCCTGAGTGAGAGGAGAGGATAGCGTGTACGGGTAGTCTTCGAAATTCCGAGTCAAGAGCAGATGTGCTACGGACGCGCGAATCTGACCAGTGGTGCTGGTACCATTGAGCTCAGACAGCAAGTTGTAGAGCGACGTGGCGTTTACTGTGAACAGGGGAGAAGAGGCGAACGTCCCCGCGACCCCGCCGGCCAACTCTCGGGAGGCCGTGTCCCAAGCGAAGGTTCCGCCACCTGAACCAGAGGGTTGGCCGATGATCTGGGCGACCTGCTTGACATAGGCAGGAACGGTGGAGTCGAGCAGATTCTCTTCCACAGAGTAGATGCTCGTTATTCCAGTAAAGCCGGAAAGCTTGGAATCGGTTGCGAGTGTCCGGTTAAGTGAGAAAATGCCCAGCCTGACATCTTTCGCATAGACATCCTGGTTTTCCAGGACCACGATGATGGAATCTCCGCTGAAGTTCATCGATGGGAACTGGGAATTGAGCACGGCCTGTGCCTTGTCAGATTCGGAGTTCGGGACAGTGAGGTTGCTTGCGGACACGCTGAAGGAGACCGAGGAAAAAAAGTTTGAAACGAGGGGAACAGACACTAGGAGGATCAGTATCCAGGCAACGACTATTGCGCGATGATGTTTCCTAATCGCTGCGTTGAGTGGATCGAAGAACGAATGGCTTGTGTTCATCTATGATGGCAACTCGTTCGTTCCTAACCTAACCGTCCCCCCTGGGGGTCTTTATTTGAAAGGAGACATGGGAGAATGACTCCCGCAGGAGATTTGAAGTGCGTGGTTAATCGCCGTCAGTTGCTGTTTTCGACGTTCCGCTATTACGTCGTGTGGACTGGCAATCCATAATCTCTTCGTGTGGCACAGGCTGTAGCGTTCGAGAAGAAGGACGAAATCTTCAGGCCGGCATCGGCTCGCCCAGGCGCTTCAGTACTCTTAGCGCCCTCAGCGTAATCATCTTGCTCGGCTCACCAGCGAATTCCAAAGAGAAAGGCTTCAGCCTGTCCTTATACTTCGGAAACCACCTAGGCAACTTGCCCTCGTTCAGGTAGTCCGGGTGGACGGCGTCCATCAGCCAACGGCCGTCCCGGCGCCTCTTTTTCTTCAGGAGTCGGAGGGCCTCCGAAATCCTCGGGTCGTCGCCCCGTCCGAGGGCGGTGACGAACTCAAGCCCCACCAGCGCGTCATAGTAATAGTGATAGGGAAAGTGGAATCTGTACCATGGGTCGTAGCGGCGGCCCTGATGGAGGAGGCGACGTTCCAGATAGAATTCGAGGCCCCTGGTCACGGATTCTTTCATGCCGCGGGTCCATTTCTGGCGAGGGTAGATCGAGAAGGCGCTCATTCCCTCCCAGCCGTCAATCACGCCGTTCTTGCCCCAGCAGTGCCATCCGCCGTTTGGCTTTTGATTCCTGACAAGCCACCTCAAGGCGCTTTCAACCTTGGGGTCATCGACGTATCCAAACTTGAGTAGGGCCCTGGCCGTGTTTCCAACCAAGCATAACTCGCTCGAGTTGGCTCCTGGGTTGTCGAAGCCGCCGTCAGGCCTGGCGAAGGTGTCTCTCCACATCTCCGCAGACTCGGCCAGCCAGGGCAGCTCCCTCGTGACCCCGAGGTCGGAGAGTGTGAGGAGCATCCAGTTCGTTGAGAAGTACTTGGGTCTGTAGAGGTTCTCGCTGTTGACCCAGTACCCTCCACGGAGGCGCTTCGTGTAGATTTGTTTGACCCAGCCCTGAGAGGGTATCGCCTTCCGGGCCTGACGAAGGTCGCCTTCGCTCATGTCGAGAAGGTCTCGCATGGCCAGATATCGGACTGCAGGCTGGTCGGGTTCGGTCAGCCATTCTATCACGCCCTTCAATGTATAGTTGGAGGCGCTCCCCGGCGTCTTAAAAAGTCGGTTCATCCGCCGCCCCAAGGTACTCGCTCGATCAGGGGGACATTGCCCCGTTGCGCGTTCCTGACTCCCTCATGCAAGCACCATACACTTCTGTAAGTCGTGCTCCTGCGGACGCACTAGCACGGGAAGGGCAGGCGAAGTCTCGCATGAATGGAGCATTGAGGTTGTTGTCCAGAGAAAAATACAGCAGGGTAACGAGGCTGTCTGGTTCGCTTGCTAGTGGTTCTTGGAGTACTCCGCCACGGCTCTAAATGAATCCTTCGGCTCCCACATCATACTGGGACATGTGGTTCCGTGCTTTCCCTTTCCATAGTATTTCACTAGACTCTCGCTCTCTCTATCCAAGTCATATCTAGGGACATCACTGTACGGGTTCAGCAGGAAGACGAACGTAGAGACGCAGGCGCTGTAGGTGGCTAGCACCCCGGTCCACATTGGTTCTTCTCAAATCCTATATCATGCTAGTAGATGCCCAGAAAGTATGGCCGGTACGGAACAGACAGTCGCCGAAGTAATGACAAGGACGGTCATGGCGGTGGAGCTGAACACGAACGCGAAGGATTGTTCGAAAGCAATGGCGAAGCGTGGAGTCAGCTGTGCGGTCGTAACCCAGAGCGGGTCTGCGGTGGGGATAGTTACTGAAAGGGACCTGGTCTCCAAGGTACTCGCGGAGTCGATTGACGCCAGAAATGTATTGGTGAGGGACATCATGTCCACCCCTCTGATAACGATCGGGCCGGACGCGACGCTTACAAACGCCGCCGAGCTGATGGCACAGTACCGGATTAGGAGACTGGTCGTCGTTGATGCCACGGGGAGCCTAGTTGGGATTGTCACAACAGGGGACATAGCGAGGGCACTCGCGGAAAAGCACGGTTACCGCGAGGCAACCTTCAACGCTATGGCCAGGTACTCGGAGGGAGAGTTCGAAGGCGGCCCGTACCAGTAGTTCCTACTCTACCTTGAGCTTGATCCCGCCTTCGCCTGATGACTTCAGAGGGATCGTCACTTCAAGAATGCCGTTGTTGTAGGTCGAACGGGCGCCCTTGGGGTCCACTATTCCCGGCAGCTCGAGCTTCTTGTAGTACCCCCGATCCTCCCTGTCCACCGAGATGGTCATCGCCTTCTCGTTTACAGTGACGTTGATGTCCTCCTTGTTGACCCCCGGCATCTCCGCTATGACCCTGACATCCGTTCCGGAGGTTATCACGTCTACGAGCGGTTCCCGCTTGTCCTGAATCGCTTTCAACGGCCTGTCTTCTCCGCTCCTGACGTTTCCGAACTCTCTGACCACCGGCTTCCCGTCCGGGCCTATTGTAACCGAGTAGCCGTACACGAAGGGGCCCATCTCCTTCTTCACCCCTCCGTCGGGCATCCTCGACTCCCTGACCAGGTTCTTCGGGAGTTCCTTCTCAAAATCCTTGAACTGCTCTGAGAAAGCTCTCTCTACCTCCCTCATCATTTCGTCGATGTCGGGAAACCCCCAAGGATCGAAGGGGGACCCGCGCCTCCTCCGCATCGACCATTCATCGTCATCATTGTCTTCCAACCCAGCTCACCCTTCGAGGAAGTGTAGTTACACCAATTTATTCTTTCAGCCGTAGCCTCCGAATTTTGAAAGATCATGCGGGAAAAGGCTTTTACGCGTGTGCCGTCGGCGAGGCTCGAATGTCCGCTTCGATGTATGCGAAGATCACGGCGCTCTTCTTCGTGCTCACTGCCCTACTGATGGCCATAGGCTACGTCGTGGGGTGGTACTTCTTCAACGACCCTATAACATTCGTGGGGCTCGCGCTCGTTCTCGCCGCCGTAATCAACTTCGTCTCGTATTACTTCAGCGACTCGATTGTTCTCCGCATGAGCAGGGCCAAAATCATCCAAGAGTCGGACAACCCTGCACTCTTCAGAGTGGTGAGGAACGTTGCACAGAAGGCGAAAATCCCTATGCCCAAGGTGGGCATTGTGGATTCGCCACAGCCAAACGCTTTTGCCACAGGAAGAGGCCCAGACAAGGCCGTCGTCTGCGCCACATCGAGCATACTTCAGGCCCTGACGCCAGACGAGCTGGAAGCCGTCATCGGGCATGAGATAGGACACGTCGTCCACAGGGATGTCCTGATGTCAAGCGTAGCGGCGACCCTAGCAGGAGCGATTTCCTACATTGGCCAAATTGCGATGTTCTCGATGTGGTTCGGAGGGAACAGCAGAAATAGGAACGGCGGATCACCTCTTCTTATCCTAGCGATCATCTTGGTCCCCCTCGGAGCCACATTCGTCCGACTGGGCATCAGTAGGAACGACGAGTATAACGCGGATGAGTACGGCGCGAAACTCACCAGGAACCCTGCAGGGCTTGTGACGGCGCTCGAGAAGATTAGCACGAAGTCGCAAACGCGGCCTATCGCCACAAACCCGGCTCAGGCACCTTCGCCCGCAACCGCCTCCCTTTGGATAGTGAACCCGTTCAAGGGTAGCTCGCTGGTCGAGATGTTCTCGACCCATCCCTCACTCCAGCACAGGGTTGAGCGGCTCAGGAAGATAGGGCGAGAAATGAACGTGTACGTCCCCTAGCCGAAGACGAGCTTCAGAATAGCCAGCACAGCCCCCACCTCGACTAGTTCGTCACGCCCTTCGTGTTTGGTTTCCTGCGGCGACTTCGCAGGCTGTGGTGCGCTACCCATGGTGGACATTGAAGGGAGCAACGGTGACGGGAAAAGGGCTGGAGCGTACGAGATTGATTGAGCAGGCGAGGGAGACGGCGCTGAATAGTATGTTGTCATCGAAGCCATAGGCGGGGCCGGTGGCGCAACGGGCTCGGTCTTCGGTGAAGGCGTCGGTGGTGGATGAGGAGACGGCGAAGAACGACGTGGGGTTGCTTGACCCCACTGCGGCGGCTGCTGTGTAGGCTGAGGGGGTGCGTTTCGCGCCGGGGATCGAGAAGATGGGGCCAAGGCAGGGATGAGCAGGAGTAGACCGAAGAAGGTTATGAGGTACAGCCCAAACGCCAGTCCTGCGACAATGATGAACAACGAAAAGACGAGCAGATTCTTGTTCATGAGCGGACCGCGCTAGCGTCGGGCCTTCGTATAAGGATTGAAGATGGTGGGCCGGGGCGGAATTGAACCGCCGACCTTGACGCGACGTTTCGCGCCGATTCGCCGTCTCCTGCTAGCAGTGTCAGAGCCTGACGAGGCGAACCTTGACGTCCTAACCATGCTCGAGGGTGAGTCCGAAGAAGGACCAACTTCCCCGCACCTGGCGGACTAGACGACCGGCCCGACGTGACGAGCCCCCGCTTTCCTCTTCCTTAATACTCTTTGACTAGCTCGGCAATGAGGATCCTCCCTTTTCTCCAGATCTTCACCTCAGTAAGAGGGGAAAGGCGCACGAAGTCACTCTTGTGGAATCCAGGAATCCCGGATTGTTCGCCAATTGACGAGACACCCAGAAGAATCTTCAACTGATTAAATAGCCAGCATGGGAGGCGCGCTGAGGAATGAAGTCCTCGCGGGTCGAAGGTTTCTACAAGCTACCTCTGGAGAAAAGAAGGGAGGTCCTGAAGCAGTTCGCATCACTTACTGACGAGGAGATGAAGACGATCGCCAATACTGGCGGATTGCCGGCCGAATTGGCGGACCACATGATCGAAAACGTGGTCGGCGGATACACCTACCCCTTGGGAATCGCCGTGAACTTCAGAGTGAATGGCAGGGACTACCTGGTGCCTTTCGCGCTCGAAGAGCCTTCCGTAGTGGCGGCTGCAAGCAACGCGGCGAAGATGGCGAGAGTAAAGGGGGGATTCACGGTTACGAATACGGGTCCGGTCATGATCGGACAAATACAGGTCGTCAACGTACCGAAGCCCGAGACAGCTAGGGCGAAGCTGCTGGCACGCAAGGAAGACCTTCTCCAGAAAGCGAACGAGCAGGACCCAATGCTGGTATCTCTTGGAGGAGGGGCAAAGGATCTGATTGTGAAGAAGCTCTCCACCCTCAAGGGGCCAATGGTCATTGTTGAGCTCATAGTCAACACAGGCGACGCCATGGGGGCCAACGCTGTGAACACGATGGCGGAAGCCCTGACACCATTGGTGGAAGAGATCACCGATGGGAGAGTGCTTCTCAGGATCATCTCGAACCTGGCAGACCGAAGACTGGTGAGGGCTACCGCTGTGTTTGACAAGGAAGCAATTGGTGGCGAGGACGTTGTAGATGGGATAGTGTATGCCTACGCATTCGCAGATGCCGATCCCTACAGGTGCGCCACTCACAACAAGGGAATAATGAACGGCGTCGTCGCGGTGGGGATCGCCTGCGGCCAGGATATCAGGGCCCTTGAAGCGGGCGCCCACAGCTACGCTTCCAGAAGCGGTTATTACAAGCCTCTCACCACCTGGGAAAAGAACCGGGATGGGGACCTTGTCGGGGTCCTGGAGATGCCCATGGCGGTAGGGCTGGTGGGGGGCGCGGCGAAGACCCATCCAACTGCGAGGGCGAACATCAAGATACTTGGAGTAAAGACCGCAATCGAGCTCGCCGAAGTAATGGGGGCGGTGGGCCTAGCCCAGAACTTCGCTGCCCTGCGAGCTCTGGCCAGCGAGGGAATACAAAGAGGACACATGAAGCTCCATGCTCGGAACCTCGCCATCTCCGCAGGGGCGAGCGGAGCGCTCGTGGACCTAGTTGCGAACAGGATGATCGAAGAGAAGAAGATTAGGTTCGACAGAGCTAAGGAACTGGTCGCCGAGCTCTCGAAAGAGAAGAAAGGGTAGGTTGCCGGTATTCTGCACTTGAAACCGCTATAAGCGCACCGCAGAAGCGAAGACCAGGTTGCACGGCCCACGTTCTTTCAGCTCTTGGGTTCCCAAGAACAGGTACCTCCTCGGACTTGCATGCGTCTTGTTCATAGTAGGCCTCCTCCAGGCAGTGGACTTGATCGAGCTCCCATTCGGAACGTGGTTTTCGTTGCTGTCAGGGTCTGTGCTCTCGTCCGCCACCCTGAAGTCGTTCATGTCGAATTACGGCTACGCAAGCGTCTTCGCTCTGATGGCGCTCGAAAGCGCGTCCTTGCCAATCCCCAGCGAAGTGGTGCTGCCTCTGGCAGGCTATTTTGTGGGCGTCAATCAGCTGAACTTCTGGGCCGTAGTCGCAGTAAGCACTGTCGCCAGCCTGACCGGAGCGCTCGCGGACTATTACCTCGCAAAGTGGCTCGGACGACCTTTCGTTGTCGGTCTCCTCAACCTATTCAGGCTTCACAAGAGTGCGCTTGACAGGGCGGAGACCTGGTTCGCGAAGTCCGCGCAATGGACAGTATTTGCCGCAAGGTTCGTCCCAGGGCTCAGGACAGTGATCTCCTTGCCAGCAGGTCTGTTCGAGATGAACATCAGTCGGTTCGTGCTCATGACCGTCGCAGGTTGCTTCGCATGGTCGGTGACTCTCATCTATGCTGGCGTGCTGGCGGGGTCACCCTCAACGACGACCTTCACAACTTCCCCCACGGTCATCGATGGTCTTTCCGGGTTGGTGGCAGCCATGTCAGCTGTTTACATAGCATACTACGTCTATGCCTCCAGGAAAAACCCCGTGGCGACGGCTACTCCATCATCGGTACCTTGACGCCTTTGGCCTTCGCTGTTTTGATGGCCTCTTCGTAGCCAGCGTCTACGTGCCTTGCGACCCCGATGCCGGGGTCGTTTGTAAGGGCGGTCATTATTCTTGCCTCGGCATCCGGCGTCCCGTCAGCCAGCACGGCAAGACCTGCGTGTATCGAATAGCCAATCCCGACCCCGCCACCGTGATGCACCGAAACCCACGAGGCGCCCGAGACGGCGTTTAGAAGGGCGTTCAAGATTGGCCAGTCTGCGATTGCGTCAGAGCCGTCCTTCATCCCTTCGGTCTCGCGGTAGGGGGACGCGACCGAACCGGAGTCGAGATGATCCCTGCCGATAATGATGGGCGCGGAAATTCTGCCGCTTCTGACCATGTCGTTGACTATCTTGCCGAACCGGGCCCTCTCCCCGTAGCCCAACCAGCAGACCCTCGAAGGCAGCCCTTGGAACTGGACCTTGTCGTGGGCCTTCTGGATCCACCTGACGAGAGACTTGTTGGAGGCGAACTCCTTCAGGACAGCTTCGTCTGTCTCGTAGATGTCCTCGGGTTTCCCCGAGAGCGCCGCCCAGCGAAAAGGGCCCCGTCCCTCGCAGAAGAGCGGCCTGATGTATTCGGGGACGAACCCTGGAATTTTGAACGGGTCCTCGACCCCTGCCTCCTTCGCCATCTTTCTGATGTTGTTTCCGTACTCAAAGGCGATGGCTCCGGCGTCCTGGATCTGTAGCATTGCTCTGACGTGTTTGGCGATGGAAGCCATGGAACGGGCCAAGTACCCCTTGGGGTCGGAGGCCCTGAGGTCTGCGGCCTGCTGCACTGTGAGCCCCTCGGGGATGTAGCCCGCCAGCGGGTCATGGGCCGCCGTTTGGTCGGTCAGGACGTCCGGCCTGAAACCGATCTTCACCAGCTCGGGGAGAACCTCGGCCGCGTTTCCGAGGAGGGCTACGGACAGGGCCTTCCCCTCCGCGGCCGCGTCCCGAACCATCCCTAGCGCTTCCGATGTGTTCTTCACCATGACGTTGCAATACTTCTTGTCCAGGCGCCTCTGTATCGCCCTCGGATCGACCTCCACGACGAGAGCGACTCCATCGTTCATTGTCACCGCAAGAGGCTGGGCGCCCCCCATCTCTCCAAGCCCTGAAGTAAGCACCACCTTCCCCTTCAACGAGCCTCCGAAGTGCTTGTTGGCCACTGCCGCCAGTGTCTCGTATGTCCCCTGGAGTATTCCCTGGGTGCCAATGTACATCCAGCTCCCGGCCGTCATCTGGCCGAACATGGTGAGGCCCCTTTCTTCGAGCTTCCTGAAGTAGTCCCAATCAGCCCACTTGGGCACGAGCATGGCATTGGAAATCAGGACTCTCGGAGCCGAGATGGTCGTCTTGAATACCCCCACCGGCTTCCCCGACTGAATCAGAAGCGTCTCATCGTTCTCCAGCGTCTGGAGGGACTTCACGATGGCGTCGAACGCCTTCCAAGACCGCGCCGCTCTCCCCGTGCCACCGTAGACTATCAGATGCTCGGGATCCTTGGCCACTTCGGGGTCGAGGTTGTTCATTAACATCCGAAGGGCAGCTTCCTGGTGCCAGCTCTTGCAGGAGATTTCGTTGCCCCTGGGTGCCCTCACGACGTGTGTCTGCATAGCCGCTTTTGGAAGAGCGTAGCGATATAACAGTTCACTCTAGGCACTCATCGAGCTCGGAGGGAATCAAGCCTCCCATCTGACGGCTTCGAATCTTAGGGCATAGGATAAATCACCACTCACTCTTGACGACGCCGGAATGGGGATTCAGGAAGTCAAAGCCGCTGTTCAGAGGCAAGGATTGGAGGACGTGGCATTGCAGTTCACTGACCTCTCCGGAGGACTGCACTCTCTCTGGGTGCCTGCGCACCTCGTCCCAAAGGTCGCCAGCGAGGGCATACACATGGATGGCTCCTCCGTCGACATGGTGGACATAAGCGGGAGCGACCTGAAGCTTGTCCCTGACCTTGGTACCCTGACAGCCCTGCCGTCCGGCCTCTTCCAGTCGCGAGCGGGAAGGATGATGTGTGATCTGTACGAACCGGACTCGGACCGGCCTTTCGAAATCGACCCCAGGTACGTTCTCAGGAAGGTTATCGACGAATCCAAGGACGTCCTGGGGTCGGGCGCGACTTACAATGCCTGTAGCGAAATCGAGTACTTTCTCTTCTCCAGGGATCAGATGGGGAACCTGCATAGGCAGGATGAAGGGGGATATCTCTCAAGCCCCCCGGCTGACCAGGGCATCGACGTCAGGCTCGAAATCGTCCGAAACCTAAGGGGGGCCGGAGTCGTCGTCGAGAAGCATCACCACGAGGTCCCGCCTGGCAAGTACGAGCTGAACCTGCAGTACGCTAACGCGCTTCGGATGGCCGACACGGTGTACCTCGTGAAGCTGGTGGTGAAGATGACAGCGATGCGCAAGGGGCTCATTGCATCCTTCATGCCGAAGCCATTCCAAGATGGCTATGGCGCGGGGCTACATACTCACTTGAGCGTAACTGACGAGCGCAAGAGAACCAACATGTTCTATGACGAAAAGGGAAGGTACGGCGTCAGTAAGGCGGCGTTGCACTTCATTGGAGGTGTACTGGCCCATGCAAGGGGTCTCGCAGCCCTGACGAACCCGTCTGTCAACTCATACAAGAGGTTGGTCCCGGGTTGGGAGGCCCCGGTTTACCTTTCGTGGGCGAGATACAACCGGTCTGTCCTCCTCAGAATCCCTCCGGGGAAGGGGATGCATTCCAGAGTTGAATACAGACCGACCGACGGGTCGTGCAACTTCTATGTCGCCTACGCCGCTATCCTGGCGGCAGGCTTGGACGGCATCAGGAAGAGAATCGAGCCGCCGCGTCCCACAGAAGAGGACGTCTATCACATGACCGAGGAGGAGAGGAACGCGAAGGGCATCGGCGTTCTCCCGGCCGACCTCGGAGAGGCCCTAGATGAGTTGGCAAAGGACAGGTACCTGCGTGAGAGTCTGGGGAAGAAGTTCTGCGACAGGTTCCTGCAGACTAAGAGAAAGGAGTGGAGGGACTTCAACACGGCCGTCCACGAGTGGGAGCGAAAGAAGTATCTTGACGTCTAAAGCGGGAGCAGGAAGAGTCCCGCCAGGGCCGAGGCTCGTATTGGTGCACGCCAGCGAGCTGGCCACGCTGGGAGGAGGGAAGGGGGGGCCTAGGGTCAGAGAAGGAATGAAAGACCTGGGGCTCATCAACGATGGCGCAGTAGCCGTCGAAGACAGCAAAATAGTCGCCGTGGGAAGAACGCAGGAAGTCCTTGACAAGATTGGCCGCGGCTACGAGGTCGTGGACGTGAGTGGAAAGCTGGTCACGCCGGGCCTCATCGATCCTCACGTCCATCTTGTCTTCGCGGGATCGAGAGAGGGGGAGCTCGAAGACATGGCAGTCAAGGGCATCCCGTATTTGGAAATCAAGAAGAAAGGAGGGGGCATGCCTACCACCCTCCGAAGGACACGAAAGGCCTCGACAGTGGAATTGATGGAGAAGACGGCGAGGATTCTTGATAGGATGCTGGTTTATGGGACAACCACTATCGAAGCCAAGAGCGGCTATGAGATGACCTTCGAGGGCGAGATAAGGCAGCTTGAGATAATTGCGAAGCTGGCGAACACCCACCCTATGGGCATCGTCCCGACTTTTCTGGCACAGGGGATACCGTTCGGGTACGAGAACAGGGTGGACGAGTTGACAGACGAAATCGTCGGGGAATGGCTCCCGGAGATCGCGAAACGGAAACTCGCAGAGTACTGCGACGTGTTTTGCGAGAAAGGCTACTTCAACCTGGAACAGACGCGACGGATATTGCAGACGGGACGAAGGTTAGGCATGAGACTAAGGATTCACGCCGATTGGCTTGCCCACAGCGGGGGAGCCAGGCTGGGGAGCGAATTGAAGGTCGTCTCCGCCGACCATCTAATATTCACACCCGAGGAGGAGGTCAGGGATTTGGTGGAGAACGGAGCGATGGGGACGTTCCTTCCGACGACCCCTTTCGCATATCTGGGCACCTATGCAAACGCGAGAGGGATAATCGATGCGGGGCTTCCAGTCGCGCTGGGAACGGACCTGAGCGCAGCCGACATGTGCGAGTCGATGCAGATGATGATGAGCATCGCCACTCTTCAGATGAAGATGACCTGTGCTGAAGCCCTCGTCGCCGCCACGACAAATGCAGCACACTCGATTGAAAGAGCGGCTAAGGTCGGCAGCCTAGAGGTCGGGAAGCGGGCCGACATAGTTGTCTTTGATGCGCCGAACCACAAACACTTCGCGTACCACTACGGCGTTAACCTGGCAGAAAGGGTCTACAAGAACGGGAAGCTGGTCGCCGAGAAGGGAAGGAGAACCGCCTAGCGCCCGGTTCGGCTAGAGAACTCGAAGGCGAGGAGGGCGAGGGAGGCCGAACCGTACTTCATGACATCCTCGTCGACCTTGAACCTCGAGCTGTGGTTGGGACTCACACACCCCCTGCTCTCGTTGCGGGTCCCCAAGAAGTAGTAGGTCCCGGGGGCTTTCCTGAGGAAGAAGGAGAAGTCTTCAGCCACGAGGAGCGGGGGAATCTCTACTGTCTTCGTTCCCGGGATAGTGCTCAGGAGTCGGAAGACCTCCGCCTCCACCACAGGGTTGTTGACAGTCAAAGGATAGGCGTCCTCTATCTCGACTTCGCACTTGGCTCCGAATGTCTTGCAAACGGAGTAGGAAATACGCCTGACGAGGGAGGCGATTCTCCTCCTAGTGGCTTCGTCGACCGTACGCATGGTCCCCTCCAGCACTGCGTCGTCTGGGATTATGTTGTTCCTCGTGCCGGAGTGAATGGAGCACACGGAAACCACCGACGGCTCCACCGGGTCAACCATCCGGCTCCTGATTCCTTGCAGTGCGGTTATCAGCTGGGCCGCAACGAAGATGGGGTCGATAGTCTGGTGAGGGGCCGACCCGTGGCCGCCTCTGCCCAAGATTCTGATCCTGAATGTGCCCGACGCAGCCATAAGCGGACCCGGTCGGAGGGCGAACGTCCGAGAGGGGAAGTTGGAAAAGATGTGCAGGCCAAACACGTAGTCAACCTTCGGCCTCTCTAGTACACCGGCCTCGATCATTGGTTTGGCCCCTCCTCCCTTCTCCGCTGCTTCCTCGGCTGGCTGGAAGAGGAACTTCACGGTGCCCTTCAGATTGGCTCGATGATTAGCGAGGATTCTGGCGGCCCCGAGGAGCATGGCGACGTGGCTGTCGTGACCGCAGGCGTGCATGACCCCCCTGGACTTCGACGCGAATTCCTCACCCGAAAGCTCCTGAAGTGGGAGGGCGTCCATGTCAGCGCGGAGAGCTACAGTATGGCCGGAACCATCCCCTTCCAGTACCCCGACCACTCCAGTCCCTCCGACCCGGATCTCGACAGGAATCCCCGAATGCCTCAGCTCACCGGCGACCAGGGCCGCGGTCTCCTGCTCACGGAAAGCGAGTTCCGGATTGGCGTGAATCTTCCGCCTGATTCTGATGAGATAGTCTTCCAGCTCCGTCGCCTCATCCAGAAAACTAATCGTGAACGCGAAGAGGATACCATGAGCTTTTAGGCTTTCTTGAGAGTGGGCCGTCGACGCAAAGCGCTATGGGAGCCTTTCGCTACAGGGAATTCGTTACTTCAGTTTGCCTATGGTCCTCTCGACAGAGGTCAGAACATCGCCTGATTTTACAGCTTCTGACAGGTTGATAATGTCGGGATACAAAGGCCTGTCTTCTTCCAGGTGGCTCGTATGCTTCCGTATGATGTCCAGGGCCGCCTGAGTTCCCTTGCCGGGTTTCAAGGGCTTCCTGAAATCCAAAGCTTGAGCCGCAGCCATTAGCTCGACCGCAATTATCGCACTGGAATTCTTCAGGATCTCTTTTGTCTTGACGGCTGTAGTCATTGCCATGCTTACGAAGTCTTCCTGGTCTGCAGCCGTTGGGATTGAGCCAGTCGCGGCGGGTGTTGACAAGACCCTATTTTCGCACACCAATGACGCCGCTGTGTATTGAGCAAGCATCATGCCAGAAAACATTCCGGCATTCTTGGTCAGAAAGGCCGGAAGGCCCATGCTTAGGTTCGGGTTAACAAGTCTGTTCATCCTTCTCTCGGAAATCACACCGACTGTCGTGACTGCTATTCCCAGGAATTCCAGAGCGAAAGCGAGCGGCGTGCCCTGGAAATTCGCACCTGTAAGACAGATTCCTCCTTCGTCTTCGAAGAACAGCGGATTATCGCCCACGCCATTGATTTCTGTCTCGAACATTTTCCTAGCGAAACCAAGGGTATCCTTTGCGGCGCCTACAACCTGAGGGGTGCTCCTCAGGCTGTACGACTCCTGAACTTTCTGAGGCTTTTGTTTCAGTATTTCGCTCCCGTCGACCAATCTCCTGATGTTTTCAGCGCAATCGATGGCGCCCTTGTACCCTCGTACCAGATGAATTCTTTCGTCAAATGCAAGCATGTTCGGCAAGAGGGCCTCAAGAGTCATGGCTGCCGCAATCTCAGACGTCTTCACCAAGGTGTCTGCGTCATGAATCTGAAGACATCCCATGCCGGCCACCAGGTTTGAACCGTTGATAGTAGCCAACCCGTCCCGAGCCTCGAAGGTTATTGTCTTGATTCCTGCATGATCCATTGCTTCTTTACCCTTAACCCTCCCACCCTTGTAGAACGCCTCTCCTTCTCCCAATAGAACCAGGGCGCCCTGACTCAGTGGAGACAAATCTCCGCTGGCTCCGACAGATCCTTTCTGAGACATTACAGGAGTGACTCCCTTGTTCAGCATTTCAACCAGAGTCTCAACTACGACGGGCCTGAGCCCAGAGTAGCCTTTGGACAGGACGTTTACTCGTGTGAGCCATGCCGCTCGTGCATCGTCAACGGCCACCGGGTCGCCCCAGCCGGCAGCATGACTGTAGACGATGTACTTTTGAAAGTCCTTCACTTGTTCCGGCGTAAGGAAGACATTAGACAATTCTCCAATGCCGGTCGAAATTCCATAGAGTTTTTCTCTTCTCGCGACGAGTTTCTCCACGACTGCCCTGGACCTCTTCATTTTCTCCTTGGCTTCTTTGGACAGCTCAATCTTCTCGTTATTCCTGGCAACATCAACCACATCTTCGGTGCTAAGGTAGCTGCTGCCGATTACCCGAGTCATCCGTTGCATTTTCCTGCCCTCCTTTTTGTCCATGGTCGGCCCTCAGCCTAACCGAATTCGACGCCTATTTCTGGTTTGAGTATGCGTTCCTTTAGCGAAGAGTTATCTCTCGAGGGCACCGGAGTGGACGCTGCCAGGTCGACTTAACGAAAGAGAATTCACCATTGACTCTTGACCTGCTTTGCGTCTCGACACCGGTCTGAAAGGTCCCCCTCATTGGTTCGTCGGACTCCACATGGTCATTTCATTAGAAAAGACTGCGGTGGCCGTGC
>OCOJ01006750.1_pt1 | contig 37957 bp, 37 predicted proteins | sample 1539251 | NCBI WGS metagenome assembly OCOJ01 (sample SAMN01911457, study PRJEB22624) | soil metagenome | biome: Soil | place: Malaysia | collected 2012-04-30 | depth RA_metagenome m
CAGTCGTCGTTGTTGTCGACGTCTGCGCCCCGGCGCTCAGGCTCGAAGTGGAGGTCGAGGGTGCTGACGGGCTTACGGTCACGAAGTAGACGGCGGCGGCTGCAACCACCAAGACGATGACAAGTATCACTGCGGTGACCGTTCTTGTGATGGCTCTCCCTCGGGGAGAACGCTCAGCAAGATGCACGGGCGCCAATCGTTCTTTCCATTATTTAGAGATTGAGATTTCACCAGCCGCAGCGGTCCGAGTGGTCGGAACTCGTTTACCCGACGACGCGTCTCCTGCGTTTGGTGAACGGGATCATGGTCGGCGTCTTGTCAGAGTATGTTCGGTACTGCTCTCCGAAGAGCGCGTACAGCTCCTTCTCTTCGAAGGGAATCAGGAAAAGCCTGAACCAGAGGAAGAGAACCAGCGTCGCCACGAAAACGAAGGTGTAGGCGGTCAGGAGGGCCCAACCGAGCACCATCACTACGATGCCGAAGTAGAGCGGGTGTCTAACGTACCTCTGAGGTCCGTCGACTACGAGTGGCTCTGTCCTGCCCGACCGCTGGGCGATTGGGACTCGCCTGAACAGCTTGGTGAGTGTCACATAGGTGGACACGATTACGACCAAGGGCCTCCTATAACTGAAGAGCCAGCCCATCATCGCAAACCCCGCCAGCAGGATGGCGGCGCCCACGGCCCTGATGGGGATGGGTAGGCTGAGTGAGGACGGGAGCGCGAGGAGAATCGAGATGAGGAATGACACAGCGAAAAGAGCCACGATGATGAACGCGATGACGGGCGCGGCTATCGTGATGGCCTTTCCGACCCTTGCTTCAGCCATCTTCCCGTTGAGCGACTTCGCGATGTATTATCTCTTGCCAGGTCGCTGGGACTTGGCACCTGCACGGCTTCCCCGGCATAGAGTCGGGTTGTGAGGACCGTGTCCTTCTGGACTTGAATTTCATGGTGCGAATCGTGCGGGGGGCCTTAATAGTGATGAGTCCAAAGGTCTCGACCTGACGTACTTGTGAGCCTACCAAAATCGTTCTGGAAACTAACCGCCTCGATCTTCGCGATCGTCGTTGTCAGTTGGGTCGTCCTCTTCGTGTTCGGGGAGTTCGTTGCGACCACCATAGGTCTGGCCGACCCTATCACGAGGTCCATACAGGTTGGCATCATAATCGGCATCGGCGTCGTCGTCTTCTACTTCTTCAGGAACTTCGCGAAATCGCTCGGCGAGAGCTACTCTCCCCATTTCCGCGCGGTCTTCAACTTCCTGATAATCATTATCGTCTCGCTCTTCGTCTTCTTCGCCGTCCTGAACACACTCCAGGTCCCGGCCAACACCCTGCTGATAGGCGGAGGCATTCTGTCAATCGTCGTGGGCCTCGCCGTCTCGACGCTCTTTGGAAACATCATCACGGGCGCGATGATGCTCACGACGTTCCCCTTCAGGATAGGGGACAGCGTGATTGTGGGCAACGTGCCGGGCAGAATCCTGGAGATAACCACGTTCTACACGAAGGTTCTCAACAATTCGGGGAGCGAGACGATAATCCCGAACGCGGCCGTGATTCAGGGCTCGGTCACGGTCACGAGACTCCCGGCAGCCGGTTCAGAGCTCGCCAGCCGTCTACACTACTCGGTCGGAGACAGGATCTATACCAATTACATCGGCGGCGAGGGAACCGTGACAGAGATATCGCCTTTCCACACAAAGGTCCACCTGGACAGCGGCAGAGACGCCAGCATTCCAAACAACGGCATATTCGCTGGGACGGTCCAGATCGCGAAGGTCGGTGGCTACGCTGGGGCGCTCACGCTGGCCCTGAAGATCGAGGGCGACGCGGAGAAGGCGATCGAGGCGATGAAGGAGGTTGCGAAGAAGAGTCAGGATTTGTACAAGTCGCCTCCGAATGTCCTGTACTCCTCGCTCGAGGGCCCGGTCGTGGAACTGAAGGTCTCGTGTGAAGTGGAACCGGAGAGGTCGGAGGAGGCGCGAAGCGCTCTCTTGAGGGCGGCGTACCTGGCGTCACGTCGGCTGGCCAAAGGCTCGTAGAACCATTTCGTGTTGTGCAAGCGTCGACAAGGGAAATCTATATGGTGTACATGACCGTGGCTCTGGCCAGTTATGCAACTGCTCCACACCTCTATCACCGTCAAGAACATGGACGAGAGCATAGCGTTCTACACGAAGAACCTTGGGATGGAGCTCGTGAGCAGGAGGGAGATCAAACAGAACAACGCGGAGGTAGCGTTCATGGGAATGAAGGACACTAATCATCGACTTGAGTTGACGTGGTGGAGGGACAAGAAGGACTACGCCGAGGGCGACCAGCTCGATCACATAGCGTTCGGAGTCTCGAACCTCAAGCGAGTCGTCGAGAGCCTCAGGACCAACGGTGTCGAGATTGCGAAGGAGCCCTACTCCCTGGGTCCCGGGTCGAGCCAGATCGCCTTCGTCAAGGATCCGAACGGCATCTGGTTAGAGTTGATCGAGCAGAAGTAGCCATCCCTTCACGGTATCCCGAGGAATTCGGAGTAGCTTCTCACGGATAGCGTCGGATTGAGGCGCGACTCCTCCCCCAGCTTCCTGAACGGAACGTCTCCGTAGTCGTGCCCCGGGTAGATCATGGTCTCTGCTGGGAGTTTCAGAATCACGTCGTGGAGGCTCTTGAACATCTTCTCAGTAGAACCGCCTTGGAGGTCGGTCCTTCCGCAGTTTCCGATGAAGAGGGTGTCGCCGGTGAACAGGTTCTGACCGTCGTAGAGGCAGATACTGTCCTCCGTGTGGCCCGGCGTGTGAATCACCCTCACGCCGCTGCGGCCGATGTTGAGGGCGTCTCCGTCCCTGACAGAGAGATCGTGAGGTATGGGTGAGTTCTCGTGCGCGACTACCTTCGCGTGAAGCTTCCCAGCCAGCTCTCTGAGCGTCGAGGTGTGGTCGAAGTGGTTGTGAGTCGCGACGGCGAACTTCACGCGCAACCCATCGCTCTCGGCCCGTTCGATGATCGGGCGCGTCTCCCAGCCCGAATCGATGGCGATTGCCTCTTTACTCGACCCGTCTGCCAGAAGGTAGACGAAGTTCTGCATCGTTCCCACGCGCATCTGCCTGACGAGCAACCTGCAGACCTCAGCCTCGAGCGTCAGCGTGGGCTGCGCCGCTTTATGATTCTAGCCTTTCGTGAGATTCTAACGACCTGGCCGGCGCCGGCAGCGGTCGGCGGCTCTGGCTCCTAGGAGACCGGCCTCCAGACTATCCCGAGCGACGTCGACTGCTCCCCTATCCCGCTTTGCTCCGTGATGCAAACCGAGCGCAGTCGCTTTCGTACTACTCAACCTGCCGATTCGGGGACAATATTCAGCCGTCTTGAGCTATCGTTGTTTCCCGCTCTTGCTGATTCCTTTCCTCGCAGCGAGGATGCCGCTGCCGCGACGAGGGAGACTGCCGCGCTGATGTAAAACGCACCCTGAAGCGAAGACATGAATGTGCTCGCAATTGTCGTGGGGAACCAGTAGAGTCCCGTCAGGGTTGCGACGGTCTGGGTGGTAAGCGTCGTTGCCACTCCCCGAGGCAGGGTGGCGATAATCGCGGCCACAGGATTGTAGCCCAGAAAAGCCGAGAAGAGAGATTCTGTGGGCGAGAGCGAAGCGAAGTACTGGGTAAGCTGGGGAGATGCCCCTGCTTGTTGAAGCGAAGACGCGAAGGCTGAAGGAAGGCCGTTGGAGAGTGAGATAACGATGACGGCGAAGAACACGGCTATGCTGACCATCATTCCCGTGTTCTGCATGGTGCTCCTCATCCCGCCCGCCACGCCCCTGTGCTTCTCTGGAACGGAGTCCATTATGGACGCGGTGTTGGGAGACGCGAACATCCCCATCCCGAGGCCCTGGACGTACACCGTGGCCGCAAACGCGGGATAGTAGAAATTGTATGGAAGCGTCGCAAGGGAGAGGAAGGTCCCGGCGGTTATCATCATCCCGAGCGTCGCCAGTCCCCTCGCTCCGTACTTGTCCGAGAGCCATCCGCTGATGGGGCCCATCGTTATGAAGCCAGCGGAGAGCGGGAGGAGGTAGATGCCGGCCCAGTATGGTGTGTCAACGTAGTTTACACCATGAAGCGGCAGCCAGATGCCCTGCAGAAGTATGCTCAGCATGATCATCACACCGCCTCTCGCAGTTGCGGCGAGGAAGCCTGCAAAGATCCCCGCCGAGAAGGTTCGGATCCTGAACAGGCTCAGCCTGAACATGGGATACTTCACTCTGCTTTCGATGAACGGGAAAACCATTAGCAGGGCACCGCCCGCAATCAGGCCGGCGACAACGTATGGATTCATCCATCCCATCGGTGCCGAACCGTAGGGGAGCAGCCCGTACGTGAGGGAGATGAGGAGAAGGGTCAAACCAGCAGCGAAGGTGACGTTGCCCCAGACATCCAGTTCCTCTCCCCTGCTGACGACGCCCAGCTCCTTCAGCTTCCAATAGGACCAAACCGCTCCAAAGATTCCAACCGGAACGCTGACGAGGAAGACGTACCTCCAGTAAATGGTGGCCAGCGTGCCCCCCAGGACAAGGCCGATGAACGAGCCCGCGAGGCTCGCTATCTGGTTGATGCCCAGAGCCTTGCCGAGCTCCCTTTCGGGGAAGGCATCTGTGATCAGCGCGGCACTGTTGGAGAACAGAAACGACGCCCCGATAGCCTGTATCATCCTGAAGAAGATCAGCTCCAGCGCGCCGAGGTCCCCCGTGCTCGGGGTGAGATAGAGGAGGGTGGAACCGACGGCGAAAATCGCGAAGCCAAGGTTGTACAGCCTTACCCTTCCGTACATGTCCGAGATGCGTCCGAAGGTTACAAGAAGCGTGGCCGTGACGATCATGTAACCAAAGAGTATCCAGAGGAGATACTGGAACGACGTCGTCGGGTCGAGCTGGATGCCGCGGAAGATCGCGGGTAGGGAGATTAGCACGATGGTGCCGTCGATGGAGGACATCAGAACTCCGAGGGTTGTGTTGGAGAGCACGACCCACTTGTACTGGACCATTCGAACCACTCAGGTTTCTCTGGCTACGGCCGCCGAACACGACCAGGAGGCGCTCGAATCAGGCCGCGCCTGATTACCCAGGGTCGTTTACGTCAGCTCTTTGGTGAACTTGCGCGAGAGCTTCGCCTTCAGCTTACTCATCGCTTCGCGGAGCGTCGCGTCCTTCTTCGAGAAGTTGAACCTAACCTTCTTTCTTCCCAGGCTCGCGTGCGCGTAGAAGCTCGACCCGGGCACGGCGGCGACCTTTGCTTCCTTGACTAGCCACTTGGCGAACGCATCGTCTTCCATGCTACTCAGGGAGCCAAAATCGGCGAGCACATAGTAGGCGCCCTCCGGGTTGACAGGCTCGAACCCTATCTCGGTCAACGACTTGACCACAAGATCCCTCTTCCTCTTGTAGCTCTTCGCCAGGGCGGCGTAGTATGACCGTGGTAGGCTCAGCGCCTCGACGCCCGCCCTCTGCATCGGCGTGGGAGCGCAGACGGTCGTAAAGTCGTGGACCTTCCTAATGGCGTTCGTTATCTCCGCCGAGGCGATTGCGTATCCGACGCGCCAGCCAGTCACGCTGTACGTCTTCGAGAGACCCGAGATCGTGACAGTCCTGTCGTGCATGTCTCCCACGGTCGCCATGCTGATGTGGCTTCGCCGATCGTAGATGATGTGCTCATAGATCTCGTCCGTGATCGCAAGCGCGTCATAGTCGGAGCAGAGGTCGGCGACGAGCTTGAGCTCGTCCCTGGCGAAGACCTTCCCGACGGGATTGTTCGGTGTGTTGATGATTATCGCTTTGGTCTTGGAATTGAACGCCGCCTTGAGCTCCTCTTCGTCGAAGCCGAAGCCTGGCTCCCTCAGGGTGACGTGCCTCGCCCTCGCTCCAGCTATGATCGTGGCGGGCATGTAGCTCTCGTAGAAGGGCTCGGGGATTATCACTTCGTCGCCCGGGTCCGCGACAGCGACTATGGAGTCGGTCATGGCCTCTGTAGAACCGCACGTAACGGTGATGTCTGTCTCCGGGTCGGCCTCGATGCCGTTGAAGCGCCTCGCCTTCTCGGCGATGGCTCTTCTGAGGGTCGGCGACCCCCATGTAATCTCGTACTGGTTGGCGTCGTCGCGGATCGCCTTGATGGCTGCAGACTTGACAAGCGATGGGGCCTCGAAGTCGGGCATACCCTGCGCCAGGTTGATGGCCCCGTACTGGCCGGCGAGCCTGGTCATCTGGCGTATCACCGACTCGGTGAAATAGCGGGCCTTCTTGGAGACAGGCGCCTTGGCTTCCTCCTGCAAGAGGGTTGCCTCGGAAAGGCTGGTCTAATTAAGCTGAGAGGCGCTGGTCAGTAAAGCCCATCCTCAGATCGCGACTGTGTACAACGTGGAGCATGGTCTCCTCCAGTCAGCAAGATTTGTTTAGGTGGAAATTCGCGAGTCCCTTGGGCGACTGGGGCGTGGAGAGCAAATCCTTCGGCTGGACGGCAATGCAAGTGACCTCTCTGGGGATGGGCACGTACTATGACTTCCCGTGGATTCTCAAGTCTCGGATGGGCATCGTCGGGGGAGAAGAGGCGAAGGTCACAGCGCTCAGGGCTGGGCTTGACGCCGGCATCCGCACGATAGACACTGCCGAGATCTACAACTCCGAGCCTCTCGTCGCGAGGGCGATCGAAGAACTCCAGAGGGAGGAGTTGTTCATAGCCACCAAGGTGATGTTCCTCCACCTGAGGCGCGACGCGCTCGTAAGATCGCTCGAGAGAAGTCTCAGGAAGCTGAAACTGGGTTACGTCGACCTCTACCAGGTTCACCAACCCAACCCCTTCGTGCCTATCAAGGAGACCATGTCAGCGATGGAGGAGGTGGTGGACAGGGGTCTCGTCAGGTACATAGGNTGTCTCCAACTTCTCGCTCGAGCAGATGGTCGAGGCGAACGACGCCCTGAAGAAGCAGCGCCTCGCTTCTACCCAGATGCCCTACCACCTCGCAGACAGGCGAGTGGAGAAGGAGATACTGCCATACTGCAGGAAGGAGAACATCGCACTTCTGGCGTACTTCCCACTGGGCCACGGCAAGCTCACCTCTAGCGAGGTACTGTCGCGCATCGGACAGAAGTATGGCAAGACCGCCCCCCAGGTGGCGCTCAATTGGCTGCTCTCGAAGGAGAACGTCTTCCCCATTCCCCGGGCTTCGAACAAGGCACATGTGATGGACAACGTCGGGTCGGTCGACTGGAGGCTGTCAGACGAAGACAGGGGCGAGCTGGAGAGGGTCTATCCCCCTCCTGCCTGAGAGTTCTAGAAATGCAGGACGTTGGTGTTCGTCACGCTAAGTGAGCCGAGACACAGGGAACTGGGCGTGGGTAGGGTTAGATATTCGGCGCCGAGCTGAACAGCATGTTGGACAGGTTCTGGGAAGACCTCTGGAAGCGCGAAGAGGAGTTCATGCTCTCAGCCAAGCCGGGGTTCCGTCACGGCACAGCCTTCATCGGAGTCGCCGCCCTAGCGAGCCAGTTCTACTGCGAGTATAAGGTCGAGAACGAGTTCGCCCTGGGGGAGGTCCCGACGGAGGCCAAGGCGAAGGGCACGGAGCTGCACGACGAGCTCATGCCGCAGGTCGAGATTACGGTGAAGGAGTTCGCCAAGCTCGTGGGCGAGAAGAAGCCGAGTTACGCCGTGCTCGGAGTGTGGGGCGAGGTGGAAGGGCTCAGGCTGGTGGGGATGCCGGACCACATTGTCTGGTCGGAGGGCAAGCCGCTCTGGCTGGTGGAACTCAAGACGACAAAGGGGGACCCGAATCCGCTTTGGGAGGATCAGGAGGCCCAGGTCAGGATCTACGGCCTGCTACTTGAGTCGATGGGGTTCGACTGCTCGAAGCTCAGGCTGGCGCTAGTGAGGCTGAGGACGGCGGAGCTCTCGGACGAGGAGAGGAGGCTGTGGGTGAAGAGAGTGTCTGACTCGCTCATGCATGGGAAGGTGAAGGAGCTCGAGTCGAAGTACAACGGGCTGATGAAGGTGCACCTGATTGAACACGACAGACGGCGGGCGGAGGCAGTGGTGGACGCGAAGCGCGGCTACTGGACCGGTGAGAGGGAGCCGGCGTCGAGCACGAGCGAAGGCAAGTGCAGAGCATGCGAGTACAACTCCGTCTGCCCCAAGACGCTGTACAAACCTACGTAAGGGTTCGTTGCGCCTCGGATTATTCGTCGTCAGGTCAACTGCGGAAGCTGTCTAATGATGGACCATCGTCGGCATCCTGCTTCCAGGGTGTGTCAACCGCCCGCTCCATCCCGAACTGCTTGACTAGTTCGGAGAGTCGCGCCACCACGTCCCCCCTCCCGGCGAGCGCCTCGGCTGTGCTCATCTGTGCAGTTTCTTCGAACATCTTCCTCGATTCCTCGTAGCCCGCGAACCTCAGGACGCCGAACGAGACTGACGGGACGCCGGCTTCGCTCAGGTCTTCGAAGAGCCTCTCGAGATCGATCATCATGATTCCCGGAATCACCGGCGCCAGCGAGACCCAGGTCGTTATCCCAGCCTCGGCCAGCTTCCTCAGAGTGCCTATCCTTCTCTCGAGTGGAGGGACACCAGGTTCGAAGCGCCTGACGGGAACTGTGGTGATGGACATCCCCACCCTGACCCAGCGGAACTTCTTGAGCAGGTCCAGGTCCCTAAGGACGAGCGGAGACCTCGTGAGGATGGAGACGGGGAAGCCGTTCCTCAATAGAGACTCGAGGCACCGCCGGGTCAGGCGATACTTCGCCTCGACGGGCTGATAGGGGTCCGACGCGCTCGAGAGGAAGACCTCGTCCTTCCTCAATCCCCTGAGCTCCCTTTCGAGGACTTCGGGCGCGTTGACCTTCACATCCACATAGGTTCCCCACCTTCTCTCGTCGTGGATCAGCGAGGGAGCGTAGCAGTATGCGCATCCGTGGGTGCAGCCCTTGTACAGGTTGGCAGTGTAGCTGGTGGAGGACCCGTAGTCCAGCTTGTGCAAAAGGGTGTTGCACCTCGTTTCCCGAATGGCGACTTTCGCCCCGTCCGAGCGTGGCTGGGTTGAAGGAGGTTGAATTGAGATCAGCGACATGCAGACGTTGTCAGAGGTTCATCGTGAATATTAGCGGCCGGTACCTAGAGGCTAGTTCGGAGACGGAGTAATCCGAAAGTGATTCCGCTACCTTGGATTGTCAAGAACTTGTACTCCGCTGCTTCCAATTCTTTGAGCGAGAGTCATTAATTTGTCGAGTAAATCACCTTGTGCCGATGAAGCTGGGCGATGCGCTGAAGGCACTCTTCCTCATGCCTGCGGCGAGGCCTGCGAGCGTGGTCAGGTGCATCACGCATGACGTCGTCTTCTCCGAGTCGATGGATGCGAGCTTCCACGAGACGATGAACCTCAACTGTAAGTGGGAGAAATTGAATGAAGAACGGCCTCCGAGATAGGCAGGGACGCAAAGGCCCCCATCTGCCCATGGACTGACTGAACGAATAGGCGAGTGAACCAATCATCAAATGAAGATGGTCACACACCTCGTGTTCGGCGCCGGCTCGGTTGCCGCCTTCGCATTCATGCTGCCCGTGGACCTGCGCCTGTCGCTCGCGGTCGTGCTCTCGTTGCTTGTGAACTACGCCATCGATGAGCTTGGCCACATGACGAAGAGGGGACTCATGGTGAGGTCGCCGGTGACGCACTCGGTCTTCACTGCGCCGCTGTGGGGAGGGGCGGTAGGATACTTGGTATGGCTCGTGGGCGCCTCGCTGAGTTTGGTAGGACCTAGTCTCGAGTGGCCCACTATGATCCTGGGCATGGTTGCGGCGTACTCGCACCTCCTGCTCGACGCAGTCACCGAGGGAGGGGTCTTCTTTCTGACGAAGAGGATTGCCATCGCGCACTTCCGCTCGTCCAATGTGTTGCTGAACGCCGCCTGCGTCGTAGCGGGGCTTCTGCTCTTCATACTCTGAGCCATCTTAGGTGTCTGGGATTTAGAGCAACCACTGTGGGTATCTCTGAGGAAGACTCTCGCAGGATGATTGAATGAGTGAAGCTTGCGGTCGATCTGGACAGGAAGATCCCGTATCGCGGGGTGGATCAGATGCTGATTTGGCGCCCTGGGCAGCTGTCTTCCAGGCGGAAGCGTGATGAATCTCCGACATGGTGAGGCTCAGTTCTTGCCTCGGTTCGAATCATCACCTTAATCAAGCAATGACCGAGGAAGACGTCGGCACGAGAACGAACAGCGAACGGCGCAAGGAACTTTTCATCATCGCGCGCTTCCACGCCAGGGAGGGACGGGAGGACGCCGTCGCTGCCGCACTGCGGTCCGAGGTTCTCGCTTCACGGGCCGACCCCGGCTGCCTGTCGCACGCGGCCTTTCGTTCTGTGCGCGATCCCAGGCTCTTCTTCATCCAATCTCGTTGGGTTGACGAAGCGGCTTTCGAGACGCACATCGGTCTCCCTCACACGGTCCGGTTCGCCGAATCCATCCAGTTGATGATCGACCACGAGTTGGAGCCGGTTCGTCTACAGATCATCTGAAAGACCGCGCAGAGGGATTCGATGGTGGGATGGGTTTGCTGGCAGACTTCGCCACGTCTTTGGGAATCAGGCAGTCGCGACCTTGGGCGGCCTTCGCGTGCGGGCCTCCTTGCCCCGAAGGATGGAGAGGAGGAGGGCGACGGCGAGAAGTGAAATGGAGGCGAGCAGAGCCGACCGCATCCCGTCCACAAAGGCGGATGAGAGATCTGCTTGGATTCCTCCGACCCCGAGAAAGATCTCGAATGCAATCTGTCTGGGAATCGAGAAGGCGGCGATTAGAAGCGCGAGGGCGAAGCTGCTCACCATGCCCAGGTTGGAGAGGGTACGGAGCAGACCGTTTGCTACGCCGTACGCTCTCGGCGGAGCGCTGGCCATCACCGCACTGTTGTTAGCCGGGAAGAACGTGCTGGACCCAGCTCCATTGATAACCGAACCCACGACGACGACATAGATGGAAGTGCCCAGGCCGAGGGTTGAGTAGACGAGTATCCCAGCCGCCTGCAGCAATAGCCCGAGCGAGGCCACGACTCTCGCCCCGTATCTGTCGGATGACCTCCCGGCGAAGGGAGCTATCATGCCACCGAGGACGTACCCGGGGATGAGAAGGAGCGAGGCGTCCCACGGAGTGAGGCCGCGTGGCCCCTGAAGGTACATGATGACAAGGAAGAGCACTGCGAAGCTTGCGAGTGCTTGAAAGAAGGCTGCAAAGACGGAGGCTGCGAGGACGCGCTCCTTCAGCAAGGAGAGGTCCAAGAGGGGCGACGGGAACCGCCTCTCCCAAACCACGAATCCAGCGAGGATAAGGAAGGAGATAGCTAGCTCTGCGCCGTACTGAGCGGACACGCCCGATCCCGTCATGTCCGTCAGGGCAAGGAGCAGCACTAGGAGAGCAGTTCCGAGGAAGACGATTCCACCGATATCTAGCGACGCCTTCACCCTCGGAGAGCGTTCCTTGAGCAGGCGAAAGCCAGCGAGAGTCGCAACCAGGCCGATGGGCAAGTTGATGAAGAAGATGTAGCGCCAGTTGAGGAAGGTGACGAAAGCCCCGCCCACGAGAATGCCGAGAATTGCGCCGACGGACCAGCCCACGCCCGTGAAGCCATACGCCCTGCCCCTCTCGCTCGCCGGAAAGGTGTCGGCTATGACCGCCCCGCTGTTGGAGGAGATGAAGGCCCCTCCGAGGCCCTGGAGAACACGGAAGCCTATGAGCTGAGGGCCGCTGGCAGAGATGCCGCAGAGGAGAGAGCCAATCGTGAACAGCCCGAAGCCGGTGTTGTACATCCTAACCCTACCGAACATGTCGCCGAGTCTGCCGACCTGAGTGCCGAGGACTGTGATCACGAGAAGGTAGGCCATTATGACCCAAATCATACTGACGATGTCCGAACGCAGGTCCTGCATCATTACCGGGAGGCCCAGAACGACCGCGGTCGTGTCTACGGCGCTCATCGTCACGCCCATCATGATGATCGCGATTGTGATTGTGCGATACCTCCTCTCCGTCGGAGGTGGTTCAGCGGACGCCTGAGACTGCATGGAAGTTGGTGTTGGGTCTAGTCCGTCATGCAGCTAAATCTTTGGCCAATGGTTGCTCGGTACACGTTTTCCTTACATGGTGGAAATCGGGAAATCATCAGAGGCTTACAAGAGCCCGGATGGTTTTGTGGAACGATAACCGCCCAGTTGATTGGCCTGGCACTGGTCTGAACTTGCATAGAATCGTTTCGGCTTGTTTTGTGCGTATACCGAGTGTTTAAATTACTCAGTATTATGCATATTGTTCATGACCCTGGACGAGAAGGTCCGACTCGGAATGCTGGCCCTCACTGGAGCGAGCATCGTGTTCGCTGCACTGGGCGTGCACATAGCTCCGCTAGACATAGCGGGCGGCCGTGGCTCTGGCTAGCTCGAACCCGAAGGGATGCAACCGTACATCCCTGTGGGCTAGCCTCTGCTCTGTTTTATCTCCAGTAGCAGGTCGCCGAATTTCGTCAACAACTGCTCCTGATTGAATGCCCATGCCTTCCTTCCCTGGTCGAAGAGCTTGTATGAGAAAGTGAATGAGAGCGCGTTCGTCTGGTCTATGACCACGAGTTGCACTTTGTCCTTGATGGGTCTGATGGCTTCCGTCAGGTATTGGTACGCTTCGACCATGTTGTCGACAGGGAAGGCAAACTGCGCCCAGTAGTTCCGCCCTCCAGCTTCGGCCCACAGGAAAGGCAGTGCGTTTGTCTTCGACATGAGTTCCATCCTCTCCACTTCAGATAGGCCTTCTGCCAGCAGGTCGAGATGGAAGTATCTGTGCTTCCTGTGCAGAGCCTTCTCGAGCTTGAAGTCGTAGCGAGTACCCATCCAGTTCAGAACGAAACCCCGGATAAGGCGCCTCTCCCTTACGTGAGTGGTATAGTGCCAAGCAAGCTTCTTGTAGTTTATGCCAAGCCTCTGTGCCATTTCAGCAAGGGGTCTCGTTGCATCGATTCTAAGTTCCTTTATGATCAGCAGATCGGTGTAGTCGAACTCGCTCTTGGTAGAGGGCACGCACCCCCACGCGTCGGGCTTACCGTGATTGGGCCACTCGAAATCCCACCTGCCAGTGTCGAAGTCGTAGAGCTTGGCACGCATAGGTGCCGTCCGGTACCAGTCGAATGCAAGTATCTTGCTGCATTTGAAGAGACCCTTTGCCTCCAGAGCCTTCAGAAAGCGGGAGTACTGATCCACGAATTCTTCAGGAACGCTCGCGTTGACAATGTAACCTCCGTCGGGAAGTGTCAGGTTGAATTCGGTGACAAAGCACAGGTCGCTCATTGCAATCAGTATGGGTTGTGCGTACGCCTTGTACTCTTCTGCAAATTCGATTAGGAAGACGACTCGCCTTAGCCCGAGTTTCTCGTGATCGACTGATGCCTGTATGGTTATCCCTCTGTTGAGAATCTTCTCCTTGTACCTATACCTGACCGACTCCTTGTACTGCCCCAACCTCCTCGCGATTTCTGGTATATCAGGCCCGATCTCGGAGATTAGCTGCACCATCTGGGCAGTCTTGAGATTAATATCCCTCTCCGACCCTTTGGCTTCCAGTACCCTGGCCAAAGACTATCCTAGCCTCCCATGAAGGAACGACTATAAAACTATGTGTATTCTAAACACGAGGAACGACCAGGGGGTTGGCGAAACGCACCCCCAGACAGCCGCATATGCGTAATTCAATGAGGCCGGAACTGGGTCTCTCCTGGATGGCGGGTTGGCCCGCGACAGAAGCTACGTCGGGAACCCAAACTCGTTGGCGGACGAATCCCACTTTGCTCGCCTGTCGTGCGGACTAACATTCGGTGACTACCGCAAGTGCACTGAGTATTAATTCGAAAGACGGGATACGTGTCGACGAATGGAGATGTCGAAAGAAATCCGACTCGGTGGCGCGCGAAGACGTGCCTGGGCTGCTTCGGCCGGGATTGCAGCCCCCGTGATCTTCGCGTTCGTAGTGGCGATTGCGAGCCTTCTGCGACCGGGGTTCAGTCAGGTCTTCAACTACATCAGCGAGCTCGGCATCGGTCCGTACGCGGCAATCCAGAACGTAAACTTCATCGCGACCGGACTCTTGATAGTCTTTCTCGCCTCTGGGATCGGAAGCAACTCCGCTAGGAGGTCGGCCAGAGCAGCACCGCTGGCGCTGGCGCTGGGCGGAATCGGTACTGCGCTCGCTGGATNTGACGCTGTCGCTCATCGGGCCATTCCCGGAGAGCGTGATGTACGAAGCGCACAGTGCTGTCGCCATACTCTCGTTCGCGGCTTTCATGGCGGCAGAACTGCTCTCGTGGCAAGCGCTGACTGGAGCCGAAGGCGCGTCCTCAAGAAACTATCGAAGGTTCTCTCTCCTCTGCGGACTGCTGTCGGTCCTCACGTTGCTCCTGTTCTTCGGTACGATGTTCTCTGAATATAAGGGACTGACGGAGAGAATCTTCGTCGCGTTTCCAATGACTTGGATCGGAGCGACTGGCCTGAGGCTCAGGGCGCTTGCCGACAAGGGGGCGCTGGCGATATGAACAAGATCATAGATGTCAAGGACCTGACGAAGGTCTTTCCACCGTCCACCAAGGCGGTCGACGGAATTTCGTTCTCGGTTGACGAGGGCGAGATCTTCGGCTTCCTCGGACCCAACGGCGCGGGGAAGACGACGATGATGAGGATACTGTCCACCCTTTCCTCGTTCACGGCCGGTAGCGCCATCGTCGCCGGCCACGACGTTGCGAGCGAGCCGGCGGCCGTCAGGAGAAGCATTGGCGTCGTCCCGCAGGAGATCACCCTGGACGGCGAGCTGAAGGGAATCGAGAACCTTCTCCTCTCTGCTAGGCTGCAGCATGTCGCGAAGAAGGACGCGCTTCGGCGCGTCAGCGAACTTCTCAGGCTGGTCGAACTCGAAGACTCGGCAGACAGGCGGGTCCGCACTTACTCAGGCGGGATGAAGAGGCGGCTCCAAATCATCGCGGCACTCATACACAAGCCGCGGATTCTTTTCCTCGACGAGCCCACGTCAGGGCTCGACATCCAAACCAGGACGAGGATCTGGGACTACATGAAGCGCCTCAACGGCGAAGGACTGACGATATTCATGACCACCCATTACCTTGAGGAAGCGGACAAGCTGTCGCACAGGGTCGCCATAATGGACCACGGAAGGATCAGGGTCTCGGGTACACCGTCGGAGCTCAAGGACAACCTCCACGGAGACGTGCTCACCCTCGAGCTCGCGGACGGAACTGGCAATCTCACGCAACTCCTTGAGAACATCTCCGAGGTGGCGGAGGTGACGAGGGCGGGCGACACGTACAGGCTCAAGCTTCCAAAGGTGGAGGCGGTCCTTCCCAGCATCGTTGCCGCGGTCGCGGCGAAGGGCATCGGGATCAAGCAGATGTCCTTCACAAAGCCCACAATGGACCAGGTCTTCCTCGAAATCACAGGCAGGTCGATGAGGGACGCAGAGGAGCCCCTGGGAAACGGAGGGACCTACGCCGCGGTGTTGGCGGAGGCGAAGACGAGATGATATCAGAGAGTCTGGCGATCGGAGGCCGCGCAATCACGAAGTGGCTCAGAAACCCGTTCGCCGTGATCGCCGCGCTCGTCCAGGCGACGTTCTGGCTCCTTCTCTTCGGCAATTCGTTCAACCCGGCCAACGCGTTCTCGTCTTCGTCTCTTGGTGCGGGCGCGCTGGGGGTCTTCCAGGAAGTCTTTGGTGGCGCCGCGAACTACATCACTTTCCTCACGCCGGGGGTCATCGGCATCGTCTCGCTCACCGCCATGAGCTTCATGGGAGTCGATACGGTGCTCGACAGAATGAGTGGTTACTTGGACATGCTCAGCACCTATCCGATACCGCGCACCTCCATCTACTTTGGGGCGATGATTCAGAACATAGCCAAGGCGATAGCGACCGCGGTCGCGACCTTCCTCCTCGCGTTCTTTGTCCCAAACGGACTGAGACTGGTTCAGGGGTTCAGCGTTGTGGATCTGGCTGGAGTCTTGCTAGTCTTCGCGCTGCTGTCGTTGGTGTTCTCTGCACTCTTTAGTGGAATAGCGATCTCCGTTAAGAGCACAGACAGCTTCTTCGCGTTTGTCAACTTCCTCACGTTCCCGATAATGTTCACAAGCACGGCGCTCTTCCCACTCGCGTTCTTCCCGAGCTGGCTGAAACCAGTGGCCGAGGCAAACCCCGTCTCCCTCTCGAGTGAGGCCACTCGCCTCTTGATAGTGAACGGATCCCTCACCGGAGCCCAGCTTTCGACCTTGGCCGGAGACATAGCGGGTCTGCTGGTCTACGGGGTTGTCTTTGGGACATTGGGGATCATGATGGCGAGGAACGCCCTGAAACCAAGGTGAGAATCAGAATGAGCGACAAATCGCTGGGTTCGGACCAGAAGGCCGACGTAACTGAATGTGAGTCATCCTTTTACATCGAGGGATGTCGGTGAACACTATGCCCGAGTCGGTGAGGAGCGGGACCACAGTCAAGCTGGGGACCGTGGAGGGTGATCTCGAAGTTGGGCGCAACGCCACAATCAGGGCAGAGACCGGGCGTAGGGTGGTGGTGGGCGGGGAGGCGCGCCTCGAGGGAGCGGTCACGATAGACTGCGACTTTGAGTGCAATTCGATGAGGGTCGAAGGTCGAGGCTACGGCCCTAGTGGCGATGTTGTCGTCCATGGCAATCTCAGAGTGCGCGGGACAGCTGACATCAACTCCTCCATCCGAGTGGAAGGCGAGATAACATCGGAATCGCTCGATGTGGGTGGGCACATGGAATCGAAGACGGTCAAGTCGAAGAGCGTCCGCGTCGGCGGACACATGAAGACGAAGGGCAGGCTCGAGGCCGAAACCGTGGACGTCGGCGGCCACCTCTCTGTGTCAGGCGAGGTCGCGCTGACGAACCTGCGCGTAGGGGGGCACGCGGAGATAGGCGGAGGCCGGATCGACGGCGAGATTAGGGTGAGGGGGCACTTCACATCCGAGAGGAAACTCACCTATGGCAAAGTGCAGGCATTTGGCAAGCTGCGGCTACCAGCCGGGAGCAGCGGCGAGATGATGTCCGCCCTGGGAAGAGTCGAGTTCGAAGGAGACACGGAGTGCAAGGTTCTGGAGGTCAACGGCGTCGTCAAGGTTAGAGGGAGTTGCGTAACCGAGGCTGCCGAGGTCAACGGCAAGCTCGAAGTCGCTGGTGGGCTTCGCGTCGCAGGGAAGCTCGGAATCTACGGCACCGCTGATGTGCGCGGCGGGATCGAGTGCGGGAGTCTGGTCGTTGGCGGGAAGCTAGGAGCTGAGAGCGCCGTGGTGAGAGGCGATGCCGAGCTAGCCGGAGATGTCGAGACCTCGAGAGGACTGAAAGCGAATTCGGCCACCATCAAGAGCGGGACGGGGTGCAGGGGGCCTATCGTCGCCCAGCGGGTCGAGCTCGGCAAGAGCAAGTTCGTGATCGCGAACTTGGAATCGCACTGGGCGGGGCAGACGATAGCGATGCGCGGCGTCGGGAGGATGACGTCGGCTGAGGACGTCTACGGTGAAGAGGTGGTCGTTGGGCCAAACTCGAGGTGCGAGAGGATATTCGGAAAGAGGGTGGAACTCGGCGAGGGCGCCATCGTTACCGAGGTGACCTACACCGACGAGCTGAAGCTGCCCGCCCACAAGTACCTCCACAAGCCACCGGCGAAGGTCGCGAGGCTCCCGGAGCCGCCTCTGTAGGGGAGCGCGGAGGGAAGAGTGCGGGTGGGACGCAGGAGCTCGAAGAGATCCAAGACGGAACTCTATGCTGAGATACTTGAGGTCATAACACACTACCCCGAAGGAGCGCGAATAACGAGACTATCCTACGGAGTCGGCGTGCCCGTCGACAGGCTCAAGCTCCTGGTCGACAGGCTCTGCTCGTACGGGCTGGCAAGGAAATCGTCCGATGGAGATGACGTGGTGTTCGGAATCACCCCGAGAGGGTTGGAGTTCCTCGACACGTACTTCAAGATGAAAGGATTCCTCGAGGAGTTCGGCGGCGGCCCGCTGCGTTCCTAGAATTTGAGCGAATCCAGCCTCATAACTTAAAAGCGCGACCATTTACGGGCCCTCGCCAAGTCTGGTAGGTGTCGAGTTGAAGTTCCCAAAGGAAATCAGGACGTTCTGTCCCAAATGTAAGCACCATACCGCGCACACTGTATCGCTTTACAAGAGAGGAAAGGAAAGGGCCGGCTCGTGGGGGGCCAGGAGACAAGCTGGAAGAAAGAGAGGTTATGGGGGCCAGAAGTTCCCTGAGTTGATACGCACGGCCAAGACTACCAAGAAAGCAACTCTAAGATTGAAATGCCGAGACTGCAACACTGAACTGATGAGGAAGGGCATTAGGCTGAGAAAGGCGGAGATCACAGAGTGAAGAAGGGTAGGGAGCCGATCCCCAAGCAGAAGAGCGCTTTCCTCCTCGTCAAGTGTCCTGATTGCGGCGAGGAGAGGATTCTCTTCTCGGCCTCGGCGAAGGACGTGGGCTGCAGGAGTTGCGGAAGGGTTCTCGCAGAGAGCAGGGGCGGCAAGGCGATAGTCATGGCCACCCTCGTGAAGCGGCTCGGCTAGACTCGAAACCTATTATAGCCGCGCAGAATCCGCACCCCTTCGTTGCTCTCAGAGAAGGGAATGCCAGAACCGGGAGAGATAGTGGTCTGCACGGTCAGGGAGATCACGTCCCACGGCATCTACGTCAACCTGGACCAGTACGGCGGGATGAACGGCTTCCTTCACGTCTCTGAGATATCCACCGGATGGGTCAGGAACATAGAGCGCGTCGCCAAGCCCCAGCAGAGGCTCGTACTCAAGGTGATACGCGCCAACAAGCAGAGGCAGGAGATTGACCTCTCTCTCCGCCAAGTCACCAACGAGGAGCGGAGAGCCAAGGTGATTGAGTGGAAGAGGGAGGAGAGGGCCCTGGCGATAATGAACGTGGTGAAGAAGAAGCTCAACATCGACGACGCCACGCTGGCATCCTACATCGGCAAGGTGGAGGAGGAATTCGGAACACTCTACGCCGCGCTGGAGGCGGCCTCCAAGAGCGGTGAGAAGAGCCTCTCGGCGCTGGAACTCCAGCAGAACGTCGCGAAAGCGATAGTGGAAGTGGCGAGCGAGAAGATTGTGCCACCGAGGTACGAGATAGGAGCGCTGGTCGAGGTCTCCTCGAGAAGCCCGGAGGGGATAGAGCACATCAAGAAGACCATGCTGGCAGCCGCAGACTCGACCTCGGCCGACGTGAAGATAACGTACGCCGGGGCGCCCAAGTACCGTGTGAGGATAACCGCGGACGACTACAAGCAGGCCGAGAAGGCGCTGGATTCTGTGCTCGAGAAGATCAAGGACGGAGTGGGGAAGCACGAGGTGTTCAACTTCAAGCGCGAGATCTCCAGGAAGTACGGCGGCTCGTCTTGAGGTCCATGATGCTGAAGTGTTCGCAGTGCGGCAGATACACGCTCGGCGACACGTGTCCGCGCTGCGGAGGGAAGACGGTCACGGTCCACCCGGCTCGTTACTCGCCCGATGACAAATACGCCAGGTACAGGAGCCAGCTCGCCTATGAAGAGGCTAGCCGGTCACCTGATAAACAAGAATCGCGTTGAAGCAGTTCAGGCCTGAGTTGCCTGGGCAGGACTGGGGCGACGATATGCTGGGCGAAGCGTACGCCAGCCTGAATGACCCCGTGCTGTTGGTGCCGTAGAGGTAGTTCGCAGGATAGCTGAACGCCTCGACCGCTCCAGCGGTGTAGGTCGGCGTCAGGACTACCTGCGATCCGCTGGCGGAGCTGGAACTCTGCTGAGCCTCCAGGTAACCCGCAAAGCTGAATGGCAGGAGGTCGGCAAAGAGGGTGTTCTGGAGGGCGTACGGCGTCAGGTTGTAGTCATCGACTGCCGTGCAGGTCACGGAGATCTTCGGGCAGTCCAGATACTGCGACTCGTTCAGGCCGCCGATCCTGATGAACCACTGTTTCTTGCTCTCGTCTCCTCCACCAGCAGTAAGTCNCCCGCCGGTACCTGCAGGATGAAGTACTGGCTCCCGGAGCTGACGGGGAAGACGCTCCCGGTCACGAAGAGGAGTACGTAGGTCGGCCGGTCTCCCCCGATCTGTCTTGCGATGGCCGCAGCGGCTGTGGCGTTCGACATGAACATGCGTCCGATCTGGGCGATGCGCGTTCCGTTGATGGTGGAGTTGTCGGCCGCGCTCGTTCTATTACCCATCACTGTAATCCAGTACCCGTAGTCCCACCAGGAGATTATCACAGCGTTGGTGGGCGTGGCTTGCCGTATCCAGTTGAGCGTCGAGATCCAGTCGTTGAAGGGAGACCTCGTGAATGTGGTCGCGCCGTTGGTCAGGCTGACGCCCGAGTCGGCCGGGCTCTGGTCGCAGAAGACAGCCGCGGAGGCTGTGCAGTTTATCGGATTGGGAATCCAGTACGTCCCGGCTGGAATCACTATCAGAGCGATGACGGCCACCGAGAAGACCACCTTCATCTCGTTCCTCGTGGTGTAGACCGGCTTCTTCTTCACCAGGGGCGTCGTGCTGGGCTTGACCAGCGCAAACGCCAGCTCGGCGAAGCCGATTCCGCCGAGTAGTCCAAGGGCTATCGAAGAGTAGACCAGGAGACGGGAGAACGCGGCAGAGAAGTAGAGGCCAGTGAGGCCTATGACCAGCGCGTAGACCATCGGGATGCTCCGCCGCCTGAAGGCGACGAGCGCCCCCGCCACACCGAAGGAGAGGAGCAGTACGTACGAGGTGAAGTAGTCCTGCCCCGTTGGATAGCTCTGCTCGGCCACGGACTGAACGAGGGCGTTTCCGCTTCTGGCCCAAGGGGCGATCACCGATAGATACCTCACCGATATGCCGCCCACGAACCCGAAGCTCACGACGGTGAGACCCACGAGGACGAAGATTAGGAGGAACTTGGTCAGAGTCCGCCTGTACTCCAGTGGTTTGGCCCAGGACTTGGCCCACTGCGCCAGCAGGACAAAGACGGTGCCGCCTATGAGCGCCAATCCGACCGGGTTGGTCACTATACCGACGCCAGGCCTCGGGAAGATCGCGCTACCGAAGATGTCGGCGGCCGTGAACGAGATTATCGCCGGCGAGAGGGCGGCCAGGTCGAAGTTCATGAACGGTAGGATGAGGAAGATCAGCCCGAAGGCTGCGCTGAAGTAGTCTCCTCCTCCCCACGCCGTGCTCGAGTAGCCGGCGAGGAAGCCGGCAGCGAGGCCCCTAATGACGCGGCTCCGGAGACTCCTCTCCTTGTCGAAGACCGTCAGCACGAGGTAGCTCGCACCTACGAAAAGGAGGAGGGCGAGCGGCTCGGACTTGAACCAACCGAGGTTCCCCCTCTCTATGAGCGGAGGTGAGACGGCGAGCATCATCGCGGAGAAGAGTCCGGCTGCGTCTCCGGCTATCCTCCTCATCAGGAAGAAGAAGAGCACGCAGGTCAGCGCACCGAAGAAGACCGGAAGCAGCACCAAGAAGTCGTACAGTGTGATCTGGACGCCGAAGAGGTTGTGGGCGAGCAGGTAGAGGAGCGCGCCACCAACCTGAAGCCCGTCCTGCGAACTGGCGGCCACGTTTCTGCCGTATGGGAACCAGGTGGTGATGTCGTGCCAGTAGAAGTAGCCCTGAAGCGCGTGGCACGACGTGAGCACCGCCGGACCACAGTTCGCTGGGTTGTTGAAGAGCGCGTAGAAGAGGCCATACTGCTGTGCCAAGGTCACTATGTGATTGGCCGCATAGTAGTCGTAGTAGGGGTCGAACTCGTTCAGGTAGAACCCGTACCTTGCTGCGTAGGCCCGGATCGTCACTGCGACGGTGAAGACTATCGCCAGCACCAGGGAGATCATCGTGGCCCTTCTGGACAATGTCGGCCTGCGAAGCTTCGAACGGAGCGAGCCCAGAGCCAATTCGAAAACGCGAACCTCCTGAACGGGTATTTAACGAGTGCTACGGCTTGACCAGCGTGCTCAAGAACAGGCGGTACTCCTCCACGTTGAGGAGTTTCTTGACCTCCCTGTTGAGGTCAGTCGGCCTGACCTCGACGAGCCATCCCTCCGAGTAAGGAGACTTGTTGACGAGCTCCGGCTGGGTGCTCAGCTTGTCGTTGACTTTGGCGACCGTGCCCGTGACCGGAGAGTAGAGTTCGGAGACCGCTTTGATCGATTCGACCGTGCCCATCGACTTGAATTGCGTAACGGTGTCTCCGACCTTGGGAAGCGTGACGTAGACCACATCGCTGAGTGTCTTGGCGGCGTAATCAGTTATGCCGACCAACACAGAGATGCCGGAGGGTTTTGCCCACTCGTGCTCTTTTGTGTAGCTGAGCCCATCTGGTATTTCGTATTCGTGGAACTTCATGGAAGCCGCTCGTCTTTCTCGGGCCGACTATATACCATTGCGCTGCCTCTTCCAGCCGTAGAGTTTCTCGTCGTAGAAAGGCGGTCTCGCGTATCGACCCGGCTTGGGCGAGTCTCTGATCTTCACCCACGCGTTCGATGCTTCTCCGACGTTCGCACTCACCCTGGCCAGGGCGATGCCCTTGCGGAGGACCGGCGAGAAGGTCCCGCTGGTCACCTGCCCCACCACGTGGAAGTCGGCGTCGAGCACGTCAAAGCCGTGGCGCGGAATTCCTTCGTCCAGCACTACGCCCTTCCTGGCGCGACCCGGAGGAGATGTTCTGAGTCTAGAGACCTCTTCCGAGCCCACGTAGCCCGTCTTGTCAGCCGAGAGCACCCACGAGAGGTCAGCCTCGAATGGGTTGGTGCTCTCATCTATGTCGGAGCCGTGAAGCGGGTACCCGGCTTCGAGCCGGAGCGAGTCCCTGGCCCCCAGCCCGCAGGGCTTCGCGGACTTGGCGAGCTGGTTCCAGATTCCGACTGCGGCGGCTGGGTCGTCCACGGTTGCATCGTGCACTATGATCTCGAAGCCGTCCTCACCTGTGTATCCCGTCCTCGAGAGCGTGCACTTCTTGCCAAGCACCTTCGCGCCGATGCTTCTGAAGCGCTTCAGCTCCTTCAGGTCCAGGGAGACGAGCGGCTGGAGCACGTCGCTGGCCTCCGGCCCCTGGAGCGCAATCATGGCCGTCTCCGCCGTAATGTCGTTCATCTCGAAGTCATGGTCGTCCGAGCGATTGCGCATGTGGTCGAAGTCTTTGGGGGCGTTGGCCGCGTTGACCACGACCAAGAAGTCTTCGTCGGCATTCCTGATTATGATTAGGTCGTCGATTATACCGGCACTGTCATTGAGGAGCAGCGTGTAGAACGACTTGTTGTTCGGCTGCGGCTGGACGTGGGTCGGCACCAGACCTTCGAGGAACCTCGCGGCGTCACGGCCCCTGACCGAGAAGCGGCCCATGTGGGACACGTCGAAGATTCCGGACTTGGACCTGACCGCCATGTGCTCCTCCATGATTGTGGAGTACCAGATCGGCATCTCGTAACCGGCGAACTCGGTGAGCTTCGCGTGAGACGCGTGATACTCGAAGAGCTGTGTCCTCTTCAACCTGACCGAACCGACAACAGATTCTATTTTAAGCCAGCGAAGCATTGGGAGAAGAGCTTGCTCACGCTGACACCGGTGCACGCGGCACCCGCGGCCGGGAAGTTCGACATCGCGAGGCTGATTGAGAAGAAGTTAGGGGAGAAGCTGAAGCAAGGAGACGTCCTGGTTCTCTCGAGCAAGTTCCTGGCCGTCTCCGAAGGGAGAATCGTAAGGCTGCGCGGAGTCCTCCCAGGCCCCAGAGCGAAGCGGCTGGCGGCGCAATATCACATGGACCCGAGGCTCTGCGAGCTCGTAATCAGGGAGTCTGACGTCGTCGTTGGTGGGGTACCGGGCTTCCTCCTGACCGTCAAGGACGGACTGCTCACTCCCAACGCGGGGATAGACAAGTCCAACACCAAGCACGGCACCGTCGTTCTCTACCCCAGGAGGGCCGAGGTGTCAGCGGCCGCCATAAGGCGAGGCGTCAAGTTCTCCCTGGGAGTAGACGTTGCGGTCGTGGTCTGTGATAGCAGGCTCATGCCGATGAGGCGCGGCACCACCGGCGTGGCGATAGCGAGTTCGGGACTCGAATCAATCGTCGACATGAGGGGGAAGAAGGATCTTTTCGGCAACGTCCTGAGGGTGACATCGCAGGCGGTGGCCGACGACCTGAGCTCCGCGGCGCAGATACTGATGGGTGAGTCCAGCGAGGCCACTCCGATGGTCCTGGTGCGAGGGTTGGACTGGAGGCTGCTGCGAGACGTCGAGTATCCATCGGCAAGGTTCTCGATCGCAGCGGACGAATGCGTGTACCTCCGAAGCCTCGGTTACGCTGGTCGGCGAGGAGAATGAGCATCCTTTTCTAATCGAACTCGGCCCCCGACAGCCGTTGACCTACGAGATCGCCTGCTCTTCTTGCGGAAGTCCGCTGTACTCTGGATTCGATCTCAGGTCTCCGAGCGATGTGCTCAAGGCGTACGGATTCAGGTGCAAGAAGTGCGGCGCTAAGCTCAACCTGGCGAAGTTCAAAGTAGACGTGAAGAAGATAGACGGGTCTTTCTCATAGACGCAAAGGAGCACCCGCGGTGAGGCTGACATGAGCGACGCAAGGGAAGGGTACACTCTGGTCATCTGCGAGAAGCCAGACGCAGCGATGAGAGTCGCCGATGCCCTGTCCGATGGGAAGGCCGTCGACTCGACAGTGGAGGGGGTGACGGTCTACAGATTCTCCAGGGAGGGCGAAGAGTACGTCGTCTGTGCAGCGCAGGGCCACGTCTACTCGCTGTCGGACCCCTTCGCAGAGAGGTCGGTCTACCCTGTCTTCGATGTCGAGTGGTACAGCCGAGGGTTGATCGAGAAGAAAGTGTCGCGAGCGGCCGCCAGGGTTGCCGCAATCAAGCGTCTGGCCGTTGGGGCCGCCAGGTTCGTGAACGCCTGTGACTACGACGTTGAGGGGGAGACGATAGGGTTCAACGTCCTCCGCTACGCTTGCGGAGGGAAGGAGGCTGAGGCCAAGCGGGCTGTCTTCTCCACGCTGACCAGGGATGAGCTAGTTGAGGCGTTCCGCAAGGCTGGAATCCAACCGGGGCAAGGGCTCGCAACTGCGGGGAGGGCCAGACACCTGGTCGACTTCGTCTGGGGCGTCAACCTCTCTCGCGCGCTCTCGCAGGCGGTCTCGGTCTCCGGGCGCAGATACAGGACGGTCAGCGTGGGCAGGGTGCAGGGACCGACCCTAGGTTTCGTGGTCGAGCGGGAGCGCCAGATTAGGAGTTACGTGCCCAGACCTTTCTGGACCGTCGAGTGCGTCTTCGAGAAGGACGGAAGGCGGTTCGTCGCGTCCTACTCGAAGGAGAAAATCGTCAAGAAGGCGGATGCTGAGACGGTGAAGAAGGAGTGCCTGGAGAAAGACGGCGCAGTGACGAAGGTCTCGGAACGCTCATTCGAGATGGCGCCTCCCGCTCCCTTCAACGTGGGCGACCTCCAGAAGGAGGCCTACAGATTGTTCGGGTACTCCCCGAGCTTGACCCTCCAGTTAGCCGAGCGCCTGTATCTCGATGCGTTGATCTCATATCCGAGGACTGGGAGCCAGAGGCTCCCAGCGTCCATCGACTGTGGCAGAATAGTCCGCAGGCTTGCGTCAACGAAAGAATACTCGAGGCTTGCAAGCAACGTCCTCCGAGGTGAGCTCCGACCCGTCCAGGGTAGTGAGGACGACCCAGCGCATCCTGCCATTCATCCGACCGGAGAGAGACCGAGAAGATCGCTGAGGACCCAGGAAGCTCGCGTCTATGATTTGATCGTGAAGAGGTTCCTCTCCTGCTTCGCGCCCCCCGCGATGCGGGAGAGCGTCTCCGTCAGCGTCTCGGTTGGCGAACACGTATTCAGGCTCGCCGGGAGGAGGACGGTCCGTCCTGGCTGGCTGGAGTACTACGCCCCCTACGGGGGAACAAGTGACGCAGAGCTGCCGCACCTCCGCGAAGGGGAGAGGCTCCAAGTGTTGACTGTGGAAGTCGAGGAGAAGTTTGAACAGAGACCTCCGAGATACAACCAAGCCAGCCTGCTCGAGAAGATGGAGGCAGAAGAGATTGGGACCAAGGCGACGCGCGCCGAGGTAATCGCGACTCTGACGGAGAGAGAATATGTGGGCGGGGAGAGTCTTGCGGCGACCGATCTGGGATTCTCCGTGGTCGAAACGATGGAGCGATACGCCCCGGAAATAGTCACGACGGCACTGACAAGAGCCGTTGAGGAGGAACTGGAGGCGATGGAGCGTGGGACGACGGACGACAAGGGGCTAATCCGGGACGCGTTGAGGTCAATTTCAAGTCAGCTGGTTGGTCTCAACAAGAACGAGGAAGACGTGGGTCGCACCATCGATCAGGCCGCGGCCGCGTCGGCGCCGAAATTCGAAATCGGTGCGTGCCCAGTCTGCAAGACGGGAAGGCTGAGAGTGGTTCGCTCAAAGAAATCCGGGAAGCGCTTTGTCGGATGCACCAACTACGGGTCTGGCTGCAGAGCGTCGGCCCCCCTTCCCCAAAGGGGGAAGCTGAGGGCCGCGAAGCCCTGCCCGCACTGCTCGTGGCCCGTAGTGTACGTGATTTCAGGGAGGTCGCCGTGGAGGACCTGCGTCAACCCCAAGTGTCCGTCGAAGGTGGGTGGGAAGCGTGAAGTGTAGGCTCTGCGAGAGGGAGGCAGAAGACGGCTTTTGCCGGTATCACCGCGAAGCGAAAGCCAACTTGGAAGGGGCGTACCAGTACTGGGTTGAGGCCTACGGGACGTTGGGGAGGCAGGACTACCTGAGGCGCGTCGCCAGGAACCCCGAGACCGGTGTCTGGGCGGCCGAGGTGGCGAGGATGATGCTCACCGAGTCCACGTGAAAGGGATGCGCTCGGGCGGCGCGTCCGCTTCAAATCTTAAACGTGACCTCCGAACGGGGCAGTGGGCGTACACGAAGTAAATTGGTGAGCGTCAAGTGATAAGAGAAACCCTGGAGAGATGGTATGCCAAGTCCGTCGGCGTAGCCAGAATCAGACTGGAGCGGAGCTTGGGAAGGGTCTACAGCAGGACCGGGCTGGTCCAGCTTCTCTACGTCGTCGCCGTAGTCGCGCTGATGGCTGGCTTCATCGACGCCGTGTTCTTCCCCGTACCGAACCAGGCTCAGATAGTTCAACCTGGGCCGGGGGCGCAGACCATCCCCGAGGCGGTGCTCGACGCATTCATCATCTTGGTCGGGGCAGCGGGCATCTATGTGGCATACATCAGCGGGAGGCAGACCACGAGATCCAGGATGGTCAACCTCTACCTCGGGATCGCGCTCATGCTCGTGGCGCTCTCCATCTTCATGGGCACGTACCTGTCAATCCTGAAGGGATAGGAAGAAGCTCCTGCCGGGCCACGCGTCTCCCCTCCTGCAGTAGAGGCCCAGCCCTCCGGCCCTCTGCGAGACGGAAACCGTGATATCGAAGAAACGGGAGAAGGGCATCTTGATTCTCCTGTGGATAGGCGGCTCTCGCTCGTAGGTGTTGGCCACGACCACGCGCGAGTTGGCGCCGGCCCAATTCGACAGGGCGGCGCACGTGAAGGCGAACTCTCTGCTCGACGGCCTGGGGTTTTGCTGGGCGAGGAGCTGGTGGAGAGTATTGGTGCTGTCTATGATCAAGGCTCTGTCCGACCCGTCACCGAACAGGTCTGCTATCGTCGCTTCGATGTCCGAACCGACGCCGGGAACGATGAGCTCGATGCGCTTCATGTTCGCACGTGGGACACCTCCCGCAATCTCTTCGATGTTGGAGGAGTAGAAGGCGTCTAGATCGAGGATGCGACAGCCGTCGCCCCTCGCGACCAGATGCGGGAGAAGGGCCCGGGCGAGAATCAGCTTCGACCCTCTGTCGCTCAGGAGGAACGCTGTAGTCTTTCCGACCAGCGGCCCAAGGAGGGCGGTCGTCTTCTCGCTAAAGCTCAATAGTGGCCCGTGGTTCTTGCCAAGTGCTGGCGTATATCAATGAGCCGCATCTGCGTCATTACGGCGGACAGCAGGGCCTACTACACCCTAGTCTCCAAGCTGAGGGAGGCTGGCCTGCCGTTCCTCAGCCTCTCGCCGGGAGACAGGAGCGAGGAGTGCGAGCTAGTGCTCACGACGAGGGCAGAGGCTAGCCAATACGGTGCCGCGGCGATGGCGCTGGAAGATGTGGACCAGAGCGCCGACGTCTTCAGGGGCCAGGTACTCACACGCCTTTCAAAAGGCGACAGAACGCTGTTGATTGGAATCGATCCAGGGTCGAGAATCGGCATGGCGGCATTCCTCGGAGAGACGAGGCTTGCCTCCCGCACCTTCAACTCGAGGGCCGGGGTGTGCAACAGCGTAGTGCGTCTGGTAGAGGGGGTATCGGTTGGCAGGTCGGTGGTGAGGATTGGAGACGGTGACCCAGTACTGGCAGCCTGGCTCGCCGACAACATTGCCGGGAGGCTGCCGAGGACCGTGGTGGAGATAGTGGACGAGTCCGGAACCTCGAGGAACCCGAGTGTGAGAGGCCTGCGGAAAGATCAGGGGTCGGCCGCGCGCATAGCTTTCCGGCCTGGTGAGCAGTTCAATCGCGGCGAGCCGGTCGTAAGAAGCCGTCGACGAGCGAGTGGATTTCCAGAGGGGCGAAGTCGCCGCTCCTGACGTCTTTCTTGAGCCAGGATGGCATCAGCTCCCTGACCTGCTGCGTGCCGAAGCGCTCGTCAAGCAGGACGACGATGGCGCGCTTGCCCGGCTCCCTGATGTGGCGCCCCGCCGCCTGGAACGCCTTCCTCAGAGCTGGCAGCTTGCCTATCATCAGGAAGGAGTCGGCTTCGCCAGCCTTCTTCAGGGACGCGTACTCGGCGTAGAGTACTGGAGAAGGGGGCGGAAGAGAGAGCCCGACGACAACGACCGCGTCCATCATATCCCCCCGGAAGTCCTCGCCCTCGGCGAAGCGTCCTCCTTGGACGGCCAAGAGGATGGAGCCCCTCGACGATAGGGAGGCGACCGCATCCGAGGCGTCCTCCGTTGACATTCCCCTGCGTTCCTTGACTACGCGCCTCTCCGGAAGCGCCTCGGAGACCATCTCGGCGATCGAATCCAAGATGGCGTACGAAGGCAGGAAGACACCCGTTCCTCCTTCGGCGGCTTCGGCGACCGATGATATCTTCTTGGCGATCTTGGAGAACATCTCGGTGCTGCGTCGCTTGTATCTGGTGGTGACCCCCGTATCGATGAGGGTCAGCACGTTGACCAGGGATTCGGCCTTGCTTTCGTAGACCGTCAACCGGCTCGAGTCCAAGCCCAAGGAGCGCAGAAAGATGGAGCACGGATTGACGGTCGCGGAGAGCAGAACCGAGCTCCTGAACCTTCCCAAGAAGCCCCCCAGAGTTTTCACCGGGTCTGGGTCTATCAACCCCAGCGCGTCGTCCCACTTGGCGAGCACGCCGCCATCGGACGACGTGAGCCTTAGCAGGAAGTCACCGACCCTGAGCAGAGCCGATGGCAGCTTCCTTTCGTAGGTGACCGACATCCAGGCTGCCTCGGAACATGCGTTCAGGGCGAAGGCGAGGTTCTGCAGCCAGACCTCGCCCCGGTCATCTGCAATCCTCCTGACGAGCGAGTCCCTGTCGACGTACCAACCAGAGGTCCCAGCCATCGTGGCCTCAATCTCCACCTTGAGGGTCCTGAGCGAGGACTCGACCTCGTCCATCATCATGGTTTTGGCCTCGCTGATTGCTTCGTCCAGCTCGTGTCGGCTAATCCTGCCGGAGCGGGTCGCCCTCATGAAGTCCCTGACGTTGTGCGCTTCGTCGATGACCAGCAGCGTCTTGGACTGTTCGACCCCGTATCCGTCGAACAAGACGGACCTGGCCGGGTCCAGCGCGTACTGGTACGGAACGACGAGCACCTTCGCCTCCTGGGCGGAGAGCCTGACCAGCTCGTAGGGACAGGCGTGGATTGACTCTCCTTTGAGGAGCAGGTCGGAGTGGTCAGGGATTCTCTGCCCAATCTCCCGGACGGTCGAGTCGAGCTCGGGACCGAGCAGGGCCATGTTGAGGAAGTAAGAGCACAAGTTGTTGCTGACGTTGAAGCCGCAGTACCACCCGAAAGACTCCTGAGACACCGTGTACGATATCCGTTTCTTGAGAAGGCAGTAATCGATCTTGGAGTGGAGCGAGGCCGCCTTGAGCGGGAGCTTCTTCTGTAGCTCGGAGAGTTCCTGAACCACCCTGTGGATCTGACGCTTGGTCCTGCAGGTGTAGACGACCCTGCAGCGAGCCTCCTCAGCCGCAGCCACCGCCCCGCAGAGCACGGCAGCTGTCTTACCGAAACCGCNTCATGGCCTCCACCAGGATTGTCCCTCCACCGATGCACTGCTCGTAGACGCGTGTCGCGAGTTCCTTCTGGCCCGGGCGATACTCATCGTATGCAAAGAAACTGTCCAGATCCAACCATTGAGATTCGGACTTGGTATTTTAGCGGCGCTAGACCGAGATCTTCGTCATGTAGCCTTCGTCGGCGAAGAGCCTGGCCGTCGCCCTCTCCACCGCCGTTCTGTCCTTCTGCGTGGTGTAGATTCTCAGAACGTCCATGTAGCCGGCTATCGAGCCGACGAGTGGAAGCTCGCTCAGCCTCACCGTCCTGTGCTGGACCTTCTTCCCCTGACCCGAGACGAGCTTGAGCGTTGTTAGGGCCTGCCTCGTCGACGTGTAGGGCACCGAGGGCGTCGTGGAGACATCGAAGTAGATGTGCATCTTGTCTACCTTGGCAGCCTTCGCCAGATCAAGCACCAGCTGATTCCTCATGCTGCTCTTGCCGAAGAGTTCCTCGACCACCCTGTCCCTGCGCTGCACGATGCGCTCGAGGACGCACTTGACCAGCCGCCTGTCCCTGAAATCGTTCGCGAGCCGCTTCGCCTCCTTGAGGTCGGGGGTGGTCGCCTCCAGCCCGACCAGATCGTGAAGCACTACCTCGTCGGTCATCTCGAGATACCTGTCCAGGTCCGAGAGGTCCGTGAGGTGTAGGGCATCGTCGGCGAGCTTCATCGCGTTGACTAGCATTATCTCCGCCGCTCTGACGGTCCTGTGGAAGTAGACGACCTTGAACATCTCGTACCTGGCTAAGAGAAGGGCTTCGAACGCGTAGAGCGCGGCATCGTCGAGCGCAAGGTGCTTGTCGGCCACCCTGAGCGAGTCGATAACCCTCCGTATGTCCACCTGGCCGTATTCGACGCCGGTGAAGTACGAGTCGCGGAGAACGTAGTCCATTATGTCGGCGCTCAGCCCGCCGGCCACGATCTCATTCATGAAGGCCGGGTAGGACGTCCCCTTCCCGACCGCGAACCCCGACATCTTCCTCGCAGAGAACCCGTGCTTGCTCAGAACGTCTCTGATGGAGGTCTCCCTCACTATCCTCTGGGAGATGTCTTCGTGGGTGACATTCGACTTGTCTGCGAGCACCTCCTCGTACATGTGAGAGAATGGGCCGTGCCCCACGTCGTGCAGGAGGGCCGCGAGCCTCATCTCTTGGATCTGATCGGCGGAAACGTCCGCGTGACGTGAGACCGCCTCGGCTATCTCGCCAGCGACGTGCATGGCGCCGACGACGTGCTCGAAGCGCGTGTGGACAGCACCTGGGTAGGTAAGGTACGCCCCAGCGAGCTGGTGGATCCTCCTCAGCCTCTGGATGAAAGGCGAGTCGATCGCCTCNTCTCTCGACCTCGGTTATCTCAATGTAGCCGTGGACCGGGTCCCTTATCTCAGCCACGGGTCGGAGCTTCATCGCGCGCTCTCCCGCTGAACCTTGACCGAGCCGACCGACGGCAGGAGATTTGCCACCTCCGCCATGATGGAACGATGGATCTCTCTGATGCCTCTGGAGGCGTCGATGACCCTCCAGCCGAACCTGGGGGCGAGCCTGCGGTAGGCTTCTCTCGCCTGCTCCTGAATCCTCCAGTTCAACTCGTACCTGTCGGTCGTGGAAGGCCGCCTCCTGGAAGTGGCCGCGGGTGGGGCATCCAGAATCAGGACCAGGTCGGTCTTCGGGAGCCCGGACTCGAGGCTGACCAGCCAGTCGAGTTGGAGACCGTTGGCTATGCCGTACGCCAAGTTGGACTCTGTGTACCTGTCGACTATGCAGACATCGGCACGGGCCAGGAGAAACTCCAGCCTGCCCTTGTTCTCCCACCTGTTGGCCGCGAAGAGCATGTGCCTCACCTGCGCGGGATATGGTCTCTTGCCGTGCAAGAAGTCGTGTATCTCCCTTCCGAGGCTTGTGGAGTAGTCTGGGAACGAGGCCGTCTCCACGACGAGGCCCTTCGACCTCAGCCAGGCCGAGAGAAGCGTCGTCTGCGTCCGCTTGCCCGCTGCGTCGATTCCTTCTATGCCTATCAGGACGCCTTTCTTCGGAATCTTGTCCACCGCAGGCTCGGAGGTTTCCAGAGGTTCTAATGTTTTCTCATAAGACCAGTGCTGCCCCAAGCAGGACAGCTATCGAGAGGGCAGAGGCTGCGGCGTACGCCCTTGCAAACCTGGAGTTCCTCCGCGTAATGCTGGCGAATTCGTCCAACGCCTCCGAACCGAAGACGCTGACCTCGCTCGTCAGCTTTCCCGAGCCGTACTTGCAGACCGCTAGCCTCGACTCGGCCAGCCGCGCCAGCCGGACGGTCTCGGCGACGATCGAGTCCAGTGGGGTCGCCTCCCCTAGTGCGCGATACCCACGGTCGACGGTGAGACCGCGAGCTGCGAGGTCGTGGCTGTCTGATGTGCAGAACTCGAGCAGGCTGAAACCCCCGGCCTCGAGTGCAGTGGCCACGGCCTGGCGTAGCGTTGAGACTGCGTTGTTGGCATCGGCCAAGACGAGAGCCCACTTTGTCCCGCCGACCTCAAAGAGCGTCAGTGCCATGCCGTTGGTTGTGATGTCTCCCGAAGCGACAAAGTCTGTCTCCTTGGAGTGGGCGTAGCCCATCCGGAACGGTCTCGGCGCGGCCTCGGAGACCCTCTTGATCAGGTCGGCCCAGCCTTCGTTCTGCAGGTCAGGTTTCTCCCTACCCTCGTCGATGGAGTTGTGCGCATCCACCAACGAAAAATCGTATCCCGCTGGTGTGGCGAGAGCTGTGAGGTTCTTCTCTGCCTCCGTCTCCATGTCATCCGACCCGTAGGGTGCGAAAGAGACCGTGAGAAGCAGGTCGCTGCCAAAGATGCACGCCGACGCCGTCGCTTTCCCGATCTTCGTCGTCAGCGGTCCCTTGATCATCGCGACACCTCCGTCGACGCGCACGTTCTCTGCAAGCTTCCTCAGTTCGTCGGCGTATCGTCTCGCGCTCGCGTTGGTCGATAGGTTGTTCTCGTGGCCCCCCGGTCTGTGCAGCGTCAGCACGCGGCCAAGCCCTTCGAACGAGTGGGAGATCAGTCCCGGCAAGTTGTAGCTTCCCACGGGATAGAAGGGCCCGGGGTGGACGCCCGGAAGGACGACGAGTGTGTCTCCGTCATCCTTCCTGAACCTGAACACCTTCGATGACACCGTCGCTCTCGAGGCGTGGGCGTCGATTACGCTCTCGAGATCAGATGCGTCGTTGTTAGCCCAGGTTTTCATGAAAGCTTGGAAGAGTTTTACACTGCTGTATCCTCTGCTAGTTCTTCTCAACCTGAGAATCGGCGTGAACATCGCGGCGATGAGGAATGCGAGCAGCCCGGGGACCAGGGCGACCGTGTCGAAGATAGCAGCCCCCGAGACCAAGAAGACGGCAGTCGTGGCAAGAGGATGAACCACGGTCAAGATCGCGGAGACGGACGACCTCTCGATGAACGCACCACTGATCACCAGGAACTCGAACCCCGCGCACAGGAATCCTCCGAAGACCACAGAGTTGCCCGCCGAGTGGCTCGACGGCTGGAAGGAGGCGTAGACCAGACCGAGCGCGGAGCAGACGAACCAGACCATCTCACCGACGAAGACTGCGGCCATGCTCCTCCTGAAGGTGGCTATGCTGGTCCTGTCAGAGAGTCTTGCGGTCCCAGCTATGACGAAGGATGAGAGGACGGCGGCTGCGAAGGTGAGGATGAAGGTCGACCCTGCCCTAGTGAAGCCGACCGCCGCTGCGCTCAAAGCGAGCGAGGCCGCTCCGGTGCAAACCACCAGAACCCAAGTCCGTGGGAGGACGAAGAGATGTCTGTACCTGGAAGCCAGCGCCTCTGTCGAAGATTGGCCTACGGCAGGAGGCGTGTCATCTGAAGAGTATGTTGATGACAATTGAGACAGCGATGAGGGCTATGGATCCCACGAGTACGATCTCTGGCTTGATCTTGACGCCCTCTGTCTCTTCGTTGAAGAAGGTGAGAAGGCCTGCGCTTGAAGCGGGCATTGGAGCGTTGTTCTTCTTGCTGCTCATCGATGCCAAGTCCTACGAGACCGTTCTTAAGTGTACCGTCACGCCTCTAGGCTCCGTGAAACGTATATTACATCTCCCGGCGCTTTTCACGACATGCCCAGTTACCAGGATGCGTTCAACTCCGTAGTAAGGGACGTCAGGTCCCACGAGAGATGGTTCTCAGAAAGCCTTCCGATGATAGCCAGCGAGAACCTGGCTTCTGAGCCCGTCCGGCGCGTGCTCTCGTCGGACCTGGGGCACAGGTACGCTGAGGGGTGGCCCGGAGAGAGGGTGTACGCAGGGTGCAGATACATCGACCAAATCGAACTGCGGGCCATCGCCCTGGGAAAGAAACTGTTCAAGGCCGACCACCTCGACGTCAGGCCCGTTTCGGGCGTCAATGCGAACCTCGCAGTCTATTCAGCGCTGAGCGGACCCGGGGATATGATGATGGCGCTTTCCATACCCAACGGTGGGCACATCTCGCACGGGAAGAAAGACTTCGGCGGTTCGGCCGGGCTCGTCCACTCGTTGGAGGTGTCGTACTTCGCCTTCGACAAGGAAGCGATGAACATCGACGTCGATGAAACCAAGAAGCGAATCGCTGTGCTGCCATCTCTGAAACTAGCGATGTTCGGCTGCAGCCTGTTCCTCTTCCCTCACCCTGTGAGGGAGCTGGCGCAGACAATCCGCGACAAAGGTGGAACAATCTGCTACGATGCGGCTCACGTGGCGGGGCTCATCGCGGGAGGCCAGTTCCAAGACCCGCTTCGGGAGGGGGCCCAAGTCATGACTTTCAGTACCCACAAGGTGCTCTTCGGACCCCAGGGAGGAGCCATAGCGGCGACCGCTGAGCTCGCGGAGCCGCTCAAGAAGGCCGTCTTCCCAGGTACAACCAGCAACCATCACCTGCACAACGTGGCTGCGAAAGCCATGGTCTTCGCCGAGTTCCTGCAGTTCGGGCGCAGGTACGCGAAGGACGTCGTGGGAAACGCTCAGGTGCTCGCAGGGAGGCTGGCCGAACTCGGTGAGAAGGTGCTGGGGGAGAAGAATGGCTACACGATGTCTCATCAAGTCGCACTCGACGTGACGAAGTACGCCGACGGAGGGGTCATAGAGAGATTGCTGGAGAATCAGAACATCATAGTGAACAGGGAGCCGATTCCAGGCGACCTGCAAGCGGGAAGGCACTACACGAATCCTGGCGGGATTCGACTGGGGGTCCAGGAGCTGACCAGGCTCGGTATGGGCAGGTCTGAGATGAAAGAGGTCGCGGAATTGGTTCACCTGGGTCTCGGCGGAGAGAAGAAGCGCGAAGTCGTAATCAGAATCAGGGAGCTCAGGAAAGGGTTCCAGAAGGTCAGGTACTCGTTCAGGAATACGCCGGCCTACTCATTCCGCTAGGGCGGGTTTCAGGAAGTCCGTAAGTTCGAGCTGGTCCGCCTTCCTCTCCCCCTGGAACAGCTGGTCAAGCTCTCTCCTCACGACGTCCAGCCTGTTCTTCAGGTAGGGGTCCACGTCGTACTCCCTCGCCAGTCTCTGAGCGATCGACAGATACTTCTCCACCGACGCCCTGGTGAGCGTCTCCCGGATCTCTCCGCCGCAGTAAGGGCAGACCCAAGAGACCGGAGGTCGGCGTATGGTGGCGCTGCACTTCTTGCACTTGAATGCCTGGGTGGCGTACTTCTTCGTGTTCCCCATGATGTCCCTGATGAGGTGGGTCTTGATTATCGACTCAACCACCTCCTTGGTGGAGACCGCCTCGACCTTGGAAGCGACCTCGATCTGCTTCGCTATCTTCTCGTTGAGCGACTTGAGTGTCGAGTAGGCGGCTCTCGAGTGCTTGACGGTCAGCGCCGAGGTCGCGTTGGTGAACCCGTAGCCATAGAACTGCCTCTCGTTGTCCAGCCTTGACCCGATCCTCTCTATCAGGCCCTCGAGCGCCGAAGCCGGAGGGGAGCCCTGAGTCTTCTCGTAGAACTCCGCCGGGTACCTGGAGGCGATGTCGAAGTTGTGAGCCTGCTCGTCAACCTCGGCGGGAATGAGCACTGGCTGGACCAAGAGCGGTGTATCCATCAGCCCACCGATCTGGTTCGGTATGAACTCCTTGGAGAAGTTGAGCAGGGCGTCGGGTGGCAAGAGCAGCGAGTCCCCGTCGCCNGTCGCAGTCCCTCCTCTTCGCGGCGTGCCAGCATGGATTGGCGAAGCAGACCTGGGCCTGGGAGAACCCAACTAGGCGCCCTATCACCCCCACCGAGGTGTGGGGGGCGAGCCCCATCACGACCCTCCCAATCATGTCCTCGGGCTTCGACGCGTTGTAGATCGGGGGGAGGCCGTAGAGGCTCTGCAGCTCGTCGTCCACGAACTGGGCCATCCTGAGCAGGTCCTCGGAGATGTCCCAGGGGACGACGATGTCCTGCGGCTTGAGGTCGAGTACCTGGGAGTCGGAGGTGAGTGGGTTGCCCTCTCGGTCGAGGTCGTAGCCGAGCTTGATGAGTTCCTCGATTCCGGTCGTGACGTCCGAGGGCCTGAAGTGAGTCAGAGGCGCGTTGGTGACGTCTATGCGGAGCGTCCCGTCCTTGTAGACGAAGACGTTGTGTTTACTCCTAACCACGCCCTTCTCGAGGGCCTCTGGAGTCCTGGTCGCGCTTGTCAAGCCCTTGACACCTTTGACCGGCCTGTTGTGATCGTATGGTATGACGGCACTTATCGCGTCGACCTTCGCCTTCAGGTCGTAGGTGAAGTTCGAATGAGTGTCGGTCTTGATTCTGCAGTTGGGGCAGGTCGACTCGTCCGTCGAGAGTCCGCACCTGGGGCACGTCAGATATCGCTCGGTTGGTTCGCCGCAGACGTCGCACCTCGCGGAGAGCCTCCTCGCGTTGCAAGCGGGACACACCATGTTGACCACGTCTATGTTCACCCTCCCTTCCTTGGCGGCGGTCTGGACGTTGCGCATCGGTCCTCCGGCGGACCCGACTGGGAAGAGGCCGTGCACCGGGGGCTTCATCCGCCTCGTCATTGCCTTCTCGGGTCTCCCAACTCTGACGCCTACAGTCGAAGTGCTCTGGCGCCCCAGTCGTATTCCCGAGAGCTGGCGGACGGCCTCGATGGGGTCCGGGTTCTCCGGAACTTGCGAAGACTCTAGGTTGAGCAGCTCGGCCACCACCGCCGCAGTATCGCCCTCCAAGACTGCTCTCTCGCCGTCGACCCTGTGTTCGAGGAGCGCGCTCTGGAGAATCCATTGCAGGTGGCGTGTGCTGATGTCCACGTGCAGGTCGCTCCCGACCCTCTTGCAGCTCGATCGAAGCGCCTGAAGGTCTGTTCCAGTCAATCTGTCGAAGCGCGGGGTGTACCTGGGGTGGAGCGGTATGCCCAGGGTCCTGGATATGATTAGGGCTTCGCGCAGCGTCGGAGTCTCGGAGTTGCTCGACGTCAGGCGCTCCAGGGACTCGATCGAGAGCCCCGCCTCGGCAAGCCGCGTCCGCGCGTCCGGCACCGAGCCCAGGGCCCGCTCGAGATC
>OCOJ01033838.1_pt1 | contig 37938 bp, 41 predicted proteins | sample 1539251 | NCBI WGS metagenome assembly OCOJ01 (sample SAMN01911457, study PRJEB22624) | soil metagenome | biome: Soil | place: Malaysia | collected 2012-04-30 | depth RA_metagenome m
CTAGACAAGGCGGATGAAGACCGATCTTCAGGTCGCCGACTTCAGCAGGCTGCGCCTTCCCAAAGCAGGCCGGTGTAGCTCCTGCAGTTGCAACCTCTCACAGCGCAATGTTCCCGCAGAGGCAGCGAAGGGAGCACTCCCTCCGTCTTCCACTTCAGGTGGGCTTCCTTGGGGTGCTGGCAGCTCCCGCACATGGCGATGGTCTCGGCTCTCTGAACCATGAACTGTAAGTGCTCCGAAATCTATTAAGCGCTTGTGGATTTCAGATTCTGTTCGCACGCCCGTTACATGGAGGCCAGATTCTAGGCGCGGCGCCCCGGGCGTCCGGGCCGGTGCGCCAGAGCCACAGACGCGCCGTTGACCCGCAGCCGCCGCCAGCCAGGCGGCACTGGGACGGCGGGGCTGAGCGTGGATTAGGCCCGTCGGTTTGAATCTCAATCCTGAGAAACATGCCCCTAGCATAAATAACATGGTTACCCGAACAGGTTAGGAACGATGAATACGAATCTTCTGACCATAGCTTCGATGATAATACTCCTCTCGATTGGCATAGGGATCGGGTGGGGCTTCCAGACAACGGTGGTCGCCTCCCCTGCGCCCACGGTCACGGTGACCGCCACGCAGACCTCGACCGTCACCCAGGGGTCGAATTCGAGCGAAGGGCCCTACGTGCTGACTCTCATCCTGACCACGGGCAACAACTTCAATTCTTCGGTGGGCGACCAGCCCGCCTACTACGTGCTCACTCCTCATGGCCTCGAGTCGAGCGCGAACATCGCGCTTCCCGCCGGGAGGCTGATCGAGCTTGTAATCGTGAACTATGACGACGGAAACGCGACCCTTGAGAGCCCCCAGTACGCCGACGTCCAGGGGACCGTGAACGGGACGATGACGTACGCGAACAACGACAACGTCAACTCCTCTCAGGACGCCATGGGCATGATGATCAGCGGAGGCCAGACCGTCTCCGCGGTCCCGGCCGCCGAGATAGCCCACACCTTCACGATTCCCGCGCTGGGAATCAACATCCCGGTGCCGGTCTCGTCGACTGTGACCGCCTACATCAAGATCGACAAGGCAGGGACGTACACCTGGTTCTGCGAGACCACCTGCGGCAGCGGCGCGACCGGCCTCGAGGGCGCCATGTCCACGCCCGGTTGGATGACCGGCAGGGTGGCTGTCACGGAGTCCCTCCTGTCGCCGCCCGTCTCCACCGCGCCGACCGCGGGCACGGGCTCTTCCGCCGGGCCCTACATGCTAACCCTCGTCGAGATAATGGGCAACGTCTGGAACTCGTCGGTCGGGATGCAGCCGCGCTTCTTCGTCCTCGGGAGCAACGGCCTCGAGTCATCGGCCAGCATCTCCCTGCCGGCGCACAGGCTGATCCAGGTGACCATCCTTTCCTATGACACGCCCACCCCGAACTCCACCGCCTCCGAGGCCAAGGTCATGGGGACCGTCGGGGGGAAGATGTACCTGATCAATGGGACGACGGCCAGCATGACGGACGCCAGCATGGCCATGTCGCCCTGGGGGGCCAACGTCACCTCCGTTCCGGTCGCCTCCCTCGCCCACACGTTCACCGTCCAGTCGCTGGGGATCAACATCCCCGTGGTGGGAGGCTCTACCGAGATGGCGTACCTCTATTTCGACCAGCCAGGCACCTACACGTGGCTCTGTCTGACCCCGTGCGGCGCAGGCCAGGGCGGGCTCGCCGGCGCGATGGACACCCCCGGCTGGATGACTGGCACCTTAGTGGTCTCTTGAGTCAGAAGAGCACGAATAAGGCAAGGCTTGCCGGAGCCTGCCGCCGATGAGCCAGGACGAAGGCGGCGAGTCTGCCGCCGAGAAGCCAAAGGAGGACGAAGGCTCCCGAAGGAACTTCCTGAAATCCGCCCTGGGCGTGGGCTTGGTCCTGCTGGTCGCGGGGATAGGCGCCGTGACGAAGTCGCTCTGGACGCCGAGCACATCGGGCAGCGGAACCCCGGGGTTCCCGAGATACAAGGTCTCCAACATCTCGGCCCTCCAGGTCGGCGCGCCTGTGGTCTTCAACTACCCTCTCGACGACCAGCCCAACGTCCTCGTGAAGACGGGGCAGAAGGCGGCAGGGGGCATGGGCCCGCAGGGAGACATCGTCGCGTTCAGCATCGTCTGCCAGCACCTCGGCTGCGTCGTGGGGTATCAGGCACCGGGCGCGTCGCCAGCCTGCAACCCCTCGTTCAAGGCGCCTGGGCCCCTGGGCTACTGCTGCTGCCACGGGAGCATGTTCGACTTCACGAACGGCGGGAAGGTCATCGGAGGCCCGTCACCCCGTCCGCTCCCTCAGGTGGTCCTCCAGATAGACGGGACGACGGGAGACATCTACGCCGTGGGGATGGGGCCGCCGACCATCTTCGGATACAACACCGGCTCCTCTGACGTTTCCCACGACCTGCAGGGAGGCACCCCGGTGGGCTGATGCATGGCCGAGAACAGAGATGACGACGGGCGCGTCGCCCGCCTGGCGCGGTGGTTCGACGCCCGCCTCGGCCTCTCGTACCAGTTCCTGAGGCCGGTTCCCCAGTATGCCATCAACCCCTTCTACTGGCTCGGGGCCCTCGCGGTCGTCGCATTCGTGATCCAAGCGGTGACCGGGATGCTGATGATGCTCTACTACGTCCCCGACCCGACGCAGGCCTACCCATCGACGCAGTTCATCTTCCAGAACGTCAGCTACGGCCGCTTCCTCGAAGGGGTCCACCTCTACACGGCGTACGCGATGATCATGCTCGCCTTCATGCACATGATGAGAGGGTACTTCGTCTCCGTCCACAAGAAGCCCAGGGAGATCATGTGGGTCGTGGGGATGGTCATGGGCTTCGTGACCCTGGGGGCCGGGTTCACCGGCTACCTGCTCCCCTGGACGGTCGTTTCGAAGTCGGCCACGGACGTCGGGACCGGGATGATATCCGCCCTACCCCAGCCCGTCTCGTCGTTCCTGACCTTCCTGATCGCAGGGAGCGGAGGGGACGCGGCGGAGCTCCTGCGTTTCTTCGACCTCCACGTAGTGGTCCTCCCGGCAATCCTGCTGGTCCTGCTCGTGGTGAAGATGTTCATGCTGGAGGCCCACGGCATATCCGAGCCCGCCACGGGGCCCGAGCCGCTCCCCGAGGCGAAACGCAAGCTGATACCCATCTTCCCCGACGTCTCGTTCTACCTCGTCGAGCTGGCGGCCCTCTTCGGCGCGGCGATGCTCGTAATCTCCGCCATCTTCCCCCCGGCGCTCCCCCCGGAGTACTCGGCCGCCGTGGCGTCCCAGTACGTCGCTCAGCCCGACTGGTACTTCCTCTGGATCTACCAGATACTCAAGATCTCGTTCTTCGAGCCCAACGGACCCCTCGGGGCTTACGGGCTCCCCGTGGCGCTCACGCTCGTGACCCTCGTCTTCGTGGCTCTCTTCCTCCTCCCGTTCCTGGACAGGGGCCCGACGAGGCGGATCAGCAGGAGGCCGGTCTTCGTGACTCTGGGCGCCGTGTTCGTCTCTGAGATCGCGGTGCTCACGATATGGGGCTACCTCACTCCGGGCAGGGCGATCCCTGACGAGCAGGCAGCGCTCGTGCTCGGCGGGACCGCGGTCGCCACAATGGTCCTATCCCTGATGTCCTACAGGCTCGTATACCGGGCTTTCGGGAAGGGCCTCTCAGGCGGGTCCGCGGCGCCCAAGGCCCCCGTCAGCTCCTCAGGGGTGTGGGCCGCGGTCGCGTTCGTCGCTCTCTTGGGGCTCGGCTCCTTGGCCATGGGCAACGCCGTCGGCTCCCTGGCCGGGGTCGTGTCAGGGGGGGCGAGCGTGGGCGCGCTCTGGTCCATGGCGGCCTCCGCCGCAGCCCTTGCCATCGCCCTGCTGGGGACCGTCTACCTGGTCTACCGGCTCGATTTGGGGACGGGGGCGATCAAGAGGCGCGTCCGGGCCCTGGAAGTGGGGTGGAGGGAGTGACCTCGCCGGCAGAGTGGGGGAGGGTCAAGACCCTGGTCGTGCTCTTCCTGGTCTTGCAACTCGTCTCCCTGGTCCTCCTGTGGTCCCTGAACCCGCTGAGCCCGAGGGCCGAGTCGGACTTCGCGCTACTCCTGGCCGCCGACCTCGTCGCCTTCGCGACCGTCTCCTACATCGTCAGGAAGGGGAACAGGGGCGAGAACGCAAAAGGCGGGTTCGTGCTCGGAGGCTCGGTAGTGGCGCTGCTCTTCATGCTCCTCGTGCTCGTCGTCTAGGTGCCCGGGATTGAGACGTGTGAACCTGCTTCTCGCCTTGCTCGGGGCCGGCGCAGCGGGCCTCGCGGCGGCCGCAGCCTGGTATCTCGGCGCCTTCCAGCGACAGGCGACGGGATCGTCCGGGATGGGAGGCATGATGGGGGGAGGCTACTCTGGCATGACGATGGCTGCACCGGCAGGCTTCTGGGGCGTGGTCGCGGCGTTCCTGGCCCTCGCCATCGCGGGTCTCGCGGGGGTCGTTTACTATGCGGCGTTCCCCGAGATCAGGACCGGCTCCGGCGCGGCTGTGCCAGCCGCGGTCGCGGAGGCGGAGCCGCAGATGAGCTGGGGCGTGCTGATGCGCACCTCCAAGCCAGAGGAGAGGAAGGTCCTGGAAGTCCTCGCGTCTCACGGGGGGACATACCTGCAGAAGTTCGTCGTGAAGGAGTCAGGGCTGAGCAAGCTCAAGACCCACCGGATAGTCTCCCGCTTCGCCGAGAGGGGTGTGATATCCGTGAAGAAGAGCGGGAACACCAACGAGGTCAGCCTAGCGCCCTGGCTCCACCCGGGAGCGCCTGAGCCGTAGCCGTCTGATGCGCCCCTGAAACCGTTTCAACGTTTCGTTTCAGCGAACCACCATAACCCCCTGGCAGCCATACCGGTCGACAGGAGGTGAAGAAGAATGGAGAAAAGATTGGTTGCAATCATCGGGGCCGTGGCAGTGGCGGCGGCGGTCATCTCGATCGGCGCAGTCTACGCGGCCAGCGGCCAGGTGCCGACCACCACGCCCGGTACCGCCTACGGATACGGCTACGGAGGCATGATGGGCAGGGCGGGGTACAGCCACGGTCCCAGCATGATGAACGGGTACGGCCAGGCCGGAGGATACGGGGGCATGATGGGCGGACACGGAGGGATGATGGGAAGCGGCGGGGCAGCCTACATGCGCCAGTACATGTGGCGCTTCATCAACTCGACGTCGGCGCCATAGAGGGAGTCAGTCAGGCGAAGGAGGCCCGATCAGGGCCTCCACCCTCAGTCTTTCCTTCGCTTGGTGAATGGTACCATCGTCGGCACCTGGTCGCAGTACTTCCTGTACTCGTCTCCGAAGAGCGCTCTGAGCTCCTTCTCCTCGAAGGGGATCAGGAGCAACCTGAACCATAGGAAGACGACCACGGTGGCGACCATGACGAAGGTCAGAGACGAGACCATGGCCCAGCCCAGGGTCATCACCACGACTCCCGCGTACAGGGGATGTCTGACGTACCTCTGAGGGCCGGTGACGACGAGCGGCTCGGTCCGACCGGACGGCTCAGCGATTGGGGTCCGCCTGAACATCTTGGTGAAAGTGACGTAGGTCGAGACTATGACGGCCGACGGACCTCTATGGCTGAAAAGCCAGGCCATGAGCGCCAGCCCCGCGATTACGATCGCGCCCCCGGTCACCCTGACCGGCATCGGCAGGGCCAGAGTCTGCGGGAGTCCGAGGACGACGGTGACCGCGTACGACGCTCCGAACAACGCCAGGATGACCAATGCTATGGTCGGGAAGGCAACGGCGGCAGCTTTCCGCACATCGGACTCGGCACCAGCGGAACCCGAGGTTACCACCCTCCCGCCTCCCACATGAATCCTGCTCCCAAACGATTCAGCACCCCACAGTCCGGGCGGTCGGGTCGGGCAATCGCTGAATCAAGACGATTCTCATCTATTATCAGTTTCCAACCTTCCGGTTCGCCTGCGAGTTTATCTGACCCTTCGGCCGCCGACAAGCCGAGTCGAACCGGGAGTTGGGCGTGAACATCAGACCGGCTACTCCAGCGGACGTCGCACAGATTGTCTCGCTCTGGAAGGATTTCATGAACGACCCGGCGGCCATAGACACACCCATCCCGACCCATGAGGAGAACATCAGGAGGCAGGCCAAGTTCATCGACGAGCTGATCAGAGAGAATCCGAGGCAGGCGCTGGTCGCCGAAGCTGATGGGGAGATGGTGGGATACATCTTGTACAAGATCGAAATCATCCCGCCCCTCGAGATACGGACAAAGCTGAGCTACATCTACGACGTCTATGTCAGGCCGGACCACCGAAGGCAGGGGGTGGGAAGGAGCCTCATGCTGGCATGTCTCGAGGAGCTCCGAGAGTCCGGGCCCCGTCACGCGAGGTTGAACGTCTGGACGGAGAACGAGGCCGCGATAAGGCTCTACAGGAGCGTCGGGTTCAAGGACCACCTCATGGTGATGAGGGCGGACCTTGGCTGACGGGTCTCCCCACGAAGTCCTGCCGTGCGCGGAGCTTCCCTAGAACCCGATGGCCTCGCTGACAAAGACGGTGTGAATCCTGCCGGGTCGCTCCCTCTCGACGATTAGGATCTTCCCGATGGCGCTGCCCGGATAGCCCAGGGCCTTCATGCGCCTGTCCTCGAGAGGCAGGGAGTGCTCCCTGACGCGCCTCAATCCTTCCTCCAGGGTGGGAACAATCTTCTGCGTTCCGACCACCCAGATGACCTTCTGTGCCGTGTACGCGTACGGGGCGAGCTGGCTGCCTCCGCCGCTTACGATGATCGCCTCGCCGGACTCCGTCACTGCGTGGACGCTCCCCAGGAAGTACTGGCTCAGCGCCGCCTTCCGGCGCAGGTCCATCTGCCTCGACGGGTCGGTCTCCGCCTGGATAGCCGCCTTGAGGTTCTTCCAGGGACGGGCGCCCGACTTCAGCAGGTCCACGAACCCGATCTCTTCGAGCGTCTTCGATGAGCCGGTCATGACCTCGGCTCCGTCCGGGATGAGGCGCTTGACCGCCTCCAGCGCCCGAGGCCTGTCGGCTACGAGTTCGGCTGAGATGCCCCTCGCCTTCAGCGCCTCTATGGTCTTCGCCACCACCGCGTCATCTGCAGGTTGTGACCACAAGGAGCCTGCACTCTGAAGCTGAGATTCCATCGCCGCTCTGGGGCCTGCAGGAAAGGCCAGGATTTAAGCAAGTAGTAAAGCTGGACTAACTTGGTAACGGCTACTTACATGCAGCACCTAGCCTGAGATCCCCACTCTTCTCCTGAAATCCGCGTAACGCGGGTCCTTCCTGACATCGGCTAGGAGCGGGTGGACCTCGACGTTGTAGGGCCAAGAGTGGATCTCCGCCTGCCGCGTCAGGGCCCTGAAGCATTCGTCGACGTCGCCCAGAGCCGCGGAGATGAAGAGGTGGCCGTAGAGCCTCGGCGCCTCGGTCTTGCTCATGTCGAGCCTCTTCATCTCTTCGAGCGCCCCCTGCCTATCACCTTTCAACGCATTCAGCACCCCCTGGTCCAAGCGGACGAAGGTCTCTTCGGGGTTTATCGCGTTGCCAAGGTCGAGCATGTCCTGGGCCGCGCCGAACTCCCCCTTCGTCATGTAGCACTCCGCGAGGCTCGCGTAGATGCGCGGGTTCTTCGGGTTCATCTCCTTCATCTTCCCGAGGACCTCAAGGGCATCCCCGACCCGGCCGGCCGACCTGTAGGCCATCGCGAGGTGGCTGGCGGCGGCGAACTGAAGGGGGTCGAGCTCGTGGGCCCTCTCATAGGAGGCGATGGCCTCCGAGATCCGACCGAACGTCGTATGCATGGCCCCGATTTCAAGGTGCGCTTCGGCGAGGTTCGGGTTGATGGCGACGGCCTTCTCGGCCTCGACAAGCGCGTCATCGAAGCGGTCCTGGAACGAATGGACCCCGGCCATGGCGGCGTGCGATTCGGCCCACTCCGGACCGATCTGCAGGGCCTTCCTGGCGGCCTCTTCACAGTGCGCCACTCCGGCGGTGAAGTCTTCATAGCCGCCGGTGATCATCCTGCTCCAGGCCAGCGTGATCGCCGAGTAGGCCCTGACGAAACCCGGGTCGTTGGCGACGCAGCGCTCGAGCAGCGCGAGGGCTTCCCTCAGGCTCGGCTCGGTCGAATCGTGAATGAGCTGGACCGCCTTCATGTAGTACATGTATGCGTTCAGGTCTGTGGTGTCCTTGCGCTGGGGCGCGGCGAGGACCCCTCCTCTCAGCGAGCCCGCCACCTTGGCGGCCACCTCGCTCTGGATAGCGAAGATGTCGTCGAGCTCCCTGTCGTATGTGGACGCCCAGAGGTGCTCCTCGCTCTGCGTCTCTATGAGCTGGGCCGTGATCCTTACCCTGCTGCCGGCCTTCCTCACGCTCCCCTCCATGACCGACCCCACCGCCAGCTCCCTCCCGATCTCCGAGACGCCCTTCTCCTTCCGCTTGTAGTTCATGACAGAGGTCCGGGCTATCACCCGCAGGCCCTGGATTTCTGACAGCTTCGTGATCAGCTCCTCGGTCAGGCCGTCGGCGAAGTACTCGTCGTTGGGGTCGGGGCTGAGGCTCGCGAAGGGGAGCACGGCCAGTCTCATCCTGTCGGCGGGCTGCGGGTTGGAGACGGACTCCTTCCAGGGCATGGCCATCCTGAAGACCTCGACCGGGGCGCTCACGTTCTTCAGCGGCCTGGAGCCCAGGCTCTCCAGCGGGAGCTCGAACTTGTTGTGCACATGGTCGTACACCTGGCGGGTGAGGCACACCCCGCCGTCCTCCGCCAGCGGCTCAATCCTGGACGCCACGTTCACCGCGTCCCCGGATATGTCGCCGTGGGACTCCACCACGTCCCCGACGTGGACTCCAATCCTCAGGTGGAGCCTCTTCTCCGCAGAGAGTGGGATGTTGAACTCCCTTACAGAGCGTTGGATTTCATAGGAGCATCTCACGGCGTCCAGGGCGTTGGGGAACTCCACCAGGAACGCGTCCCCTATCGTCTTGACCTCCCTTCCGCCGTGGCGCGCAAGTATCGGTCTGACGAGCCTGCGCTGCTCCTCCACTAGGGCGAGCGAAAGAGATTCGTCCCTCTGGCCGAGGGCCGTGTAACCGACCATATCCGTGAACATTATCGCGGCCAGCCGCCGCTGCGTCCCAGACAAACAGAAGGCGAAGCCCTGTTCGGCGGATAAAACCATTGCTCGGGCTTGTCCGACGGTACCTAGGCCGCGGGCCTTACGTTCCTGAAGACCAAGAAGAACCCGAGGATTCCCACGGCATAGAAGGCTGTGGCGAGGTAGAACGGCATCGCGAAGTACCCTGCCGCCAGCAGGACTCCCCCGGCAACAGTCGTCAGACTGTTAGGGAGCCTCCACACGATTGAGTTGACCGCGCTAGCGAACGACCTCTGTTCGGCAGGGATTATGCCCATGAGGAAGGAATCCGACAGCGGCGAAGACATGTTCATGAGGGCCGCCCTTACGATATAGAGCCCTCCTGCAATGGTGGCCGTCGGAGCAACGACCATGGAGAGCATGAACGCGGTCGAGCTCCCCTCGGCGACGACAATCGCCTTGACGATGCCGAGCTTCTTCGCGAGGAGAGGGCTTGCAACCGCGGCCAGGGCGATCGTCATACTTGATACCGCCAGAAGAGGGCCGCTGTAGGTGTCGGGAACACCGAACCGGAAGTAGAACCAAGTCGCCACCAGCGGGATAATGAAGCCGGCCCCTAGCCCGATCAGTCCGTTCAGCCCGGAGAACTTCCAAAGGCGCCCGAGAGTCCCCTTCATGACGCCGGTCGGCATCCTTTCAGGTTCGGCATAGCCCCTCAGTAGCAGCCCTATCCCGGCAGGGGACACAAAGCAAAGCCCGGCCAAGAGCAGGGTGGAGTACTGGTGGATTTGACCTGATTCCAGGCTTAGGGCCGACCCGATTGCGGGGAAGGCGATTGGGAGGGCGTAGCCAAGTCCGAACCCGAAGATCGACACGACGAACGACAGAGAGAAGGCGCTGTTTCGGTTCTCCGTCGTGGTCATGTCGGCAATCAGGGCGTTCCAGGTCGAAAGGAACGCCCCTTCGGTCAGACCGGCGATTGCGCTTGCCAGGAGCAGGGCATCCAACCGCGTCGTCAGGGCGTAGACCACCAGGGTGAACGGAAACGTCAGCAAGCCCAGAAGGAGGACTGGTTTCTTCCCCCTCCTATCCGCGTAGACCGCGAGAGGTATCGACGCAGCAACCGCGGCGATGCCGTTGGCACCCAGAATCAGGCCGACCGACCCCGGGCCGAATCCGATCTCGGGAAGGTAGGCTGATACCAGGACAAGGAAGTACCCATAGCCTATGGCAACGAAGAAGACGAGGCCGACGAACCAGGCGACCATCGGGGGGACTGACGAGAGGAACCCGCCACCCCGCTGGCGGTCCTCGGCCTGAGCCGTGGCCCGTTCTCCAGATCCCGGCAAGCCCTAGCCCTCGGGTCGGAGATAGGCTGCCCTTGCGATTCCCGTTGCCCCAAGCCCGATCACCAAGAAGGGTATCGCCCCTTCCCAGGCGACCAGGGCGCTGTAGGCTATCGGGACGGCGCAGAGCAGCACTGCAACCACGGCAGCGCCCCAGTAACGCTTCTGGATGTACAGGCTCGCCGACCAGGAGACGCCGAATGCCACCAGCAGGCCTGGCCACCACCAGTTGACAGCCCATACGACGCCGAACCCTATCAGAAAGAGGGCTTCGGAGATCCTCTGGCGCGTCAGTCCCGCGATTTCCTTTTGCATTCTATACCACCGCCAATAGTGACCAATAGTCATTATATTAAACCTTTGGTCACTATTCCATCCTTGTAGTTACCTTAAATATCAGACCAATCCCATTTGTTCCTAATGCCAAGGGTCCTTCCCGAGTACAAGACAATAGCGAGGACCAGGATTCTAGAGACTGCACGGGCGATGTTCAAGGAAAACGGGTTCAGTCAGACAACGATGGACGAGATAGCAGTCAAGCTCGGGATAAGCAAGGCGGCTCTGTATACCTACTTCAAGAACAAGGAGGAACTCTTCAAGTCAGCGTACGAGTCTTCTCCCAGGGAACTTGAGAAGATGATAGAATGGGTGCTCTCCAAAGGAGACGCTCAGAAAGCGTTTGGAGCGTTCTTTGACGAGGCGATGCCGAAGACCGGGAAGGGCGTCGCGCTTGACTTCGAGGTCATATCAGAGGCCGCACGAAACAGCGAGCTCCGGGAAGTCCTCAGNGAAAGCAGTTTGACGAGTACATGCATGCAGTGCAGCGGTGCATCGAGGCCACTAGCAAGCAGAAGAGAACGGACTCGCGAAGTCTGGCGGGGCCTATCACCGCGCTCTGGTATGGCATGGAGGCGATGCTCGTTTTGGGCTATCCGATCGCCGAAATCAGAGGCTTCTGGAACGGCTCGATGGAGAGGCTGCTGGGCCCGTGACAGACCTTCCCCAACGCGATGACAGCCACTCAGCGACTCCGATAACCTGACAAGAGTCAACCCTGTCCAATGCCCCTGGCCTCACAAAACAACAAGGCGGCGAGGCCGTCTCAACACGGCATGGAGCCGGTAGGTTCTCCTTCGGTAGGTGCTTTGCATTACGCGATTCTTCTTGACTCAAATCCATGAGACGTACTCACAACCCATTAAGTTTATTACCCCCAGATACCCACTCTATGCGGCGAAACTAACCTTGCCAAACGACGACTACGATGAGATAAGAGATGAGCTCCGGGAAGAGATCAGGACTCTCAAGAGCGACATCAAGCGGCAGATTGCGGACGCTATGGAGAGCTCCAAGGGCGGCTCTATCCACGTCGACATCCAGAAGGATGACGTGGCCCAGACCGAACCATCCTTCGTGGTCGTGAAGGACCTGGTCAGGCAAATCCGCGACGACGTCAAGGCCAGCCTCACCACGCGTGGCGAGATGGCAGTCGACGAACTGGTCGAGCAGATGCCCGACGAGAAGGCCGCGGACCTGCTGAAGTCCCTCGCCAGTCCTGAGCGGCTCAAGATTGCGAAGCTCCTCTACTTCGGACCGAAGACCTTCTCCGACTTCAAGAAAGTAACCGAGCTCGAAGGAGGCTCGGTCAGCCACCACGTCGAATACCTAGTGAACTCGGGCCTGATCACCCACGGCGATGAGGGGGGCTACAAGCTCACCCCACGCGGGAGGACCTTCGTGCGTACGCTTGCGCTGATGAACGAAGCGCTAGGAGGCGGGCAGAATTGATCGAGATAGGCCGCGAGCCGGGAATCACCTCCGCGTTCAGGAGGCTCCACTCCGTGATGGGCGGCATGTCTGCAATACTTCTGCTTGTCTGGCTGATCAGGGGACTCCTGGGCATCGAGAGCTACTCGCTGTACCTCCTGCTGGCTGCTTTCGGGTTCATACTCCTGAGCAACGTCTTCGACACCAAGACCAACGCCGGCCCAAGCAGGGCCGTCTCTGGCTTCCTATGGAACCTCACAGCGACGTCAATCATGGTCATCATCCTCATCTGGTTCCTCGGCTGGATTGCCGCTGTCCAGTCGGACACTCTCCCATCGGTTACGCTGCAGGGCGTCCAGCGGACCCTCCCCAGCTTCTACCCCGACCTTGTAGTGGCCGCGATCGTGACCGGCCTCGGGGCCTACGCCGCAGACAGGCTGGGCAGGGGGATGAGGCGCGCGGAGGCGTCCCGTCCGCCATTCATCGTGAGTGAGGGGAGCGGGCCTTCCCTGGGCGGCGCCAGGCTCACCGTAAAGCACGACACTATCGGCCTCCCCATCAAGCGCTCCGGGCTCTCGTTCGGATGCGTTCTGCAGGGAGACGTCTCCGCGTCATTCGAGACCCCCATGGGCATGGTCAGCGCTTCGCTCGCAGGCCCCGTGACCACGATGGGAATCCCCTTCGAGGGGAGGAAGGTCGGCAACTCGGAGGTGGTGAAGATGACGGGGAAGTCGACGAAGCAGCTCACCGAGGAGACCCAGATCGACCCCTCAGTACGGTTCAGGAGGCACGACTGGGGGCGCCGCGGGCACGAAGAGAACATCGACCTGCCGTTCGTCCACATCCACGAGGACGGCACCGAGGAGGTGGTGGAGGTCGGGCCCATCAAGGTCAGGGAGGGAATAGGCGGCGGACGCGTGAAGATAGGCCCGTTCGAGTTCGACTCGGACGGAAAACCGTTCCCGCGCAGCGCCTGGATCGCGAAGGGGGCCGGCGACTCGTTCGTCCGGAAGGACNGGCTACGAGATAACTGCCAAGTGGAACGGGAGCTCCCTCTCGCTCGACGCGGGCTCCATGACCCTCGCCGTCGGGTCGGACAGCTTCTCCTATTCCCCGTTCGAGGTGAAGACCGTCTCGCCCCTGCACACCCTGCGCGTGTCCCAGGACAAGGTCACCCTGGACACGCGGAAGTTCGCCCTGAACATCTCGGGGGACAAGGTCGTCCTCCGGGCCGAGGACAAGACTACCAGCACCGATTCGAAGACCCTGGCGGACGACCTGCGCGCGCTGCTGACGGAGACCGCGAAGGGCCAGGTCAAGGACGTCATGGAGGGGGTCCCCATCGACCTGAGCGAGATGCTGACCAAGACGGAGGAGGTCCTTTCGAGACATGGCTGAAGCCCTCGAGGTCGAGGCGCTCTCCAAGGTCTACAAGAGCGGCACGAAGGCGCTCAACGGGGTCACCCTGAACGCCGGCCGCGGCCAGCTCCTCACGGTGATAGGGAGGAACGGGGCGGGGAAGACGACGATGGTCCGCATCCTCACGACCCAGCTGGCGCCTACGTCCGGCACCGCCCGGATCATGGGAGCCGACGTCGTCTCAGAGCCCGAGAAGGTCAGGCCCCACATCGCACTGGTCCCACAGGAGGCACAGACCAACCAGTCCATGTCGCCCTGGGACTACGTGTACTACCTCACCAAGCTCGAGGGGTTCTCGTCTGCCGAGACGAAGGAGAGGGCGGTAGACGCGCTCCGCCAGGTCGACCTCACCGAGCTGGCCCGGAAGCCCTGCTACGCGCTGTCGGGAGGGGAGAGACGGCGGGCGATAGTGGCCGCAGCCATCGCCTCCAGCGCGGAGGTGCTCTTCCTGGACGAGCCGACGACCGGCCTCGACCCCATCATCAGGAGGCAGATCTGGGCGTCCCTCAGGAGGATGGTCGAGAGCGGCCGGACCATAGTGCTCACCACGCACCTCATGGAGGAGGCCGAGATGGTCTCCGACAAGATAGCGGTCGTCGACCACGGGTCGCTGGTGGCCTCGGGGACCCCCAACGAAATCAAGGGGACGGTCAGGGCCAAGGCCAGGGTCGTCCTGAAGGGGAACGGCGGTGACGGCTTCAGCTCCTACGGGGAGCTGGTCAAGCTGGGGGACAGGGAGATACTCTACCTGGACGACCCCCTCGACGCGAACGAGATCGTCTCGAAGTCGCTCTCCAGGGGGCTAAGCGCCGAGGTCTCCCCGGTCACCATGGAGGACGTGTTCTACAAGCTCCTCGGAGGCCAGACCGATTGAAGACTTTCTCCGACGCCTGGACCATCGCGAAGATGAAGTCCGTCCCGGACATGAAGCGGAACCCGCTCACCATCGCCATCCTGCTCCTCCTCACCGGGGGCATGCCCCTGACCTTCGTCTACATGTTCGGGGGCGCGACCAGCCTCGCGGGAGGGCTCGTGGGCGCGTTCGTGTCCTCCGCCCCGGCCCTGGCGCTCTTCGCGAGCGCCCAGGACATCAACTTCGACAACTACACCAAGCTGCGGCAGATCTTCGTCTCCAAGCCAATCCGCCCCGTCTCGTACGTCCTCGGGACCTCGCTGTCGTCGCTGATCTACTCGGCGCCCGGGATCGTTCTCTTCGGGGCCCTCCTCCTGCAGAGGGGGCTCTTCACGCCGGCGACCGCGCTGCTCGCCACCGGGGCGATGCTGCTCGGGTGGGTCGTCGTGAGCTCGATGGGCTTCATCCTGTCGGGCTACCTGATCAACGCGAGCCCGTACAGCATGAACGCCATCATCAACATATTCGCGTTCGGGATGGCGTACCTGACCCCGGTCTACTACCCCGCCAGCGCGCTGGGCGGCCTATCGTGGCTGTCGGTCCTGACGCCGATCTCGGCAGCGGCCAACATCGTGCGGACCCTCGGAGGGCTCGCGCCCATGAACGGCCTCACCCTCCTGAGCCTCGCCGTGCTCGTGGCCGAGGGGCTGCTGTTCACGCTGGTGTTCGTGGCCAGGTCCCGCTGGAGGGAGGACTAGCTCCTCTCCGGGTGGATGGGTGTCAAGAGTTGGACTCGAGGATCGCCAAGATTGGAGGAGAGATGTTCGAAGAGGAGGTGCTCCGGTCGCGCCTTCCCGTTGTCGTCGACTTCTACTCCGGCGGCTGCCCTCCATGCGAGGCGGTGTCCCCCATCCTCGACGAGCTAGCAGCCGAGTTCGAGGGCCGGGTCAGGTTCGTGAGGGTGAACATGGACGACGACGAGGCGCAGTCGCGCCGGCTGGCGGCCAAACTCGCTCTCTCCAGCGTCCCGACAGTGCTGTACGTCTCCGGCGGAGAGGTCGGGGGAAGGACGGTGGGCGTCGCCCCGGCGGCGGAGTTCAGGCGCAGGGCAGAGGCCCTCGCCGACGGAGACGGCCTGGACGACTCGTGCACGCAGCCGACCCTCGGCGAGTGATGCGCGCCTTGACCGCCTCGTTCTTATCCACGCTGAGTAGGGAGAAGCGACGATGAAGGCGATCCAGGTCACGGGCTACGGCAGGCCGGAGAAGGTGCTGCGGCTGGTGGAGGTCGAGAAGCCCAAACCTGACGCCGGCAGGGTGCTGGTGAGGGTGCACGCCTCGTCCATGAACCCGGTGGACCTGCACTCCGTCGACGGGCTGAGCCGCATCATGGGGTCGGGCATCCGGAGGCCGAAGGACCCAAGGCTTGGGTCCGACATAGCCGGGCAGGTCGAGGAGGTCGGCGAGGGCGCCACGAAGTTCAAGGCCGGCGACGAGGTCTTCGGGACCGGCGCGGGGGGGTACGCGGAGTACGCTGTCGCCCGCGAGATAAGGCTGGCCCGCAAGCCTGCCAACATGTCGTTCGAAGCTGCCGCCTCTGTCCCTGTCGCGGGGCTCACCGCCCTGCAGGGGCTCAGGAAGGGGGGCATCAAGGCGGGGCAGAAGGTCCTCGTCAACGGTGCGTCCGGGGGCGTGGGCACCTTCGCCGTGCAGATAGCGAAGGCCTACGGCGCCGAGGTGACCGGCGTGTGCAGCCCCAGGAACGTCGAGCAGACGAAGGCCATCGGCGCCGACCGCGTGATTGACTACACGAAGGAGGACTTCACGAAGCTCGGGGACCGGTACGACATCATCCTCGACGTCGCCGGAAGCCACTCGCCGTGGGCGTACAAGCGCGCCCTGGCCCCCGGGGGAGCCTGCATGATAGTCGGGTTTGCGGGGGTGAACCCGCTCTGGGGGGTCGTCAAGTTCTCCGTCACCGGGGCGCTGGCGTCGGCCTCCGGCGGCAAGAGGATAGGGTTCATGGGGATCGCCAAGATAGACGAGGACGACCTGGCCTACATGGGCGGGCTGATGGAGGCGAAGAAGGTCGTCCCGGTGATCGACAGGCGCTTCCCCCTGGAGGAGACCGCGGCGGCGATGTCATACCTGGCGGAGGGCCACGCCCGCGGCAAGGTGGCAGTCACAATCCTGCCGGACTGACCGGCTCCGGGCAAGATAGTCCTTAAGACCGACCAGGCGGCGTCGGTGCCGAATGTCCTTCTCGGCCGAAGATGCGTGGGCCCGCGCCAGGGCACTGGCCCCGTTCCCGGCCGCGCTGGACGCGTACTACAGGGACATCATTTCGCAGTACGGCGCCGCTTTCAACGTGGCCTCCGAGGCGAGGGCACAGGGGCTGGACCCGAAGCAGACGGTCGAGTCGAAGACCGTCTTCGACCTCGCCGACCGCGTCAACCAGATGCTGGGGCTGGACCAGTTCGAGAACCTTGCGGGGAGGCTGAGGGAGCTGCTCAGGTCGACGACGAAGGAGAAGGCCGCCCTGACCATCTCCCAGGAGATAGCCCTCGGGAAGTTCGGCAACCTCGATCGGCAGAAGGCGCTGGACTACGGCGTCCGCGCGGGGCTCGCGGTGATGACGGACGGAGTCACAGTCGCCCCGATAGAGGGGATATTCGACGTCTCGATCAAGCAGAACGACGACAACAGCGACTACGCCTCGATCTCCTACGCGGGCCCCATGCGCTCCGCGGGGGGCACCGAGGCCGGGTTCTCGCTGGTGATAGCCGACCTCACCGCCAAGAAGCTGGGGCTGTCCAACTACCACGCGAGGCAGGAGGAGGTCGACAGGTACGCCGAGGAGCTCAGGGTCTACGAACGGGAAGTAGGCAACTTCCAGTACAAGGTGCTCGACGAGGACATCAGGAGGACCATATCCAACCTCCCGGTGGAGATCGACGGGGTCGAGACGGACCCGGTCGAGGTGGTCGTCCACAGGAACCTGAAGCGGGTCGGCACCGACCGCATGAGAGGAGGGGCGCTCAGGGTCCTCAACGACGGCGTGATAGGGCGGGCGCATAAGCTCGAGAAAAAGCTCGCCAGCCTCAACATCACGGGCTGGGAGTGGCTCGCCGAGCTGAAGGGGGGCACCCAGCAGTCCACCAACGAGACCGAGCACGCCGGGGCGCACTTCGAGGAGGTCATCTCGGGGCGGGCCGTCCTCTCGATGCCGCGCAGGCGGGGGGGCCTGAGGCTACGCTACGGCAGGTCGGCGAACACGGGCCTGTCCACCATCGGGGTGCACCCCGCGCTCACGACGATCCTCGAATACCCCATCGTCCCAGGGACGCAGGTCAAGGTGGACATCCCGGGGAAGGCGGCGACGATTGCGTTCGTGGATTCCATCGAAGGCCCTACGGTGCTCCTGCAGGACGGGAGCGTCAGGCGGGTGTCGACCATAGGCGAGGCCGAGCGCCTCCGCGACCAGCTCGTCAGGATAATCGACCTGGGAGACGCGCTAATCAGCTACGGGGACTTCCTTGAGAACAACAGGGGGCTCCTGCCGTCCCCCTACGTGACGGAGTGGTGGGCCCAGGACCTCGCTCGGGCGCTCGCGTCTGTGCCCGGGGCGGCGGAGAGCCTGGCGGCCGCCGGGCTGGAACCCGGGCGGGCCTCCGACTTCAGATCGCCCTGGCCGGCGACGCCGCCGACGGCGGAAGAGGCGTTGACACTCTCGAGGGTGCTCGGGATCCCGCTCCACCCTTCGCTCACCCCCAGGTTCGACCGCATCACCCCGGCCGAGCTCTGGGAACTGAGGGGCAGGAGCCGGCTCGAAGGCCGGAGCGTGGTCGTCGACATCTCCGCCCCCCAGATCAGGAGAATCCTGCAGACCTCGCTCGTCGAGCACAGGGTCGACGGCGAGACCGCCGTGGTATCCGGGGACGCGGCGGTAATCCTGTCGGCCATCCTCAGGCTGGGCGCGGAGGCCGAGCAGCAGGAGTCAGCTGACGCCCTCGACGCGGTCCGCAAGCTCTCCGGCCTGACCCTCGGCCGGCAGACCACCACCACCATCGGGGTGAGGATCGGCAGGCCCGAGAAGGCCATGGTGAGGAAGATGAAGCCCCCAGTCCACGTACTCTTCCCCGTCGGCGCGGCCGGCGGCGCCTACAGGGACGTCATCGCGGCGTCGAAGCAGGGGGTCATCGACGTGGAGATCACCAACACGTACTGCCCCGACTGCAAGGAAAGGCGCCTCTCTTCGAAGTGCGAGGTCTGCGGTGCGGAGACGGTCCGCTTCCTGTCCTGCCCGCGCTGCGGGCTGAGCACCATGGACGCCACCTGCCCCAACTGCAGGATCAAGACTGTCACCTACTCGCACACCGACTACGACCTCCGCTCGAAGGTCGACGCGCTGAAGGCCAGGCTCCCGCACGCGCCGAACCAGCTGGTGAAGGGGGTTCGGGGCCTCACCAGCCCGTCCAAGACCCCGGAGCCCCTCGCGAAGGGGATCCTGAGGAGCAGCCACGACGTCTCGGTCTACAAGGACGGGACCCTGCGGATCGACATCACCAACGCGCCCCTGACCCACTTCAGGCCGTCCGACGTCAGGCTCCCGCCTGAGACGCTCGTCAGGCTGGGCTACGAGAAGGACTACAGGGGCGAGCCGCTCACGGCCGACGGCCAGCTCCTCGAGCTCAAGCCCCAGGACATCATCGTCCCTGCCGAGATAGCGGACGACCTGGTCAGGATGGCCAGGTTCGTCGACGACGAGCTGCAGAACGTCTACATGCTGCCCCCGTTCTACAACGTGCAGGCCCCATCCGACCTGGTCGGAAAGGCGGTCATCGGCCTCGCGCCGCACACCTCCGTCGGCGTCGTCGCCAGGATCGTCGGCTTCTCGGGGACCCAGGTCTGCTTCGCGAACCCCTACTGGCACTCGGCCAAGAGGAGGGACTGCGACGGCGACGGCGACTCGCTGCTGCTCCTCCTCGACTCGCTGCTCAACTTCTCCCTGGAGTACATCCCCCACCAGATCGGGGGGATGATGGACACCCCGCTGCTGATCCAGCCCGTCCTCCTCCCCGCCGAGGTGGACGAGCAGGCGCACAACTTCGACGTCGCGTCGTCGTACCCGCGGGAGTTCTACGAGGCGACCCAGAGGTCCCCCGCCCCCTCCTCCGTGCAGGACTCCATCGAGCGCATCGGGTCGCGCCTGGGGAGCGAGACGCAGTTCTACGGCTACGGCTTCACCCACCCTTCGAGCGCGGTGGCGGTCAAGAGGTCCAGGGCAGCCTACTCGACGCTGCGGACGCTCAACGAGAAGATATCCAAGCAGATAGACGTGGCGTCGAAGATAGAGGCGGTCTCGACGAAGGAGGTGGTCGAGTCCATAATCAAGACCCACCTCATCCGGGACATAATGGGGAACACCAAGAAGTACGCCACCCAGTCGTTCAAGTGCCGGAAGTGCGGCCTCACCATGAGGAGGCCCCCCCTTTCATGGGTCTGTCCCAGCTGCGGGGAGGAGGTCAGGGGGACCCTCACCAGGGCCTCGGTGGAGAAGTATCTCTCGATAGCGCAGCGTCTGGCCAGGGACTACGACGTCGAGCCCTACCTGAAGAGCCGCCTGGAGATGGTGCAGCGCGAGCTGGACCAGCTCTTCAAGGGCGAGAGGAAGGCGGACCAGCTGGAGCTTACCGACTTCCTGAGGCCGGCCCTAGCGGAAGAAGTAAGCCGGTGACTCCCTGAAGGAGTACTTGACGGTCTGGAAGCCCTTCCTCAGCTCCTTCACCCTGGACAGCACGGCCCTCCTGTCGGCGCCCGCCATCCCGAGGTGGATGATCTCGGCCACCTCCCTCATCTCTCCCTTCCCCATGCCGAGCCTGGTCAGCTCCGCCACGCCGAGCCTGACCCCGCCCGGGTTCGTGTAGTGCCTCCCGGCCTGGAGGTCGCCCGGGATGAGCTGCCTGTTGACGATCACGTTCTGGGTCTCCAGCAGCTTCTCGACGGCCCCCCCGTCGGAGTACTTCGTGACGTCGACCGCCACCTGGTGAGACATGGTGTAGCCGTTCCTCTCCCCGAGTACGCTCTCGCCGAGGCCCGCCAGCCCCTCCGCCAGGGCCTTCGAGTTCCTGACCACGTCCCTGGCGTACGCGCGCCCGAACTGGAGGAACTCGGCGAACATGAGCGCCTTCGCGGCCACGCCGTGGAGGTGGTGGTTGCTGGTGGTGCCGGGGAAGACCCCCTTCTTGATCTCCTCGGCGTACTTCTCGCTGGAGGCTATCGCCCCTCCCTGGGGGCCGAACAGGGTCTTGTGCGTGCTGAAGGTCATTATGTCGGCGCCCTCCCTCAGGGGGTCCTGGAACATGCCCCCCGCGATCAGGCCGGCGACGTGGGCCCCGTCGTAGCAGATCGTCCCGCCCAGGTCCTCTATCGGCTTGGCCAGCTCCCTGACCGGGTGCGGGAACAGGAAGAGGCTCGCGCCGAACATGACGAGCCTGGGGGGCTTCTTCAGCGCGGCCATACGCTTCTTCGTGCCGTCGACGTCTATGTTCATCTCTTCCTTGTCGAAGGCGAGGTACTCGACGTCGAGGGAGTGGACGAGCCCCGCAGTCCCCGAGAAGTCCTTCTTCCCGTGGGAGATGTGGCCTCCGTTGGGGATCGAAAGGGCCATCATGATGTCCCCCGCGCTGGTGACCGCCGAGTAGACCGCGACGTTCGCGTTCACCCCCGAGATCGGCCTCACGTCGACGTACTCCGCCCTGAACAGCTTCTTGCCCAGCTCGATCGCCTTCAGCTCTATCTCGTCGATGTACCTGCAGCCGGCGTACACCCTCTCCCCGGGCCACCCCTCGGCGTACCTGTGCCCGAGGTCCGACGACAGCACCTCCCTGACGCTCCTCGAGGCCAGGTTCTCGCTTGCGACGAGCGGGAGGGATTCGGAGAACAGCTTCTCATGCGCCCTTACCTTCCTTATCACCGATTGGAACTCGGATTCGTACGCGGGCATTGAAAGCGACGGTTTTCGCTCGATAATTATACGTTTGGAGCGGCCCGCCGGTCCGGCCGACGCAGAACGCGCCCGGCCGCTACGCTTAAGAACGAAGGAGGGGTGCGGACGTCCGAATGAGCAGCAAGAAGAACAACTCCCCGATGCCGGCGTCGAGCGCAGGGCTGCTTACCTTCTTCAACGAAGCGACCCAGGGAGTCAAGATACGGCCTGAAATAGTCCTGATCGGGTCCATTGTGCTGATAGCCGCTTCAATTGCAGTCAACATCCTCCTCCGCTGAAGCGTCCCCCACCAGACGGTCGGCGACTGAAGCCCTCGCGGCCAGATACAGGCACCTGTTCGTCCTGCCCGGGACCCCAGCCCTGGTGGGGCTGTCGCTCCTCTCCTGCCTCCTACTCAGCATCGTCACCCGCCGCGGCTCCTGGCCCGAAGCCTTCCTCGCCTCGTCCGCCGTGCTCCTGCTCTCCGCCTCGGCCGTCTCCAGCGCCCTCATGATCAGGGACAGCGGCACCATCGCCACGTTCCGCCGGGTCGCCGCGGTCCTCTTCGTCAGCCAGCTCGCCTGGCTGCTCCTCTCGGGCGTGGGGGCGGCCTACGCACTCGCGGCGGGGTCGGCCCAACCCCTCGCCAACTCGGTGGCGTTCGCGGCCCTGGCCTGCGTCGGGCTGGAGTTCCTCGTGATCAAAGGGGCGTTCACCAGGAGCGGGCCCCTGTCCGCGGCGCTGGCCCTGGTCCACCCGGTGGGCACCTACCTAGTGATCGGGCTGCCCCTCGCGGCGCCGTCGCCGGTCTCGATCGCGTCGGGGGTGACGACGATGGCGATCATCGCGGCCTTCCCGCTGGTCCTCGCGCGGGGCAAGACCAGCCGCGGGCACGACATGATCGAGTTCTTCCAGGCTTTCATGAAGACCTGGACCAGCAGGAGGGCGGGCGAACTCGAGGCCATCATCCAGGACCACGCCGAGACGGCCCTGGTCACGACCAAGGTGATGCGGTTCCGGAGGCAGGAGGGGGACCTGTTCATAGTGATGCCAGGCGTCCATCCCGGGCCGTTCTTCCCGGTGGGCAGCTACAACCTCCCCGGCCTCGTGGCGGGCGAGTTCAGGGGGCTCGGGCCCGTGATGACCCTCCACCGACCCGGGGGCCATGAGAGGAACCTGGCCAGCAACGAGGAGGCGCTGGCCTACGCGCGCGCGATCAAGGACTTCGCCGTGGGGGTGGAGGCGGCGACGCCAGCGACGATGCGAGGCCCCATCGGCTCGCGGATAGGCAACGCCGCGGTCACCTCCACGGCGTTCGGCGCGGACGCGCTGCTCACCATCTCCTTCGCCCCGCTCGGTTCCGACGACCTGGAGCTCCGGGTCGAGGACGAGCTCTCCGCCGTCTCGGCGGAGGCGGGGTTCGACGTGTCCGTCATCGACGCCCACAACTCCATCAGCCACGGCCGGGAGCGCCCCGACACGTCCGACCCGGGATGGAGGCGGCTGTTCGGGGAGCTCAAGGCGGCCGAGGCGAACCCCCTCCGGGCGGCGTACGCGCACTCGAGCGAGACGGGCTTCAGGGCGGGCGGAGACGTCACCGAGAACGGCGTCGGGCTGCTCATGCTCGAGGCCGGCGGGGTCAGGTCAGTCCTCCTGCTCGCCGACGCCAACAACGCGGTCCCGGCGCTGCACGAGGAGGCGGCGCGCGCCCTCGAGCGCGAGGGGTACAGGCTCCTGGAGTTCTGCACGTCGGACAGCCACGACATGGCCGCCAAGGGCCTCACGGTGGCCCGGGGATACGAGGCCCTGGGGGAGGACACGCCCGTCGAGGCGATCAGGGAGCTGGCAGTGGAGCTCGCCAAGCTCGCGGAGCCGAGGCTCTCCGCGTGCGACTACGGCTCAGGGAGGATGTCCGGCGAGGTGAGGGTGTTCGGCTCGGCTGCGCTCGAGGAGTTCGCTTCTTTCGCGCAGGCCAGCTCGTCCTTCGCCAAGAGGTACTCCAGGCTGGCCGCGGCCTGCTCGGCCGTGCTGTTCGTGCTCTCGCTGGTAGCGTAAGAAACGGATTTAGACCGAGGGTCCACGTCAGGCACCGTGGAAGGGCCGAAGGCGCTCCTGATAGCGGTAGAGGGCATCGACGCCGTGGGGAAGAGGACCCAGAGCTCGCTCCTCGCGGCCTGGCTCAGGTCGAGGGGCGTGGCGTCGAGCCTGATCTCCTTCCCGGACTACGGCACCGTGATAGGGAGGGAGATCAGGAGCTACCTCCACGGCGACCGCACCTACTCCGCGGAGGTGGGGCACATGCTCTACGCGGTCAACAGGTGGGAGAAGAAGGCCGAGATCGAGAGGCTGCTCGCCGGCTCGGACGCGGTGGTCGTCAACAGGTACTCCCCGTCGAACTTCGCCTACGGGTCCGCCAGGGGGCTGAGGCTCCCGTGGCTGATGGCCCTGGAGGAGGGCCTCCCAAAGGCCGACCTCGTGCTGGTGCTCGACGCGCCGCCGACGGCGCTCACCGCCAGGAGGGGGCCCAGCAAGGACAACTACGAGCGCAACATCCCCTACCAGGAGAGGGTGCGCCACGCCTATCTCCAGCTGAGCCGGGAGCTGGGGTGGACGGTCATCGACGCCGCCCAGGGGGTCCAGGGCACGAGCCAGCTTCTCACAGCCGCGGTCACCGACGCCCTCGCAGCCCGGGGGAGGGCGCCGCCCCGGCCGCCGGAGGGCCCGGACCCGGCTTGATGCTGAAGCCCGTGGCGGAGATAAGGGACCCCGTCCACGGCTACGTGAAGGTCACCGCTGTGGAGCGCGACCTGATCGACTCCCCGTTCGTGCAGAGGCTCAGGAGGGTCCACCAGCTCGCGGGCTCGTACCTGGTATTCCCAGGCGCGGTCCACACCCGCTTCGAGCACGTGATCGGGACCATGCACGTGGCGGGGGAGGTCGCCGAGTCCCTCGCTCTCGGCTCAGGCTTCGACAGGGACCAGATTCAGGAGGTCAGGATCGCCGGGCTGCTCCACGACGTCGGGCACGGCCCGTTCTCCCACATGTACGAGGAGGTGCTGAGCGAGAGGTCGGGGACGACCCACGAAGACATCACCCAGCGGATCGTGCGCGAGACATCCGTCGGGGACATCCTCTCCAGGCACGGGTTCTCGCCGAGGAGGATGTCGATGTTCGCAGTCGGGAGGCAGAGCGGCAGGCCCAAGTTCATGAACGAGATCATAGCCGGAGGGCTCAGCGCCGACATCATGGACTACCTCCTGCGGGACTCCTACTTCACGGGGGTGGAGTACGGCAGGGTCGACATCCACAGGATAGTGGACTCCCTGCGGACCGCCGACGGCCGCCTGGTCCTGGACGACGCCGCCCTGCACGCCTTCGAGGCCCTGCTTCTGGCCCGCTATCAGATGTTCAAGGCGGTGTACTTCCACCGCACCGTCAGGGCGGCCGAGCTCATGCTGGTGCACGCGATGCAGCTGGCCGACGAGGCCCTCGGCCTCACCGACCTCTCGGACCTGGACAGGTACCTCGACCTCACGGACGAGGTGGTCCTCCACGGCCTCTCCGCCCTCGACGGCCAGACGCCGCGGCTCAAGGAGGCCAAGAGGCTCGCCACCGACTTCCTGAACAGGAGGCTGGTCAAGTGCGTCTTCGAGAGGCTCGTCCAGCGGCGCGACCGCGTCGTGGAGCAGCTCTTCGACAGGGGGAGGCTGAGGGAGCAGGTGGTCTCGGACATAGCAGAGAGGGCCGGGGTGGACAGGATGCGCGTCTTCCTGGACGTCCCCACGACCCCCTCGGTCCCGTACACGTCCTCCAGGGAGGCGCTGACCCACATCCGGGTCTTCAGGAAGGAGGGCGGGAAGGCCTCGGTCACGGCGATCCCGATCAGGGAGCTCCCGCTGGTGGGGTCCATCGCCGGCTTCATGGACGTGGTCCGGGTCTACACCGACCAGAAGCACAGGGCGGCCGTCGAAAAGGCGACCGGCAGCCTCTTCGGCGACGAGGGGTTCATGTCGAAGATATCCGTGTAGTCGCGGCGCTAAAATAGAGCCTGCGACTCATCCTGGGTGGAAGTCGAGGAAGCGTTCGCGTACGGCTCGTTCCGGCCCGGGCAGAGGGAGCTTGCCGCGCAGGTGCGCCGCAGCTGCCTCTCGGGAGGCATCCTGATGGCCGAGGCGATGAGCGGGTTCGGCAAGACGGCGGCGGTGCTGGCGGGAGCCCTGTCGGCCGCAGAGGAGAACGGCTGCAGGATCGTCTACACCTGCAGGACCAAGCGGCAGATCCTGAGGGTGGTGGAGGAGCTCTCCAGGCTCCAGGGCACGCACCGCGTGGCCGCCGCGCCCATGCTGTCCAAGTTCGACTACTGCCTCCTCAGGCAGGGCTCCCAGAGGCCCGTCCCCCAGCAGTCGTTCGGATGGTACTGCTGGTTCAACGTCCACAACAACCTCTGCTCGTACTTCCTCAACACGGGGCTCCTCGGCGCGGACTTCCAGCGGGCTGTGGAGGAGGTGCTCGCGCAGGTGCCCACGCACGAGGAGCTCCTGAAGAAGTCCCGGTCGATCCACGTCTGCCCGTACGAGATCGAGCGGCTCGCGGTGGCACAGGCGAGGCTGTCGATAGTCCCCTACCACTACGTGTTCGACCCGGCCTCCTCCCCCGTACTCTTCGACCGCAACTCCGTCGAGAGGGCGAAGACCATCCTCGTCGTCGACGAGGCCCACAACCTGCGCGACTTCATGAGAGGGGTCAACTCCGCGACCCTCACCCTGGAAGAGCTCGGAGGGGCGGCGAGGGAGGCGCGGGGCCTGCTGATGGACAGGGCCGCCATCTCCCTCGAGGAGCTCGGCGCGGCGCTCCGGACGGTCATGGACGACGCCCCCGGCTGGCGCCTCGACAGGGCCCTGGTCCTCGAGGAGCTCCGAGGCGCCCGGGGCGCGGCTTGGCTGCAGAACCTTTCATACGAGCTGACCGCGTGCTCCGAGGCCGCCTGGGGCGCGGTGGCCTACGAGCGGCGCCTGCCGTCCCTCCTCCTGAAGGTCGGGGAGTTCCTCGTCAGGCTGACCACCTCCCCGAGGGGGGTCCTCGTCAAGTGGGAGAGGACCCTCGCGCTGATAGACCCCGACCCGGTCCACGACCTCGCGGAGCACCTGGGCAGGTTCAGGAGCTGCGTCCTCGTCTCGGCGACGATGAACCCCTCGGCGGTGTTCGCGCGTTCTCTTGGGCTGGGGGCCGCCGGCGCCACCACCTACCACGTCCAGGCCGAGCCCGCGGTCTCGGTCATGACCGTCGTGGAGACGGGGGTGACCACGAAGTACAAGTCGCGCAGCCCCCAGATGTACTCGAAGATCGCGGAGAAGGTCGCCTCCGTGGTGAGGGAGACCGAGGAAGGGGTGGGGGTCTTCGCGCCTTCCTATTCCGTCCTGGAGCCGATACGCGACATGGTCTCCAGGAGGGTCGCCGGGAGGCCGGTGCTGGCCGAGAGCCGCGGGCTCTCGAGCCAGGAAGCCGCCGAGCTCTTCGACACGATGCGCTCCAACCCCGGGTGCGTCCTCTTCGCGGTGCAGGGAGGCCGTTTCTCCGAGGGGGAGGACTTCCGGGAGGGCCTCATGGGGGCGGTGGTCGTCGTGGGGCTGTCGCTGCCCCCGCCCTCCCCCATGCTCTATGCGGAGTATGCGTGCCTCAAGCGCGCCGGGGAGCCCGACTCCTTCCTCATGCTCTCGCGCCTCCCCGCCCTGCGCAAGGCCTTCCAGGCCGCAGGCCGCCACATCAGGAACCCGGGGAAGCGAGGCCTCGTATTCCTCATGGACCACCGGTTCGACTCGGACGCGGTCAGGGACCTCATGCCGTCCTGGATGAAGAAGGACCTGGTCAGCGGCGACTTCACCCCGGCGAAGCTGGAGAGCCTGACGCGGGGCTTCTGGGCGGCAGGCTGAACGGGACCCCCTTCCTGAACGCTATCCGCGCGGCCGCCAGCTGGTCCCCCTGCACCCCCCTCATCTTCACGCCTCTGACAGAGGTGCCCGCCTCGTCCACGATCTCCACCGCCGCTCCCGGCACCATGCCCGATACGGAGCGCGCGAGCGCCGCCGCCATTGCGGGGCTTCCGTTCCCGATCTTCACAATGAACCTCCTGGCGCGCACCTTCGCGAACCCCGCCGCCTTGGCGCAGAGGTCCTCCGCCGAGTCCAGCGTGCAGAACTCCAGGCTGTCGTCGCCGTAGTAGGTCGCCATCCCAATCCTCGTCCCCGGGTCCACACCCATCAGGAGCGTCTCCCGCCCGCCATCCATCCGCGAGAGTATCTGGCCCTTGAAAACGAAGGGGTCCTCGTCCAGCAGCTCGGCCGGGACCGCGGCCGGGCCGAAGGAGCCCGCCTCGGCGCCGGTGGTCAGCACGACGTCGCAGTCGGGCCGCCTGCCTCCCGGGACCAGGCTGGCGAAGGGGAGGCCGGCCCTCCTGAGCCTGGATACGAGGGAGTAGTACACCCTCGCCTCCGAGGTCGCCACGCAGACGCGGCCCTTCAAGGCGAGACCATCCGACGCCCTCAGAATCGGCTGGGCTATTGAGCTTAACCCGGCCGGCGCACCCTTAAACACGAGGGGCAGGCCCTTTTCCCGGCATGAGCGCCGGCGACAGGCACGGGGGCACGCTCCTCGGCCCGCTCTACGGCCGCACGACGACCTTCATGGTCGACAGCCGGCGGACCAACCTCGCCCTGGCCTGGAGCCTGGTCCGGAGCGGCGCGCGTCTCAGGGTGCTCGACATCGACGCCCTGTACTCGTCGAACTCCGAGTTCCTGTTCGGCGGCGCCTCCGACGGCGCCGAGGCCGCCGAGATCACTGTCCCGGAGCCTGGCTCCCCCCTCGAGAGGGAGGTGGCGGGGCTCCTGGGGTCCGGGACGGAGAGCGCGCTGGTGGTCGACAGCCTGAACAGCCTCTACCACCTTCTCCCCGCCGGCGGACGCGGCTCGAGGAACACGGGCCTGGCGTTCGTGGTCGCGCTGCTGTCCTTCGCCGCCCGGACCCAAGGCGTGGCCGTCATCCTGACCATGTACGTCCGCGAGAGGGCAGGTCGCCTCGGGCGCGCGAAGAGCATCTCTGACATGTCCGACGCCTCCGTCTCGGCGTCGCTGCGGGGGGGCTCGCTCAACCTCAGACGCGAGCGCGGGCCGGCCTGGCCCGGCGGAAGCCTCTCTGTCCCTATCCCTTCAGGTTGACCAGGTAGAGCCCGGTCATCGTGGAGATCAGGATCAGGAGGAGAGCGACCGAGAGGTACAGGTTCACCATCCTGGACTTCGTCGTCTGCCTCCCGCTCATGTAGGTCAGGTAGATTCCCGCCGCCCCCAGCAGGATCACCATGCCGTCGATGAACGTCTCGGGGATGCTCTGGGCCCCGGTGGTGGGGTACACGGCGGCCGTCTGGTTCGGCACTGGCAGGACCACCGCGTTCACGAAGCCCGCCATCAGCGCCACGATGACCAGGATGTAGATCACCTGAAGCGCGCCCCAGCGGTTGGCGGCGGACAGCGCCGTGCGCTTCAGCAGGCTCCAGAGAGCCCCCACCGTCTTCCTGTAGACCGTATCAAGTATTCTTCTTATCATCCAAACGACCTGCTAGCAGCTGTGCTACCTCTTTCGCCCACTGGCCAGTTTGGGCATTCGTAATAACCCTATCCAAATACGCCCTACGGGTGATCCCCCCGTACGCCCGGGCCCACGAGGCATAGGCGGACTCCAGGTGCTCTCTCGCCCTCTCATGGTAGACGCACAGGTCCCCGGAGGCCTCCCGGCCGCAGATCTCGCACTTCATCCTTTCACCTTGGACGGGCATGCCGGGTTGATGCACAGCTTCCAGGGGCGGCCCCTGCCTAGGACGTAGACCACGGGCCACGAGCACCGCGGGCACGGACTTCGCAGGGCCCTCAGCGTTCCCCTCTGCGGAAGGGGGGCCGAAGCCCTGCACCCCGACGGGTAGTTGGTGCACCCTGCGAACCTCTTCCCCGTCTTCCTCGACCTGATCATCCTGAGCGCGCCGGTCCCGCAGACTGGGCAGGGGCCGAGGGCGGCGGGCACGGGCGGGGCCGCGGCCGCCAGCGACTCCCCGATCTCTCGCCCGATGGCCTCCTGGTTCTCCCGGAGCGCGACCATCTGTTCCGAGATCGACCTCACGGTCTCCCTGACCAGGTCCTTCCCGTCCCCCGACCCGGTCTCGACGGCCTCGAGCTTCTCCTCCACCCTCCGGGTCAGCTCGGTCGTCACTATGGGCGGGGCCCAGGACTCCATGACCTCCACCACGGAGAACCCCAGCCCCGTGACGGCGAGGCTCTCGCCCGCGGCGTACCCCCTGGAGAGCAGCGTCGAGATCGTCTCTGCCCGGGTGGACTTCGTGCCAATCCCCTCCCTCTCCATCTTCTCCAGGAGGCTGCCCTGCGTGTACCTCGGAGGCCTCTGGTCGAACCTCTCCTCGGTCTGCACTTCGACGACCCTGAACCTGTCACCCTTCTCCGCCTGCGGGACGGCGGAATCCTTCCAGCTCCGGCGGCCGACGTCGTAGGCCAGCCAGCCGGGGAAGACAGTGCGCCCGCCCTCGAGAACGAACCTGTGCTCTCCGACGGCCAGGGTGACCCGCGCCATCTCCCTCTTCGCCGGCGGGGCGAACGCGGAGAGGAACCTCCTGACGACCAGGTCGAACACCTTCGCCTCCGACGAGTCCAATGCGCCCCTCGGCGCCTCGCCGGTCGGGTGGATGGCCGGGTGGGCGGGGTCGGCTCCCGCACCCGCCACGGGCCTGAGCGCGCCGCGCAGGAGCCCCCCCGCCTCCTTCGAGTATCTGGCGATCTTCTCGAGGCCGAGCAGTATCCCCCTGTAGTTGATCGAAGGCGGAAGCCTCTGGCTCCCCGTCCGCGGGTACGATATCAATGACCTCAGGTAGAGCCTCTCGGCGACCTGCATCGTCCTGCCGGGGGGGATGCCGAACGCCCTGTACGCCTCCCGCTGGAGGTCTCCGGTGCTCAAGGGCGGAGGGGGCGGCACCCATGACGCCCACGTCCTGGCCTCGGTGACCACGGCCTCCCTGCCTTCGCAGTCGTCCTTCAGCCTCGCGGCGGCCGAACGGCTCTCAATCCTTTCCTCCGAGTAGTCCGCGGTGAAGCTGGCGCCGGCTCCCCGGAACACCCCCCTCGCCTTCCAGAATGGGGTGGGGACGAACTCCTGGATCTCGCGCTCCCTCTCCGCCAAGAACTTCAGGGTCGGGCCCTGGACGCGACCGATGCTCACGGTCCGGTAGCTCCCCGGCGGAGGTCTGGCCGACCGCGACAGCGCCCGGGAGAGGTTGACCCCCCACATGAAGTCGAGCAGGTGCCTCGTCCTCCCGGCGGCCGCCAGCCCCTGCGAGGGCGCGGGGCGCGCCGAGCCGAACGACTCCACGAGCTCGTCTGCAGTCAGGGTGGAGAACTTCGCCCTGGCCGCCTCGCCTTCCCGTCCGCCGCAGGCGTACCTCAGTATGTTGAACCCTATGGTCTCCCCTTCGGCGTCGAAGTCGCAGGCGTTGATCAGGCGTCCCGCCCCGCCCGCCAGGCTCCTTACGGCTGCGATCCTCCTCGCGGCGGCGCCGCCGCCCTTCTCCACCGCGTCCAGCGGGTACCACTCGGCATCGAAGACGGGGTACACGGCCCTCTCCTTGAACGGGTCAGAGACGGCGTAGACGTGGCCCTGGGCCGAGCAGACCACGAACTCCTCCGTGCCCCGCCTGAACCTGTAGACGGTGACCCCTTCCACCAGGGAGCTGGACTGCGCCCCGCCGGAGAGCGCCTCCGATATCTTCCTGGCCGCGTCCGGCTTCTCGCAGACTACGAGCGTGTATCCGCCCAACCGCAGCGCGCTCCGGGACGGCTCTTGACTCAGGAGAAGGAGCCGTCTGCCTTCCTGACTTCGACGTGGAACTTGCCCGTCGTGAGCTTGGCTCCGCACTTCCTGCACTTGTAGCCGACCACCTTCAGCACGTCGTTGGGGGACCTCAGGTCGAACCCCGAATACAGGGCGCTGCCGCAAGACATGCAGGCGATCTCGTATGTCACGTCCCGCGACGAGCGCCGCATGGCTAAAAGCGTATGCCGGGTCCGCCGGCAACCATCGCCTCCCTTAATACTGCCCCATCCCGCGCCCGTTTCTGATGAAGACCACCCAGCTCTATCAGTATCACCAGAAGCACGCGAAGCTGACCGAGTTCGCGGGCTACGAGATGCCCCTCTGGTACACGACCACAACGGAGGAGCACATGGCCGTCAGGAACGGCTGTGGCGTCTTCGACGTCTCCCACATGGGGCGATTCGCGGTGAAGGGGCCGGCGGCCGGGAGGTTCCTTGAGGGGCTGGTCCCGACCAACGTGCAGTCGCAGCCCCCGGGCAAGGCGTTCTATTCGCTGCTCCTGAACGACAGGGCGGGGATAATAGACGACCTGATCGTCACGAAGCTCGCCGACTCCGACTTCCTGGTGGTGGTCAACGCGGCGAACGCGGAAGGTGACATGGCGCACATGATGAACCACGCCCCCCCGGACGGCCTCCAGGTCGAGGACCTGACGGGCGAAACCGCGATGGTCGCGGTGCAGGGGCCACGAGCCGCGGCCGTCCTCCAGCCGCTGACGCCCCTGGACCTGGGCCAGCTGAAGAGGTTCAGGTGCGCGGAGACCGAGGTGCTGCGCCAGCCCTCCGTGATCTCCCGGACGGGGTACACCGGCGAGGACGGCTTCGAGATCGTGATCAGGGGAGCGACGAACGACGCCCCCCGGGGGGCCCTGGCGGTCTGGGAGAAGCTCGTGGAGAGCTCAGCCGCGTGCGGGCTCTCGGCGAGGGACTCCCTGAGGCTCGAGGCAGGGTTCCCCCTTCACGGGTTCGACATCGACGAACAGACGAACCCGTTCCAGTCCGACCTGGCCTGGGTGATCTCCGCGGGCAAGTCGGGGTACGTGGGGTGCGACGCCGTCTCCGCCCTGAAGCAGACGCCCCCCGACGTCGTCAAGAGGGGCGCTGTCCTCGACAGGGGGATCCCCCGCCACGGCTTCGGCGTGCTCGACTCCGCATCGAGCCCGATAGGCACGGTCACGAGCGGCTCCTTCTCCCCGGTCCTCAGGAAGGGCATCGCCCTCTGCAGGGTGAGCCAGGGGAGCTCTGAGATGGGGAGCCAGGTCAAGATCAGGGTCAGGGACTCGGTCGAGGGCGGGCGCCTGGTGAAGCCCCCGTTCTACGACGAGACCTCCTACGGGTGGAGACGCGCCGCAACGTAAATAGACTGCGCGGGCGAGCCGCGAAACCGGCATGGAAACCGGGGGCTACCAGATTCCGGACGGGCTGCTCTACACCAAGGAGCACGAGTGGGCGAAGGAGGCCGGCCAGGTCGTCGTCGTGGGGATAACCGACTACGCGGCGAAGACCCTCAACGACGTCGTCTACGTCACGTTCCCGAAGCTCAACGAGAAGGTGAAGCAGTTCAGGTCCATGGGGACGGTCGAGTCCATCAAGGCGGTGTCCGAGCTGTACTCCCCGGTCTCCGGGACGGTCACGAAGGTCAACCAGGCGCTGGAGTCCCACCCCGAGCTGATCAACAAGTCCCCCTACGACGAGGGCTGGCTCGTCGAGATCAGGCCCGACGACTTCGGGTCGGAGCGCAAGCCCCTCCTGGACGCGAAGGCCTACTCGTCTCACGTCGGCTCGCTCCTGCACAAGTGAGCGGCGCCCGGAGCCGCCTTCTCAACCGCTCCGCAGAAGTTAATTACCCCACAGGGGTCTGCGCCCCAGAATTGGACCTACGGGGGGCTCTAAGGTCGCTCGTGAAGAGGCCAACGCTGTCCAGGAGGTCGGTGATGGTGTCCCTGGCCGTCTCCATCATCTTCGCGGTAGCGGTCATCATAAGGGCCTACTCCTCGAAGTACGGGTACTACCTGAACGAGTTCGACCCCTACTACGACTACTACGCGGCCCAGCACATCGTGATGCTGGCCCAGCAGCACGGGCTGTACTACGCCTTCTTCAACAACCCGCCGGGCTGCACGGCGTCCGTCCTCGACCCCGTCTGCCACTCGCAGCAGGGCTACTTCTACTGGCACGACATCAACACCTGGTTCCCCTACGGCAGGAACGTGGCCGCGACCTCGCAGGGCGGGCTGCAGACCGCAGGGGCCCTGGCGTACCTCCTCATCCACAACGTGTTCGGAGTGCCGATCACCCTTTACTCGCTGCTGATACTGCTTCCGGTGTTCTTCGGCGGCCTGACGTGCGTGCTCTTCTACATGCTGGTGAGGCGCATCGCCGGGGACGCGGCAGGGATGTTCGCGGCCCTCATGATCGCAGTCTCCCCTCCGCTGATCGAAAGAGGGAACCTGGGCTGGTTCAAGTCGGAGCCCCTCGCCATCCTCCTCTTCGTCGCGGCCAGCTACCTCCTGCTCACCGTCTTCGACAAGGAGCGCGGGATGGCCGACAAGGTCCTCCGCGGCGCGGCGGCCGGCTTCTTCGCGGGGTACTCGAGCGCGGCCTGGGGCGGCGGCGACTACTTCAGCGGCGCCTTCGGGCTCTTCTTCATCCTGGTCCCGTTCCTGAACTTCGACCTGGCCAGCGTCTCTCCGTCCGTCGTCGTGTTCACCGCCATGACAATCATCACCGGGGCCGCGTTCCCCAGGCCCGGCATCGGGCTGGTCACCAACCCCGCGGGGCTCGCCCTGATCGGCGGGACCCTGTTCGTCCTCTGCGCCCAGTGGGCCAAGGGGTGGGTGAAGCCCGTCGAGTACAGGGGCACGCTGTTCAAGCTCCTCTTCGCGTTCGCGCTCGCCGGCCTCGTCATGGTGAGCTCCGGGCTCGCAGGCAGCCTCTCGCTGAGGTACCTCTCGGCGATAAACCCGTTCGCGCGGACCAGCAGCGCGCTGGTGGAGTCGGTCGCCGAGCACGCGATCCCGACCGGCGAAGACTACTTCACGTCGTACGGGCTACTGCTCGCCTTCGGGGTTGCGGGGGCGCTGGTGGCGTTCCGCAGGAGGAACGCGCCCACGACGTACGCGCTGATCATCGGGTTGACTGCCCTCTACTTCTCCGCGGCCTTCTCCCGTCTTCTGGTCTACTCGTCAATCGCCCTCGGGCTCCTGGCGGGCATCGGGTTCGCAGAGTTCGCCTTCTCAATCGTCAAGCCGACGGCACCCTCACTCATCAAGAAGAAGCCGGCCTACACGGCAAGGAACGAGATGAAGGTGGTGTTCTCGGTCGCGATGATAGCGCTGATGGTCATCCCCGCAGGGACCTACTGGATCCCCAACCCGATAACCTGCTCCGTCCCCGGGCAGCTCTTCTGCAACGGCGCCAGCCCCGCCGACTCCGCGGTGAGCCTGGCCAACGGCGCCACGAGCTTCTCGCGGGTCACCTTCCCCGACTGGGTTGACACGCTCCAGTGGATACGGCAGGACACGCCCACCAACGCAGTCATAGTCTCGTGGTGGGACTACGGCTACTGGATCACCGTCATGGGCAACCGGACCAGCGCAGCGGACAACTCCACCGTGAACGGGTCCAGGATCGCCCAGATAGGGCAGATGTTCATGTCGAACGTCACCCAGGCTGCGAGGATCGCCAAGCAGATCGCCACCGGGCCCGACGGGAAGCAGCGTCCGGTCTACGTCCTGGAGTTCATCACCGGGAGCATCGTCCCCGACAACTCCGGCACCCAGCACTACATCCTGCAGGTCCCTTCAGGGACAGGCTGGTTCACAGCGGGCGGAGGCGACGAGAGCAAGAAGCAGTGGTTCATCAGGATCGGGGGCCTCAACGAGTCGAAGTTCCTCGAGTGCCCGTCCAACGGCGCGCCCCCGTGCACAACCTCCGACGACTTCAACCTGACGCCGTACACCGCGCAGAAGACCCTGTTCGGGCTGCTGCTCCCGTTCAAGTTCGACGGCTTCATCGTGGCATCGGAGAGCTCGACCGCGACCCAGGTGACCCTCTCGCACGCCACGAGCTACGTGCAGGGGACGATCGGCACCACCCCGGTGCCGCCGTTCGAGTCGTTCGCCTACCCTTACAGCCCGACCTACGGATACAACAGCACGGGCCCGTTCAGGCTGGCCTACCTCTCCCCGAGCATAACGAACCCGACCACCTGCCCCGGCAACTCGCAGGTCAGCTGCTTCAACGGGATCGTCGTCTACCAGGTAGTGCCCTAGGCAGGCTCTTCGTAGGCCAGCGGGCTCCTCAGCCTGGCGTACCTGTCGTCCGGCGAGTATCTCGCGGGGTGCACGGTGGCGGTCTTCCCTCCGCAGCGCGGGCACTTCTCGCTGATGGTGTACCTGCCGCAGGCGACGCACTTCAGCATGAGGGTCTTCAGGCCGCGCCACCGTACTTCCTCGAGATCTCGCGCTTGAAGCTGAAGCCGTCGTGCTTCCCGACCCCGTCCTTCACCTTCTCGATGACCCCGTCCATGGCCTTCTCCGCCTGCTTGTAGTCGTCGGCGGTTATCCTGATCCTGTACCTGGGCGCCCCCGCGTAGGTGATGTGCACCTCGGCCGACGTCGAGTCGGCGGCGGCCAGCAGCGTCTTCTTGACGTGGTCTATCCCGTCGGGCGCCTTCGAAGACACCTCGACCAGCGCGCCCACCTCGTACCTGGGAGGTATGATCTTCTCGCCCGCGACCTCGGCCACGGCCTTCGCGGTCTCCACTGGGAGCTCCAGCGGCTGAAGTGCCTTCTCCTTCTTCTTGGCCGCGGCCTCCAGCGACGCGTAGAGGGTCCCGAACTGCTCCTCCAGCTTGGCGATCAGCGCCTTGGTCTGCTCGTCGCTGAGCCCGAGCTTGTTCTTCACCGCGCTGATTATCGCCATCGCCCTCTCCTCCCTCTTCCACTCGATCACCTTGGCGCGCCTCTCCTCGTTGGTGACCTGCCTCAGAGAGAGGTCGATTTCCCTCCGCATCCTGTTCGCCCTGATGACCTTCAGCACGAGCTTCTGCTGCACCTTCGCCACACGCTCGATGTTCTTGACCCACCCGGTGGAGATCTCGGAGACGTGGAGGAAGCCGTTCATCCCTTCGTACTGGTCGAGGTTGACGTAGATTCCGTGAGAGGTTATCTCCCTGACCGTGCAGATCACGATCTCCCCCGGCTCGGGCATGCTCCCGTCCGCGCTCATTCGGCCGTCCGACTCCGGGACTGCTAATAGGCGTTTCTGAGCCTTGAGGCGGTCAGCCCAGCTTCTTCACGACTTGGGCCAGGACCACGGCCTTCCCGCCCCGGCTCTCGGCGAGCTTCCTTCCGCACCCCCGGCACCCCACGTCCTTGGCCGAGTTCGAAAACACAATCCTCTCCTCTCCGCAGTCAGGGCACTTCACCTGGACGAACGTGCTCCTCATCCGCGGGATCGGCTCCCTCCCCCTCTTCATGCCGATATCTCCGCCTTCCGAAGCCTGATCCCCTTCCTCATGACCTCCTTGTTGCACTCCTTGCAGTGGAGCTTGAGGGTCGCCTTCTTGGTGGTCTTCGCCGTCCTGATCAGCTCCGGGAACTTCTGGCCGCCGTACCCCCTCTTCCTTCCCGCCTGGCGCCGGGCCCCCCATGACGTGGCCCGCTCCTTGCCCCTCTTGTACAGTGAAACTGTGTGTTGAGTGTGCTTGTTACACGACGGGCAGTACGTGCGCATCTCCTTTGGAAGCTTCATGCTCTCTACCGGGGCTTCTGGGCTCCGTTTTTCCACCCCTTAAAAGCCTTGGCTCGTTTTGCCGGGGCAGGCGACGGCTCCGGGACGGTTTCAGCGAAGACCTCGTGAAACCCGCCCGAATTCAATCAGACTTTATTAACTGACCCGCGGAGCCTATCCAAAGGCGAGCAAGGGACGTTGCTGTTTCTCAAGACCGCAAGCTCCGTCGAGTGGAAGGCAGTGGCTTCGGCGATCAAGACGCTCGTGGAAGAGGCGACCTTCGAGGCGGGCACCGAGGGGCTGTCCTTCAGGGCCATGGACCCCTCCCACGTGGCCCTCGTCGACCTCCACTGGCCGAGCGCCTCTTTCGTGAAGTACGAGTGCGAGAAGCCGTTCAAGTTCACCCTCAGGGTTGAGGACCTGGTGAAGCTCATCGGAAGGAGCGACACCAAGGACAGCGTCGAGCTGTCCTCCACCGAGGAGGACGCCATCTCCGTCAAGTTCATGAACGGCTACAAGCGCGAGTTCGACATCCACCTGATCGAGAGCAGCGCCGGCCCGGCCCCCCTCCCGAAGCTCGAGTTCGACACCAAGGTCACCCTGACGAAGACCATCTTCGAGAAGGTCCTGAGCGACGTCTCGGTGGTCTCCGACCAGGTGACCATCCAGGCGGCGGGGGACAAGCTCTCCTTCACTGGCAAGTCCGACATCGGGAAGGCCGGGATAGAGCTGCAGAAGAACGACGCCGACGTCCTTGAGATGAAGGTCGGCGCAGAGAGCAAGGCCACCTACTC
>OCOJ01033566.1_pt2 | contig 37868 bp, 31 predicted proteins | sample 1539251 | NCBI WGS metagenome assembly OCOJ01 (sample SAMN01911457, study PRJEB22624) | soil metagenome | biome: Soil | place: Malaysia | collected 2012-04-30 | depth RA_metagenome m
TTTGAATCCTGGAGGCCGCTGCGTGGTGCTGAGTTACCACTCGCTGGAAGACCGCGCGGTGAAGCAGGCCTTCCGCCGGGCGCAGAGCGCCGGCGTGCTGCACATCCTGACGAAGAAGGTGATCCGCCCGAGTGCGGCGGAGTGCGCCGCAAATCCCCGCGCGCGCAGCGCGAAAATGCGCGTGGCGGAGAGGACGGCTGTGGACGGTGCGGCATGATGGAATTCGTCACCGTAAAGCGCATTGATAATTCGCGGCTGGTGCGCGTGGCTTCTCCGCGCCAGTGGCGCGAGTTCTGGCGCATGGCCGGGGTGGGCGCGGCCCTGGCGGCGCTCCTGCTGGTCTATGCGGCGCAGCATTTCCGCTGTCTGCGCGTGCAATATCAGCTCGAGGAGCTGAAAGCGCGCCGCACGGAACTGGCAGAGCTGAATGGGCAATTGAAATTGCAGGCCGCGGTGCTGCGCGCCCCCGGCCGCATTGACGAGCTGGCTCNGCGGGCAACTGGGGCTTACCGCGCCCGTGCCCGGGCAAGTGGCGCCGGCCGTGCAGGCTGCGGACGGAATTCTGGCTCAGGCGCGCACCGCGCGGACCTGGGTACCGCCGCAGCAGGCGGCGCCTTGATCGAGCGGCCGGCGAGCCGGGCCCGGTGGCCATTGGAGAGGTGGGGGTAGGGGCGCGGCCCATGCCGTGCCCCTACAAGCCTGCGGCAAAGAATGGCGCAGCGCGCCGTGGCCGCCCCGGGCCTTTTCGGTCGCGCGCCGCGGATTCGCACGGTGGCACCAGGTAAGGGGGCAGTTCGAGCGAAGGTATGGATCGGCGCCGCCCGCGCACGCGCATTCTCGTCCTGGCCGGCATGGTGGTTTTGGGGCTTGGCCTCATCCTGGGGCGCCTCTTCGAGCTGCAAATCCTCCAGTACCGCGATTACCTGGCGCGCGCCCTCCGCCAGCAGCAGCGCATCGTGGAAGTCGCTCCAGGCCGGGGACTGCTGTTCGACCGCAACTTCCAGGAGTTGGCGCGGAGCATTCCCGAGGATTCCTGCTTCGCCGTGCCTGCGGAAATTTCCGATCCCAACCTGGTGGCGCGGCTGCTCGCGCCGATCCTGAAAATGGATCCGGAAGAAATCGTCACCCGGCTGACGGCCTCCAAATCTTTCGTCTGGCTGGCCCGCAAGCTTCCACCGGAAAAATCCGGGCGCATCCAGGCGCTCAATCTGCGCGGCATTTACTTCCAGAAGGAGAGCCAGCGCTTCTATCCCAAAGGCGTGCTTGCGGCGCACGTTCTGGGCTACGTGGACGTGGATGGACGCGGCCTGGGCGGCCTGGAGTTTGAATTCGACAACCGGCTGCGCGGCAAGCCGGTGCAGATGCTGGTGCTGGCTGATGCCCGCCGCCGCTGGTACGAGCGCCACGGCCCGGAAGCGGCCGCAGGCGGCGCGGCCAGCCTGGTCCTTTCGCTGGACGAAAATATCCAGTACATCGCGGAGAAATCCCTGGCCGGCGCGATCGCCCGCACCCACTCCCGCGCCGGGGCTATCCTCGTCCAGGATCCCAACACGGGTGAGTTGCTGGCGCTGGCCAACTGGCCGGTCTTCAACCCCAACGCGGCCGGCGCGGCCCCCGCGGAGTCGCGCATGAACCGCGCGGTCAGCGCGATTTACGAGCCCGGCTCTACCTTTAAGATTGTCACCTTGGCGGGGGCTCTCCAGGAGCATCTGACGCGGCCGGATGAGTTGGTGGACTGCCAGATGGGCTCCATCGTCATCGCCAACCACCGTATCCACGATCACAAGCCGTTCGGCGTGTTATCGGTGACGCAAATCCTGGCCCTATCCAGTGACGTCGGGGCCATCAAACTGGGGCTGCGGCTGGGCGCCCCCAAATTCTACGATTACATCCGCGCGTTCGGCTTCGGCCAATTGACGGGCATCGAGCTGCCCGGTGAAAGCCGCGGCCTGTTGCGACGGTTGGAGAACTGGTCGGCCATCTCTATCGGTGGCGTTTCCATGGGGCAGGAAATCGGAGTCACCCCGGTGCAACTGGTCAGCGCGGTTTCGGCGATTGCCAACGGCGGCGTGTTCTTCCCGCCGCGTGTCTTGCGGGCCGTTTGCGGCGGCCCGGAAAACGCCCCGGAGCGCGGTGCCGCTCATCTCCTGCAGGCCAGCTTCACCACCGGCACAACACTCTCTCCCGGAGCCTCGGCCGGCTGCCAGGCAATTGGAGCCGCCGGGAGCGCGGGAAGCGCCCCAGGCGTTGCCGTCACCTCGGCCGACGAGCGGCTTCCGGCAGCTCCCGCGCCCCACCGGGCGGTCAGCCCGGAAACCGCGGCAATCCTGCGCCACATGCTCGAACAGGTCGTCTTGAACGGGACGGGAAAGCTGGCCCGGCTGCAGGGATACACGGTAGCCGGAAAGACCGGCACCGCCCAGAAAATTGATCCGGCCACCGGACGCTACTCGGCACGAGACTACATCGCCTCCTTTGTGGGCTTTGCCCCGCTGAACTCACCCGTCTTGACTGTGCTCGTGATACTGGATTCTCCGGAAGGAGGCCACCACGGGGGAGAGGTGGCGGCTCCGGTTTTCCGCGAGGTGATGCAGCAAACACTCAGTTATCTGCATGTTCCCCCGGATATCCCCGTGGAGAGCCCGGCGGCGGAGGCCGCAACGCACGGCCCCGATGCTGCCACTGCCGAGGATTTGAGCGATTTCGATTCCCGGCAGCTATTGGACCCAGACGTTCAGCGGATCGACCAGAGTCTTGCGGCGGCTCCCGCTCCCGCCGCGAAGTCGCCGGAGAAAGGCCGGGCTGCCTTGCTGCGGAATCCCGGGCCTTCAGGCCTCGCGGTGCCTCTGCTGAAAGCCCCCGCGCAGCCGGCGCAGCCGTCGCGGGCGGCCGCTCCTTCCCTCCCGGCTCGTGGCCCAAGCAGGGCGGAAACCACGGAGGTGGTGGACGAATCGAGCGGCGTGGGCGTGCCGAGCTTCACCGGGCAGACCGTGCGCGCCTTCGTAGGGGAGTGTCTTCGTCTGGGGCTCAGTCCGGTACCGGTGGGCGCAGGAATCGCCGTCGAGCAGTCGCCCCCCGCGGGAACGCACGTGCGCCCCGGAAGCCGTATTGTGGTGCGCTTTGCAGCCTCTTTGGCCCCTCGTGCCATCTCAGATAACAGTAACTAAAGCGCATGCTTGGAGCGAACGATTGAACGCGGCACAGGCGGAAACGAGAATTGAGAAGCGAAGCATGAAGCTCGGCGATCTGCTCGAGGGTGTGGCCAGGCCAGATGGGGCCGCGGCCGGCGCGTTGCCGCCCGTGGCGATTTCCTCCGTCGCCTACGACAGCCGCAAAGTCCAGCCGGGGTCGCTGTTCGTGGCCATCCGAGGCGAGCAGGCCGATGGAAACAAGTTTGTCGGCGATGCCCTGGCCCGTGGGGCCGCGGCCATCGTCAGCGAAGAGCCGCGTCCGGCTTCGCTCGCCCCGGACGTTCACTGGGTGCGCGTCGCGGTTCCGCGCCAGGCATTGGCGCTCATCGCTGCGAATTACTACGGCCATCCCTCGGACGCGCTCGCGCTAGTGGGCGTCACCGGGACCAACGGCAAGACCACCACCTCCTTCCTGCTGGATTCCATTTTGCGCGCCGCGGGACACCGCACCGGCCTGTTCGGGACCATCGTATACCGCACGCCCCGGGAAGAAGTCCCGGCCAAGCACACCACCCCCGAATCGCTCGAATTGCAGAAATTTTTCTCTGAGGTGCGCGCGGAAGAAGGAACCCACGTAACCCTGGAAGTCAGTTCGCACGCCCTGGCGTTGGACCGCGTGTGGGGCTGCCGCTTCGCCGCGGCGATTTTCACCAATTTGACCCGCGATCATCTGGATTTTCACAAGACGATGGACGCTTATGGGGCCGCCAAGCGCCGGCTCTTCGAGGGCACCGGCGCCGGGGCGCCGCGCGTCGCGGCCATCAATACGGATGATCCCTGGGCCCCGCAGCTCGCGGGACTGGCCGGGCGCACGCTCAGCTACGGCCTTGGGCCGCCGGCGGACGTTACTACCAGGAGGTTTGCCCTGACCTATTCGGGGCTGGAGTTCACGGCCCACACACCCGCTGGAAAAATCGAGGTGGCCTCGCCGCTGGTGGGCAAGATAAACGTCTACAACATCCTCGGAGCCGTGGCCGCGGCCGTGGGCATGGAGATTTCGCGCTCGGCCATTGAGGCGGGCATCCGCAATTGCTCCCGGGTTCCGGGAAGGTTTGAGCGCGTGGACTGTGGCCAGCCTTACCTGGTGATTGTGGACTACGCGCATACCGACGATGCCCTGCGCAACCTGCTGCAAACCGCCCGCGAACTGAATAAGTCCGGCCGCATCATCACCCTGTTTGGCTGCGGCGGCGAGCGTGACCGTACCAAGCGCCCGCTCATGGGCGAAGCGGCGGGCTCGTTGAGCGATTTGGTGGTGCTTTCGAGCGATAATCCCAGAGGCGAGGATCCGCTGAACATCATCAACGACGCATTGGTCGGCCTGCAGCGCACCGGCGCCACCTATCTGGTCGAGCCGGATCGTGGCCGCGCCATCGAACTGGCGCTGGAGCGCGCCCGCCCGGGCGACGTCGTTCTCCTGGCGGGCAAAGGGCACGAGACCTACCAGGTGTTGCGCGACCGTTCCATCGATTTTGATGACCGCGAGGAGGCGCGGCGCGTCCTGCGCGGCCTGGGATACAAGAGCTGATTCCGGCAGGGTAGTTGCCGCGTCGCCGATCGGCAGTTTGTTGCGCGCCCGCCACGGCGGGCCGAAGGAGCAGCAGCCGGAGAACATGCTGAACCCGCTCTGTGGGACGCCGCCAGCCCGCCCAGCCCCAGGGATCGGGCCATACGCATCTCCCCCGGCTCGAAGAAGAGTCCATGGATCTGACCTGGGAGCAAGCGGCGCGCGCCATCGGCGCGGAGCCAAACGCAGCGGCGCCGCCGGGCCGCGTGGCGGGAGTGTCGATTGATTCCCGCACCGTGGCGCGCGGAGAGCTGTTCTTTGCCGTCCGCGGCGAGCGCCACGACGCCCACGAGTTTGTTCCTGCCGCCCTCGCTCGCGGGGCTGCCGGCGCCGTGGTCACGGCGTCGCGGGTTGGGCAATTCGATCCTGCCCTGCGCCCGCGCCTCCTCGGTGTGGACGATCCCCTGGCCGCCCTCCAGCTCCTGGCGCGGGAATGGCGCATGGAATGGGGCCGGCGCGCCTCGGCGAGCTGCCCCGCGGGGCGGCGTCTGGCCGCGGTCACAGGCTCCGTGGGCAAAACGACGACCAAAGAGATCCTGGCGGCGCTTCTGGGCGCGCGGTTCCGTACGTTGAAGTCCACGGGGAACCTCAACAACCTGTTCGGCGTGCCCCTGACGCTGGCGCGCCTGGAGCCGGAGCACGATGCCGCAGTGCTCGAGCTGGGCATGAGCCGGCGCGGCGAGATCGAACGCCTTGCCTGGATGGCCCGGCCGGAGGTGGGGGTAGTCACGCGCGTCGCTCCGGTGCACTTGGAGTTTTTTTCGTCGCTCGAAGAAATCGCCGCTGCCAAACGCGAACTGGTGGAGGGGCTGGCCGGCGAAGAGCCCGTGGCCGTGCTGAATGCGGATGACCCGCGCGTGGCCGGATTCGCGGAAGTGATTCGAGAGCGAGGCCGCGGCCGCGTGCTCACTTTCGGCACCAGCCCGCGGGCTGATTTTCGCGCCGTGCGCATCGCGGAGCGCGGGCTGGAGGGCGCCGAGTTCGAATATGCCGGCCCGCAGGGCACGGCCACTCTTTCTCTCCCGCTGCTGGGCGCACACAACGTCATGAACGCGCTGGCGGCGCTCGCCGCGGCCAGTTGCTGGGGCATCGGCGCGGAGGAGGCCCGGCGGGCGTTTGCGGGACTCGCGCCCGGCGCCATGCGCGGCGAGGTGCTGCGCTTCGCCGCCGGATATACAGTGATCAACGATTGCTACAACTCGAGCCCGGCGGCGCTGGCTGCGGCCGTGGGCCTGGCCGCGCACACTCCCGGATTCCGGCGCCACATCCTCGTGGCCGGCGAAATGCTGGAATTGGGCGTCACCTCGCCCCAATTGCACCGCGAGGCCGGATTGCAGGCCGCCTCCTTCCGCACGATGGATTGGATTTTCGGCGTGCAGGGGGATGCGCAGCGCTTGCTGGAAGGCGCGGTTGAGGCCGGGCATCCCGCGGCCCGCCAGCGGTTCTTCGCGGACGCCGCGGAGGCCGCTTCCTTCTTGCCGGGCTTCCTCGAAGCCGGCGACCTCGTGCTGCTCAAGGCGTCCCGCGGCGTGCGTTTGGAGCGCGTCTTGGACGCGCTGCGCGCTGCCGGCCCGGTCGAAGAGAATGCGCAAGCCGGCTTCGCGAACCAGACTCCCGGCGCTCCGGCAGGCAAGCACTGAGATGCTGTACTACCTCCTCTACGGATGGCTGCAGCATTACTTCAGCCCGCTCAACGTGTTTCGCTACATCACCGTGCGCACCGCGTTTGCGGGCATGACCGCGCTGGGTCTGGGGCTGGTCTTCGGCCCGAGTTTTGTGCGCCGCCTGCGCGAGATGCAGATCGGCCAGTTCATCCGGGAGGAAGGTCCGCAAAGCCATCAGAAAAAGAAGGGCACTCCGACCATGGGCGGGCTGCTGATCGTCTTTTCCATCGTCCTTTCCACCGTGTTGTGGGCGGACCTGCGCAGCCCTTACGTGCTGTTGGCGCTGTTTTCCGTGCTGGCTTTTGGCGCCATCGGCTTCGCCGACGATTACGCAAAGATCGTTCGCAAACAGAACCTGGGGCTCACCGGGCGCACCAAGCTTTTTCTGCAGATTCTCACTGCGTTTTTCGCCGGCGTCATCCTGCTGCTACTGCGCGCCAGCGGGGTCTACTCCACGGAGCTGAGCATGCCGTTCTTCAAGCGCATTCATCCCGATCTGGTGGTGACGCCGCTGCTCGCCAACCCCTATCTATGGGCGGTGGCTTACCTGCCGTTCCTGATTTTCCTGACGCTGGTCATCGTTGGCTCCTCGAACGCGGTCAACCTGACCGATGGCCTGGACGGGCTGGCCATCGGGTGCACGGTGGTGGCCGCGGGCGCACTGACCGCGCTCACCTACGTCTCCAGCCACGCCAGCTTCGCCCGCTACCTGGACCTGCAGCACATTCCGCGCGTCGCGGAACTCACCATTTTCTGCGGCGCGATGGCCGGAGCCTCCCTGGCCTTCCTCTGGTACAACGCGCACCCTGCGGACGTGTTTATGGGCGACGTCGGCTCGCTTTCCCTGGGCGGGGCCATCGGCACCGTAGCGGTGATCATCAAGCAGGAGATTCTCCTGTTCTTCATCGGCGGAATTTTCGTGATCGAGGCCGTTTCCGTGATCATCCAGGTGGGCTGGTACAAACTGACCGGGAAGCGCGTCTTCCGCATGGCGCCCATCCACCACCACTTCGAGATGATCGGCTGGAGCGAATCGAAAATCATCGTGCGCTTCTGGATCGCCTCCGTGATTTTTGCGCTCTTTGCGCTCACGACGTTGAAATTGCGATGAAACCGGCGGTCGAGTTGCGGGGCAAAAACGTGCTGGTCGTCGGACTGGCGCGCACGGGTGTGGCCACCGCGCTGTTTTGCGCCGCCCGCGGCGCGCGCCTCCGCGCCACGGACGCCCGCCCGGCTTCTGAATTCGCGGAGGCGGCCGGCAGGCTCTCCGCCGCTGGCGTGGTCATCGAATCGGGCGGCCATCGCCGTGAGAGTTTTCTCTCCGCAGACCTGATTGTGCCCAGCCCCGGCGTTTCCTATGACCAGCCGGACCTGGTTGCCGCGAGAAGAAACGGCGTCGCCGTGTGGAGCGAAATCGAGCTGGCCTGGCGGTTCCTGCGCGGAAGGCTTGTGGCCATCACCGGCTCGAACGGAAAGACCACCACCACCGCGCTCACCGGACACATTTTGAAGACTGCCGGTCTGCCCGTGCAGGTGGGCGGCAACATCGGCACGCCGCTGATCTCGCTGGTGGATGGCTCTCGCGACGACTCCATCTGCGTGGTCGAGGTTTCCAGTTTCCAGCTCGAGGCGGTCGTGGCCTTCCGGCCGGACATCAGCGTGTTCCTGAATCTCACTCCGGACCACATCGACCGCCACGGCTCGCTCGAATCCTATGCCGCGGCGAAAGCACGCATCTTCGAAAATCAGAAGCGCGAAGACGCCGCGGTGATGAATGCGGACGACCCCGCTTCCCTGCGCTATGCGCCCTCCCGCCCGCGGCTCTTCTGGTTCAGCCGGAAAAGGGAAGTGGCCCAGGGCGCTTTCCTGCGCGGGGACGACATTTACTTCTGCCACGGGGACGCGGAGGCCCGCCTGCTCTCACGCCAGGAAATCTCCCTGCGCGGGCAGCACAATCTGGAAAACGTGCTGGCCGCGGTCACCGCCGCTTCCCTCGCCGGAGCCGCGCCCGCGGCCATCGCGGAGGGCGTGCGCACCTTTCCCGGCGTCGAGCACCGCCTCCAGTTCGTTGCCAGCGTTGGCGGCGTGGATTTCTACAATGATTCGAAGGCCACCAATGTGGATGCCACCGAGAAGGCCCTGGAAGCCTTTCCCGGCAATCTGCTGGTGATTCTGGGCGGAAAGGACAAAGGCAGCCCCTACACGCCCCTTCGCCCTCTGCTCGCCGCCCGCGCCCGTCGCGCGTTTTTGATCGGCGCAGCCGCGGAGAAAATTGCCGGGCAAATCGAAGGCGCCGTCCCGCTGGAGATGTGCGGCACGCTGGATGCCGCCGTGCGCGCCGCCTGCGCCGCGGCCCGGCCCGGAGATGTGGTCTTGCTGGCCCCGGCCTGCGCGAGCTTCGACCAGTTTGAAAATTTCGAGCATCGCGGCCGCGTGTTCGTGGAATTGGTCCGCCGGCTGGCCGCGGAGAGCCAAGCTGCCGCGCCGCAGGGCGCCGCCGGAGGGAAGCGCTGATGCCCCGCGGCCTGCGTTCGGACCGGTGGCTCTTTCTTTCCACGCTGGCGCTGTGTCTGGCTGGGGCGGTCATGGTGTTCAGCGCGTCCGCGCCTATTGCCCAGAGCCAGACCGGAAGCCCCTACGGATTTCTGCTGCGCCAGGCGGGCGCTCTCGCTGCTGGGCTGGTGGGCATGCTGGCGCTGGCGCGGGTGGATTACCGGCAGCTCCGCCGGCCCTCGGTGGTATTCACTGCGCTTGGCGCCGTCGTGATGCTCCTGCTGGCCGTGCTCTTTCTGGACCGCGCCCATGCCACGCATCGCTGGATCCGCCTGGGTCCCGCCAGCCTCCAGCCTTCCGAGTTCGCGAAATTGGCGGTGGTCGTCTTTCTCGCATGGTTTCTGGAGCCGCGGTTGAAGGGCGGCCGCTTCGGCGTCAATCACCTCTGGAACACCCTGGTTCCGGCGCTGGGTCCGGTTGTGGCGCTCGCGGGACTGGTGCTGATTGAACCCGACCTCGGCACCGCCATCATGATTCTCCTGGTGGCCGGCGCGATGCTCTTTGAAGCCGGTCTTTCCCTGCGCTTCCTGGGGATCGCCCTGGCCGGGGCACTGCCGGCGATTTACCTGCTCATCGTCCGTGTGCCCTACCGCTATAACCGGCTGGTGGCATTTCTCCATCCGGACCAGGACCCGCAGGGGGCCGGCTTCCAGCTTCTGCAATCGCTGATCGCCGTGGGCTCGGGAGGTTTCTTCGGCGTCGGCTTGATGGCCAGCCGGCAAAAGCTTTTCTATCTCCCGGAAGCGCACACTGACTTTATCTTCGCCGTGCTCTCCGAAGAACTGGGCTTTTTCGGCGCGGCCATCGTGGTCCTCCTGTTTGCCATTTATGGGTGGCGCGGATTGCGCGCCGCGCTCGCTGCTCCGGATGATTTCGGCCGCCTGCTGGCCCTGGGCATCACCTTTCTGGTGACCGGCCAGGCGCTGTTCAATCTGAGCGTGGTGCTGGGATTGATGCCCACAAAAGGCATCCCGCTGCCGTTCATGAGCTATGGCGGCTCGAGTCTGGTGGTCATGCTGCTGGCCACCGGAATTCTGTTGAACATCAGCCAGCACGCGGACTGACGTGAAACTGGCCATTGCAGGCGGAGGAACGGGCGGCCACGTCTTCCCGGCGGTGGCTGTGGCGCGGGAATGGCTGGCGCGCGGGCCGGAGAGGGAAGTGCTGCTGATTGGGACGGAACGAGGCATGGAAGCTAAACTGGTGCCCCAGGCGGGACTGCCGTTTGCCGCCATTCGCGCGGCGGGATTGAAGGGCATCGGCGGACTGCGCCTGTTGGGCAATCTGGCGCTGCTCGGGCCCGGCGTGGCGGATTCCGCAACCCTGCTGGCACAGCACCGTTTCGTGGCGGCGCTGGGTGTGGGCGGCTACGCCTCCGGCCCGTTTCTGCTGGCGGCGGCGCTGGCCGGAGTGCCGGCGGTGATCTTCGAGCCGAACGCGGAGCCGGGATTCACCAACCGCGTCCTGGCGGGCCTGGTGCGCGGCGTGGCCACTTCCTATCCCTCCACGGGCGCGCGCCTGGGCGGAGGAGCGGTGCTCACCGGTGTGCCCGTGCGGCCCGCGTTCTTCCAGATTCCGCCGAAAACTCATCAGCCGCCCTTCCGCGTGCTCATCACCGGGGGCAGCCAGGGCTCTCTGGTGATCAACCGGACGGTGATTGATTCCCTGGACCTTTTTCTCCCGAGAAAAAACCTGTTTTTCTTCGTTCACCAGAGCGGCGAACGCGACTATAATGCGGTGCGAGTGGCGTATGCACGCCGGGAGATCAACGCGGAGGTCGTGCCCTTCATCTCCAATATGGCGGAGGAGTTCGCCCGGGCGGACCTGATCGTCTGCCGGGCGGGAGCGATCACGGCGGCGGAAGTGGCCGCCGCGGGACGCGCCGCCATCNTTCATCCCCTTCGGCGCCGCCACAGATAGTCATCAGTTGCGCAACGCGCAGGCCCTGGAAGCTGCCGGCGCGGCGCGCGTCATTCCGGAACCCCAGCTCACCCCGGAACGTTTGCTCGAGGAAATTACCTCCCTGCTCGCGCAGCCCGCGCGCATGGAGGAGATGGAGCGCCGCGCCCGCGGGCTGGCCCGCCCCCGCGCCGCCGCGGAAATCGTAAATCTGCTCGAAGAGGTGGCGCGGCCATGATGGTGGTCTTCCGCAATTTTCAACGCGTGCATTTTGTGGGCATCGGCGGGATCGGCATGAGCGGCATCGCCGAGGTGCTGCTCACGCTCGGCTATTCCGTTTCCGGTTCGGACCTCAAACCGACGCCCATCACCGACCGCCTGCGTCAGCTCGGCGCGGTCATCTTCACCGGCCACGACGCCGCCAACGTCGAGTCCGCGCACGTCGTGGTGGTCTCTTCCGCCGTGCGTCCGGAGAATCCCGAAGTGCGCGAGGCCCTGCGCAGGAAAATTCCGGTCATCCCGCGCGCGGAAATGCTGGCCGAGCTCATGCGGCTGAAGTACGGCATCGCCGTGGCCGGGGCCCACGGAAAAACCACCACCACCTCCATGACCGCCTCGGTGCTCGGGGCCGCGGGGCTGGACCCCACGTTCGTGGTCGGCGGCCGCGTGAATGCCGCCGGCACCACCGCGCGCCTGGGCAAAGGCGAATTCATGGTGGTGGAAGCGGATGAAAGCGATCGCACCTTTCTGCTGCTGGCCCCGGTGGTGGCGGTAGTAACCACCATTGACCGCGAGCACCTGGATCAATATTCCTCGCTGGAAGATATCCAGAACGCGTTCCAGCAGTTTGTCAACCGCGTGCCCTTTTACGGCGTGGCCGTCCTCTGCCTGGACGAGCCCAACGTGCAGGCCATCCTGCCCGGTGTGCGCCGTCCGGTGATCACCTACGGAACCTCCCACCAGGCGGACCTGGTGATTTCCGAGGTGACTTTGCAGGGCCCGCAGAGCGATTTCCGCCTCACATTTCGCGGCGACGACCTGGGTCTGTTCCATCTGAACGCCCCCCCGGGAATCCACAACGTGCGCAACGCCGCTGCCGCTGCCGCGGTGGGGCTGTACCTGAATGTTCCCGCGGACCTGATTCGCGACGGCCTGGAAAAATTCCAGGGCGTGGGCCGCCGCTTCGAGGTGAAAGGAGTGTTTCAGGGCGTCAGCCTGATTGATGATTACGGCCATCACCCCGCGGAGATTCGCGCCACGCTGGAGGCCGCGCGCGGATGCCGCTACGACCGCCTGCTGGTGCTCTTCCAGCCGCACCGCTTCACCCGCACCCAGCATCTGTGGGACGAATTCTGCCGCGCCTTCAATCAGGCGGACGTGCTTGTGCTCACGGACATCTATCCGGCCAGCGAGACGCCCATCGAGGGCATCACCGGAGAGGCGCTGGCGGCGGCGGTCTCTGCCGCGGGGCATCACGGAGTCCGCTACCGGGACTCCATGGAGGCGGCGCTGGACGAACTGGTGCGTGAAGCGCGTCCCGGCGACGCCATCCTGACGATCGGAGCGGGCAGCGTGGGCCGCGCCTCGGAAGATCTAGCCGCGCGGCTGGCGCGCGCGGCGGAGCCGGATGGCGGAAAATCGGCGGTGTCCCATGCGCATTGAATCGCCGCGCCTGCTGGCGGCGCTGCCGGAACTGGGCGTGGAATATCGGCCGGGAACTTCCCTGGCGGAACTGACCTCGCTGGGCATTGGCGGCACCACAGACCTGCTTCGGGTGGGGCAGTACCAGCATCTTCCGGCGTTGCTGCGCATGCTGCAGGAAGGGGGCATCGAACACCGTTTTCTTGGCGGGGGCACGAACGTTTTGATCGGCGACGGGGAACTCGGCTGGGTCGCGCTGCAGCTCGCTCCGCGCGGGTCCGCGGCGGACGCGCAGATTGAGGGCGCGTCCGTGTGGGTGGACGCGTCCGCGGACCTGGGCCGCACCGTCACCTACTGCGCGCGGCACAACTTGGGCGGCCTGGAGGGCCTCATCGGAGTGCCGGGCAGCGTGGGTGGTGCCCTGCGCATGAATGCCGGGGCCTACGGCACGGAAATCGGCCCCCACGTGCGCGAAGTGGAGGTGTATCGCGCCGCGCGCAAAGCGAACGAAACGGTGCGCGGGGCGGACATCTCCTTTGAGTACCGCCATACCTCCTTCGCCTCGGGCGACATCATGCTCCGCGCGCGGCTGGAACTGCCCGAGCGGCCATACGAAGAGATTGTGGCCGGCATTCGCGTGTGCAATGAGAAGCGCCGCGCCAGCCAGCCGCTGAACCAGAAAAGCGCCGGCTGCATCTTCAAGAACCCCCCGGGCGGCTCCGCGGGCCGCATGATTGACGGCTTGGGGCTGAAGGGCCTGCGCCGCGGCGATGCTATGGTCAGCGATCGCCACGCGAATTTTTTCATCAACGCCGGGCATGCCACCTGCGCGGACATGCTGGCGCTGATTGCGGAAGTGCGCTCGCGCGTGCGCGCCGCGCATGGTTGCGAGCTGGAAGAGGAGGTCATCGTTTGGAACGCGTGAGGCGGGCGGAACCGGAAGCCTTTCCGCCGGAGGTTCCGGCGGAAGACGAACCGCGCTACCTGCGGCGTCAGAAGCCGGTCGAGGTGCGGAAGAAGAGCGTGGTGCGCCGCGTGCGCGAAGACGTATGGCCGTGGGCCAGGCTGGCCATTCTGGCGGCGACGGCCATCGCCGTGGCCGCCGTGGCCGCGCACTTTCTCTTTTATTCCCCGTCGCTCGCGCTCGCCGATCCCGGTCAGGTGCACGTTTCCGGCAATCAGTACGTGGCCCGGGACGCGGTGGTGGCCCTGTTCGCGCCGGACCGCAACCGCAGCCTGCTGCGCATCCCGCTGGAGACGCGCCGCGCGCAGATCGAGCGCATCTCCTGGGTGGAAAGCGCCCGGGTGATGCGCGCGCTGCCAGACGCCATCCACGTGGAAGTTGTCGAACGCCGCCCGGTGGCCTTTCTCCGCGCCGGCAGCGAAATGGCCCTGGTGGATGCCCACGGGGCCATTCTCGAACGGCCGATTCAAGGCGACTTCCGCCTGCCCGTGGCTAGCGGGATGGACGAGGGCATGCCGCGTGAGGAGCGCGAACGCCGCCTGCGCCTCTTTCAGCAGTTCCTGGCGGAGATCGAAGGCGTGCGCGCCGGCGCGGGCGACCTGCTGAGCGAAGTGGACCTTTCCTCCGCGGAGGATTTGCGCGCCATGATGCTGCCCCCGGATTCCGGGGGCGCGGCCGTGCAAAGCGGGGCGGTGCTGGTTCATTTTGGCGCCAGCGATTTTGGGCCGCGCTTCCGCCTGCTACTTGACAATTTTGCCCAGTGGCAGTCGCAGGCCGGGCGCGTGGCTTCCATTGATCTGCGCTTCAAGAAGCAGGTGGTGGTGAACCGCCAGCCGTAGGTGCGCATGTAGCGCCGGCTTTCAGGCCGGCAGTTTTTCCTGGCCTTCGAGGGAGTGAGGGATTTGGCGAAGAAGCCCAACATCGTGGCCGGCGTGGACATCGGCAGCAGCAAAATCTGCGTGCTGATTGCCGGCCTGCGCGCCGCCGATGAGCGCAATCCCGGAAAATCCTCCGCCAACGGCGGCAGTCATGCCGCTCCCTCGATAGAGTGCCTCGGTGTGGGCGTGGCTGATTCCAAGGGCCTGCGCAAGGGCCTGATCGTCAATCTGGAAGCCACCAAGGTGGCCGTCGAACGCGCCCTCGAGCAGGCGGAAGACATCGCCGGCGTGGCCGTGGAATCCGCGCTGGTGGGCGTGGCTGGAGCGCACATCCGGGGCGTCAATAGCCGTGGGGGCATCGCCCTGGGCCCGCGCCCGCGGGATGTGCAGAAAGAGGACGTGCAGCGCGCCATTGATAGCGCCCGCGCGGTCACGCTGCCGGAAGACCGCGTGGTGTTGCATGTCTTTCCGCAGGATTTCTTCCTGGACGGTCAGGACAACATCCGCCAACCGGTAGGCCTGCTCGGACAAAAGCTCGAAGCCAACGTGCACATCGTGACCGCGTCGGCGACTGCGGAACAGAACCTGGTGAGCGCGCTGAACCTGGCGGGAATCAAGGTCTCCGGCACCGTGCTGGAGCCCTACGCGGCCGCGGAGGCCTGCCTGACCCCGGAGGAGCGCGAGCAGGGCTGCTGCCTGCTGGATTTCGGCTCCGCCACCACCGAGATGATGGTCATCTCCGACGGCGTGGTGCGCGCCACGGCCGTGATTCCCGTGGGCGGAGACCATTTCACGAACGATCTGGCTGTGGGTCTGCGCACTCCCGTGCCCGAGGCCGAAGCCCTGAAACGGGAGCACGCCTGCGTCTTCCGGGAGATGCTGCGCGGCGACCATCCCATTGAAATCTCCAGTGTGGGTGGGCGGCCGCCGCGCACGGTGTTCTCGCGCATGCTCACGGAAATTGTCGAGCCTCGGGCCACCGAGCTTTTGGAGTTGGTGCACGCGGAGCTGAAGCATGCCGGCCTCGAAGGCGTCCTGCGCGCAGGAATCGTGCTGGTTGGCGGCGGTGCACGGTTGCGCGGCCTGACGGACCTGGTCGAGCGCCTCTTCGCCGTGCCCGTCCGCCTGGGACGCCCGCGCGGACTTGCCGGTTTACCGGAAAACTTCGCGCATCCGGAATTCACCGTGGCCGTGGGTCTGGCGCTTTACGGCCACCGCAGCCAGGCCGGCGCGGCCGGACCGTCGCGCGCCGGGGGCTGGCGGCAGAAATTGAAGGAGGCTTGGAAGGGATGACCGGGAAGGGCGAGTCCGACAACGCGAGAGCGTCCAAAGGGGGAGGCAGCATGGCGCAGAAAGAGGGTGGGGTGAAGTATTCGTTCAGCGAGGACCACGCGCTGTCCGCGAAAATCAAAGTGATCGGCGTGGGCGGCGGCGGCTCGAACGCCGTGAACCGCATGATCCGCGCCAAAGTGGAGGGCGTCGAATTCATCGCCGCCAACACGGACCAGCAGGCCTTGCAGCTCTCCGCCGCGCCGGTGAAACTGCAGCTCGGCGCCAAGCTCACCAAGGGGCTGGGCGCGGGCGCCAATCCCGACATCGGCCGCAAGGCCGCGCTCGAGGACACGGAGAAAATCATCGAGGTGCTCGAAGGCGCGGACATGGTCTTCGTCACCGCGGGCCTCGGCGGCGGCACCGGCTCCGGCGCCGCCCCCGTGGTGGCTTCCCTCGCCAGCGAACTCGGCGCGCTGGCCGTGGCCGTGGTCACCAAACCGTTCCATTTCGAAGGCAAACGGCGCATGGTGCAGGCCGAGCAGGCGCTCTCGGAGTTGGTGGGTTGCCTCGATACCGTCATCGTCATCCCCAACGAGCGGCTGATCAGCACCATCGAAAAAGGCACCAGCTTCTTCGAGGCTTTCCGCATCGCGGACGACGTGCTGCGCCAGGCGGTGCAGGGCATCAGCGACATCATCACCATTCCCGGCATCATCAACCGTGACTTCGCGGATGTGAAAACCATCCTGAAGGGCATGGGCTACGCGGTCATGGGCACCGCCATGGCCAGCGGCCCGGACCGCGCGGTGGAGGCCGCCAACCGTGCCATCAACAGCCCGCTCTTGGAGGACAACTGTATCCAGGGCGCGCACGGCATCCTCATCAACATCAGCGGCTCCTCCAGCATGTCGCTGCACGAGGTGAACGAGGCCTCCATGGTCATTCAGAAAGCCGCGCACGAAAATGCGAACATCATTTTCGGAGCCGTGCAGGAGGAATCCCTGAAGGACCAGGTAAAAATCACGGTGATCGCTGCGGGCTTCAAGGAGGCTCCTGCGCGGCGCCTCTCCCAGCAAAAGCCGGCTTACCTGCCGAAGGAATGGAAAGCCCAGCATGCCGTGGCCGCCGCGGGCGGGGGTGGCGGAGTGGTGGTGAGTGGGAGCAGTTCGCCCGGCGCTTCTCGCCCGGGCTCCGACAGCATCGTGGCCCAGGTGGCGCGGAACGTTTCCAGCGTTACCGGAGAAATCCACGCGGACGACCTGGACGTGCCCACGTTTCTGCGCCGCGCGCCAAAGTCGTAACTCCAGTTGTTTTTGGAATCGCCTTTAGGCATGTCACGCGCCGCCCGGCGCGCGGCCCAGGGCTAAGTTTTCCTTGTCCTTCGGGGGGCGCGGTACGATAATCGGCCCGGCATTGAGAGTTTTTCGTCTTTCTACAGGGCCCTCATACCCGGCTTCATCCTGCTCAGCGTGAGCAAATTCAAAGGGAGGTTCTCATGCCAATTGACGCGGACAAGTTGAATTCATTTCTGGGCCGTTTCGTCGGAGATCTGGGGGCGGCAGTGCACGCCGGTATGGTGGTAATCGGAGACCGCCTCGGCCTCTACAAAGCCCTGGCGGCCGGCGCCATGACTTCCGTTGAGCTGGCGGCCAAAACCGGGACGGACGAGCGCTATGTGCGGGAGTGGCTGGCTTCGCAGGCAGCAGGCGGCTATATCACCTTTGACCCGGCGACGGATCAGTTCAGCCTTACCGAGGAGCAGGCATTCACATTGGCCCGGGAAGACAGCCCCGCGTATTTGCCGGGAGCGTTCCAGCTTGCTTTGGGCGCGCTCGCTGCCGTGCCGCGCATCGCCGATTCCTTTCGAACCGGCGCGGGCATGGGCTGGCACGAGCATGATGACGGAGTATTCCACGGCTGCGAAAAGTTCTTCCGTCCGGGCTACGCCGCCAACCTGGTGAATTCCTGGATTCCCGCGCTCCACGATGTGAAGCAAAAACTGGAAGCCGGCGCCCGCGTGGCGGACGTCGGCTGCGGCCTGGGCGCGTCAACGCTGCTCATGGCCAGAGCGTTTCCGAAATCCCAGTTTTTCGGCTTCGACTACCACGAGAAATCGATCGCCGCAGCCCGCGAAGCTGCCCGGCGCGAAGACCTGGCCTCCCGCGTCCAGTTTCAGGTGGCCAAGGCCAAAGAATTTCCGGGAAAGGATTACGATTTTGTGTCCGTCTTCGATTGCCTGCACGACATGGGTGACCCTGTGGGGGCCGCCGCCCATGTGCGTCAATCGCTGCGGGACGATGGGACCTGGATGATCGTCGAGCCGTTTGCGAACGATAATTTGAAGGACAATCTGAACCCGGTCGGACGCGTTTATTATTCCTTTTCCACTCTCCTGTGCACTCCCTGCTCCCGGTCGCAGGAAGTCGGCCTGTGTCTGGGTGCGCAATCCGGCGAAGCCCAGATTCGCAGCGTGGTGACTTCCGCGGGCTTCACGCGTTTCCGCCGCGCCACAGAGACGCCCTTTAACCTCGTGTACGAGGCCCGGCCTTAGCACATTAGCTCACGCGAATTTACCGGGGCGTTCAGGTTGTACGGGGCTTCACAATGGCGGCGAGGGCAAAGCCGGTGATCCCCCAGGTGATCAGAAATTCGGCGAAATGCGCGGCGGTGTAGTTTCCCGGGAAGCCGTACCAATTCCAATACGGCAAATCAATCAGCAGGGAACCGAACACGGCCACGAGCGCCACAAAAAGCACCCGCTGCAGGTATTGAGTGAGTGCGCTGGCGGACATCGCCAGAAGGCAGGAAAGCACGAACGCTGCCAGTAATTGGAAGCAGAACTGATTCGCCAACAGGCGGGGAAAACTGAACTCCTTGCCTCCCGGCTGAAAAACAATGAGGCCGGTGGGCCCGCGGCGGAACTTCTCTGCATACCTTTGCTGTTCCGCGGGGTCGTTGCGCTTTGCCACATCCATGCCCGGAAACATGAAGATGCCCGGCTCACTGATGCCGAGACGGAGGGCGGTGCTGAGCACGTCCTCGTGCGGCAAATTGTGGAACCCGGTCTCGGAAAACGGCAGGACCATGTGCCATACGAAACTCACCAGGAAAATAGTGACTGCTCCAATGATCGTGCCGAGCAGAATCTGTTTGACCATGGCATCCTCCACTCCACGGCCCGTGGGCACGGGCGGGCCCCCCATTTCTCAGCGCTCTCTATCCTGCCCCGTCCGTTTCTCCTAGACTAACTCCATGCCGGAGCCGGTCCGCATCACGCGCGAGGCACTTGAGCGGATGTTGAGCCTTGCGCGAGAGGAGCCTTCGCGCGAATGTTGCGGACTGCTGGCCGGGCGCGGCGGTGTGATCAGCATCGTGTTGCCCGCTCCCAATTCACTCGCCAGCCCCACCGCCTTTGAAATTGCTCCCCGCGAGTTGTTCGCGCTCTTCCACCGCATGCGCGCGGAGAGCTGGGAGCACCTGGGCATCTACCATTCGCACCCTTCCGGAGAAAACGCCCCGTCGCGCCGGGATATTGAGCAAGCTGACTATCCGGATGCGATCTACTGCATTGTATCGCCAGCGCCCGGCCATCCGCGCCCCGTGCGGGCTTTCCGCATCCGCGAGGGATTGGTGACCGAACTGGAGATTACTTCCTAGTCGCAGCCACTTCCCAGTACGTCTGGTGCACGGCCAGCGCCGCGCGGCGCCAGGAAAAGAGCTGCACGCGTTCGCGTCCGCGCGCAATCAGTTCGCGGCGCACTCCTTCATCGGTCAGCGCCGCGCGCAGGCCCCGGGCGATGTCGAAGACGTTTTCCGGATGCACCCCCAGCGCGGCTTCACCGCACACCTCCGGCAGGGACGACACATTGGAAACCACCACCGGCGTGCCGTGAGCCATGGCCTCCAGAGGCGGCAGCCCGAAGCCCTCATAGAGCGAGGGGAAGGCAAATACCCTCGCGTGCGCGTAAAAGGCGCGCAGCACGGCGTGCGGCACGAAGCCCAGGAAGCGCACTTCCTCCTGCATGCGCGTTTTCACCACCGCGCGCCGCAGCGCCTGATGTCGCGCCAGATCGTCGCCGATGACGATGAGTTTCAGGCTGCGCAGTTCCGCGTGGTCCGCCAGTTCCGCCTTCACCACGGCGAAGGCTTCCACCAGCCGCGGCAGGTTCTTCTGCGGCTGCACGCTTCCGGCGTAGAGCACATAGGGATAGCAGACGGCGTGCCGCTCCAGGATGCGCGGGCCATCCGCGGGGGGCGGCTCAAGAACGAATCGCTCGTCCAGCGCGTTGTACACCACCTCGATGCGGTGCTCCGGCAGCGCGAATACGCGCGCCACCTCGCGCTGCGTGGCCTGGCTGACCGTCAGGATGCGCGCGGCCCGCGCCAGCGCGCGGCGGGCCAACCTCCGGCTGAACGTAAGCTGCACCCGCCGTTCCCGGGCGGTTTCCGTCCACTCGGTGAGGTCGTGCACGGTCATCACCACCGGGCGGCCGGGATTCCACGGCGCATACAGCCAGGGCACGTGCAGCACGTCCGCGCGGCGCTGGCGCAGCAGGTAGGGAATCTCCCACTGATCGCGCACGCTGCGCGGCGCGCAGGGGCACTCCGCCCACTCGAAGGTTTGGGGAAGCGACTCAAAGTGCGCGCGCTCGGCGGCGCGGCCGATGAGCACGTAGCGCGTGGGCGTGCCCAGGCGGCCCAGTTCCCGCACCACGTTCCGGATGTAGGTGCCTACGCCGTAGTCGCCGGCACGGCGAACGTCGATAGCTACTTTCACGGGAAAGACTCCCGCGGCGCGGGGAGAATCGTTGGCGGCATTCTCCGGGGCAAGATCGGCTGCGCGGGATCAGTCCGCGCGCGCGCCGGCAGGAACGCTGCGGGCCGCGTGGGCCTCTGCTTCCGCCAGCCGGCGCGGATAGAGCGGAAAGCGCGCGGCCAGTTCCGCCACTTCTCCGCGAACGCGCAGGGGAACCTGTTCATCGCCCAGGTGCGCCAGAACCTCCGCGATCCATCCGGCGATGCGCTCCATCTCCGCGAGGCCCATCCCCCGCGTGGTTACCGCGGGGCTGCCGATGCGCACGCCGCTGGCTTTCATCGGCGGAAGCGGATCGAAGGGAATCGCGTTTTTGTTTACGGTGATCCCCGCGCGCTCCAGCGCCAACTCCGCGTCGCGGCCGGTGACGCCGCGCGAGCCCACATCCAGCAGGAACAGGTGATTATCCGTCCCGCCGGAGACCAGCCGGAAGCCGCGCGCTGCCAGGCCGGCGGCCAGGGCGGCGGCATTGGCCACCACGCGCCGCTGGTACTCACCGAAGGAAGGCTCCCTGGCCTCCTTCAGGCATACCGCTTTGGCCGCGATGATGTGCACCAGGGGCCCGCCCTGAATCCCCGGAAACGTGAGTTTGTCCAGTTCCTTCGCATACGCCGCGCGGCACATCACCAGGCCTCCGCGCGGCCCGCGCAGCGTCTTGTGCGTGGTGGTGGAGACGAAGTCCGCGTGCGGCACGGGGGTGGGATGCAGTCCCGCAGCCACCAATCCGGCGATGTGCGCCATGTCCACAAACAGCAGCGCGCCCGCGGCCCGCGCGATACGTCCAAGACGCTCGAAATCAATCACCCGGGGATAGGCGCTGGCTCCGGCCACGATCATCTTCGGCTTGTGCTCCGCGGCCAGGCGCTCCACCTCGTCGTAATCGAGATGCTCGTCTTCCTTGCGCACGCCGTAGGGAATGAACTTGTACATGCGCCCGGAAAAGTTCAACGGATGCCCATGCGTCAGGTGGCCTCCATGGGCCAGGTTCATGCCCAGCACCGTGTCTCCCGGCTGCAGCGCGGCCATGTACACGGAGGTATTGGCCTGGGTGCCGGAATGTGATTGCACGTTGGCGTGCTCCGCGCCAAACAGCAGCTTGGCGCGCTCGATGGCCAGCGACTCCACGCGGTCGGCGTTCTCGCATCCGCCGTAGTAGCGCTTGCCGGGATAGCCCTCCGCGTATTTGTTGGTGAAGACGGAACCCATGGTCTCCAGCACCGCCTCGGAGACGAAATTCTCGGAAGCGATCAGCTCGAGGCCGGTGGCCTGGCGGCGCACCTCATCGCGCAGCGCTTCGGCGACGTCCGGGTCCACCTCGGACACCGCGCGTTCCATCCGCCGTGAATCCTGGGTTTCCATCAGATCCCTCGATGAACCGCTGAATCGTGCCGCTTGCAATGGATGCGCTGCCGCCGCTAGGCGGCCGTGCCCCGCGAAAGTTTGCGCGCCCGCTCCATGGCGTCGATTTTGTCGATGCGCCGCTGGTGCCGCCCGCCCTTGAACGTCGCGGCCAAAAACGCGCGCACAATTTCCACCGCCTGTGTGCCATCCACCAGCCGTCCGCCGATGGCCAGCACGTTGGCGTTGTTGTGTTCGCGCGCGGCTCGCGCGGCAATCAGGTCGTTGACCATCGCCGCGCGGATCCCGGTGACTTTGTTGGCGGCAATGGCCATGCCGATCCCCGAGCCGCAGGAAAGAATGCCCAGGTCCGCTTCGCCCTGGGCCACCGCCTCCGAGACTTTCTTGGCGTAGTCGGGATAGTCTACAGACTCTTCTGACCAGGTACCGGCGTCATTCACCGTGTGCCCGGCGCCTTCCAGGTAGGTCTTGATGGCTTCCTTGACGTGCAGCCCGGCGTGATCCGCCCCCACTGCTATCCGCATCGTGCGCGTCTCCTCGGGCCTGGGCTCCCTGCATGGAATTCTAGGCGCGGCTTTTGCCAATTGCAACGCCCGGAAGTAGCGACCCATTTCGGCATGTAGCCCGGGTCTTCAGACCCGGGCCACGTTCCGGCATGGCTCTTACGCCGGGCACTGCGGCGTAACAAACCCCGCCCGCCGCCGCGGGCGGGTTACAACCCGGTCGTCGCGGCCGCAGGGCGCCCCAGGCCAGCGGCGTGACTCGGCATCGCGTTGACTTCCGCACCCCCCTCCCATAGTCTCGGTGGTTTAGTCCGGCGGCATCCAATCCAGCAGAGAGAGCGAGCGCATGGCGGAACAGAAGCTGCCCACACGGGCCGAAGATTTTTCCGAGTGGTACAACCAGGTGGTGCTGCGCGCGGAGATGGCGGATTACGCCCCTGTGCGCGGCTGCATGATCGTGCGCCCGTACGGCTGGGCGCTGTGGGAAAACATTACCGCGGCGCTGGACCGGCGCTTCAAGGCCACCGGCCATCAGAACGCGGCCTTCCCGCTGCTCATTCCCCGCAGCTTCATCGAAAAGGAAAAACACCACGTGGCCGGTTTTTCTCCCGAACTGGCCGTCGTGACCCACGGCGGCGGCGAAGAGCTGGCCGAGCCGCTGGTCATCCGTCCCACCTCGGAAACCATCATCGGCCACGCCTACGCGAAGTGGATCCAGTCCTACCGCGACCTGCCGGTGCTGATCAACCAGTGGAACAGCGTGGTGCGCTGGGAACTGCGCACCAAGCTCTTCCTGCGCACCCTGGAGTTCTTCTGGCAAGAGGGTCATACCGCCCACGCCACGGCCGAAGAGGCGCAGGCCGAGACCATGCAGATGCTCAGCGTGTACACGGATTTCGCCGTCAATGAAGCGGCGATTCCGGTAATCCCCGGACGCAAATCGGTCTCGGAGCGGTTTGCCGGCGCGGACCAGACCTATTCCATCGAAGCCATGATGTGGGACAAGAAGGCGCTGCAATCCGCCACGTCCCACAATCTCGGCCAGAACTTTGCGAAGGCCTTTGAGATTCGCTACCTGGATCAGAGCGGCCAGCACCAGTATTGCTGGACCACTTCCTGGGGGCTTTCCACGCGCATGGTGGGCGCGATCATCATGGTGCACGGCGACGACCAGGGATTGATCTTTCCTCCGCGCCTGGCGCCCTATCAGGTGGTAATCGTCCCCATCTTCAAGAACGACGAGGAAAAGGCGCAAGTGATGGCCGCGGCGGAGGCGGTGCGCTCCGAACTGGCCGGAGCGGACGTGCGCGTTACGCTGGACGCGCGGGAAGGTGTCACCCCCGGCTACAAGTTCAACGACTGGGAGATGCGCGGCGTGCCCCTGCGCATCGAGATCGGCCCCAAGGACGTGGCCAAGAACAGCGCGGCGCTGGCCCGGCGCGACCGTCCCGGCCGGGAAGGGAAGTCTTTCGTCCCGCGCGAGGGCCTGCCCGCAGCCGTGCGCGAGCTGCTCGCCGGCATCCAGAAGTCGCTCTACGACCGCGCGCTTGAATTCCGCAAGGCCAACACGCGCGACCCGCGGAGCTACGAAGAGTTCCGGGCGGCCGTGGAGAACGGCTTCGCCTTCTCCTTCTGGTGCGGCGCGGAGGAGTGCGAAGCGCGCGTGAAGGAAGAAACCAAGGCCACCATCCGCAACATTCCCCTCGAGCAACCCGGAGGGAACGGGCCGTGCATCGTCTGCGGCAAGCCGTCGCAGGAACGCGCCATCTTCGGCCGCGCGTATTAGCAGTTCGAGAAACGCGAAACTCGAATCCGCCGCGCCTGCCCGCCGCGGCGGGGCGGACGAAAAAGGGACGCCGGTCGGAGGGCGGGACCCTTCGACTCGTCCGCTCGAGCGGGTTCGCTCCCTTCGACTCCGCTCAGGGCAGGGAGGGTCCGCATCCTGGCCGGATGCGGACGAAACTGGTAAATCGAGAGCCAGCAACGAATTCCGGGCTTTCAGGCTCGCCACCCGCCACTTGGGGGTCCCCTCCCCCTGGTTCCGGCGGGAGTTTGTAATCGCATGAAAATGCAGGGGATATTTTTCGTTGATTTCAGGGAGTTCGTAATCCACTGCAAACATTGGACATGGATCGTATTCCCTTGAGCAGGAGTGTGTGAGCGGCCAACCCTTCGATTCGTCCGCCGCGGCGGACTCACTCTCTTCGACTCCGGTAAGGGCAGGCGGGCTCAACCTCCTGGTGGGGTGTTGAAAGGGGTTAGCTCGAGATGGCGGGTGATCCCGAAGAAGGAGTCGGAACACACAAGGCGCGCCGTCGCGGATTTGTCCCGGACAGTCCATGGATTACCGTCCGGGCGACACGTTAACATACAAGTAATTATACTTCACGCGATATCAGAGGCCGGGACGAAGAAAGAGCCTATTAGTGGCATGCGGGCGGTGAGAGTTCATGCTCCTTTGGCCGGCGCGGCGGACTGCGGCGGGCAGGCCCGCCTTCGTCCACGTAGCGGGACTATGGCGGGCAGGCAGTTGACAGGTCAGGACACCTCAGCGGGAGGCAGGCGAAGGGTCGAGGGCCGGTGTGAGCCGAAATGTCCCACCCTTCAGCCGTGCACTGCGCGTCTGAATGACAGCAGGGCACCCGGCGGCGAAGTCTTCTTGAGACATACGCAGGTCGCCATTCCACTGCCGGATTTCTTGGGCCTTTTTTCCGTTTTCCAGGTACCCTCTCCGAGGCCTCGTCCAACACTTCCGATACCATGCCATACGCCATGCGATTGCGCTCACCCTCGTCTATCACTGTGGGTAGTGCTTTTTCTAGTACCGCAACTACCGCCCGCCAAGGGGCCAGCTGGGTCTTAAGTGAGTCGGTCGTCCTTGTGTCTGCTCTTAATGTTGCCGTTGCCGCTTCCGTGTACTTACCCAGTAAATGGATTGGTTCTGATGCGCGGGTGGTTTCGTCCCGCGGTTCCGCCATAGTGCGCGATGCTTCGGAGGCAGTGCGTTCGGCGTCTGCAAACTGGACGCCTGTTCAGCAAACGCCGACGAAAGGTGGGGCCACAGGTCCCGCGCAGGCTAGCGGCGGCTCCTGCGCGGGGCCTGTACCCGCGTCCGGTGACGCATCGGCAACGCGGAACCGCGGGTTGCTCGACAGGCCCCTACCCCGGTGCTAGCATCGGCTCGATTTTGAGTGTGCCGCGGGAGGCAACCGCCGCTTATCCGCACGCGGCGGGAGGGAGCGGCGCAGGGGTCAATCGGGTTGAGCCATAGTTTGCAATTGCCGCCCGGCATCGTCCGGGCGCGGGACCGGGCGCGCGCGCAGCAGGGCGAGGGAAACATCAAGTTTCTGATCGTCCTGGTGATTCTGGGCGCGATTGCCTACGCGTGTTTCAAGATCGTTCCGCCGTATGTGAACAATTACCAGTTGCAGGACACCTGCGACGCGGAATCCCGCATGTTTGCCGCGCACCAGAAGACCGATGAACGAGTGCGCCAGACGGTTTCCGCGGAACTCCAGGGGCTGGGCATCACCGTGCCGCGCGACGCGATTCACGTAGAGATCATGGGGCGCAGAGTGCGCGTGAGCGTGGATTACACCGTCACGGTGAACGTGTTCGGCGTGGATATCCCCCTTGAATTCCATCCGGCGGGTGAAAGTCCCATCATTTGAGGCCTTCGCGGTACAATTGAGAAGAGCAAAGCGCCGGCCCCGCACGGCGCGTCCTTTCCGGGCCCAGCCTACGCATCCAACCCGGCAAAAGGGGGAGCGAACTCATTGCGTTTTCGCCTCTCACGAGGCTTTTGGACGTCCCGGTTCGGCATCGGCGTGCTGGGTTGCGGTGTGCTCCTGCTGCTGGCCGGCGCGGCCATCTTTGCCTACTACTACGTCTCCTACTCGCGCATGATTGATGCGCGGCTTTCCGGCGAAGTCTTTGGGAATACCTCGCAGGTGTACTCAGCTCCGCGACGGATTTACGTTGGCGAAGCGCTGGCGGAAAACGATCTGCGGGCCGCCCTGGTCCGCGCCGGCTACTTCGACCGCCCGCAAGAGGGCGCGCGCGGCGAAATTACGGCCACGCGCGGCGCCATCGCCATTCATCCCGGCCCGCAGAGCTACTTCAGCGGCGGCAACGCCCTGCGGGTGGAATTTGCCTCCGGGAAAATCGGACGCATCACTTCGCTGCCGGCCGGCGCGGAGCAGTATTCCGCGGAGATCGAGCCGGAGCTGATCACCAATCTCTTCGACACCACCCGGGAGAAGCGCCGCGTGGTGCGCATGGACCAATTGCCCAAGGTGCTGGTGGACGCGGTGCTGGCCGCCGAAGACAAGCGCTTTTTCGAGCACCCCGGCCTGGACCCGGTGCGCGTGCTCGGCGCGGCCTGGGCGGACTTGCGCCACCGCAACGTGGGCCAGGGCGCCAGCACGCTGACCATGCAGGTGGCGCGCAGCTTCTTCTTCTCCACCGAGCGCACCTGGCGCAGGAAAGTGGCGGAAACGCTGGTGGCCTTCGAGCTGGAGCAGCGCTTCTCCAAGCAGCAGATTTTCGAGCTGTACGCCAACGAGATTTACCTGGGCAACCGGGGGAGTTTTGCCATCCGCGGATTCGGCGAAGGCGCGCAGGCCTATTTCGCCAAGGATGTGCACGACGTGACGCTGGCGGAAGCCGCATTCCTGGCCGGCATCATCCGCGCTCCCAATCGTTACGCCGCCGCGGACAGCCGCCCGGAGCGCGCCGCCGAGGCCCGCGACCGCGTGCTGGCGCAGATGCTCGAAGACGGCATGATTAGTCCCGAGCAGCAGGCGCAGGCCGCGCGTTTGCCGCTGCGCCTGGCGCGCGGCGGCATGGAGACTTCCTCCGCTCCGTATTTTGTGGACATGGTGAAAGATCATCTGCTGGAGCATATTTCCGATGCGGAGCTGAGCTCGCAGAGTTATCGCGTCTATACCTCACTGGATCCCCGGCTGGAGCGCGCCGCGGTGGAAGCGGTAAGCGCGGGCATCAAGGAAGTGGATGCGCAGCTCCAACGCAAGTACGAGCGCTGGGCCAAGGAGAACCAGAAGAAAGGCAGCACGGAGCCCGTGCCTCATGCCCAGGTGGCGCTGGTGGCTCTGGACCCGCGCACCGGGGAGGTGCGGGCGCTGGTGGGCGGACGCGATTACGGCGCCAGCCAGTTAAACCGCGCCCTGGCCCGCCGCCAGCCGGGCTCGGCCTTCAAGCCCTTCGTTTACCTGGCCGCGTTCACCAACGAAGTCGAGGGGGTCGAACCGCAACTCACCCCGCTCTCCACGGTGGTGGATGAGCCGACCACTTTTGAATTCGACGGCAATGAATACGCTCCGGACAACTTCGGCGAGAAATTCTATGGCACGGTGACGCTGCGCGAGGCCCTGACGCATTCCTTGAATGTGGCCACGGTGCGCGTGGCGGAAATGGTGGGGTACAAGCGCGTGGTGGACGTGGTTCGCCAGGCCGGGCTCGACCCGCACATCCAGCCCACTCCGGCCATGGCTCTGGGCGCCTACGAAATGACGCCGCTGGACGTTGCCGCCGCGTACACCATCTTCGCGGACGACGGCGTGCGCGCCGAGCCGTTGTTCATCCGCGCGGTGCGCGACGGCTCGGGCGAATGGCTGGAGCGCGATGAACCGCGCACCCGGCAGGCCGTGGATGCGCGCGCTGCTTACATCGTCACCAATATTCTCCAGGACGTGATCAACCATGGCACCGGCTATCCGGTGCGCGCCCGCGGGTTCAATGCTCCGGCAGCGGGAAAAACCGGCACTTCGCATGATGGCTGGTTCGCCGGATTCACCTCCAACCTGATTTGCGTGGTGTGGGTGGGCTTTGACGACAATCGCGAGCTGGGCCTGGCCGGGGGGAATTCCGCGGCGCCCATCTGGGCGGAGTTCATGAAACGGGCCATCGCCCTTCCGGATTACGCGCAGGTGCGCGAGTTTGCGCCGCCGGAAGGCATCACCCTGCTGGCCCTGGACCCGGAGACGCTGGAGCGCGCCACGCCGCTCTGTCCAACGACGCGCTACGAAGCATTTCTAGCCGGGACGGAGCCTGCGGAATACTGCCAGCGTCACGGAGGACTCGATGCGGTGCTCGCCGCTGGGCCGGATTGGGCTCCCGGGGGTGGCGTCGCCGCCAGCCCGGAGGCGGCAAGCGATCCGGCCCCTGGCAGACCAGAACCTGCCGCGGTGCGTAGCAAATCTGCCGGGCACCCGGCACAACGCCAGACGCCCAGTCCCGCTCCCGCCGGAGCCGGCCAGCAGGCACAAACCAAAAAAAAGGGTTTCTGGGACAAGATTTTTGGTATCTTTGGGGGCAGAAAGAAGCAAGACCAGCCTCCGAACTGAACCGCGGCCGGCAGGGGAAAACCGATGCAGCCGCGCAAGAGGCTGGGCGGGGGTGCCACCATGAAACGCCTTTTGCGCTCGGGCGCCATTTTGATTCTGGCCCTGGTGGCCGGCCCGCCGGTGCAAGCCCAGCAGAATCCGCCGCACACCAGCTCGATCCAGCAAATGATTGCGGTGGATCAGATCTTCGAGGAAAAGGAGTACGAAGACGCCATTCAGGGCTACAAGGCGCTGCTGGCGGAAGATCCTCACAACCCGCAGCTCCTGAATCGCATCGGCATTGTCTACGAAGCGCTCCACAATCTTCCTCTGGCGAAGCACTACTATAAGGAGGCGCTCAAGGCGGACTCGAAATACTCTGCGGCCATGAACAATCTGGGTTCGCTTGATTACAACACGAAGAATTACGGAAGGGCCGCGCGCGAATACCATCACGCTATCCAGATGGATCCCACGGTGGCCAGCTACTACAGCAATCTGGCTTACACCTATCTGGCCCGGAAGAAATACAAGGAAATGGTGCAGGCCTTCCATTCCGCGCTGCAGCTCGATCCCACCATTCTCGATCAGCATAACCGCAGCGGGAGCGTGGTGATTGAGCGCGGCGTGGAGGATCACGCTACGTTTTACTTTTATCTGGCCAAAACCTACGGCCAGATGGGCGATGCGGACCGCTGCGTGGAGTTTCTGAAGAAAGCCCGCGACGAGAAATACAAAGACATCATCACCGTGCGCACCGATCCCGCTTTTGCCCCGGTTCGTACCCATCCGGTGATGAAGGAGTTCCTGGACAGCCTGAACCCGGCTTCGGTGGACCGGCCCACTTCCGCCGCCTGAAGGCCGCTGCCGGCCGCAACGCGGCCCACCCGTGCGATAATGTGTGCGACTAGCCGGCAAGGGCCGGCGCAGGTCCTGTTGTCGAACCCGGCCCCGCTCCGCGGGAAGTCTGGAGTGGTTGCCCGATGAACTCTTCATTCCTCGCGCGCGCTTCGAGCCGCGTCCATAGGCTGCGCGGTTACCGGTTGGCGCCGCTCTCTGCCGTTTCCCTGGCCTTTCTTTGCCTGGCTGCTCTGGCCCCTTCGGCGAGCCCGAAGGAGCAGCGGCCGGCGGCCGCGGGGGTGCCCCGCGTCCTGGAAGTTTCCATTGAAGGGGTGATTCAGCCGTTCCTGGCGGAATACGTGGACGAGGCGCTGGCGCAAGCGGCCACCGAGCACGCCAGCCTGGTGCTGCTGACGCTCAACACTCCCGGCGGGCTCGACACCGCGATGCGCGAGATCATCCAGCACATCATCCTCTCGCCGGTGCCGGTGGCCGCGTTTGTGGCGCCCTCCGGTTCGCGCGCCGCATCCGCAGGCTTCTATATCCTGCTATCGGCGGACGTGGCCGCGATGGCCCCGGGAACGGATACCGGCGCCTCTTCGCCCATCTTCATCATTGGCGGCACCGCGGCACAGGTGGATGAGACCCTGAAGAAAAAGGCCATGAATGAGGCGGCGGCCTACCTGCGCAGCATCACCGGCAAGCGGGCGCGCAACGTGGCCGTGGCGGAGACCGCGGTCACCGAGGCCAAGGCGTTTTCCGATGCGGAAGCGTTGAAGGATAACCTGATCGACGTGGTGGCCAAGGACGCGGACGACCTGCTGGCGAAGCTCGATGGGCGCACCATTACCCGCTTTGACGGCTCCACCCTGGTCCTGCACCTTCAGGGAGCGACGCGCTCCTCCTACGAAATTTCTTCCAAGCAGAAATTCCTGGGCTGGCTGGCTGAGCCGGACGTGATGTTCATCCTGCTGATCGTCGGCCTCATCGGCCTGTACGTGGAATTCACGCACCCGGGACTGGTTCTCCCCGGCGTCATCGGCGGCGCGGCCATCCTGCTCTTTCTGGTGGGAGCCCAGGTGGTGCCCATCAATTTGCTGGCGATTCTGCTGATTGCCGGGGCCATGGCGCTCTTNCAGGTGGTGCCCATCAATTTGCTGGCGATTCTGCTGATTGCCGGGGCCATCGCGCTCTTCGCCATCGAGGCCAAGGTCACCAGCCATGGCGTGCTGGCGCTGGCCGGGGTGATCGCCATGCTGGTGGGAGCGTTGATCCTGGTGCGTTCGCCCATCACCGGCGCGGGAGTGAGCCTGGGCGTGGCGGTGGGGTTCACCCTGCCCTTTGCGCTGCTGGCGGTGGTCATCATGCGCCTGGCCATGCGCACCTTCTCCATCAAGCCGTCCACCGGCCCGGAACAGCTCGTCGGACAGACCGGGGAAGTGCGCGAGGATCTGAACGGCGCCGGGGCGGGCATGGTTTTCGTGGGCGGCGAACTGTGGCGCGCCCGCGCGGCGCAGAGAATCCCCGCGGGCACGCGGGTCCGGGTGCTTCGCGTGGAGGGATTGACCCTGGAGGTCGCGCCGGCGGAGACCGCGCAGCCTACAGAAGTTCATAGCTGACGCCGGCGAATTCCCCGATTCCCGCTTTTCCGCGGCGGGGGCTCGTTGCGCTTTTCCGCTCACTGCCGGGCCATTCCGGCGTACACTGCGCAGGAGCCGGCCAGGCGGGCGCGGGGGCGCGCCAGGCGGCGCGCAGGCGCGCGCATCCAGGAGGAGAGGTCATGCCGATTTCGTTCAGCGGCGCGGTCGTTATCTTCATCTTGTTTCTGATCTGGTTCTGGAATTCCGTCTACGTGATCAAGGAGTGGGAGCGCGGGGTGATTCTGCGCCTGGGGCGCATGCTCCCCACGGCCAAGGGCTCGGGGCTGCGCATCGTGGTCTGGCCGATTGACACGCTCTACCGCATCTCCCTGCAGATTGAAACGCTGGACGTGCCGCCGCAGGACGTCATCACCCGCGACAACGTTTCGGCCAAGGTAAACGCAGTCTGTTATTTCAAGGTGGTCAACGCCAACCTGGCGCTCTCCTCGACGACCAACTATCGCTACGCCACCTCGCAGCTTGCCCAAACCACATTGCGCAGCGTTTGCGGACAGTTCGAGTTGGACGCCATCCTCTCGGAACGCGACAAGGTAAACGAAAAGCTCCAGATGATCCTGGACCAGGACACCGAGCCCTGGGGCATCAAGGTCACCAAGGTGGAGCTGAAACAGGTGGACATCCCGGAGACCATGCAGCGCGCCATCGCGCGGCAGGCGGAAGCGGAGCGCGAGCGCCGCGCCAAGATCATTCACGCCGACGGCGAGTTCCAAGCAGCCGGAAAACTGGCGGAAGCGGCCGGAGTGATCGAAGCGCGCCCCGCGGCCATCCAGTTGCGCTATCTGCAAACGTTGACGGAAATCGGCGCAGAGAAAAATACAACCGTTGTGTTCCCGCTGCCCGTGGATATCATTAACCTCTGGGCGCAGACGCTGGCCAAATTGCCGCAGGGCAAATAGCGAGGCGCCGCGGTTCCGAAGGGCGGGACCGAAAGCAAACGCCGGTGTGGCGCGGAGCAGTGGCAGCCACGGTCAGTGGTGTTCTGACCGCAGGCAAGTGCCCGCCGCTGGGGGGCCCGGACCGAGAAGTCATGATCCGTCCCGAATCGCGGCGCTTCGGGATCGTGATTCGTGACCGCCGGTTTGCCCGGGAAGTTCGCAGGGCATTTCCGGCGGGAAGGCAATACGGCCGGCGCAAATATCCAGCTTCTTCAGACCACACACTCGGGTTTCTGGGGGGAAACTGAATGGCAGAAGGTCGCGGAGAACGCACGATTGGCAGCGGCCACCTGGTCGCACTCTTCCTGGGCATCGTCGTACTCTGTTGCGTATTCTTCATCCTGGGCTATGAAATGGGCCGCGCACAGTTCGAACACGGAGGCGCCGCAAGCGCGGCCAAACCTGGAGCCAGCGCGCCCGCAGCCGCCAAGCCGGAAACCCCGGCGTCCGGGTGGCCTTCCTCCGGCTCTTCGGCCGCGCCCGAAGGCGCCAAACCGGTCGCGCCCGCCGCGTCCACTTTACCCGCGNTCCACTTTCCCCGCGGCCGGCAAGCCTGCGGCCACCAGCCAGCCCGCGCCTGCGCGCGCGGGGTCTGCGGCCAGCCTGAAAGCACCGGAGATTCCCCACGGCGCCATCGTGCTCCAGGTTTCCGCGAACAATAATGAAGCGGACGCGCTTGCCCTGGCCAAAGTCCTTCAGGAGAAGGGCTTTCCTGCTTTTGTCCTGACGCCCTCAACCGACCAGTGGTATCGCGTCCAGGTGGGACCTTATGCGGACGCCAAATCCGCGGAGCAGGCTAAAGCGGCGCTGGGGAAGCTAGGCTTCAAGGCCTTCAAGCGCTGAGCCGGCGCGACGGGAATGAGTAACTCGCTGCGCTGGACTGCTTCCGTTGCCTCCGGGCTTGCGCTCGCCTTTGCCTTCGCTCCCTATGACATCGGGTTGGTGGCCTGGGTGGCGCTCGCGCTGCTGATTGGAGCGGCCGTCGGCGCGGGATGGCGGAAAGCGTTTCTCTTCGGACTGGTTCACGGCATCGCCTTCTTCGGCATCAGCCTTTCCTGGATCTACACGGTGATGCGCGTGCACGGCGGCCTCTCGCCGCCCGAGGCCGCGGGTGTTTTCGTCCTGCTGATTGTCGTGCTGTCGTTTTCTCCCGGCATGTTCGCTGCTGGAGTGGCCTGGTGCGCCCGGCGATCTGTGGCGCACGCCTGTCTGGCCGCGCCGTTCTTGTGGGTGGCCACGGAGATGTGGCGCCGTCACGCGCTGGGCCAGGGCTTTCCCTGGAACCTGCTGGGTTACGCCGCTGCCCAGCACCTGGGTCTGCTGCAGCTCGTCTCCCTGACCGGAATTTACGGACTTTCCTTCGTGCTCGCCGCCTCGAGCGCGCTGATCGCCTGGGTGCTGCTCACGCGCACGCGGACGGCCTGGCTCGCCGGGATCATCACCGGCGTGGTGGCGGTTTCCGCCGTGCTCGCTGGAGACCTGTTCGTCCCGCAGGAGCGCGCGGACTACGAAGCCGTGCTGGTGCAAACCAATTTCCCGCAGTCCCTCTCCTACCCGGCGGATTGGATGGACCGTCATGCCGCGGAGCTGGACGAGATCGAAACCATCAGCGCGGAAGCCGCCCGGCGCACCCGCGGCATCATCGTCTGGCCGGAGTGCCCCGCGCCCTTTTACTGGCAGGATCCGCGCTTTTCGGCGCGGCTTTCGCGTCTCGCGCTCACTACCGCCACGGACGTGGTCGCCGGAGTGGTGAACTGGCGGCCCGGACCGCAAGGCGCGCTCGAGCCTTACAACAGCGCCGTACTCGTCGATTCCGCCGGGCATCGCACCTTCTCTTACGACAAGATCAACCTGGTGCCATTCGGTGAGTACGTGCCCTGGCGGCGCTGGCTTACCTTCGTCAACACCATCACCGCCGAGATCGGGGACTTTCAGCGGGGCAAGGAGTACTCGGTGGGCGGGCTGCCCGGGGGCAGCTTTTCCGTATTCATCTGCTACGAAGCGGTGCTGCCGGACCAGGTGCGCCAGTTTGCGAGGCATGGCGCGCGCCTGTTCATCAATCTCTCGAATGACGGCTGGTTCGGAGAGAGCGCCGCGCTCGAGCAGCACCTGGCCCAGGCGCGCGTGCGCGCGGTGGAAAACCGCCGCTGGATTCTCCGCGCCACCAATACCGGACTGACCGCGTCTATCGGTCCCTATGGGCGCATCGTCGCCGCGCTGGAGCCGGACCGCCGCGCGGCCCTGATCGCACCCTACGCCTTCCGCGACGACATTACGATTTACACGCGCTTTGGCGACTGGCTCGTCTGGCTTTCGATCGCCGTCTCGCTCTGGTTCATCATCTACAGCTTTGCTTCTCACGATCACGAGGAGGAGGCCGAGGATCAGGGTTAGCCACGGTCAGTGATTTTCTGACCGTGGATTCTTTCTGCGAGGTTTGTTGGCAGAGCGCTCGCGGCCGGAAACGCTGGCCGCCCGGATCTGCCGGGCCTGCTGCCCGCTCAATCCGTGCCTGCGCGGGCTGCGGCCGCGCCGGCCTCCGCGGCGTTTGACGCAGGGAGCGGCAATCCCGCCGGATTCACCACCAGGATGCGCTGCTCTGAGGAGAAGTCCACTCCATCCTGGGCGAACCGGGCCACGATGCGCCGGCGCAGCTCGCGGGCCACGTCGTTTTGCCGCATCGGCGGGGTACGCACCTGCACGCGCACGGTCGCGCCGGCCGGCGCCAGCGACTCGATGCCCAGCACCCGCGGCCCGTCCACCAGTGCCGGCGCCCAGGCCGCGTCCGAGCGGAACTCCGCGGCCACGCGGCCCAGCAGCGCCAGCGCGCGCTCGCCCGGCGCGCCCGCGGGCACCTGCACATCCAGAAAGAGCTGCGAGTAATCGCGGCTCAGGTTGGAGAGCACGCGGATTTCGCCGTTGGGGATATGCACCAGCGCACCCTGGGGGTCGCGCAACACGGTATGCCGCAGCGTGAGCTCTTCCACGCGCCCGGTCACATCGCCAATCCTTACGGTTTCTCCCACCACGAACTGATCTTCCAGAACGATCAGCGCGCCGTTGATCCAGTCGCGCACCAGGTTCTGCGCCCCGAAACCCACGGCCACGCTGGCCAGTCCCGCCGCCACCGTCAGCGGAGCCACGCTCACGCCCAGCTCCGGAAGCGCGGTCAGCACGGCAAAGGCGGCGATCAGCATCGTTCCGGTGCTGCGCAGCAGTCCGGCCAGCGTTTGCACCTGCTTCTGCCGCAGGGAGGAGGCTTTACCCTCCTGCGTGGCGCGTGCCACCGCGCGGCGCTCCACGGCGTGCAGCAACCGGGTCAAGGCAAAGGAAATCGCCAGAATCCACAGCAGGTGGACGGCGTTGGCGATCCGCCAGCCTTCCCAGTGCGCGGAAATCCAGGAGGCAACGTCGCCGAAGGAGGTGCTTTGGTCCATTTCAGTTCCCGAGTATAGCACCGCCCTCGCGCCGCTCCGCCGCCCCCACGGGTGCGGGCCCCGCGGCGTTCTTGACGCGCCTTCGCGCCCCGCCTAGACTGATTGTGTCTGTTTGCGCGCCCGTAGCTCAGCGGATTAGAGCACTAGCCTCCGGAGCTAGGGGTCGGGGGTTCGAATCCCTCCGGGCNGCGCCACTTTCCCTTTGCATTCAGCGACTCCTTGCGATGGCTCTTCTCCGCTTAGAACACGATTGCTCCACGCGGACTCATTTCAGGCTGCTGGAGGAATTCGATGCATGAGCGAGCAGAAACGAAGCGTGTGGGAGAGTCGGTGCGGTGTTCTCTTCTGACTGGCATAAACGAGAGCACGGGGCGCATCTTCTTGAGACCAAGAACTGCGAAGGATTCCTTCGGGCGCCTACCCGGCAACTCCCGTGCGTTTAGGGGTGCCCTAGAAACCTGAAAAGGAGTGCCTATGCTCAAGCCGTTTCTTCTGGCTCTTTGCGCAGGTACCGTTTTCATGTTGATCCCCCAGGATCGCGCCTCAACTGTTTCCCCCCATGATTCCGATTCTGACGAAGTCTATGCCGCAGTTGTAGACTGGCGGACCGCCCATCCAGGAGAGGGCCCGAAAGTGAAGCTACTGGTCTTTGCGGACACGACTGAACAATATTTTTGTTTGGGAGAAAAGCCTGGGAGCTGCGCGACAAAGGTCAGAAAAGAGCTAACAGGAGTCTTCGGACGAGACATCGGTATAGACGTGATAAGTGACTTCCTTGAGCAGAACAAAGATCGAGGAGCGCTCTCGAGATCCATTCCGACGGAACTTCCGAAATCATGGCTAACTGATTCGGAGGAAGCAGCTCTCTTTAAGAGTAAAGACCACGATGGCTGGAAATCCTTCTATGCCAAGTATCCCGGCGCGGGTGGAATCATGGCGTTTTCGCGCGTGGGTTTCAATGAGAAGCGAGACAGGGCGTTGGTCTACTCGACCATCGGCTGTGGCTGGCTGTGTGGAACGGGCCACTACCATCTCCTAAAAAAGGAGGCGAGCAAGTGGGTTCTCATCAAGAACTATATGGCCTGGATCTCGTAGTGAGGTGGTTCCCTGGAGGAATGAGTCCACACAAGCGAGTGCTAAGTTCCGGCAACTCAGCAACGCGGCTCGGCGTACGGCTCAAAGTATACACGCCACATGCTATAAGAGACCGATGCGCCTGAACGATTACGCACCCCGGCCCGCGCANCCTCAGATGGCTTCTCGATTCCGACCCGGCCATCCGCTGGCAGGTGATGAGGGACCTTACCGGCGAGGCCCCCAACGTGATTGCAGCGGAGCGGTCGCGCGTGGCAACCGAAGGCTGGGGAGCCCGGCTTCTCGCCCTCCAAACTCCTGCGGGCAACTGGGGAGGCCCGAACGAGGACCGGGGCCTGCTGATGACCCTCTACACGCTGGTCGTGCTGATGGACCTTGGTCTTGACCCGGCCAGCAAGCAGGCCGGCAGAATGTTCGAGCGCGTCAAGAAGCGGCTCGTGTTCAAGCCGCTCGACAACCGGCCTTTCCTTCACGGCGAAACGGAGCCCTGCATCAACGGCAGAATCCTCGCCATCGGCGCGTATTTCAAAGAACCGAGCGACGCACTTGCCAGACAGCTCCTGAGCGAGCAGCTCGCAGATGGTGGTTGGAACTGCGAAGCGGTATTGTCCTCGCCAAAACGTCCGAAAAGCCGGCGCTCTTCTTTCCACACCACCATCTGCGTGCTCGAAGGGCTGCTCGAATACGAACGAGCCGGGTGCAAATCGGCAGCCGTCACGCGGGCCCGCAAAAGGGCCGAAAACTATCTGCTCGAGCGCCGCATGTTCCGCTCGCTCCGAAACGGTGAAGTCATTGATCCACGCTGGCTCCGCTTCTCGTTTCCGACGTTTTGGCACTATGACGTCTTGCGCGGACTCGATTATCTGCGGAATGCGGGAATCAAACCCGACCGCCGCGTCCGTGAAGCCATCGAAATCGTGATCCAGCGCCGCCACCAGAACGGGCGGTGGCCGCTCAACCTGCTTCATGCTGAAAGGATTCCTCTGGAGATGGAGACCGCCGTGGGTAGCGCAAGCCGCTGGAACACCCTGCGCGCTCTCCGCGTCCTGCGCTGGTACAACAACTCAAAATGAGGGATGAGGACCGGTCTCATAAATGGGGCGGCCGCTGATTCCCGCCGCCTCAGGGGTTGAAACGACTTGTTTTGCGGCGCTCTTCGGCATGGCTAACCCGGACTTCTCAGTGCGCCCCAACGGCGCAGATCGCCAGTGGGTGAAAGTCCCACCCAGACAGTTGTCGGTAAGTCTGGTAG